>Ga0196964_10001863_pt1 | contig 10327 bp, 10 predicted proteins | sample S1_10metaG_FD_148615 | JGI IMG/M metagenome (GOLD analysis project Ga0196964, IMG submission 148615) | Soil microbial communities from Anza Borrego desert, Southern California, United States - S1_10 | ecosystem: Environmental > Terrestrial > Soil > Desert | place: USA: California | collected... | reverse complement strand
GGGCCAGGATGCCGTTGGCCGTGATGAACGCGTCCTCGTCGCGGAAGCCGCGGCGGACCGGGAACACCCCGCCGTGCGTGTAGATCCACTGCATCGGCTTGGCGAAGAGCTGCGACTTGGCCATGAACCGCACCTTGCGCCGGGTGAACGCGCCGGCGAAGAAGTGGTCCATGAACGAGAAGTGGTTCGGCGCCAGGATCACGGGCCCGGACGTCGGCACGTTGTCGGAGTCGATGCAGCGCGCGCGGAAGATCGTGAACGCGTACATCGTCGTGAGCATCCGGACCAGCTCGTAGACCCAGTCCGGCTCCCGGGTGCGCGACCGCTCGTGGAAGCGGGCGAAGTACTCCACCGGGCGCGGGTCCTTGTAGACCTGCTCCTTCATCGACGACAGCTTCTCGGGCACGCTGGCGCCGATGCTACCCGGACATGGTGCGCGCCAGCGCGCCGCGCCAGCCCTCCAGGAGCGCGTCGCGCTCGGCGCCGTCCATGGCCGGCTCGTAGCGCGTGCGCTCGCGCCAGACGTCGCCGATCTGGGCCTGCGTCCACACCCCCGCGCCGACCCCGGCCAGGAACGCCGCGCCCATGGCCGTCGTCTCCGCCACCTCCGGCACCACGACCGGCGCGTCGAGCACGTCGGCCTGGAACTGCATGAGCCAGCCGTTGGCCGTCGCGCCGCCGTCGGCGCGCAGCTCGCGCAGCGGCGTCCCGCTCGCCGCCTCCATCGCCCGGATGGCGTCGTGGGTCTGGTAGGCGATCGCCTCGAGCGTCGCGCGCGCCAGGTGGGCCCGGCCAGTGCCGCGCGTGAGGCCCACGATCGTCCCGCGTGCGTGCGCGTCCCAGTGCGGCGAGCCCAGGCCGGTCAGCGCCGGCACGAAGTACACGCCGTCGTTGGCGTCCAGCGAGGCGGCGAGCACCTCGGTCTCGGCGGCCGACTCGATGATCCCGAGACCGTCGCGCAGCCACTGCACCGCTGCGCCGGTCACGAAGATCGACGCCTCCAGCGCGTAGTGCAGCCGCTGCCCGATCCCCCAGGCGACCGTCGTCAGGAGCCCGGGCGGCGTCGGCGGCAGCTTGTCGCCGCTGTTGAGCAGGACGAACGACCCGGTGCCGTAGGTGTTCTTGCCCTGGCCCGGGTCCAGGCAGGCCTGACCGTAGAGCGCCGCCTGCTGATCGCCGGCGATCCCGCACACCGGCACCGCGTGGCCGTGCAGCGCCTCGGGGCGCGTGCGGCCGAACTCGCCGATCGACGGCCGCACCTCCGGCAGCGAGCGGACCGGCACGCCGAACAGCGCGCACAGCTCCTCGTCCCAGCAGCCGGCGCCGATGTCGTACAGCAGCGTCCGCGAGGCGTTCGTCGGGTCGGTGACGTGCTCGCCGCAGAGGTTGAAGACGAGCCACGAGTCCATCGTCCCGAACACCGCGCGGCCGTCGCGGGCGCGCTCGGCCAGGCCGTCGACCTCGCGCAGCAGCCACTCGATCTTCGTCCCCGAGAAGTACGGGTCGAGGACGAGCCCGGTGCGGGTCCGCACCATCGCCTCGTGGCCCGAGCGGCGCAGCGCGTCGCAGCGGTCGGCGGTGCGCCGGTCCTGCCACACCAGCGCGCGGTGCAGCGGCTCGCCGGTTGCGGGATCCCACACGCAGACCGTCTCGCGCTGGTTGGTGATCCCGACGGCCGCCAGCTCGCCGTCGGCGACGCCCGCGTCCTCGAGCGCCTCGCCGGCCACCGCCTGGGTCGTCTCCCAGATCTCCGCCGCGTCGTGCTCGACCCAGCCCGGCCGCGGGAAGTGCTGACCGAACTCGCGGTAGGCCCGGCCGGCGAGCTCGCCGGCGGGATCGAAGACCAGGGCGGTGACGCCGGTGGTCCCCTCGTCGAGCGCCAGGATCATGGGCGCGCAGCCTACGGGCCGGGCTGGCGGCGGTGCCTATCATCAGAACGTGGCCTCGTCGCTCGTCCCCCGGCGCGACGTCCGCGCGTCGGACCTGGACCGCGATCGCGCAGCCGCCGCGCTGCGCCGGCACTTCGCGGCCGGCCGCCTGGACCACGACGAGCTCGAGGAGCGCCTGGAGCTCGCCTGCGCGGCACGCTGGCGCGGCGAGCTGCGCCGGGCGCTGGCCGGCCTGCCGTCGGACGGCCCGCAGCGGATGGCGCGCGGTGCGCGCCGGGTCGACGCCTTCGCCGTGCGGGCCCACGTCACCGCGTTCACCGCCGCCAACGGCACAGTCGTCGCGGCATGGGCGGCGCTGGGCGCCGACGGGTTCTTCTGGCCCGCCATCGTGCTCCTGCCCACCGGCGCGCTGCTCACGACGCACCTGGCCGCGCGCCGGGCGCTGCGCCGCGCCCTGCGCCGCCGGCACCGGTAGACGGGACGAGGAGGCGCCGGGGCCACCCCGCCGCGGGCTGTCCCGTCCCGCGGCGAGGGCCCTCAGCCCCGGCTCCTTCCTCGTCCCTGGCCGCCGCGCCGGAGGGTCAGCCCGGCACGGCGTGGCGCCCGGAAGGCCCCGCAGCAGGTCGTCGCAGGAGGAGGACGGATGCGGCTGCTGGTGCGGTCCGGGTCACGTAGGCGCATCCTGGAGCCCACGGCGCCCCCGCTGCACCGCCACGCGGTCCGAACATCGGGCCGGCCGATCCTCCCGCCGGTCGAACCCCCTGGTCAGCGGCGGGCGCGCGCCGCCGCGCGGATGTCGCGCAGCTGCTTGAAGCGGTGCAGGAAGCCGCGCAGCGTGCGACCCGTGGCGCGATGCTCGAGCTCGAGCGGCACCTCGGCGACCCGGAAGCCGGCGCGGTGCGCGTCGATCGTCATGCCGGTCTCCATCCCGAAGCGGGGGGCGAAGGGCAGCACGTGCTCCAGCACGCCGGCGCGCATCGCGCGCTGACCGCTGATCGGCGCCCGGAGGTCGAGCCCGGTCGCATCGAGGATGGCCTCGTGCGCTGCGCCCACCGCGATGCCCAAGCCGCCGCCGACCTTGCGCGCGAACACCGCGATGGCCAGGTCGGCGTGGCCGCGCTGCACCGTGTCCACCAGGCCCCGGAGCTCTTTGGCGCTCGCGCCGAGATCCCCGTCGCACAGCAGGAGCACCTCGTCGCCGCGCAGGCCGTCCTGCACCTTGCGTGCGCCGAGCGTGGCCGCGCCGCCCTTGCCGAGGTTGCGCTCGGTGCGGACCACCTCCGCGCCGGCGGCGGCCGCCACGTCCGCGGTCCCGTCGGTCGAGGCGTCGTCGGCGACGACCACGCGCGCGCCGGGGAACGCCTGGCCGAGCGCGGCCAGCGTGGCAGGGAGGCGGTCGGCCTCCTCATGGGCGGTGACGAGCACGACCACGTCCATCCGGCGGGGTACTGTGCCAGCCCACACGACTTCAGGAGGTGCAGGTGGCGGAGATCAAGGCCCACATCACCGGAACGGTGTGGAAGATCGAGTGCGAGGTGGGCGACGCGGTGGCCGAAGGCGACACGGTCGTGATCCTCGAGTCGATGAAGATGGAGATGCCCGTCGAGGCCGAGGACGCGGGCACGGTCGCGGAGATCCTCTGCGAGGAGGGCCAGGCCGTCAACGAGGGCGACGCCCTCGTCGTCCTCGAGTAGTGGCCGGCGAGCTCCTCGTCGACGAGCCGGCCGAAGGCGTCCTGCGGCTGCGGATCTCCAACCCGTCCAAGCGCGGGGCGCTCGACCACGACATCCTCGACGGGCTGGCCCACGCCCTCGACGGGATCGGGTCGCGCGCGAGGGTGGTGCTGCTCACCGGCACGGCCGGCCAGTTCTCCAGCGGCTACGACATCGGCGACATCCCCGAGGAGGTCTTCGAGATCGAGGCCGAGCGGCTCGTCGCCCACCCGTTCGCCGACGCGCTGCACGCCCTCGAGGACGCCGACGTCCCCATCGTCGCGGCGCTCACCGGCCACACGATCGGCGGCGGGCTGGAGCTGGCGGTGACCTGCGACTTCCGCGTCGCCGCGCGCGGGATCAAGCTCGGCATGCCGCCCGCCAAGCTCGGGCTGGTGTACTCGCACACCGGGCTGCGGCGCTTCGTCGACACGATCGGCGTCCCGCGCACGCGCGAGCTGTTCCTGCGCGGGCGCTACGTCGACGCCGACGAGGCCTTCGCGTGGGGGATGGTGACCGAGGTCGCCGACGACGCCGAGACCGCCGGCCTCGCGCTCGCCGAGGAACTCGTGGGCAACGCCCCCCTGTCGCTGGCCGGCAACAAGAAGGCACTGCGCCAGATCCTCGCCGCGCGCGCCGCCCTGCCCGGCGACGTCGAGGCCGAGCTCGTCTCGCTGCGCCGGGCGTGCTTTCGCTCGGAGGACTTCAAGGAGGGCGTGCGCGCGTTCGGCGAGCGGCGGCCCGCCCGCTGGCAGGGCCGCTAGGCGATCGCCTCGGGCTCGCGCTCCTCGGCGGCCTCCACGGCTGCCGGCGCCACGGCCGGCCCGAGGAGGTCCGGCAGGCCCTTGGGCGGGACCTGGGCCATCGCGTGCTCGGCCAGCGCGGTGATCGTCAGGCTCGGGTTGACGCCCGGGTTGGCGGGAACCGCCGACCCGTCGCACACCAGCAGGCGCTCGTAGCCGAAGACGCGGTGGTCGCGGTCCACGACGCCGTCCTGCGGCGTCGCGCCGATCACCGCGCCGCCGAGGATGTGCGCCGTCGAGGGGACCGCGATCGTCGCCTCGAAGATCGAGCTCTGCGCGACGCCGCCGGTCTGCTCTGCCAGCCACTGCGCGGCCTCGTTGGCCACGGGGATGAACGTGGGGTTCGGGTTGTCCGGGTCCTGCTCGGTCTGCAGGCGCACGCCGCCCGAGCGCGTGCGGCAGGCGCGCAGCGCGATCGCGTTGTCGAGCGTCTGCATGACCAGCACGATGATGGTGCGCTGCGACCAGCGCCGGGCGGTGACCAGCCGCAGCGCGCGGCCGGGGTGGCGGGCCAGTGCGCGCAGCCACTTCAGCGGCCGCGTCACGCGCGTGCCGTCACCGACCAGCAGCGTGAACAGGCCGCGCATGGCGCCGCCCGCCTCGCCGTAGACGACCGTCTCGATGTGCGTGGTGGCGTCCGGGTAGATCGACGACGTGATGGCCACGCGCTCGGTCAGGCGCTCGGAGGCGTCCTCGGGCAGCGTCACCGCGAGGATCGCCTCGCTGTTGGTGCGCACGAGCTCGCCGAGGCGGTCGGACACGTTGGGCAGCGACCCGCCGAGCTTGCAGCGGGCCAGGAGCTTGTTGGTCCCCAGCGCGCCGGCCGCCAGGACCACGCCGCGGGCGCGGATGCGGCGCTCGCGCCGCCGGCCCCAGCCCGGGCGGCGGCTGACGATCTCGTAGCCGCCGGAGCCGTCGGCGGCCCCGAGCGGCCGGATGTCCACGACCTCGCTGTCGGGGCGCACGGTGACGCCGAGGCGCTCGGCCAGCCACAGGTAGTTCTTGACGAGCGTGTTCTTCGCGCCGACGGGGCAGCCGACCATGCAGCGGCCGCAGGAGGTGCAGCCCGTGCGCTCGGGTCCCGCCCCGCCGAAGAACGGGTCGGCCACCGTCTCGCCGGGGGCGCCGAGGAACACGCCGACGCGCGTCTTGCCGTAGGTGTCGGCGACGCCGAGGTGCTCACCGAGGCGGCGCAGGAGATCGTCGGCCGGGTCCTCCCCCGCCCAGTCGGTCACGCCGAGCATGCGCTCGGCCTCGGCGTAGTGCGGGGCGAGCTCGGCCTGCCAGTCGCCGAGGTCGCGCCACTGCGCGTCCTGGAAGAACGGCGCCGGCGGGACGTAGAGCGTGTTGGCGTAGCCGAGGCTGCCGCCCCCGACGCCGGCGCCGCTGCCGATCGCGACGTCCTTGAAGACCGAGAGCCGGAAGATGCCGCGCAGCCCGAGGCGGGGCGCGTAGAAGTAGCGGCGCAGGTCCCACGTGGACTTCGGCAGCTCGTGGTCGGCGAAGCGCCGGCCGGTCTCGAGGACCTCGACGCGGTAGCCCTTCTCGGCCAGGCGCAGGGCGCTCACGCTGCCCCCGAAGCCCGAGCCCACCACGACCCAGTCGACGTCGAACCGCGCCCCGCTCTCGCTCATGCCGGCCAGCATAGCGAAAGATGACGACCCCGTCACCTTCTTGCCGTGTGCCGCCCTGGGCGGCGGGTAGCGTGCGCCGTGGTGCCGCCCCCGCCCGAGCCGCTGCTGCGCCCCCTGGCCCGGAACAGCCTCGAGTTCATGCTCGTGGCGGCGGCCGCCGTGGTCATCACCATCGCCCTCTGGCGGGTCCGGCTCGTCGTCCTGCCGGTCTTCCTGGCACTGCTCGGGACGACGTTCCTGCTGCCGCTGGTGCGGCGGCTGCGAGCCGCCGGCGTCCCCTCGCCCGCGGCGGCGTTCCTGGCGGTCCTCAGCGCGGTCGTCGTCCTCGTGCTGGTCCTCATCGCGATCGTCCCCGCGGTCGTCGACGAGGTCGGCGACGTCGGCACGAGCGCGCGCGACGGCCTGGACGAGGTGACGCGCTGGCTGGCCGACGGGCCGCTGCACCTCAACCAGCGCGAGATCGACGAAGGCGTCGACGAGGCGCTGGACGCGGCGCGCGACAACATCGGCGGCATCGGCCGGGGCGTCGTGAGCGGCGCGACGATCGCGCTGGAGGTGGTGGCGGGGCTGCTCGTCGCGCTGGTGCTCACCTTCTTCTTCTTGCACGACGGCGAGCGCATCTGGGCCTGGCTGCTGTCGCTGGTGCCCCAGCGCCACCGCCGCCACGTCGACGCCTTCGGCCACGACGCGTTCGCGGCGCTCGGCGGCTACCTGCGCGGCGTCGCCTTCGTGGCCACCGTGGACGCGGTGCTCATCGGCGCGGGCCTGGCCGTCCTGGGCGTGCCCCTCGTCATGCCGCTCGCGGTGCTGACGTTCCTCGCCGCCTTCATCCCGCTGGTCGGCGCGGTCACCGCCGGCGCGGTGGCGGCGCTCGTGGCGCTCGTGACGGAGGGGGCGTTCGACGCGGCACTCGTGGTCGTCCTGGTGACCGTCGTGCAGCAGCTCGAGGGCGACCTCCTCTACCCGGTGGTCGTGGGCCGCTCGATCGACCTGCATCCGGTCGCCACGCTGCTGGCCGTGATCTCCGGCGGCATCCTCGGCGGCATCATCGGGGCGGCGATCGCCGCGCCGGTGACGGCCGTGCTGTGGGCGGGCGTGCGCCGCTGGCGCGACGAGTCGGAGTTCGTGCCGGTGTCCGCGCGCGGCCCCTAGAGGGACGGCAGGACCGTCGCGAGCCGGCGGATCCCCTCGTGGATGGCGGCGGGGCTCAGGGCGCCGTAGCCGAGGACGAGCGCGCTGGTCTCCGGCGGCGGGTCGGCGTAGGAGAACGACAGCGGGTACACGCCCACGCCGGCGGCCCGTGCCGCCAGGGCGACGGGGCGGGCAGGCACCGCGCGGGGCAGGCGGACGACGGCGTGCAGCCCGGCCGCGATGCCGGTGACCTCCGCCTCGGGCAGGTGCTGGGCGACCGCCCGCACGAGCGCCGCGCGGCGGGCGCCGTGGCGCCGGCGCGCGCCCCGCAGGTGACGCTCGAGCGCGCCGGAGGCCAGCAGCCGGGCGAGCGCCGCCTGCTCGAGGACGGGCGACCCGCCGTCCGCGAACCGCTTGGCGGCCACCACCGCGTCGAGCCGGCCGGCCGGGACGACGAGCCACGCGAGCCGCAGGGCGGGCGCCAGGACCTTGGAGGCCGATCCGAGGTAGGCGACCGCGTCGGGCGCGAGCGCCTGCAGGGCGCTGGGCGCACTGCGGTCGTAGCGGAACTCGGCGTCGTAGTCGTCGTCGACGAGCAGCGTCCCGGCTTCGCGCGCCCAGGTCGCCAGCGCGGCGCGCCGCCCCGCGGCGAGCGCCACGCCGGTCGGCATCTGGTGGGCGGGCGTGAGCAGCGCGGCGGCGGCGCCCGCGCGGCGGACCGCCTGGTCGCGGACGCCGAGCTCGTCGACGGGGACCGGGACGACGTCGGCGCCCTGGGCGGCCAGCACGCGCCGGTGCTCCGGCAGGCACGGGTCCTCGACGGCGATGCGCGCCCCGGGGCCCAGCGCCCGGGCGACGAGGCCGAGCGCCTGGACGGCGCCCTGGCAGACCACGATGCGCCCGGGGTCGGCGACGACGCCGCGCGAGCGGGCGAGGAAGGCGGCCAGCTCGGTGCGCAGCTCGGCGAGGCCGCGGCCGTCGCCGTAGCCCAGGGCGGCGTCGGGCAACGTCGTGAGCGCGTCGCGCACGGCGCGAGCCCAAGCGGCGCGGGGGAAGCCGCCGAGGTCCGGATGGCCGGCGAAGAAGTCGTACGGGACGTCCGGCACGCCGGGACGGGCCGCCGCGGGCGGAGCGGGAGCGCCGTCGGCGGGCGGTGCGTCGCGGCCGGCGGGCAGCGTCCGGCGCACGAACGTGCCGGCGCCGACGCGCGCCTCGAGCCAGCCTTCGGAGGCGAGCTGCTCGAAGGCGCCCACCACGAGCCGGCGCGAGACGCCCAGGTCGCGCGCCAGTGTGCGCGACGGCGGCAGCCGCGCGCCCGGGGCCAGCCGCCCGTCGCGGACCGCGTCGCGCAGGGCGGCCTCGACCTGCGCGGCGAGCGGGCGGCCGCTGCCGCGGCGGACGCGCAGGAGCAGGTCGGGGCCGCCGTCCGCGTCGCTCATGAGTCGCTGAGCTGCGAGGTGATCTCGCTGAGCGAGATCATCTCGCAGCTCGGTGGATTGGACCACGAAACCTGCACGGGATTGGACCCTAGCCGGGGACCGCTTCGGCGTCTACGGTCCGCGCCATGGCACGTTCCCCGCTGCAGATCGGGCTCGTGGTCCTCGGCGTCGTCCAGCTGGCACAGGGCGCGTGGATGGTGCTCGACCCTGGCTCGTTCTTCGACGCGGTCGGGCCGTTCGGGACCCGCAACGACCACTACGTCCGCGACATGGCCACGCCGACGCTGGCGCTCGGCGTGACGGCGCTGCTCGCCGCGCCGCGGCCGTCCTGGCGCCTGCCCGTACTGACGTTCAGCGCGCTGTTCCTCGGCCTGCACGGCGTCAACCACCTGGCCGACATCGGCGAGGCCGATCCCGAAGCGGTGGGCGTCACCGACTTCGTGACGCTCGCGCTCGGCGCCGCTGCGCTCGCGTGGCTCGCCGTGCTGGCCCGGCGCGACGAAGGGGCCGTCCGATGAGGGTCCTCGTCGCCGGCGCCACGGGCGCGATCGGCCGGCCGCTCGTCGCCCGGCTGCAGGAGGCCGGCCACGAGGTCAGCGCCATCGCCCGCTCGCAGGAGAAGGCCGCGCGGCTGCGCTCGCGAGGGGTAGAGCCGCACGTGGCCGACGTCTTCGACCGCGATGCCGTCGTCCGCGCCTGCGTGGCCGCGCGGCCCGAGGTCGTGGTGCACCAGCTCACGGCGCTGCCGAAGGCGCTCGACCCCCGCCGGTACGCCGCGGCGCTCGAGCCCACCAACCGCCTGCGGGCCGAGACCATCCCGCACTTCCTGGAGGGCGCCCGGCAGGCCGGCGCCCGCAAGGTCATCGCGCAGTCGGTGTCGTTCATCACCGCGCCGGTCGGTCCCTGGGTGCACGACGAGGACGCCCCGGTGGACGAGCAGCTGAGCCCGGCCGCAGCGCCGACCATGGCGATGGAGCGCGCGGTGCTGGGCGCGCACGACCTCGAGGGCCTGGTCCTGCGCTACGGGTTCTTCTACGGCCCGGGCACGTACTACGCGCCGGACGGCTCGACCGTCGGCGACGTGCGCCGTCGGCGGCTGCCGATCATCGGCAAGGGGACGGGCATCTCCTCGTTCATCCATGTCGAGGACGCGGCAGACGCGACCGTCCTGGCGCTCGACCGCGGCGCGGGCGTGCTCAACGTGACCGACGACGACCCGGCGCCCCAGCACACCTGGCTGCCCGAGCTCGCGCAGATCCTGGGCGCCAAGGCCCCGCGGCGGGCCCCCGCGTGGCTGGTCCGCCTCGTCGCGGGCCACTACGGCGTGCACTTCGGGACCACCCTCCGGGGGAACTCCAACGCCCGTGCCAAGGAGCAGCTCGGCTGGGCGCCGGCGCGCGCGTCATGGCGCCAGGGGTTCCGCGAGGTGCTCGCGTAGGCGCGCCTCGCGCGCCCTGCACGCCTCCATCGGCGCGGGCTGCGAGGATGCCCGGCATGCCGCCGCTCATCACCCGTGAGGAGGCGCTGCGCCTCGGGGAGCTCGAGGACCACGCCGACATCCTGGCCCTGGTGGACCGGGCCTGGGACGCGCGTCAGGAACACCACGGAGACTCGACCGACCTCTGCTCGCTGGTCAACGCGAAGTCAGGCGGCTGCGCGGAGGACTGCGGGTTCTGCGCGCAATCGCGGTTCGCGGAGGCCGAGACGCCCCTGCACGCG
>Ga0196964_10001862_pt1 | contig 10332 bp, 7 predicted proteins | sample S1_10metaG_FD_148615 | JGI IMG/M metagenome (GOLD analysis project Ga0196964, IMG submission 148615) | Soil microbial communities from Anza Borrego desert, Southern California, United States - S1_10 | ecosystem: Environmental > Terrestrial > Soil > Desert | place: USA: California | collected... | reverse complement strand
GTGTCGCGAACACGCCGCGCTTTTTCCGGCCGATGCTGCGCGGCGGCAGAACCTTCGGCTTCCAGCCTCGGTTGAGATGAAACCAGAAGAGCACCCAGATGCGATCGAAGCCGGCGAGGTCCGCGAGCGCGGGTTCAAAGTTGCAATGCGGATTGAGGACGATTGTGCCTTCAGCAACGACAGGCCCGACGCCGGGCTGACGCGGCGCGCGGCCACGATCCTGCCAGGGCGTGTGGATGACTCCGATGGGTTCAAGCGTGAGCGGCACGTTTTTTTTCAACACAAAGACACAAGACTCAAAGACACGAAGAGGAGATTTTCTTGAGGCGTCTCCAGCGCCCGCGGTTTATTAAGGATAATACCCGGAGCTCCGAACGATGAAAAACACAAGCGTGGTCTTCCTACTGCTATCCATTGTCTTTTTTGCGCGCGCGGAGGACGAGCAGGCCTGGCGTCCGCTTTTCAACGGTAAAGATCTCGAAGGCTGGAAGCCTGTCGGGACGGCGAAGTGGAAGGTTGAAGACGGCGTGATCGTCGGCGGTCAGGAAGGCGATCCGAAGCGCTCGGGTATGCTGCAGACCACCGCGCAGTTCCAGGATTTCGAGCTCGAACTGGACTTCATGATCGACGAGCACGGCAAGTACAACAGCGGCGTTTATATGCGCCACAATCCGTCGTCGGGAGTGCGGAGTTACCAGGTGAACATCGGGCGCGGCGAAGCGGGCGAGTTCTGCGGCGGCGTGTACACGACAGATTGGCTGGCGAAAGGCGATGAGAAAGACGCGATCCGCAAAAAGCTGGAATGGAACACGCTGAAAATTTACGCCAAAGGCGGCCACATCATCGTTCATTTGAACGGCACGAAAGTTTCGGATGTCAGCGACCCCAATCCCGACCCGAAGCGCCTGGAGAAAGGGCCGCTGGCCTTTCAGACCTACGGCGCCGACGGCCACTCCGGCTGGGTGAAGTTCAGGAACATCCGCATCCGCGAGCTGAAGTGAAGTTCGGGTCGTTCCTTTCATGCATTATGCATCATGCATCACGCCCCTTTTGACGATGCATGAGATATGGAAAACCATTTCACCTCTCTCGATTGCATCGTCCTGCTTGTTTATCTCGTTGGAACGACGGCGCTCGGCATGTGGCTGGGCCGCGACCAGAAAGATGCGAAGGATTATTTCGTCGGCAACGGCGCCATTCCATGGTGGGCGATCCTGTTTTCAATCGTCGCGACTGAGACCAGCGCGCTGACGTTTATAAGCATCCCCGGCATCGCCTATCTTGGCGATCTCTCGTTTCTGCAGGTCACCCTCGGCTACCTGCTCGGCCGAATCGTCATCGCGTACACGCTTCTGCCGCGTTATTACGGCGGCGAAATGGTGACTGCCTACGCGCTGCTTCAGAAGCGCTTCGGGCTGCCGACGCGCCGGTTCGCGTCGATCACGTTCATGGCCACACGCGTGTTTGGAGACAGCGTGCGCGTGTTCGCGACGGCGATTCCGATCACATTCATCATCGGACCGCTGGTTCCGGCTGAATGGGTTTCGCCCCTCTCGATCCTGGTGCTTGGCGCCTTTACGCTGCTTTACACGTATCATGGCGGCATGCGCGCCGTTGTCTGGACCGATGTGCTGCAGACCTTCGTCTATCTCCTGGGAGGCATCGCGGCGCTCGTGCTGCTCGGCCGCGGCGTCGACGGCGGCTGGAATGCAATTCTCTCGAGCGCGGCCGACAGTGGGAAGCTGCGCGTCTTCGATCTTTACCTCGGAATAGACAAGCCCTTCACGCTGCTCGCCGGAATTCTCGGCGGCGGATTCCTGGCGATGGCCTCCCACGGCACCGACCAGCTCATCGTTCAGCGCCTTGTCGCGGCAAGCTCACTGAAGCACGCGCAGCGCGCGTTGATCGGCAGCGGGGTTTTTGTCATCGCCCAGATGGCGCTGTTTCTGCTCATCGGAACCGGACTGTTCAGCTTCTACAAAGGCCAGTCCTTCGCATCGCCGGATTCGATATTTCCGAAGTTCATCATTGAGACCATGCCTGCCGGAATGACCGGCCTGGTTATCGCCGCAATCCTTGCCGCCGCCATGAGCACCGTTTCAGGCGCGCTCAATTCTCTCTCGGCGGCGACGCTGCACGACATTTATCTTCCTCTTCGCGGACAGCCGAAAGACGATGCCACGCTGCTGCGTCTTTCAAAACTCTTCACGCTGCTCTGGGCAATCGTTCTGATCGGTGGCGCGCTGATGTTCAAAGACCACAAGACACCGGTGGTGACCGTGGCATTATCTGTCGCGTCGTTTACGTACGGCGGCCTGCTTGGCGGGTTCTTCCTCGGCATTCTCTGTCCGCGCGCGCAGCAGCGGGATGCGATCCTCGGGATGAGCGTGGGAATCTCCCTGATGATAGTTGTCGTGTTTTCAAAATCGCTCCAGGAATTTGTGCCTGCATTGAAGCCGGTGGCACTGATCGCGTGGCCGTGGTACGTTCTGATCGGGACGGCGATTACGTTCGGCACGGGAGCCGCTTCCGCTTTTTTGGCACCGGCGCAAGGCAGGCTTGAACAGCGGCCTGCGCCCGAGACAGCAGCTTGAAACAACTCGTTCTGGGAATCGATGGCGGCGGCACGACAACGCGGGCCGCGCTTGTTTCAGATGAAGGCGTCGTGCTCGCGCGCGGTGAAGCTGGGCCCGCAAACTTTCATGCGGCCGGCACCAAAGCCGCGGTCGATAACATCCGGCTTTCGGTGACGCGCGCTTTTCAGAATGCCGGCCGCCAGGTTGAACCCTGCTCGGCTGCCTTCCTGGGCATCGCCGGCGTGCGCACCGCTTCCGAGCGGGCGCTGATTTTCAATCTCATTTCCGAACTGAATCTGGCTCCGGCCGCGAACGTCGAAGTAGATCACGACCTTCGCATCGCTCTGGCCGGCGGGCTGCGCAACAAGGAAGGCATCGTCCTGATCGCTGGCACCGGCTCGGCGTGTTACGCCCGGCGTGATAACGGCCGCGAGTGGATCGCCGGCGGCTGGGGTTACATCATGGATGACCTCGGCAGCAGCTACGACGTGAGCCGCCGTGCCCTGGCGGCAGTGGTCCGCGCCGCAGACGGCCGCGCGCAGCAGACGGTCCTGACCGGAACCGTGCTCGCGAAGCTGAACCTGCAGAGCACGCGCGACCTGGTCCACCGCGTTCATGGCAGCGCAAGCTTTGCCGGCAAGCCGCTCACGCGGTCCGAGCTGGCCGCGCTCGCGCCGCTGGTGCTCGACGCCGCCGCGCAGGGAGACGGTCCGGCGCAGTCCATCCTGAAACGCTGCGTAACGGAACTGGCGCTGCTGGCGCAGACCGTCGCAGCGAAGACCGATTTTTCGACTCCGCCTGTCGTTGTGAGCGGCGGCCTGTTCACATCCGCTTTTTTCCGACAGAACCTCACGGCCGCGCTTGGAGTGTGTGTGCCGGGTTGCAAAGTGTCCCAGCCTCAGCTGGACCCGGTCTTCGGCGCCGCGCTGCTGGCGCTGCAATCGCTGAAGGTGCCAATGCTGGCGCAGATTCTCGAGCGACTGGATCAACTCAAATAAATGAAAAGCGGGTGGCGTGTGGCGGTTGACGATCGCTCGTCACCCGACACTCGCCACCCGTCAGATTTTAAAACCGGTTGATGGGGCAGATCCCTCGCGCCTGCCCCAGGGAGAAACCGGGGAGATTCTCCGCGTCAACCGGCCTTAGCCAGTGTTGCCGAGGACGCGCTGGCACTCGGCGCGTTCTCCAGCAGTGCATCCGCAAAGCGTTTGAACTGTTCGACACTGATCGGCTTGTCGCAGGGGAAGCACGCCGCCGTGGCGACCACCTGCTTGTTGGCCATGACATAGCGCACCAGTTCAGACGTCTTGTTCATCTCGTTGAGCCGCTCCAGGATCTGCTGCGTCTTAGGAGCGGTATTGTTCCTGAGGAATCCGCGCACCGCAGCGGGCATGAACGCCCACTTGCCCTGGCCTGGATGGCCAAGAACGACATAGCCGCGCAGGAATCCGGGGCATGCCGCGATGCGCACGTGGCACTTCTCGGGTGAAACCGAATCCTGGCTGAGAGCCACCTGGCCTCCGAATGTGAAGGCGTGAAAGCCGGCGAAACCGGCCATGTCGCACGCCTGCTCCAGCGTCTGGCACGAGACGGTATTCAGCGCTCCCGGGTTGACAAAGGCATTGGCCACCGCAAGCGGATCGACCCGCCGCTCCTCGACGGTCTGGCGGATCAGCGACAGCGCGTGACGCCGGTCGTGGTTCATCTGCCGCAGGATCTGGATCAGCATGGCGCTGGTCAGGTAGTTTTCGTCGGAGGTCAGCGGAATCATCGCGTGCCGCATGGAGACGCCCTGATCAGTGAGAAAAAATACCGAGCTGATTGAACGCTGATTGATCTCGTTGAGCACTTCCAGCAGCGGCACGCCGGGCAGTGGAGGCAGCTCGATCACGGGCGATTCAAGCATCAGCAGACCATGAGAGGCGTAGACGCGATAATCATCGACCGAAGTCACCTCAAGCTGCGTGCTGTGAAACTTCACCTTTGCACGGAATGCCTTGTACCCGGGTTCTTCCTGGCAGGGCCAGTTCTTCAATCGAAAGATTCCGATCGCAATATTGGTCAGCGCCTTGTCGGGATCTTTGGGCTGCGCCGGGGGCGCGGCCGGCGTGAGCAGCGAAGGCGAAGGCGGCGGGGCCTCTTTAAGTGCCTCAATCTGGAAGTCGTCACGAACGCTGCGGCACTCGCCGACGGGTTGCTCCAATTCCAGCGAATCCGACGTTGCCACGCCGGGAACCGTGTTGGAGCGGAAACAGACTTTGCAGAGGACCTTCTGGCCGGCATCGCTGATCGGACAGTGCATGGTCGAGGCGCAGTGCGCGCAGATCACTCGAATTGTGCTCATCACCCATCCCCCGGTACAGGAGCGGCCCCTGTCGCACTCTGCAACATATCATACGAAACGATGAGCCCGCAATGTGCAGAGAAAATTTTCTGTTCTTGATGATGCTAAGATGAGTCTGCTTAAGAATTTAAAAATTTATAAATTGTCGCATGTTGCGACACGTGCATAGAGGGGTGAATCCGTAAGTTCGATACCCGCGCCCTACTGACTGAAACAAAATAATTTTTAAAATCTGAGTCGCCGACGGCCATGGCAAATCGTCTTAGTTAGAGTGAGAGGCTCCTGCATCTTTTCCCTCTCCATCCGGGAGAGGGCCGACGTGAGCAAAGCGAACGCGCGGTGAGGGAAAGCCGCTGCAGGCCGATTACTGCTTATCCGTCACCCAAGACTCGCTACGCTCGCGTCCGCCTCCTGCCGGAGAAGAGAGAAAAACGCGCTTACTTCTTCTTTACCGCCCATTTGCCGCCGGGCAGGTCTTCGACTTCGTAGCCGAGCGCCTTGATGCCATCGCGGATCTTGTCGCCGAGCTGATACTGCTTGGCCGCGCGCGCATCCTGGCGCGACTGCATGAGCAGTTCGATGAGCTTTTCGGAATCGCCGGCGGCCGCGGCTTTCGCCCGGGTGGGGCGGATGCCGAGGACGTTAAGCATCTTAACGATTGCTTTTCGAATGTGTGCGGGACCGAACTGATTCCAAGTGTCACGCATGTTCTTGGTTAATTCTTGATTCGCCGCAGTGCATAAATCGAAAATCACGCTAATTGCTTGAGCTGTATTGAAGTCATCGTCCATTGCTTTTTGGAACGCAGCTTCTAATTCCAAATTCTCCCCTTGTGTCTCCAAATAGGTGGCAGCTAAGGCAGTTTCAATTTTTTCGAGTGTATTGTAAATCCGCTCGAGCCGGGCCGTGGCCTCGTCCAACATCGCCGGCTCGAACACAATCGGCGAGCGGTAATGCGAACTGAGCAGCATCATGCGGATGGCCATCGGATCGTACGGGCCTTCGGGCCAGATCATCTCGCGCAGCCACTTCACGTTGCCGAGCGACTTGCTCATCTTTACCGCGCCGGTCGCGGCGTCGACGAGATCGCCGGAGACGCTCGCGTCTTCAGGGCGCGCCTTCACGGTTACGAACGCATTGTGGACCCAGTACTTGACGGACTCGCCATGCTTGAGCTCGTCGCAGTACGCGCATTCGGTCTGCGCCTTTTCGTCCTCGTGATGCGGAAAGAGCAGATCCTGGCCGCCGCAGTGAATGTCGAACGGCACGCCCAGGTACGCGCGGCTCATCGCACTGCACTCGAGGTGCCAGCCGGGCCGGCCCTCGCCCCACGGTGAGGGCCAGCGCGGAACGAGCGCGCCGCCCTTGGCAATCTCTTCTTTGTCGTTCTTATTCAGTTTCCAGAGCACGAAGTCGCCCTGGTTTTTCTTCACGGCGAGCCGCGCCTGGTCGATGCGCCCGGAGAGCCCCGCTTCTTCTTCGTCCAGCTTGCGGCCGCTCAGCGCGCCGTAGCGCTCGTAGGTGGAGGTATCGAAATAGACGTCGCCGTCGCTGGACACATAGGCGTGCTTCTTCTCGATCAGCTTCGCGACGATCTCGATCATCTCCGGAATGTGATCGGTCGCGCGCGGAAAAACATCGGCGGGTTTGACGTTCAGCGACTGCATCACGCGGTGGAATTCGTCGATGTAGCGCGCGGTGATCTGGCGGTAATCGGTGTTCTCAGCAATGGCGCGCTTGATGATCTTGTCGTCCACGTCCGTGAAATTCATCACGAAGCGAACGTTATACCCTTTGTACTCGAGGTAACGCCGCACAACGTCGGGCGTGATAGCCGCGCGCGCGTGGCCGAGATGCAGGCTGTCGTAGACCGTGGGGCCGCAGGTGTACATGGTCACGCGCTGAGCGTTAAGTGGCGTGAATTCTTCTTTCTGGCGGGACTGCGAATTGAGAATGCGCATTATGGCTCTTGGCTCTTGGCTTCTGGCTCTTAACGGAACAGATTCGACACAAAGACTCGAAGGGAAAGATTGTAGGTTAAGGGGCCGAATAAATCAATTTTCCCGCGATATAGGTGCGGAGAACCTTCGTCGCCGCGATGTCATCTTCCGGACAGGTGAGCAGATCGCGATCGAGCACGACCAGGTCGGCCAACTTGCCGGGTTCCAGCGAACCGATCCTGTCCTCGCTGAAGAGCAGGTACGCATTGTTAATCGTGTAAAAGCGCAGTGCCTGCTCCCGCGTGAGCGACTCTTCCGGATGCAGACGCCCCTCGTACCAGCGCGCCCGGCGCGTGATCGCGGTAGCCATACCTAAAAACGGATTGTACAGATTGATCGCGCGCAGCGAGCCGATTTTCTGCATGTGGTCCGAGCCACCGCCGACGATTACGCCGGCATCGAAATGACTTTTCAGCGGAACAAAATAACGCAGCCGCTCATAACCGAAATGCCCGACCAGCGTGCTCGCATCCAGGTACAGCCAGGCTGGCTGAATATCCATCACCGCACCGATTTTCGCGGCCAGCTCGATCGCTTCTTTGCTCTGAAAGCTCGCGTGCGTCACGCACGGCCGCGTCTCACGGACGGGCAGTTCTTTGGCTAGCGACTCGTACGTCTCAAGCAGCGTTTGAACGGCGCCGTCGCCCTGCGCGTGCGCGGTGAACTGCAATTTGGCTTCGACCGTTGTGCGCACCATCGCGCTGAGTTTTTCCGGCGGAATAAACAACACGCCGCGATACGCCGGATCGGTAATCGAATACGTCTTGCTCAATCCCCAGGGCTCGCGCATGTAAGCGCTGCCCGTCAGCATCCCGCCGTCCAGGTACGTCTTGATCCCGATGATGCGCAGCCATTCGTCTCTTTCTTTGAACAGCGTATCGACGGCAATGGTGCGGATGCGCTCCTGGATCTGCTCGATGGAACCGATGTACGGAACGCTCGCGGACGCGGCGACTCGCAACGTCAACTCGCCGCGCTTACGCAGTTCCCTGTAAAGCTCCAGGGCAGCCACGCCGGTATCGCGATCGCCAATAGCCGTGAGTCCAACGGCGTTGTAATCCTTGAACAGCTCGCGCAGGCGCTGGCGCTTTTCCTCGTCAGTCGGCACGCGCGCGGTTGATTCGACTTTCACGAAACGCGTGCAGTTGCGCAGAATACCGGTGGGCTCGCCGGCCGAATCTTTCTCGATGAACCCGGGGCCGCCGTCGCTGACTTTGAAATTTCGATCAATTGCGCTGAGCTTCAGCGCCAGGCTGTTCAGCGAGGCGTCCGGCCCGGTGCGGAAGAGAACGGGATGCTCTGGCGCAACGCGGTCCATCTCCGCGCGCGTTGGATAGCGCTGCTCTTTCAGCCGCGTGATGAAGACCTGCTGCAGATGAATCCATTTTCCAGTCGGCAGCACCTTGGCGCGCGCGGCGATGTAATCGAGTACATCCTGAATCTTTTCCATCGTGGGAATGTCGTGGTCGAACTCCGTGAGGCTGGCGGCCGCGGGATGAACGTGCGAATCGATGAGCCCGGGAATGACTGTTTTGCCTTGCAGATCGATGACCTCGGTCCCCGCTCCCTTCAGCTTGAGCACCGCATCATTGCTTCCAACCTGCAGAAGTTTTCCGCCGCCGATGGCGACGGCCTGCTGGATTGAAAACGCTCGGTCAACGGTGACGATCTTGCCGCTGTGCAGAATCAGATCCGCCTCTGCGGCATGCAGAACTTCGGCGTGCATGAAAAGAGAGCTCAGCAGGGCAAGAAGCAGGAAGCGCATATTATTTCATTCCACCTGTGCAAACATGAGTTCTGAAAAACCCGCTTGTTTTCAGTTTCCTGGGTACTGATGAGCGCGTTAAACTGAGGCATCAAAATAACAACTGGAGGTCCCGCTTATGCGCCTCATCTACTACACCGCGATTGTGCTCGCGTGTGTCTTCTGCACGCCGGCTGATGGCGCATCGCTCTCTGCTGAACAGCTGCAGCGCGCGCAGGAAGCGGTCGATCGCATCAACCTGTATCGAAAGATGCATGGCCTGTCCGCAGTGCCGCACGATCAAAGCTCCAGCGCAGCGTGCTACGCGCATGCCGATTATCTCGATCAGAATCCAAACGAGCTCGGGAATCCATACACGGAAAACTCGGCGCTTCCAGGCTCCACTCCCGAAGGAAAAGCCGTCGCGCCAATTTCCCTGGTAACGACGGGCTCCAGCGGTGCTGATTCAGTTACTGCGATGTTCAACAGCTACGGCTTTCGCGGATTTTTCATCGCGGGCGATCTGACAAAAACAGGCTACGGCGACGCACCGAATGACGGATTTCCAATCGCTGTCGTTCGCGTCGGCGATATCCATAAGCCGCAGAACCTGCTCTCCCCGCCGCCGAATTCGAAGGGTAACGCCGTCGGTACTTTCCGCGGTGCTGACATCGTTCTGTACGGCGCGACGGCTACGAGTGTCTCGGAGCTGCTCGCCAGCAGTATTACGGCAGGCGGATCGCCACTCGAGCACACCTCGCAGGTAACCACGACTTCCGGCAGCCGGCCGGACGCAAAGCACGACATCGTGTTGACGCCCAACTCGCCGCTGCCCGTGAATTCCCTTATTTCGGTCGTGATTGACTACAAAGAGAATGGCGCGACGAAAAAGGCCGAATGGAGTTTCAGCACCAGCGAAACCGGAACGTTCGATCCGGTAGCGGCCGCAGCGAGCGCCGGCGGCGGAAACACGACGCCTGTCGATCCGCCGAGTGACACTTCGGACGCGGACGCAGACGGTTTTCCCGCCAACGTTGAAAATGCCGCAAAAACATCACCGACTGATGCAGCGTCGACGCCGTTCGCCAATCAGACTGCTCCGGCGGCGAGTGCGCTGGCACTGCCGAAGCTGCAGGTGAAACTCAATTTCGCCAAGCGCGACTCGGACTCGCTCTCGCTGAGCGGCACGTTGCCGGTGGCCGCGGATTTTACGCCCGATCAGAAACAGGTGATTGTCGACGTGAGCGGAATCGCGCGCGCCTTTACGCTCGACATCAAAGGCAAAGGAACTGCGCTGAACACGATCGGGCTCGAGACACAATCGTTCAAGCTCGCCAAACCGAAGAACCTGGTTGCAAAATATCAGCTGAAGCTTGCGCGTGCGAATCTGCGCGGCGACCTTGATGGTGATGGCTTGACCAATGCCGACAACGCCGGCAGCGGAGTGAAGATCCCAGTTGCTGTCTACTTCACGCAGGCGATTTTCACGCACGAATACAACGCAACGTACAAAGCGAAAGCAAACCGAACGGGAATGGCGAAGTGATTGATCGGTCCGCCTTCGTGCTCCGTGGTTCGTGGTTCGTGGTTCGTGGTTCGTGGTTCGTGGTTCGTGGTTCGTGGTTCGTGGTTCGTGGTTCGTGGTTCGTGGTTCGTGGTTCGTGGTTC
>Ga0196964_10001861_pt1 | contig 10333 bp, 17 predicted proteins | sample S1_10metaG_FD_148615 | JGI IMG/M metagenome (GOLD analysis project Ga0196964, IMG submission 148615) | Soil microbial communities from Anza Borrego desert, Southern California, United States - S1_10 | ecosystem: Environmental > Terrestrial > Soil > Desert | place: USA: California | collected... | reverse complement strand
CCCATGACGTGGGAGTCGTGGCGCCGAAGGCGCAAGTCGAACCCGACCTAAAACTGGCATTGAAGGTTCACTCCTTACCCTGTCCGATTAACCTTGAACATGAACAAAAGCCGCAACCCCAATTATCCCAGAGAGTTACAGATGAGCCATGATAACTTGGCATTACTACCCGTTGCTTCACGCAGGGGCGGTACCATGATGAAATGAGAGTTAGGAGACTGCTCCTATGGCCATCTCACTACCTAGTATCGATGTCGGTTCAACTAATTGGGGCACCAACGTCAACGGCTATTGGGCTACATTAGAAGACGCCATAAACAACAAGATGATCGCTGCGGGGACGCTTGCAAACCGGCCTGCGGCCGCAACGGATAACGCGGGAACGCTATACTTCGCAACAGATTCTAGTGGCGGCACACTCTATCGCAGTGACGGTTCTGCGTGGGCGCAGGCAGCCAAAGGGGTTACTGAAGCCGCGACCCCGAGTGCTCATCATACGAGTCATGAATCGGGTGGCAGTGACGCCATCAAACTCGATAATTTAGCGGCTCCAGACGATAACACGGATCTAAACGTTACAAGCTCGGCGCACGGACTAGCCCCGAAAAGTCCGGCGGATGCGACAAAATTTCTGAACGGCGCGGCTACTCCTGCGTTCGCGCAGGTCAAAGATTCAGACCTATCGACCTCTGACATCACGACCAACGATCTAACGACAACTAAGCACGGATTTGCTCCCAAGGCGCCAAATGACGCTTCTAAGTTCCTCGATGGCACGGGCGCCTGGAGCGCGCCAGTTCCACCAGGGGTCGTTGTCCCATATGTTGCCACTACCGCCCCGACCGGCTGGATCGTCTGTGACGGTTCGGCGATCTCGCGTACGACGTATGCAGCACTATTCGCCATCATAGGCACAACCTATGGCTCTGGTGATGGCTCAACAACGTTCAATATCCCAGACATGAGGGCACGCGTTCCAGTCGGCTACAATAACAGTGGCACATTGAATCCGGGTACGAACCAAAGAACGAATAAGGCGATGGCCGCCGCCTCGGGAGAAGAAACTCATGCGCTTTCAACTGCCGAGCTAGCAACACACAGCCACACTCAAAACTCGCATTCACATAATACGACCTATTCGTATATGCGTTGTGACAACACGAGTCTATATCCAGGAGCAGGTGGCGCAGTCTGGTGCAGCGGAAGTTCGGATAACACCACGTCATCCGTCACCGCGACCAATCAGAACACTGGTAGTGGCACCGCACATCAAACGATGCAGCCTTACCTGACACTGAACTACATCATCAAGACCTAGTTAAAAGGAGGCGACTGCCATGAGTTTTCCTCACACGCGTGACGTTATCGTAGGCCTGGCACCCTTGAGCAACAAACCGGCAGTAGGTGACGCCATTACGTTGCTACAACAATACCAGTCTCTTTGCGCGACGTTCGAGCGACAAATTGAGAACCAACGAGCAGAGCTGAAAAATGAGCGAGAGCTTCATTCGAAAGCCCTCGAGCAGAAAGAGACGGAGGTTCGCACTTTACTCCTTGGTCGCATTGAAGAGATGGAGCAGTATCGAGCGAAGGCTATCGAATTGGAAAACAAGCTGACGAAGATAGAGGCTTTGGCCGATCCAGCGGTCAGGGCAGAACTTGTGTCGAGGGTAATGGCGCAGAAGCTCTTGGCAGAAGCGGAATTGGTGAGGTTGGGTGCGCTAAAGAGTAACTAACGATCACGAAGCTACCGGCTTGGCGGGAGCCTTACTTTAAGCACCCAGCCTCACGAGGAACTACCTGCCGTGAGGGTTACTGGAGCAATCATGAGCATCAATCTGACGCAACCCACGATTGGCTCGACCAACTGGGGCGATGCAGTAAACAATAATTGGCAAGAACTTCTTGATGCACTTAACAGCGGATCCAAGACGATCGGGCCCGTAAATTTCGAGAACAAGGCAGGCAATTACCTCCGGCTGCCGAGCCTGACAACGGTGCAGCGCGACGCGTTGACGGCGGTGGCTGGAATGTTGATCTACAACAGCACGACAAGCCAGATTGAACGATACCAAGGTTCGGCGTGGGATGGAGTTGCCTCTGTCGGTGCTACCGCTGGCGGCGACTTAACTGGAACATACCCGAATCCGACCTTGGCCGCTGCTGCGATCAGTGGCAAGACCTCGCTCACATATCCAGACAGCGGTGACGAGTTGTTAATCCGTGACAGCAGCGCGAGTTCGTTGAAGCGCATCACCACGCAGGCGGTTAGGCCCTATGTCTGTCTTCGAGATGAGAAGACTGCGAATACGAACGGGGGTGACTTTACAAGCGGAGCTTGGAGAACGCGTGTTCTTAATACGAAGGCGGCAGACGCTGCTGGCATTTGCACCTTGTCAAGTAATCAGTTTACACTTCAGGCTGGCACCTATGTAATTACCGCGAGCGCGCCTGCATTCGACGTCAATAGACATAAGACCAAACTTCGCAACGTAACGGACGGATCTGATACTTTAATCGGAACATCCGAGTGGTCTTACGGTCCCGGCAGCGGTGCCACATCGCAGACGCGATCGCTCATCACCGGACAGTTTGAAATTGCGTCAGCAAAGGCGTTTGAGATTCAGCATCGATGCGAAACGACGAAGAATATCTACGGCTTTGGCATCGCTTCTAACTGGGATAGCCTAGTCGAGGTTTATACAGTTGTGGATCTATGGAAGGTGGCTTGATGGCGCAAAGGTATTCCGCAACCCAGTGACTTCACTGGCCATCCGGCTCCAAGCAGCGTCAGGACACCGGTGATTTCTCTAAGGATGCTGCTTGCGAACCAAAAGTGCGACGGGCTGCGCCTAGTGAGATGGTGTAGCGTAAAGCCGGAAGATCCTCTTCCGTATCGCTAAAGGCATCCGACTAACTTGCCTTGTGTTACGTAGCGACTTTGTGCCAATTGAGTCTTAGACCGCAGACAATGGCCTTATAGGTCAACTGGGGAATGTCGCTGCTACCCTCCTGATACTGTTGCTCGAAATGGTAGGCATTCGGATGGCTGCCATAGCATTGCCAAAGGCGCATGAAAGACTCGCGAGCTAACGTCAGCATTTCCGCTTCCAGGGCGTCTTTATCGGCGCACTGGAACGGTAAGCTATCGCTGGCCGGGTAGATGCCGTGCACCCGCAACAGACGGTCGCAAGTGCCACAGATACGCACCGCAGAGTTGAGACGGCAGATTGCACAGGTCATGTATGTTCTCCTTTCGCTAAGCGACCATTTCGCCAATTTCGATGGACTGCAGCACACTTCGGAAGTTGTTACGGTGCTCCTGCACGAGCTTGAGGAACGCACTTTCGGGTTTGCCGCCTAGTCCCTCTTTCGCCGCTATTTCCATCGCCTTTGCGACGAATGGCTTGGCGAGATCACGCTGTGCCAGTTTCAGCCGAATGCAACGGGACAGGAACGGGAAGGCGTCTAGCTTGTTCTCGAAGAGTTCCTCTTGCGCCTCACAGGTGGTTGTGAAAATGAATGTGGCATGGCCTGGCAGACGTTCCAGCACGACAAGGAATTGCGCGATAACGTCGGGCTTGAGTCTATGCGCCTCATTCAGGATATAGACCCGACCACCTTTTCCCCACGCGCAATAGTTCATTTCCTCTTCAACGTCTTTCAGCTTGGAAACGGTCATATCGCCAGCGTCCAGCTCCACGATGAATTCGCCGTCTGCAAGTTCATTCGCCAACAGTAGCGCGATTGTCGTCTTGCCGGTGCCTGTTTGTCCAGAGATCCACCACGCACGGCCGCCGAGACCGCGCGGCCGGACTGTTTCAATGATCTTTACCGCTTTCTCCTGTCCAATCACTTCGGACCAGTGTGTCGGGCGGTACTTGTCCACTAGCTTCATGGCTGTTTCCCCTCTTTTTCCGGGCTTGCAACCGGCATCCACAATGGATGGCCGCATTAACTCCCTTGCGGGAGTTGCTCTGCGTTTCTGCTATGCTGCGAGACGTGCCGTTTCGATCGGCTTGGAGTTCAGCTTTTCAGCTTCGCTGAGGATTAAGTTCACGGCTTCACATGTCCGTTTGAGAACGTCCATGCACGCTTGCAGGGGAGTGATTTCCGCAGCCAGTGCGTAGCGTTCGATATACTGCCATGCGCCGCCACGGTCGGATTCCGTTTCAAAACCTAGAGCTTCCAGCAGAATTGCCCCACCTAACTCACCGACCGTTTCCGACCGCCAGTGTTGGCCGTGTTCTTTCAGATTGCCTAAGCGATGATCGGCCGCATGAATGAACTCGTGGGCCCACGTGGAGAGGTTCCTTACACCAAGGGCAATGTGACCGTCACTGCGGAACTTTCCCAGCGCACGACCGTTGCAACCGTTGAACGCTTCAACGGAAATGCTCCACGCTTTCGCCACGTCTAGCAAAGGGAGTGATTCAATCCACGCCGTGACTTCAGGGTCTGTATCCGGCAGCGCTTCCCCTTCCGTGCTTTCCAGTGCGAACACGGGTGCAGTCTTGAAGCCGATAACGGCGTAGCCTTCAGTCTCAACGCCGTTCGCATCCTTTCGGGTCACTTTCTTGGTGATAGGGACAAGGATATGGAAGGCCTTTGCGCCTTTCTTGACGTTCCGCCCGACCTCTTGCCATTGCCGGAAACCGCGTGCATCGGACGTTCCAAACAGTGCACACATCAACTGATTGCCCCAGCTCCATGCCCGACACGGCACATCGTCTTTCCGGTGAATGAAGATCGGAGCTAAGGCTTTGGGTACATTGCCCGTCTTGAACGCTTCTAGGATGCGGTTAGCGGTCTCTTCTGCTTTGCCGTAGTACTTCATGTGAAAGGTACCTTTCAAACAAGGGTTAAGGGAAACGGGGAATTAGACAATCGAAGCTATGAAGGCATCGACCTTGGAAATGAGTTCCTCAGAGCCACAGGCAAGCGTGTACCCATCGTTTTCCCACGCTTCGCGCAGTGCCCACGCTTCGTGTTCCTCGAACTCACACACCCACGCGGTTTCATCGTCCGTTTGATGCAACTTTCGATCTAGGATGTTGGTTGCTTCGTATCGATGGCCATGCCATGCGATAGCGGTTGCTTCATCGTTAGTGAACTGGATTGCATAGGGCTTGCGCATGTGGAGTCCCTTTCAAAACAGAGCCGAAACAGAGTGGAAACAGTGTCGAACTAAGCCACGTCCTTAATGAGCGAAGCATCGTGGAGCGTTGCCGGAAATGACTTCTCTTTTGCCGTGAAGGGCAGGGACTGAAGATCGGCGTACAGCGCGCGCAAGGCTGTTTCCCGCAGCATCCGCCAAACAAGCCTTTCGTTGCGATACACGAGCGTTGCCGCTTCTCTCTGGCGGACTAGTTCCGCATTATCCATGAGCGATTCCCTCTCTGAGTTCCAGCGCCGTCACCATGAAGCGCTTTCACCTATGCAGGAAAACAGCCGGGAAATAGACGGGAAAGAGGCAGGAATTAGCTCGTAAAGAGTGGAGATTCCCTGACTTAGAGACGAGTTGGAAGTTTCGCGGGAAAATCCGTGAGACCGGCTGAAGACCTGGGACCCCCCGCACGCGCGCGCAGGGGCGGAATGAGGATCAAATACGTGCGTCAAAGTATGAATTAATTTCATACGCTTCTCCGATAGAGTCGTCCAAGAGGCAGAAATCACGCAGCATCTTTGATAAGGGAAAGATCATGGACGCTTGCCGGAAGGCTCTTCTCTTTGGCCGTGAACGGTACCGATTCGAGTTTATCGAAGGTAAGGCGCAACCCGGTTCCAACCGGAGCGGCTGTACTGCTGAACCCGAACACATTCCTTTTCACCCTCAGACCCTTCTCTATCCGTTCCATTGCGTTATCCCCTCGTCTCCATTGCGCCACACTCATTGCAGCGCTACATAGGTTGCGCTAATCGCACCCTTCACCTATGCAGGAAACAAAGAGGAAATAGGGGTGAAACAGAGGGAGAAAGAGGAGCTAAAGAAGGGTGAAACAAGGCTTTGTGAGATTGTTGGTGTCATTGTGCGAAATTCCCGCTACTACCCATGACCCCCCGCACGCGCGCGCCTGGATGGCAGTGAGATATCCTAGCCACGGTTACGCATCAGGTTCGGGTTACGCTCAGCTTCGAATTGCAGCGAATCGTGTGGTAGAATTGCGAGGACCTGAATGGAGAAAACTGTGATGAGCATTCGTCAGCAAAAGCCGTGTGAGGTCTGTGAGCAATGGTTCAACCCATACAGCAGCACCGACCGCTATTGCTCAGGTGAGTGCCGCCGAACACGGGACAACTTACGAAAACGTGACCGCGCCGAATACATGCGTGAATACCGTCGGCGAAAGCAGGCCTGCTAATCCCTTTCGCACCCTCAGTAGTGAGCCCGGTCCATTTAGTTGACCTTCCGCCGGGTCGGACGGGACCGCAATACGACGACTTGGGAGGCGCAACGGCAGAAGCTTGAGGACAGACACCGTGCGCTGCTCGACAAAGCGACCGACCGTGATGATTGCGCTGGAGCCATGATGCTCCCCGAGACCTCCCAGCCCTTGCGGTAGACTGGACATCTGAAGCCATTGCAACTTCTTCCGCCTTCGGACAGAATGCACGCTTCCCCCTATCTCATCTGGAGGCGCGTATGAACATCGCTATGACCCTCATCATCGTGCAAGGCATCATCGCGCTCTTTTTCGTGATAGGCGGGATAGTCCTCGCAGTTCTCGGTAAGAGACTCTTCCTGGCGGGAGTCGGAATGGCGAAGGACACCTCGGCATTTGAGGTGACCTTCAGAAACTGGATCACGTTCAAGGCCAAGCCGGGGAGCGTGGGCGCGGTCATGTGCCTCACGGCCCCGATCTGCTTCATCTGCGGTTACCTGGTCATCAGGCACAACGTTGAGGTCGATGAGGGCAAGGGGAAGGTCAACCTCACTGGTCTTGAGGAGGAGATCAGGCAGAAGCTGGCGACGCTTTCGCAGCTCAGGGAAGACATTCAGAAGGTCTCGGCGATGCAGGAGAAGCAGGCATCCGATATCCGGAGGATCGCGAGCAGGACCATGGAATTCCACTCGGTGGCGCTGCACACCCTCACCGTAACCGGTCCGAGCGGTGTTGAGCCCGTCACCATCAAGCTGGACTATGAAAACAAGGGCATGACGAAGTCCGCAAAGGACAAGGCCCGACAGAACCTTGAGGACTTTCTCAAGGATAAGAACTACTCTCCGGAGACGGCGGCGCAGTTCAGGGCTAGTCTTGAAAAGTCCCTCGCGACAATTCCAAACAGAGACGAGTAGTCTTGTACTTGAAGGGCCAGCGCCGTAGTTTGAAGCTACCCTAACTAGTTGACTTCCGCCCGCACGTGCTACCGTCGCGTGCATGCCCCTCGTCAACACGCCAGATCACGGAGCGCCGCGAAAGCGCCATGCCATTGCAGCGCGTAGCCGTCCAGTGCAGCCGCGTTTTGCCGGAGCGGTGCGGCTTCACGATGGGCGGCAGATGCGAGCCAGCGAGGCTCTGCGCATTCTGGATGCGCAGACGACAGAGCTGCGCGAGCAGATCCGGCAATCACGCTTGGAAGGCGACGGCGCGGCGGCGGACCTGGGCGAAGTGCTTGAGCAACGCGAGCGAGAGGCGGGGCTAATACGGAAGTTCAACGGGCTATGAGCGAGCGGCGATTTCAGGTCAGTCTTTCAACGCTGCTCGTCGTTACGCTGCTCGCATCCGGCATGCTGTGGTTGAACGTCCGACCGCGACAGAGCACGGGACTCTACGACTACATCGTCGATGACCGCAGCGCGACGGGACTGCATCTAACGTTAGGCGAGTATGGCGGGCGCGGCTGGCCATCGCTGTATGAAACGTGGCTGGAAGACCCGGAACGGCGGCGCTATGAGTTCGACCGCCCGGCGCTGGCGTTGAACGTGGCCGCGTGCGCGCTGCTGCTGTTCTTCGCTGCGCTGCTGATTGAATGGGGAACGCGCCGTGTCGCAGCTCGTGGAAGAAGTGCTACGACTAGAGCAGCGCATGAAGACACTCGCGGCGACGCGTGACAGACTCGGGCCGGGGCGGCAAGCTGACGACTTGGAAGCGCAGCGGCAGAAGCTTGACGACAAGCGGCGCGCGCTGCTGGCGAAGGCGAGCGACACCGAGCTCATTGAGCTAGAGCACGGCAGACACGCGTTGACTCAGCTCCTGAACTAATCTTCGACGTTCAGCTATTTGTTGACGATCACCTCTCGGAGCCATAAGTTATACATCTAGTATAACAACTCGATCACCTTGAGGTTCGCTATGAATGCAGCTCGCAGGCAGTTTCTGTTCGCTCTCGCGCTTCTTCATGGTTGCGCCACCGCAATCGATATTGGCTTTGCGTTCGGTCTCGATGATGTATCCGGGTTGCGAGAAGCAATGGCCGTCACCACGGATTCCTCCGGGAACGTTTTTGTAGCTGGACAGTTTCAAGGGACGGTCGATTTCGATCCGTCGGCAACAATTGTGAATCTGACCGCTTCCGGGTCCGGCAACTACCGTAACGGCTTTGTGGCGAAGTATAGCTCGACTGGTGGGTTGATTTGGGCGAAGGCGTTCAGTGGGCAAAGACAGCTAATTTACGCAATCTCGGTCGATAGTTTGGGTGCGGTGTACACTGCGGGTTATTTTGAGAATACCTGCGACTTTGATCCTGCTGATACTCATTTCACATTACCCACCTCAGGGGCCTACCACGCCTTTGTTTGCAAGCACAACTCAGACGGAACTTTTTCGTGGGCCACTGTAATTGCTGATAATGGCGCCATTGGTACATCTATCGTCACTGGCCTCAAGTCTTCAGGGAGCGATATCGTGCTCTCTGGTAACTTTAACCACACAGCAGACCTGGATCCTGGAGCGGGAACGTATAATCTGCCTCCAGGCGGAGGCGGCGCGTCGCAATCAGGGTTTGTATGTAAACTTACGAACGCCGGGGCTTTTGTCTGGGCACGGTGTTTTCACGGAACAGGCGATAGTTCCGTGGCAGGAATAGACATAGATGGAAATGGCGACGTGTATGCGGCGGGTAGTTACTTCGGAACGGTTGATTTCGATGACAGCGCTGCGAACGCGATCTTCACGGCTGGAGGCAATGCTGACGGCTACCTTGTAAAGCTGCTTGATGCAACCGGCGCTTTTACTTTTGTGAAAACTTTCGGCGGCGCTACTGCCACAGGTAATTCAGTATCAACCTCCGGCGTTGCTGTTTTGAGCACCAACAACATCGTTGTTGGAGGGGCCTTTGCAGGAACCGTGGATTTTGATCCAGGTGCGGGAAACGTTTCGTTAACTAGTCCAACCGGAAGGAATACTAGCTTTAACTCTATTCTTGACTCTGGCGGCACTTTGATAAGAGTATCAACCATCGGAGCTGGCAGTGTAAATTCTCTAGGAATAGCCACAGATTCCCTTGATAATATTTACAACTTTGGAAGTTTTACAGGTACAGCCGACTTCGATCCTGGACCGAGCACCTTCAGCTTAAGCAGCTCAAGCAATCTCAAGTCTATAGTTATACAAAAACTCGACTCTACAGGTAACTTTGTTTGGGCTTTCACCGTTGGTGGCTCCGGTGACTTTGGCATCCGATCTATGGTGGTCAGCCAGTCAGGGTCCTTGGCGCTGTGTGGCGACTTCTCCGGTAATGCAAACGTTGACCCTATCAACCCAACCGCGACCCTTCTGAATCGCAGTACTGCGTTATTCATAGCTAGTTACCGACAAACTGCTGTCGCAGATATGAATGGTGCGTCGTCGGGCATCCATGCTCAATCAGTGTTTAGGCAGTTTCGTGGCGCGGTCAGCATAGCGCCGTCAGCTATCATCTACCATGACCAGCAGAATGTGACCTCAATTCAATCTGCAACGGTAAGAATTGCGAACCCTCTGAACGGTTTGAATGAAAATCTGTCTGTTGACACGAGTTTGACGGGGGTGAGCGCGGCCTACAATTCTTCTACGCACACACTGAGTTTAAGCGGCAGTGCTGCCCTAGCTGTGTACACCCAGCTTCTCCGCACTGTGTTGTACAACAACACTGCACCTGATTTCAATACAACGCCTCGCACGCTCGAGGTTCGTCTGAATGATGGAGTACTGGTCGGACCTGCGGGAGTTTGCACGATGACCATCGTGCCTAACTCCGCTCCCAACCTATCATTGGTCGCTTCGCCCATGCGCGTAGGTGTTGGAACTTCCGTAGCTCTTTTTGTAGTTGGTAACGACTCCGAGGGAGATGCATTTGGGATCTCATGGGATTTCGGGGACGGGAGTTCCTCATCGTTAGAGAGTCCCTCTCA
>Ga0196964_10001860_pt1 | contig 10335 bp, 10 predicted proteins | sample S1_10metaG_FD_148615 | JGI IMG/M metagenome (GOLD analysis project Ga0196964, IMG submission 148615) | Soil microbial communities from Anza Borrego desert, Southern California, United States - S1_10 | ecosystem: Environmental > Terrestrial > Soil > Desert | place: USA: California | collected... | reverse complement strand
CTATGAGCAGAAGCTGGACAGCCTGGGCCGCGCCTACGCCACCGGCAAGCGCAAGAACGCCATCGCCCGCGTGTGGGTGAAGCCGGGCTCGGGCAAGATCACCATCAACGGCCGCGACCAGGAAGTGTACTTCGCCCGTCCGGTGCTGCGCATGATGATCGCCCAGCCGCTGACCATCACCGACCGCGCGACCCAGTTCGACGTGGTCGCCACGGTCGAGGGCTCGGGCCTGTCCGGCCAGGCCGGCGCGATCCGTCACGCCCTGTCCAAGGCCCTGACCTACTACGAGCCGGGCCTGCGTCCGGCGCTGAAGGCCCAGGGCTTCCTGACCCGCGACCCGCGCGTCGTCGAGCGCAAGAAGTACGGCCGCGCCAAGGCTCGCCGCAGCTTCCAGTTTTCGAAGCGCTAAGAGCGTCTCAGGACGATCTATCGAGCGGGCGCTTCGGGAAACCGGAGCGCCCGTTCTGCTTTTTGGGGCCTGTGAGGGCCCGCCCTCGTGCTTCGACAGGCTCAGCATGAGGGCTACGGCAAGGTGGGGCATTCGAACCCTCACCCTGAGCTTGTCGAAGGGCGAGGGTTCGCAGCATGACGGCCAAGGTCTTCATCGACGGCGAGGCGGGCACGACGGGGCTGCAGATCCGGGCGCGGCTCGAGAACCGCAGCGACATCGAGGTGCTGGCGATCGCGCCCGAGCGGCGCAAGGACGTGGCGGCGCGGGCCGAGCTGCTGAACGCCGCCGACGCCGTGGTGCTGTGCCTGCCGGACGACGCGGCCCGCGAGGCCGTGGCGCTGATCGAGAACCCCAATGTGCGGGTGGTCGACGCCTCGACCGCCTATCGCACGGCCGAGGGCTGGACCTACGGGTTCGCCGAGATGGGCAGGGGCGCCCAGCGCGAGGCGATCCGCGGCTCGAAGCGCATCTCCAATCCGGGGTGCTATCCGACGGGCTTCATCGCCCTGGTGCAGCCGCTGGTGGCGGCAGGGCTGATCCCGGCCGACTGGCCGGTGACCGTCAATGCGGTCAGCGGCTACTCCGGCGGCGGCAAGGCCATGATCGCCGAGTTCGAGGACGAGAGCGCGCCCGCCTACACGACCGTGCCCTACCGCATCTACGCCACCGCGCTGGGCCACAAGCACGTCGCCGAGATGAAGGCGCACACGGGCCTTTCGCGCCCGCCGCTCTTCACCCCGGCCGTCGGCCGCTACGCCCAGGGCATGATCGTCGAGGTGCCGCTGCAGCTGAACGCCATGCCCGGCGCGCCGACGCTCGACGCGATCCAGGCGGCGCTGGCCGAGGCCTACGCCGGCGAGCGGTTCGTGGAGGTCGCGTCGCGCGAGGAGGCGGCCGTGACGAAGTCGCTCGACCCGGAAGCGTTCAACGGCACGAACGAGATGAAGCTCTGGGTGTTCGGCGACGAGCGCGCCGGGCAGGCCCGCCTGGTCGCGGTGCTCGACAACCTCGGCAAGGGCGCCTCGGGGGCCGCGGTGCAGAACCTGAACCTGGTGCTGGGCCTGGAGGAGGGCGCGGGACTCTGAACTCTTGCGAGTCCTTCCCCTGGATGGGGAAGGTGTCGCGAAGCGACGGATGGGGTGGAGCCGCTCCCGTCCCCTCAGCGTGGCTGTTCCTCCCCACCGGCCCTCCGAGCCACCCTCCCCATGAAGGGGAGGGACTGAAAACCGCCGCGTTCGGTCTTACGTATGAGCGCCATGACCCCGCTCGCCCGCACCCCGAACCTCGCCCGCCGCGGCTTCCTGCTCGGCGGCGTGTGCCTGGCCGCCACTGGCTGCGCCCAGCGCGCCGACGCCCGGCCGCCGGATCCGATCGACCAGAAGTACGCCAACTCGCCGTGGCGGAAGATCAGCGACGCGGAGTGGAAGCGCAGGCTGCCGCCGGCGGCCTACCGCACGCTGCGCCACGAGGATACCGAGCGGCCGTTCACCTCGCCGCTGAACAGGGAGAAGCGGCGCGGGACCTTCGTCTGCGCCGGCTGCGAGCTGCCGCTGTTCCGGAGCGAGTGGAAGTTCGATTCCGGCACCGGCTGGCCCAGCTTCTCGCGCGCCATGAACGTCGGCACCAAGCCCGACTTCCTGCTGCTGCAGCCGCGCACCGAGTACCACTGCGCCCGCTGCCTCGGTCACCAGGGCCACATCTTCAAGGGCGAGCGCATCAGCCCGACCGACGTGCGCTACTGCAACAACGGCGTGGCGCTCAAGTTCGTGCCGGCGTGAGGCGCTAGCTCTTCACCTTCACGTATTCGCCGGGCGTGTCGCCCAGCGGCTTGAGCGGGCCCTTCAGGGGGTCGCGGGCGGTCACCATGGGGCCGGACTTCTCCGCCAGCCATTCGCGCCAGTGCGGCCACCAGCTGCCGGCGTGCTCGGTCGCGCCCGCGATCCATTCGTCGAGCGACGCGGGCAGGGCGTTGTTGGTCCAGTGCTGGTACTTCTTCGCGTCGGGGTGGTTCACCACGCCGGCGATGTGGCCCGAGCCGGCCATGGTGAAGGTCACCGGCCCACCGAACATCTTCGCCGAGCGATAGACCGAGCGCGCGGGCGCGATGTGGTCCTCGCGGCTGGCCTGGAAGTAGAGCGGCGTCTTCACCTGCGACGCGTCCAGCTTCACGCCGCCGATCTCCATCTCGCCCTTGGCGAAGGCGTTCTGGCCGTACAGGCGGCGCAGGTAGCTCAGGTGCAGACACTTGGGCATGCGCGTCTGGTCAGAGTTCCAGTAGAGCAGGTCGAACGCCGGCGGCTCCTTGCCCATCAGGTAGTTGTTCACGAAGAACGACCAGACGAGGTCGTTCGCGCGAAGGGCGTTGAAGGTGTCGGCCATGGCGGCGCCGGGCAGCACGCCGCCGGCCGCGTCCATCCGCGCCTCGAGCTCCTGCAGCCACGCCTCGTCGGTGAAGAGCAGGAGGTCGCCCGCCTCGGCGAAGTCGTGCTGGGCGGCGAAGAAGGTGGTGGCGTTCACCCGCTGGTCGCCGGTCGCGGCCATGTGCGCCAAGGCCATGCCCATCAGGGTGCCGCCGATGCAGTAGCCGACGGTGTTCAGCCGGTCGGTCCCGCACTGCTCCATCACCTTGGAGGAGGCGAGGTAGATCCCGTCCTTCATGTAGTCGTCGAAGGTGGCCTCGGCGAGCGACGGGTCGGGGTTCACCCAGCTGCAGATGAAGACGGTGAAGCCCTGGCTGGTGAGCCAGCGGATCATCGAGTTCTCGGGCCTGAGGTCGAGGATGTAGTACTTGTTGATCCACGGCGGGAAGATCAGCAGCGGGATCTCGTGCTGCTGTTCGGTCGTGGGGCTGAACTGAAGCAGCTCGAACAGCCGGTCGCGCCAGACGACCTTGCCCGGGGCCGTGGCGACGTTCTCGCCGACCTTGAAGCGCGTGTAGTCGGTCTGGCTGATGGCGAGCTGGCCGCCGCCGCGCTCGATGTCGGCGGCGAAGCGCTCCATCCCCTTCACCAGGCTCTCGCCCTGGGTCTCGACCAGCGCCTTCAGGGCCGCCGGGTTGGAAGCCAGGAAGTTCGACGGCGAGAAGGCGTCGGTCAGCAGCTTCATGAAGAAGGCGGCCCGGCGCTTGGTCATCGGGTCCACGCCCTCGACGCTGGCCATCAGGTCGTTCAGCCACTCGGAGGTCAGCAGGTAAGACTGCTTGATGGTGTCGAAGACGGGGTTGTCGGACCATTCGGGCGCGGCGAAGCGCTTGTCGCCCTTGGGCGGGCTGGCGATCGGGTCGACTGCCTCTCCGGCGGCGCGGCGGGCGGCGGAGGACCACAGGCCCATGTAGCGGTTGAACAGGTCGGCCTGGGCGCGGAACAGCTTTTCCGGGCTGGCGGCCAGGCTGGTCATCACCTCGGTCATGGCAGGCGCGACGTGGAACGGATCGGGCGACAGGGCGCCGGGGCGATCGGCGTGGCGCAGGGCGGCTTCGGCGATGGCGGACTGGGCCGTGAGCGAGGCGCGGGCGAGGTTGATCGACAGCTTCTCCAGCGCCTCGCGGTGCGCCGGGTCGATCAGGCCCATCTCGTAGACGTAGTCGGCCTGGGCCGAAGCGGCCTCGTTCGGAGCGGTCTGGGCGCGCGGGTCGCCGCGCGGATGCGTCGGTTCGGCGTCCGGCATGGGCGAAGCCTTGGGCTCGGCGTCGGCGGCCGCAGCCTCTGCCTTCGGCGCCTTGGGCTCTGCCGCCTTGGCCGTCTTCGGCCGCTGGGACCTGGTCTTTCCCTTGGTCGTTGCGCCGCTGTCAGCCATGCCGTTCTCCATCGCCGGGGGAGGCCCGCGCCCTTCCGCCCTGGCCCCTGATAGCCTATGACCGGGGGCGAACAGAAACACCCATCGCACGTCATGGCGCCAGTTCTTAGACCGATGCTCGCCCTGACCGCCCTCGCGGCGGCGCTGGGCGGCTGCGCCACCACGGCGGGCGTCGCGCCTGCCCGCCCCGAGAACGCCGCCACCGGCGTCGTGATCGACGAGGCAGCGATCCGCCAGCGGCCCTATCCGCGCTGGTCCGACTTCCCCGCCGCCCCGACCAACGTGCCGGTCCCGTCGCAGTTCGCGGCTCGCGTGGCCGACACCGAGGCCGCCCGCGAGCGGCTGGCCGCCGAGGCTTCGCAGATCGAGTGGACACTGGCGAATTCCGAGCAGTGGGCCGCTTCCGTCCGCGCCCTCGTGGATCCTGCCCTGGCCGCCCCCGTCGATGCGAACGCCGCGGCCGAGACGGAAGCCTTCGCCGCCGCCGCCCGCGCCAAGGCCACGCCGCCGCCGGTCGCCAAGTAGTCCGTCCCCAGCTTTCCCTCGCGTTCTGATGCGACCGAAAACGTCGCATCGACGAATCATAAGAAAACGAGCTCAGGAGTTCCGATGTCCACTCAGACCCGTCTCGATCGCGCGCTTGCCCTCGAGGCCGTCCGCGTCACCGAAGCCGCCGCCATCGCCGCGGCCAAGCTCGCCGGTCGGGGCGACGAGAAGGCGGCCGACCAGGTCGCCGTGGACGCCATGCGCAACGCGCTGAACCTGCTTCCGATCGATGGCCGCATCGTCATCGGCGAGGGCGAGCGCGACGAGGCGCCGATGCTCTACATCGGCGAGAAGGTCGGCACCGGCGAAGGCCCGCGCGTGGACATCGCGCTCGACCCGCTGGAAGGCACCACCCTGACGGCCAAGAACATGGCCAACGCCATGTCGGTCATGGCCTTCGCGCCCGAGGGCGGGCTGCTGAACGCGCCCGACACCTACATGGACAAGATCGCCATCGGCCCTGGCTACGCCGAGGGCCTCGTCGACCTGGACGCGCCGCCGGCGGAGAACGTGCTGGCCCTGGCCAAGGCCAAGGGCGTGGGCGTCGACGAGATCACCGTCTGTGTCATGGACCGCCCGCGCCATGCGGACCTGATCGCCGCCCTGCGTGAGGTGGGCGCCAAGATCGCCCTGATCACCGACGGCGACGTGGCCGGCGTGATCCACACCACCGACCCGGACGCCGACATCGACATGTACCTCGGCCAGGGCGGAGCGCCGGAGGGCGTGCTGGCCTGCGCCGCGCTCAAGGCCGTGGGCGGCCAGTTCCAGGGCCGGCTGGTGTTCCGCAACGACGACGAGCGGGCCCGCGCCGAGCGCTGGGGCATCTCCGAGCTCGACAAGAAGTACAGCCTGCACGAGATCGTCCGCCACGAGGCGATCTTCGTCGCCACCGGCGTGACGCGCGGCGTCATGCTCGACGGTGTCCACTACGACCGCGGCCTGGTGAAGTGCCACTCCCTGATCATGAGCTCGTCCAGCGGCACGGTCCGCGACGTGCGCATGCGCCGGCCGGTGAAGTAATGGCCGACGGGGGTCCGGCACTGGGCTTCCTCGGCGTCGCCCGCTCGGTGAGCGGCCGGCGCTGGCGGGAGCGGCCGGCGGACCCCCGTCTGGTCCTCGACCTGCAGCGCCGGCATGAGCTGATCGAGCCGCTGGCGCGAGCGCTGGCAGCGCGGGGCGTGGGCCTGGAGGACGCCGAGACCTACCTCAATCCCACGCTGCGAGCGCTCTTCCCGGACCCGTCGAGCTTCCTCGACATGGACCGGGCGGCGGAGGTGATCGTCGACGCCCACATCCGCAACCGGCCGATGCTGGTGTTCGCCGATTACGACGTAGACGGCGCAACCTCGGCGGCCCAGCTCGTGCGCTGGCGCCGCGCCATGGGCGCTGAGCTGCCGATCTACGTGCCGGATCGCGAGACGGAGGGGTACGGGCCGAGCCCCGCCGCCTTCGACCGCATCAAGGCCATGGGCGTCGAGCTGGTGATCACCGTGGACTGCGGCGCGGCCGCCCATGACGCCATCGCCCACGCCTCGGCCATCGGGCTCGAGGTGGTGGTGATCGACCACCACCTGATGCGCGAGGAGCCGCCGGCCTGCACCGCCGTGGTGAATCCCAACCGCCCCGGCTGCGGCTCGGGGCAGGGGATCCTTGCGGCGGCGGGAGTGACCTTCGTCCTGCTGGCAGCGCTGAACCGCGAGGCGCGCCGGCGCGGGCTGTTCGCCGACCGGCCGGAGCCGGACCTGCGGCGCTGGCTCGACCTCGCGGCGCTCGGCGCAGTCTGCGACGTGACCGCCCTGACCGGCTTCAACCGAGCGCTGGCGGCGCAGGGCTTCAAGGTGATGTCTGCGTGGGACAACCCCGGCCTGAAGGCGCTGATGGCCACGGCCAACGCCAAGGGGCCGGCCAGCGTGTTCTCGGCCGGCTTCATCCTGGGTCCGCGCATCAACGCCGGCGGCCGTATCGGCCGCCCCGACCTCGGCGCGCGCCTGCTGTCGACAGACGATCCGGAGGAGGCGCGGCAGATCGCCGAGGAGCTCGACGCGCTCAACGCCCAGCGCAAGGACATTGAGCGGGAGTGTCTCGACGCCGCCGTGCTGATGGTCGAGCGAGATTCCAACTTCGATCCGGACGCGCCCGCCGTCGTGGTCTCCGGTGAAGGCTGGCGTCCGGGCGTGGTCGGCATCGTCGCCGGTCGGCTGCGCGAACGCTGGCGCAAGCCGGTCGTGGTGATCGGCATCGATCCGGTGAACGAGGTCGGCAAGGGATCGGGCCGCTCGCAGCCGGGGGTGAACCTCGGCCGCGCCGTGCAGGCGGCCTTCGAAGAGGGGCTGCTCATGGCGGGGGGCGGGCACGCCATGGCCGCTGGCCTGACCATCCGCCCGCGCGACATCCCCGAGTTCCGCGCCTTCCTGGAGGAGCGGCTGCGCCACGAGCAGGCCGAGGCCAGCGCCGCCGACGCGGTCGAGATCGACGCCCTGGTCACCACCTCGGGCGCGGACCGTCGGCTGTGGCAAGCGTTCGAGCGGCTGTCGCCCTATGGTCCTGGCGCGCCGGAGCCGGTGTTCGCGCTCGCCGGGGTGCGCGTGCTGGGCGCCCAGGCCCTGAACGGCGGGCACGTGCGCTGCCAGGTCGTCGGCGACGACGGGACACGGCTCAAGGCCATCGCCTGGCGCTGCGCCGACACCCCCCTTGGCCAGCGGCTGCTTTCGGCCGACAGTGGCCTCCACGTCGCCGGCCGGCTCAAGGCCGACGACTGGAACGGGCGCGAAGGCGTCCAGCTGGAGATCGAAGACGCGGCCGATCCGCGTCAGTGCGCCTGACGCACCAGGGGGCGAGGGATATCATGAAGCGCATCGCCGTCCTGGCCGTGGCGTTCGCCTGCATGGCGGGCGCGGCCATCGCCCAGGTCTGGGGCCCGCCGCCGGGCGCCTACTACAATCTCGGCGAGGCGTCCGACGCGGGCCGCTGGCAGTACGAGTCCCTGCCGGTGCGCAAGGGCGACATCGCCGAGATCTGGCGCATCGACGTCTTCACCCAGGGCTACGACATGCCGAACGGGGAGGGCGCCTACGCCGTCGCCCAGTACCTCTACAACTGCCGTGAGCGCAGCTTCCGCATCGGCCGCGCCGAGCTCTACGACCAGTCCGGCAAGGTCATCGACCAGTTCGAAGGCCCGCCCTTCGCCCGCATCGGGAAGGAAGAAGATACGCCCATCCGCGTCGCCTGCGACGGGATCGCCCGCTCCAACCCGACGGTCGAGGGGCTGTGGGGCGTGCTCGACGACGCGCGGACGCGCGGTCGCGGCGGGAAGGCCTGAGGCGATGGCGTCCATCGCGAGACGGCTGCTCCTGGGGTTGGGTATGGCTGTCGCGGCGGGAAGCCTGGTCGGCGCTGCGCCGATGAAGCCCGACGCGCCGTTCACCTTCCTCGTCGTCTACGAGGATGACGGAACCGTCGCCTACTACGGGGCCGCGCCCCGCAACGGCCGCCAGGTGGTGACCGTTTGGAACGTCAACGTGTTCTACCCGGCGCGACAACGGTCTGCTGGCCTGCTGGCCTACGGGCTATTCACCCAGGAATACGACTGCGACAAGCGTTCTGCGGCGATGAGGTACGGCTGGTTCTTCGATCCGCACGGCCGTCAGATCGACGAGACAGCCATCGACTCGCCACCCAAGCCGCCTGGTGCGGGCTCGTACGGGGAATATCTGTTCGAGGTAGTGTGTCAGGGCGCGAAGCCACGGCGCGAGCCCGTCGGCTCCCTTGCCGATGTGCTGCGGGATGCGAAGGTGCGCAAAGGTCCTGCTGCGGCCGCGGTTTACACGCCGCCGAACGTGACGCTGTAGAACCGCGTCACACCCCCTTGCACGGTCCGGAATCGGCGGCTATATCCCCGGTCCCGCGAGCGCGGTCCCTTCGTCTATCGGTTAGGACGTCAGGTTTTCAACCTGAAAAGAGGGGTTCGATTCCCCTAGGGACTGCCACTCGCGCGGGGCCTTTCAGGCCCGCCGCCCTCGCTCGCGGCGCGAAAAAAATCGTTACATCTCTCTTAAAGTCGCATAACCATGTTATAGTCGTCCGTCCGTCATGGGGCTGACGGGGACTAGGGGCTGGACTGTGGGTTACGATTTGGAGGGGGCCGACTCGCACGACGAGGCGGTTCGGATCAGCGGGCGAATCAAATGGTTCGACCCCGGTAAGGGGTACGGTTTCATTGTGCCGGACGAACCGGACAAGACCGACCTGAAAGATGTGCTGCTGCACATTTCGAGCCTGCGGAGCTCCGGGCGCGAGAGCGCGCTGGAGGGCGCGGTCATCGTCTGCGACGTGATTCGCCGACCGAAGGGCTGGCAGGTCTCCGAAATCCTCGACCTCGACGAGACTGCGGCGCCGCCGGCGCCGGAGCGCCGGGGATACGAGAGCCTGCGCCGCGAGCGCGGCGACTTCGGTTTCCAGCGAGGCCCGCGCCGTCCGACCGCGCCGATGACCGCCGCCGGTCCGCTGGAGCGCGCCAAGGTGAAGTGGTTCAATCGCACCAAGGGCTACGGCTTCGTCGTGCGCGACCACGAGCCGGGCGACATCTTCGTCCATGTCGAGATTTTGCACCGCTGCGGACTTGACGACCTGCAGCCCGGTGAGGACGTGATGGTGCGCTTCGCCGACGGCCCCAAGGGCCTGGTCGTGGCGGAGATCCAACCGGCCTGACGGCCGCCAAGTCCGGGTTTTCCACGATGCGCTTCCTCACCCGCCGCAATGTCCTGGCGACGGTCGCCGCCGCGTGCGCGCTGACCGCCTGCGCCGCCGCCGACAAGGGCCGAGCCGACGCCCTGCTCGAGGACCTGGAGATCGTCACCACCAAGGGGCGCACGCACCGCTTCAAGGTCGAGATCGCCGACACCGACGTCGAGCGCGCCAAGGGCCTGATGTACCGCGAGAGCCTGCCGCGCGACCGCGGAATGCTGTTCCAGTTCGACGAAATGGCCGAGCGCTCGTTCTGGATGAAGAACACCTACATCCCGCTCGACATCATCTACATCGCGTCGGACGGGAAGATCGTCTCCATCGCCCGCAACACCACCCCCTTCTCCGAAAGCCCGATCCCGTCCTTCGGCCCGGCCAACGGCGTGCTGGAGATCAACGGCGGCCAGGCGGCCGAGCTGGGCATCGAACCCGGCGACACGGTCCGGCACCCGTTCTTCAAGAACAAATAGGGCGCGTTGCGGCTTGATTGGCTGCGTGGCAAAGAGGCGCCTCGCCGGAAGACGGGGCGTAGCGCAGCCTGGTAGCGCATCTGCTTTGGGAGCAGAGGGTCGCAAGTTCGAATCTTGCCGCCCCGACCAACGGCCTTGAGGAGTGAGACATGCTCGCGCGCATCTACAAGCCCGCCAAGACCGCCATGCAGTCGGGCAAGGCCAAGACCCAGATCTGGATCCTGGAGTTCGAACCCTCGTCGGCGCGCGTGCCGGAGCCGCTGATGGGTTGGACCGCCAGCAAGGACATGGACGGCCAGGTGCGCCTGCACTTCGACACCAAGGAGC
>Ga0196964_10001859_pt1 | contig 10343 bp, 11 predicted proteins | sample S1_10metaG_FD_148615 | JGI IMG/M metagenome (GOLD analysis project Ga0196964, IMG submission 148615) | Soil microbial communities from Anza Borrego desert, Southern California, United States - S1_10 | ecosystem: Environmental > Terrestrial > Soil > Desert | place: USA: California | collected... | reverse complement strand
CCTCGTCGCCCCATTGGGCGCCGACCACCACGACGTTCGCCAAGCCGTTCTCCGTCAGCCGAAAGCGCCTTCCGGCCGGCCGGCGGGAAGGGCGAGGTCAGTTCGCGCCGAGCCTATAGACCACCCGAACGCCGACCGCATCCATTCCGGGGTTCTGCTCGCCGAAGATCTGGGCGTGGCTGAGGTGGATCCACGACGCCTCGGCCGCCCAGCGGTCGGTGACCTGCCAGCCGAAGTTCACCTCCGGCTCGAACACCACCGAGGAGCCGTAGTCGATCTGGCCGGGCGCGCCCTCCTCGTAGTCCACGTAGGCCACGCCGATCCCGGGGCGGAAGTACAGCCGCTCGCCGAACTTCCAGCTCAGGCCCGCGGCCACGAAGTTCGAATAGCCTTCGGTGTTGACCGAGGCGAAGGCGTAAGGACTGGGGCGGCCGATGAAGCGCAGGCCGTCCATCCGCTCGCCGCGCCAGCCGAGCTGAAAGTCCGCGCCCGGCTCGTAGCCGCTGACCGTGACGTTCAGGTCCACGTCGTGGTCGTAAGCCCCGACCCAGACCTCGTCGGCCTGGGCGGCGCCCGAGAAAACCATCACGGCCAGGCCGGCCGCCGCTCCGATGACGCGCATGTCCTGCTCCACGTCTGTTCCGGATCAGCTAACGCGCCAGCGGTCACGCCGGTTCGAGTTCGGCCGCGGCCACAGCGTAGGCCCAGTCCAGCCAGGGCGTCAGGGCGTCGAGGTCCGACGCCTCCACCGTGCAGCCGCACCAGATGCGCAGGCCCGGCGGCGCCATGCGGTGCGAATAGACGTCCAGCGCCGCGCCCTCCTTCTCCAGCGCCGAGCACAGCCGTCCGGCCAGCGCCGCGCGCTGCTCGGTCGAGAGCGCCTTCACCTTCGGATCGGCGAACGCCAGGGTCGCCGACGTCTCCGACCGGATCGCCGGGTCCGGGCAGAAGAACTCGACCCAGGGCGTGCGCTCCACCCAGGCCGACAGCACCGCGAAGTTCTCCGCCGTGCGCCGCTTCAGCGCCTCCAGCCCGCCGACCCGCGCGGCCCAGCGCAGGGCGTCGATCCAGTCCTCGATCACCAGCAGCGAGTAGGTGTTGATCATGCCGCCTTCCAGCAGGTCCCGATCGGCGCGGCCGTCCTTGTGAAGGCGCATCAGCTTGGGCAGCGGCCGGTCGGGGGTGAAGGCGTCCAGCCGCTCCACCGCGCGGGGCGACAATACCGCCATGCCGATGCCCGCCTCGCCCCCCAGCGCCTTCTGGAAGGAGAAGGTGGTCACGTCCAGCTTGTCCCACGGCAGGTCCATCGCGAAGGCCGCCGAGGTGGCGTCGCAGAGGGTCAGGCCGTTGCGGTCGCCCGCGATGAAGTCGCCGTTCGGGACCTTCACGCCCGCGGTGGTGCCGTTCCAGACGAACACCAGGTCCGCCTCCGGGTCGACTCGGGACAGGTCGGCCATTCGGCCGAAGGGCGCCTCCAGCAGTTCGGCGTCGAGCTTCAGGTGCTTCAGCACGTCGGCGGCCCAGATCTGGCCGAAGGCGTCGTAGGCCAGCGCCTGCACCCGGCGGGGTCCCAGCATCGACCACATCGCCGCTTCCATGGCGCCGGTGTCGGAGCCCGGGATCAGCACCAGCCTGAAGTCGTCCGGAATCTCCAAGACCTCGCGCGTGCGTTCCAGCGCGTCGGCGACCCGGGCCATGGCGGCCGGGGCGCGGATGCCGCGCCCGACCAGGGCGGAGCCCAACGCGCTCTCCGGGCTCCAGCCCGGACGCTTGGCGGTGGGGCCGGAGGAAAACCAGGGACGCTCGGGACGGCGGGAAGGTTTGGGCGGGGTCATGGCCTAACCCAGCAAGGCGGCGGCTCCGGCGCAAGAGGAACCTGGGCCCGTCACGAACCTGGGCGGAAATGTGAACGAACCTGAACGGTTCGGTTCAGGGTCGTGTCAGGCTGGAAGGTGTTTCCTGTCCTCACCGCCGCGAGAGAGCGGCCCGACTGAGACCAAGGAAACGACGTCATGAAAAAGATTATCGCGTCCGTTCTGGCGGTGACCACCCTGGCCGTCGCCGCTCCGGCGATGGCCGACCGTGGTCGCGGCGACTACGACCGGCACGACCGCTACGCCTACGGCTACGCTCCCGGCTACGGCTACGATCGCCGCGACGACCACTGGCGCTGGAGCGAAAACCTGCAGCAGCGGCAGGACCGGCTGTACCAGCGCATCGACAACGGCATGCGCCAGGGCAAGATCACCCGCGGCGAAGGCCGTGCGCTGATCGCCGACCTGAACCGCATCGAGGGCCTGGAGCGCCAGTACGCCCGCTCCGGCTTCAACCGGGCCGAACGCGACGACCTGGAGAACCGCCTGTCCCGCCTGGCCGACCGCATCCGCTGGGAGAAGCGTGACGACGACCGCTACGGCCGGCACGACCGCTACGACCGCGACGGCTACCGCGGCTACCGTTACTGACCTCTGGAACGGCGCGGCGCTTCGGCTCCGCGCCGTCTCCTTCAGACCCGCAGACGGCTCTCCGTCGTGGTGAAGGCGCGGCCTCGCAGCAGGATGCGGGCGCCGCGCCTTTCCGTTTCGATGTCCCCGCCGCGGCGCGGATAGGCCTGGTGGAAGCGGACCGTCTCGCGCCCCAGCTTGTCGGCGTAGAGCGGCCCCAGGATGCAATGGGCCGAGCCGGTGGCCGGGTCCTCCGGCACGCCCGATCCGGGCGCGAAGAAGCGGTCCACCACGTCATAGGCCGGGTCGTCCGAGGCGGCGGCCACGACGATGTTGCCCCGCCCGCCGGTGGCCTCGCCGGCGATCCGGTGCAGGGCGGCGATGTCCGGGTCGAGCCCGCGCACGGTCGCCGCGTCCGCCAGCACCGCCACCAGATAGGCCCCCGCCCAGACCTCGACCGGCTCCGCCCCCAGCGCCGCCGCCAGCCCTTGCGGCACGTCCGTCCGTTTCGGCGGATCGGCCGGGAAGTCCATCTCGTAGGCGTCGCCCGAGGCGCGCACGGTCAGTTCGCCCGAGCGGCGGGTCTCGAACACGATCGCCTCGGCCGCGACCCGTAACTCCTTCAGCAGCACGTGCCCTGAGGCCAGGGTGGCGTGGCCGCACAGCGGCACCTCCATCCCCGGGGTGAACCAGCGCAGGCCGAAACGGGCGGGGTTGTCGGTCCTCAGCAGGAAGGCGGTCTCGGCCTGGTTGTTCTCCATCGCCAAAGCCTGCATCCAGCCGTCCTCAGGCCAGACGTCGAACGGCTCGACCACGCAGGCCGGATTGCCGCGGAAAGGGGCGGAGGCGAAGGCGTCGACGGTCCACTGGCGCATGATCACGAGCCCGACAGGATCTTGGACTTCATTTCCTGGAATTCGGCGTCGCTGATCGTGCCGGCGTCCAGCAACTTCTTGGCTTCCTGAATTTCGGCCAGCAGGCGGCTCGGTCCTGGCTCGGCGGGTGCGGCGTGGGGCGTCTGGGCGGGGGCGTGGACCACCACGCCGCCGGCGGCGGCGCGCACCTCTTCCATGGCGCGTACGCGACGCTTCTCTTCCCAGGCTTGCTCCTCGCCCTGCGCCCGGGCGTACATGACCGTGGCCGTTTCGCTGGCCACGCCTTCGACCAGGATCGGCGCGACGGCGGGGTTCAGATGCTCGAAGCGCAGGTTGGACCCGCACAGGTCGGCCAGGACGTTCTCTTCGAGCGTGACGTCCTTCAGATCCTTCCACTGGACGTCGGTCATCTTGAACCCGCCCAGCAGCCCCCGCTTGACGATGATGATCCGGCTGCTGGTGATCGCGATCACCGCCCGGCGCGCGAACAGGGCGAAGACCCGCTTCTGGACCGCGGCGGCGACCAACGCCTCCCCCTGCATAAGGGTGGAGCGCACGATTCCCAGCGCCTTCTGCTCCCGCACGACGGCCCCGGCGAAGGTGAAGAACGCCAGCGCGGCGAACACCGGAATGCCGACGACCGTGGCGGCGGCGACCGCGGCCAGCACCGCGTAGACGGCCATGTTGGCCAGACCCTTCATCGCACCCCCTCCGCGGGACCCGCGTCCCGGCCTTCCATCTCAGTTCATCGCGCCGGCGAAGGCAACGTCCGCTCGATTACCACCTCCGGCCACCGCGCCTTGGCGCTTTCGGTCACGCGGGTCCACCCGGCGGCGAGCGGCCGGTTCGGGTTGGGGCGCAGGCGGAGCGCGAACACGTCCTCCAGGCCTAAGGGAGCGACCACGCTGATGCGGTCGTCGGGCTCCAGCCGCACGCCGACGGCGAAGGCGGGGCAGACGAACCGGGTCGGCGCCTCGTCGGTGCAGGCCAGGGCCGAGTAAGGCTCCTTGAACTTGCCCTCGAACCACAGGTGCACGCGGGCCTGGTTGCGGACCTCGACCATGTCGCGCAGCGGCGGCTCGAAGGCGGCGGCGACCCGCTTGATCAACACGTCCTCGGCGTCCCAGGAGGTGTCCGGGTCGAAGTAGCCGACGTCGTAGTCCCGGACGCCGTAGTCCGGATCGCGGCCGGTCACAGCGTTCCAGACGCTCTGGTAGACGGCGCCGGAGAACACCCGCCAGTCCGGCGGGTCCAGCTCCCGCAGGGTGGTCAGCACCCGCATCAGGCGCGGGCTGGCGCGCACGATCTCGTGCAGCCGGGCCTCCAGCGACCCGCTCACGACCGCCCCCGCATCGGCCAGCCGTGGTCCAGCGGGCCGTGGCCCTCGCCCAGGCCCGGCGCGCGCCGGATCGCCTCGGCGGTGTAGGCCCAGGCTTCGGCGACCGCGTCGGCGACCGGCAGTCCCCGGGCGATCCCGGCGGCGCAGGCGCTGGCGAGGGTGCAGCCGGTGCCGTGGGTGTGGCGGGTGTCGATGCGCGGCCCCTCGAAGGTGGTCTCGCCGGCGGAGGTCAGCAGCAGGTCTATCAGCGTCTCGCCCGGCACGTGGCCGCCCTTCATCAGCACCGCGCGGGCGCCGAGTTCCAGCAGCCGCTCGCCGGCCCGGCGCTGGCCGTCCAGGTCGCCTACGGACAGGCCGGTCAGGGCCTCGGCCTCGGGCGCGTTGGGGGTCAGCAGGGCGGCGCGAGGGATCAGCAGCGACCGCACAGCCTCGACGGCCCGGTCCTGCAGCAGGGCGTGGCCGCCCTTGGCGACCATCACCGGATCGACCACGGCGGGGACGCCTACAGCCGGGCCGTCCAGCAGTCGGGCGACCAGTTCGACGACCTCTACTGTCGCCAGCATGCCGGTCTTGACCGCGTCGGCGCCGATGTCGGCCAGCACCACGCGGGCCTGCGCCTCGATCACGTCGAGCGGTATGGGAAACACGTCGTGGACGGCGGTGGTGTCCTGCACGGTCAAGGCGGTGATCGCGGTGGCCGCATATCCGCCCATGGCGGTCACGGCCTTGACGTCGGCCTGCACCCCCGCTCCGCCTCCGGAGTCGGAGCCGGCGATGATCAGCACCCGCCCGAGATGTCGCTGCGCGTCCACGGGCGGGTTCTAGCGGACCCCGCCTGGAAAGCGAGCCCGATCAGGCGTCGACCAGGTTCCGCTCGGTGGCCGCCGCGCGCATCGCCTTCTGCAGCTTCTCGAAGGCGCGCACCTCGATCTGGCGCACCCGCTCGCGGCTGACGCCGTACTGCGAGGCGAGGTCCTCCAGCGTGGTCGGGTCGTCCTTCAGCCGGCGCTCGGTCAGGATGTGGCGCTCGCGGTCGGTCAGTTCCTGCATCGCCTCTTCCAGCAGGCCCATGCGGATCGAGCGCTCTTCCTGCTCGGCGACCTGAGTCTCCTGGCTGACGGCGGTGTCGTCGGCCAGCCAGTCCTGCCACTCGCTCTCGCTCTCCGAGCGCAGCGGCGCGTTCAGCGAGGCGTCCGGGCCGGACAGGCGCCGGTTCATCGAGATCACCTCGTCGTTGGTGACGCCCAGCTGGGTGGCGATGTGGCTGACCTGTTCGGGGCGCAGGTCGCCCTCCTCAAAGGCCGAGATCTGGCTCTTGGCCTTGCGCAGGTTGAAGAACAGCTTCTTCTGCGCGGCGGTGGTGCCCATCTTCACCAGCGACCACGAGCGCAGGATGTATTCCTGGATCGAGGCGCGAATCCACCACATGGCGTAGGTGGCCAGGCGGAAGCCCTTGTCGGGATCGAACTTCTTCACCGACTGCATCAGCCCGACGTTGCCCTCGGAGATCACTTCCCCGATCGGCAGGCCGTAGCCGCGGTAGCCCATGGCGATCTTGGCGACGAGGCGCAGGTGCGAGGTGACCAGCTTGTGGGCGGCCTCGGAGTCCTGGTGCTCCTGCCAGCGCTTGGCCAGCATGAACTCCTCGTCCTTGGCCAGCATCGGGAACTTGCGGATTTCCGACAGGTAGCGCGACAGGCCGCCTTCGGGTGAAAGGGTCGCGAGTGCGTTGCCGGCCATGGAAGTCTCCCCGAGCGATCAGATGAACGAGTACCGCAGACTGCCGGCGACACGCCGGAGAACCGCCCCCTCAACCCTCCCCAGATAGGGATTGTTGCGGGCGAGGTTGAACAGGCCGCGGCTCGCCGGCGTCGGACTGTGACGTGAAAGCGTCACCGTACCCGACGGCGAGGAGCACTCTACACCCGGGTTAGTTTCTTTTCAAGACGCACATGCCGCCCGCCCCGCAGGGAGCGGGCGGCCGGGTGCGGGTCAGGCCGCGACCTTCTCCAGCTCGTCGGCCCATTGGCCGAGCGAGGCCAGGCTGTTCATGCGGGCGCGGTGGGCGAAGGCGGCCTGGGCGGCCTGGACGTTCTCCTTCTTGCCCGACCAGGCCTTCTGCGGCGCGGCCTGCAGGGCGCGGCCGTAGGAGTAGGTCAGCTTCCAGGGCAGGCCGCCGATCTTGTTCATGGCGTCCAGATGGGCGGTCGCCTGCTCATCGCTCTGGCCGCCGGACAGGAAGGCGATCCCGGGAACGGCCGAAGGCACGGTGGCCTTCAGGGCGGCGACAGTCTTCAGCGCCACCTCTTCCACCGAGGCCTGGTCGGAGCACTTCTTGCCGCAGACGACCATGTTGGGCTTCAGCACCATGCCTTCCAGCGCCACGCGCTGCTCGTACAGCTCCTGGAACACGGCCTGCAGCACCAGGCGGGTGACCTCGTCGCAGCGGTCGACGTCGTGGGCGCCGTCCATCAGGATTTCCGGCTCGACGATCGGCACGATGTCGTTGGCCTGGCACAGGGCGGCGTAGCGGGCCAGCGCGTGGGCGTTGGCCTTGATCGCGCCCCAGGTCGGGATGCCATCGGCGATGTCGATCACCGCCCGCCATTTGGCGAAGCGCGCGCCGCGTTCGTAGTACTTGGGCAGGCGCTCGTAGAGCCGGTCGAGGCCGAGCGTGATGGTCTCGTTCGGCGAACCCGGCAGCGGCTTGGTGCCCTCGTCCACCTTGATGCCGGGGATGGAGCCCGCGGCGGTGATCAGCTCCACCAGCGGCGTGCCGTCGGCGGCGTTCTGCCAGATGGTCTCGTCGTACAGGATCACCCCCGAGACGTAGTCGCGCATGGCCGGCGCGCGGAACATCAGCTCGCGGTAGTCGCGGCGGTTCTCCTCGGTGTTCTCCACCCCGATGGCGTCGAAGCGCTTCTTGATCGTGCCGGTCGACTCGTCGGCGGCCAGAATGCCCTTGCCGGGCGCGACCATGGCTTCGGCCACGGCGTTCAGAGCTTGCAGGTCCATATCGTCCCCTCAGGAAAATGCTGCCGGGCGACGCGCGCCCTTGCTTCGGGCGCGGCGGGCCGCCGCAGGTCCCGTTTACCGCAGGACGCGGGAGGAACAAGCTGAACCGTGAGAAGTTCCCGCCGCCGGCGTCACTCCGCCGGGCACTTGGCCCAGTGCTTCGCCAGCAGCGCGCGCCACGCGGCCTCGCCCCGGTCGGTCCCGATCCGGACCAGGCGGAAGTCGCGATAGCCGGGGTGGTTGGGCTCGCCAAGCACGGCCTCGAGCAGTTCGCCGGACTCCGCGTCCAGCCACACCGACCCGCCGCGGAAACGCTCCCCCTCCAGCGCGTAGCGGCGGGCGGGGCGGTCCAGGCGCGTCTCGTCGGCCAGCCAGCGCGCCCGCACCGCGCCCATCCCGCGCAGCAAGCGCCCGTCCTCGGATGGTTCGGGCCACGCCAGCGCCATCAGAAAGGAGAACCCGTCCCGAGGCGGCGGGCCGTTCGCCAGGCCGTTCCAGTCGGCGAAGTCGAAGTCGTACAGCCGCCAGTCGCCCGGCCCGATCTCCAGCGTCTCGGCCGGAGCGGCGTCCTGGCGCTCCAGCCGGACCGAGATGCGGCCGCTCTGGTCGTGATCCAGCCAGGCGAACGGCTGCTGGCGACCGTTGCGGCCCAGGCGCCCGCCGACAAGGCGCGTCGCCCGGCCCGTCGCCCGGTCGAACTCGGCGGTGACCAGGGCGGCGTTGGTGCAGGGGCTGACGCGCTTGAACACCTCCACCCTGTCGGCGCCCGGCCGGTAGACGCTCACCGCCTCAGGCTCTGAACCGTCGCCGTTGGAGCGGACGTAGTGCAGGATGTCGCCGGGCGCGGCCGCAGCCGGGCTGGCGAGCGACAGCGCCGCCGCGGCGGCGGCGATCAAGCGGAACATCGGCATCAGGCGCCCTCCCCACCGGCTAGAGGCCGCGAGCAACCTATCCGGATGCGGGTCAGGCCCGCAACGCCTCCACGCCCGGCAGCGCCTTGCCTTCCATCCACTCCAGGAACGCGCCGCCGGCGGTGGAGACGAAGGTGAAGTCGTCGGCGACGCCGGCGTGGTTCAGGGCCGCGACCGTGTCGCCGCCGCCGGCGACGGCGGTTATGCGGCCGCTCTTCGCCAGCGCCGCCGCCTCGCGCGCCGCGCGCACCGTGGCCTGATCGAACGGCGGGACCTCGAACACGCCGAGCGGCCCGTTCCAGATCAGGGTCTTCGACGCCTCCATGGCGGCGATCAGGCGCTCCACGGTCTGCGGCCCCGCATCGAGGATCTTCTCCTCCGGCCCGATGCCGTCCAGGCCGCGCGGCGTCGCGTCGGCGCCGGGCTTGACCTCGGTGGCGACCACCACGTCGACCGGCAGCAGCAGCTCGCACCCGGCGGCCTTCGCGTTCGCCATGATCTCGCGCGCCACCTCGGCCATGTCGCGTTCGGCCAGGGAGCCGCCCACGTCCACCCCTTGCGCGTAGAGGAAGGTGTTGGCCATTCCGCCGCCGACCGCCAGCCGGTCCAGCTTGCCGACCAGGTTCTTCAAGAGGTCGATCTTGGTCGACACCTTCGACCCGCCGACGATCCCCAGCACCGGGCGCTCAGGGCTCCCCAATGCCTTGTCCAGCGCCTCCAGCTCGCGGCGCATGCTCTCGCCCGCGTAGGCCGGCAGCAGCCGGGCCAGGGCCTCGGTCGAGGCGTGGGCGCGGTGGGCGGCGGAGAAGGCGTCGTTCACGTACAGGTCGCCGAGCTCGGCCATCCGGGCGGCCAGGGCCGCGTCGTTCTTCTCCTCGCCCTTGTGGTAGCGCACGTTCTCCAGCAGCACGACGCCGCCGGGCGGCAGCGCCTCGATCACGGCCTTGGCGGCCTCGCCCACGCAGTCGTCGGCGAAGGCGACCGGCGCGCCCAGCAGGGCGCCCAGGGGCTCGACCACGGGCTTCAGGCTCATCTCGGCCACCCGCTCGCCCTTGGGCCGACCGAAGTGGGCCAGCAGCGCGACCCTGGCCCCGGCCGAGCGCAGCCGCTCGATCGTCGGCAGGGCGGCGCGCAGCCGGGTGTCGTCGCTCACCCGCCCGCCCTCCATGGGCACGTTGAAGTCCACGCGGACGAGCGCGGTCCGGCCGGACAAGTCGCCGGCCTGATCGAGGGTGCGGAAGGTCATGGGCGGGATCCGGGACGGCTTACAGGAACTTCGCCATCGCGAGCGCCGTGTCGCTCATCCGGGTCGCGAAGCCCCACTCGTTGTCATACCAGGTGAGGATGCGGCCGAGCTTGCCTTCGATCACCTGGGTCTGCGGCAGGGCGAACAGCGACGAGTAGGCGACGTGGTTCACGTCCATCGACACGATCGGGTCGGTGGTGGCGCCCAGCACGCCCTTCATCGGGCCGTTGGCGGCGGCCAGGATCGCCTCGTTGATCTCCTCGCGGGTGACCTCGCGGCCGGGCACGAACTTCAGGTCCACCACCGAGACGTTCGGCGTCGGCACGCGGATGGAGGAGCCGTCCAGCTTGCCCTTCAGCTCCGGCAGCACCAGGCCCACCGCCTTAGCCGCGCCGGTCGAGGTCGGGATCATCGACAGGGACGCCGCGCGGGCGCGGTAGAGGTCCTTGTGCATCTGGTCCAGCGACGGCTGGTCGTTGGTGTAGCTGTGGATCGTGGTCATGTAGCCGCGCT
>Ga0196964_10001858_pt1 | contig 10344 bp, 9 predicted proteins | sample S1_10metaG_FD_148615 | JGI IMG/M metagenome (GOLD analysis project Ga0196964, IMG submission 148615) | Soil microbial communities from Anza Borrego desert, Southern California, United States - S1_10 | ecosystem: Environmental > Terrestrial > Soil > Desert | place: USA: California | collected... | reverse complement strand
AAACACAATTACAACTTTCGCTTTTAGAAGTAAATGAGCAAAGCTTTTTTTATCTGCAAAAGATAGTTGATGCATTGCAACTAAGACCTTACATACGATCAATGGTCAATGCGGACGCAGCCAGTTACAGGTTGCCAAACGTGGATCAACCTGACATTCTGCTTTGTGAAGTAATGAAACCTGCACTGGATGAAGAACCGCAGGTGGCTATCGTATCAAACCTGCTACCCCAGTGCCCCTTAAATACCCTATTGATCCCGCAGTGTATCAAGATTGAATTTTGTTTTCTTGCTGGTGGAGGAGATATACCTTATTCAGTAATGCCTGTTTCCAGCTTGCTTAATTTGGATGCAAAGACCACCAGGAACATATTTGAAGCTAAAGAAAACATCCCGGTTTTTTCAGATGGGATGAAACTGCAAATTGCCGCTCCACCACCACTATCTTTTAACCGACTGGCGCTGACCACTGCCGTTGAGATCTTCGGTAATTACCAGCTAGGGTTGAATGAATCCGGGATTACTTTACCAAAAACAATTGCTGATGTAAGTACGATCAGGAAATGGCCGGCCTATTTTCAATTCAAATATCTTTTGGGAAACCCGCCCGGATTTTCTTTTTCACAAGTCAACATGAGATAAACAAGGGAAAAGAATAATTAAATTAGAATGAGCTGTGGAAATGTAAATGCGGGGAACATTTTGTGATTCAACTAAAAACCCGATGCTTTCGAATGACTTCCAATTTCTGGAACAACTCAAATGCGGGTCGCATATATTCCGGAGGACTAGTTGCAATGGGCGATTCATGAAAGACCTGGTCGGGATATTTTCCATGAAACACGGACCTCTCCTGCATCGCTTTGAGATCGGAAGCAGTAAGCGTTGCCCCGGTTTTATCAAGAATGAATTCAGTTAATTTCAACATTCCCTGGTTATAGTTCAACGGATATGCCTGCTGATCTTTTGCAAGGATTTCCAGGAAGGCTTTGAAATAACTCTGCAATACTTTTCCCAGGTATTCATCCAGATTTACCCGGGCAGCAGGCTCATGCCTAAATCCAAAAATTCCCGGCTCGATCACACCCGGTATCGCCTGCATACCTCTCCTTTTTTGATGAGACCTGACGACTTCATCCGGGCGGCGATAAAGAAGGAAAAAAGGAATGCCCGGATAAAGTTCCCGGTAGAGCTCATAAAAATGAATATGCCAGCTGTCAGTTTTTATAAATAGATTTTGATTCTCCTTAAAACGACGACATCCATACAAATCAACTGCTGCTTTAAACAAGGGTATCATCTCTTTCATTAATTGCTTTCGAAATCCCCAGCGAAGAATCTCATCCAGGAAGGGGACTTCCGACAAAACAATATTGGACTCAGATAATGTAAGCAATTGTGAAATAGTAGTGGATCCGCAGCGTGAAACATGGAAAATTATCCCTGAAGGAGCTACCTGATCGCCATATTTCGCCCATTCCGGTAGCAAGACCATGTTGCTGATCACACGGAACCGGCTTGAGTTTTCAGGTAACTGGCGGCATTTTGACACGCTATCATCGAAAAACGGCTCCAGGAATCGATGATCACCCATAAAAATCCAGCGGCAAAACAGCTCATTATTTTCCTCAAAAAGTTTATGAGGTATCCAATCTTTTAAAGCTGCGGTGATCTTTTGGGTGTGCGTATTGGTCATCCTTCTTTTGTTGAAAGCAACTCAGCCAGTTTCTTGTGAATGGATGTATCTACTAATTCTTTCCATTCCTGCCGGCCTTCGAGGATCTGGTTACGGATATCCGTCGCCGAAATGGAGGAAACCGATTCTGTCACTTCAATATGCCTGATCTCATAGCCTACTCCGCGACCATAATTTACAGAAGCAATATCGGGAATAATAATAACCTTGACCAGTTCGTTATCCTGGTAAACAGTTTCCCAAAGTTCTTTTACTTCTCCTGCAGTCAGTGGGTTGCTGCTGTCAGGTTGTATATCACGGATTGCTATAAGTACGGGCATTGACCGATCGAGGTATGTGTTGAATATTTGCATGTGTCCCTTATGCGGACTTTGGTACCGGCCTATAAATAAGTTATATCTCATTTTTTTAAAAAATTAAAGATTCGTTGCGCGGCTTGTTTCGCACTTAATTTCCCCGCATCGACATTCACTTCCGGTTGTTGGGGAGGAAAATACGGGGCGGAGATGCCGGTAAAATCCTTGATTTCTCCTTTTAGCGCTTTCGCATACAGGCCCTTGCTGTCCCTGGCCATGCAGGTATTGATATCCGTTGAAACGTACACTTCGATAAATCGTTTGCACATGCTCCTGACCTGGTTGCGTATATCTTCATACGGTGAGATCAGCGAAACGATCACAATATTGCCTTGTGCTTCGAATAAAGAGGCCATGTAGCCAACATTCAAATTATGTTTTTTGCGGGATTCTTCATCGAAGCCGGTAAGTTTAATGGCGTGCCTGATCTCATCCCCATCAAGCAACACGGGATTTATTCCTTTGTGAGATAATTTTTTAGTTAATTCCCTGGCTATCGTGGTCTTCCCCGATCCGCTTAACCCGGTCAGGAATATCACCGCTGGTTTCGGTTTGAAATTGGTGATCCAATTCCATATCTCATCAAAGAAATAGTACGAAAAAATTTTGACCACTGCATCAGCCAATCCGATCGACAATGAAATGATCGCATTTCTGGTGAGCATGTAAGAAATGAGAAAGGTGATCAGCGAGGAATAAAAACGGTAGACGATCGCCTTGAGTAATTGCCTGGGTTTGACCATGTATATCCGGGAATTTATGATTGCTTCGAAGAAAATGATCCTTCCATTTCATCCGCCAGGCGGGAGGCTGTTTCAGTATTTAATTTGCGCAGGTTTTCGATGATCTGTTTTTTGGTGGATTCATCATAATCCGGATCGTCAATTACTTTTTTATTTAACCCCTGGCGGGAGAATAATTCTGTTACCCATTCATTCACTATAGCATCTAGTACCAGGTGTACGCGATCGATTGGGCTGTTGTTCCGGATAGCGTGCCTTAAATTAAAATTCATATACCAGCACTCACCAACTCTTAATGAAATTCTTTCTCCATCCAATAAAAACTCCACGGCTTCATGTGTAACAATGGGAATATGGATCCTGATCTCTCCTTTTTCGAAACACAAGTCATGATCGCGATGTTCTTTAATCATGGAACCAGCCTTCAATCTCAATAATCTTACGCCTTTTATAGGGCAATGAAAATGTTCAAGCACTTCCATGAAATAAGGGCATTGCCCGAGCAGGGAAGTGTCTTGATAGATCGCGTTTTCAAATGGAGAAACTAAAATATTCTCTGTTTCACCATTCACACTTCGCAGCGGTAAGGCGGACCAATCTCCTTCATAATGCCTGGCCTGGTAATGTTTTTTCCAATCGGCATAGGTCAATGCATGCAGGTCATCTTGGAGGCGACCCACATCAAAATGCATGGGGAGTTGAAGATATTTTAACATCAGGCATCAGGCCGCAACGTCCCGGCCTTTTTTATTTGGAATCTTATTGAGAAGACTGATATTTATTTTTTCTCCTGCATCATTGAACAGGATCTCGATCTTGCCAAAGGAAGAAGGATTTCCCTGGGTATATTGTAAGATCACATCAGCCTTGTTTTTGTTCCTGGCAATGAATGAGTGTTGATGCAGGTTTTCCTTATTCACTCCGATAATGATATCAATGCTGTCTGAGTTTTTTGCGAGGTTAAGATCATCCGCATAGGCTACCTGTTTGAAGCCCAGGTCAGAAAGACAGATCACGACCCGGCATTTCTTTTCTTTTTTTAAGTAACTGGCCAACCTGTTTGTGGAGCTAATTATTCCTGTTTCCCTTTTATCTATATGAATAACACCCGCCCGGATCTTTCCAACTAGGAGTACCTGGTATTTTCCGGGGGTCAGGTTAAGATCATATTTCAAACCTGTTTGATCCTTTTTACCTTCTTCGATGTTTATTAAAATCGAGCCTGGCGTTTTTTTCTTTTCAGCCCTGACAAAATGTATCGTCTGTTGGTGCTGGCTATCATTTAATCCTGTAGTATGAAAAATAATAATGCGGTTATTCGCTCCCGTACTATTAAAAGTATCGGAAGCTTTTGCCAATACTTCAAAGGGACCAGCGGCAATCATTGCTGTTGCGGCTAACGTGGTTTGTTTTACGAATTTCCTTCTTGAATGCATGAAGTTAGTTTTGTATTTACGCAGGTAAAGATTTATTAGCAAACTACGGTTTTTTGTTTTCAGGGCAAAACAAAAAAATCTATGATGAATTTCAGAAACGGAGAACACGAGTTGATTATTTTTTTATATTTACCCCAAATAGATCTCAACCCAAATTCTAAAAACTTATGGAAGGAACAATTGGCGAGATAAGAATGTTTGCGGGAAATTTCGCCCCTCGCTCTTGGGCATTCTGCCAGGGACAGCTTCTTTCGATCGCGCAAAACACAGCGTTATTTTCTATACTGGGTACAACATATGGTGGCAATGGTCAAACTACTTTTGCGCTACCGGATTTCCGCGGCAGGACACCCGTGGGCGTAGGCCAGGGTCCGGGACTAAGCAACATAAGCCTGGGAGAAGTAAGCGGATCTGAAAGTCAAACTTTATTAGTTACCCAGATACCAGCCCATACTCATGTTGTCACCGGTTCACTGGCACTAGGGAGCAAAAACGGTGCAGGCGATAGCATATCTCCAACAGGAAATTACCCGGCTTCGGTAACAGGAACAAATTTGTATTCGACAACACAGGACGCGCAAATGGCCCCGTTAAATGGCACGCTAACGGTAGGAAATACTGGAGGAAGCCAACCTTTTTCGATTAGGCCTCCTTATCTCGGAATGAATTTTATTATTTGCCTCGAAGGCATTTTCCCAAGCAGAAACTAATTAAGATTATGGACGGCACACTGGCAGAAATAAGGTGGTTTGCAGGAAATTTTGCTCCCCGGAACTGGGCGTTTTGTAATGGTCAGATATTATCTATTTCTCAGAACACCGCTCTTTTTTCCTTGTTGGGTACAACATATGGGGGAAATGGGCAAACGACATTTGCATTACCGGATTTCCGATCCAGGTCGCCATTCGGAACAGGCCAGGGACCTGGACTTTCAAATATAAATTTGGGACAAACTGGCGGTGCGGAGAATCATACAGTTACCATAAACCAATTACCCATCCATACGCATACGCCTAATACGTCCAACCTTACTGTTGGTGGAAAAGCAGAAAGACCTGGAACAACTGTTTCCCCTGTCGGAAACTATCATTCCATCTTGCCAAACACAAACGTTTATTCCAGTTCTTCAGATGGTTTAATGGCTCCAATCACTGCACCCGCACTGGGAATGACGGGAAGCAGCCAACCGTTTAATCTTCGTTCTCCCTACCTGGGTATGAATTTCATTATTTGTCTTGCGGGAATTTTCCCATCCAGAAATTAGTGAGTGCTGAATGATTAAGACCGGTGTTTTATATCCCCGCTCAAGCATTTATCCTTTGATCGGGGAAGATTTCCTGGCAGGCATCCGCGCTTCGGTTTCTATCGCAGGAATCCAGGAACAGGTTGAAATTCTAACGGAACCGATCGGTTTCGGTTCAAACGAAAAAGAGGTATATCAAAAAACGGAAAATTTACTTTTTGAGAAAAAAGTAAATATGGTGATTGGTTTCCTGGATTTGAAGGTGACGAATGTGGTGCAACCTTTGTTCACTGCTACCCGGAAAAAAATTATTGTTGTAAATCCCGGTGCGAATTGTCCGGAAAACTGGCTGGCATCGCCCGGTACATATTTTCTGACGCTGCTTGATAGTTTCTTATGCCACCTCACGGGTCGTGATGCCAAAAAAAATGAACCTAGCCGGGCTGTGCTGGCAGCTTCTTTTTATGATGGAGGTTATCATCACTGCCACAGTCTCGTGAATGGCTTTACCAGAACAGGTGGATCACTCGTGTTCAATTACATTAGTCCACAGAAAATGAAGGAGCTTGACCTGGCGATGTTGGATGAATTTTTACACAATGAACCAGGGGTGCGCACATTATTATGCAGTTTTTCCGGAGAAGAAGCGCTCCTGTTTTATGAACTCCTGGGTAAACTTCCTTATTCATCTGAACTCGAACTTTTTGTTTCGCCAGCCATGCTTGAGGAGCAATACCTCAGTAGGATGAATAATAAACCAGGTTATTCCGTGACAGGTCATATTCCCTGGGTTAGCACCATAGATAACAGAGAGAATAAAACATTCAGGAAAACAATTTTTGAATCGATCAACCGGGAGGCAAATGTGTTTTCATTATTAGGTTGGGAGTGCGGACTTGTATTGAAAGAACTCCTGGAGAATAAATCAACGGACGATTCCGGGGAGTTAATAAATAATTCAATTAAAAGCCCCAGGGGAGAATTGAAGATCGATCCAGAATCGCATTATTTCCTGGGCGGAGTGTATTCTGCCAGTTTAACTAATAATGGAATCACTTTAGATGATGTGGTGCCGGAGGTGGATGAAAAATGGGAAGATTTCAAAAAAGAAGAGAATGATGTTTCTCCTGCAGGTTGGTTGAATACCTACCTCTGCTATTGATAATGAGCGAAACCAGGATAATAATGTTATGCAATGACCGGGCGGCCATTCCAGCCATTCGTGACATGCGTTTTTTCGGTTACCTCGCTGCCTTAGTAATCCCTGCAAAGAATAAGGATCTTGCTGATGAGATCCGTTCAGTACTGGGAGATCCTGGTTTGGAAATAAGTTTTGTAACCAGGAAGAATTATGAAACGGAATTATTACGCCTTCTCCGAGAAAAAGATTTTACCGCGGGATTTATAATCGCATTTCCCTATTTGCTACCGAATACGGTAACAAGAAGTACCGCCCGGGGTTTTTTTAATTTTCACTTTGGTCCATTACCAGCATACCGGGGCAGCGATCCTGTTTTTCATCAAATAAAAAACAGGGAAAAAAAAGTCGTACTGACCATACACCTGGTTAATGAAAAATTAGACGGAGGTCCGATTGTGGCAGAAGACCAGGTGAAATTGGAACCGGGGGATACGTATGGAAATATTTTATCAAGGATGGGAGAGCGTTGTTCCCTCCTCGCGCAAAACCTGGTCAAGATCTTCGGTTATACATCAACGATCCCTTTAAGAGAACAGGATGAATCCAGTGCGATTTATTACTCACGCCCAGTATCGAACGATGTTATCATACATTGGAGTGAAATGGATAGCCTGGCGATCCAGGCGCTGGTAAATGCCTGCAATCCCTGGAATAAAGGTGCTTTCTCTCGGATGAAGGATCGAATTGTCCGTTTACTTGAAGTGGAAATCTTGAACCAAGTAACAACTGAAAATTTTATGGCGGGAACAATAGTTTCATTAAATTCGAGTGGTCTCTTCATAGCGACAAGTGACAGAAGAATCATTGATGCAAAGGTCATTTACTGTAACGAAGGTTTCATGAGCGGGAACAAGCTCGGCCAGTTGGGGGTGAAAGAAGGAGATCGCTTTGAATGAACTGCCGGTAAGAAAGAATTGATAAGAAAAGGGTAGCTACCAAAATCGATGTTTATGAGTAATTTTTTACGTAAGTCTTTTTCCAGGAAATTATTTTTAATCTGCGCTCTCTGGATCATTTCTTTCTCTGCAAAATCGCAGACAACACTAGCTCCAGGCGATCTCGCCTTCGTCGGTTATATCAGCACGGATGATGGTGCTAATGGTACGGTGCAGGACGATGAATTTTCCTTTATTCTCTTAAAAGACATTACTACAAACACGGTAATTCGTTTTACAGACTTCGGTTGGCTGACTGCAGGAGGATTCCAGACTGCAAATCCATGTGGAGCAAATACGGGAGCGATCAATGATGGTATTATAACTTGGACGGCCAGTTCTAACCTAAGTTGTGGTACACAGGTGCGTATCCGTTGCAAGTATACTCTACAAGCTTCAACAGGGACAGTAACTGGTACCCAGGCGACAAATAACAATGCATCTGCCTATATCAGTATAGCAAATGGAGGAGATCAGATATTTGCTTACCAGGGGACTCATGCATCGCCAACGCTTGTTGCTGGCATCAGCATCAATAAAGCCTGGGATGCTGCATTGACCAGTTGTTTTTTTTCTTCAAATTCTTCAGTCCTTCCGTCAGCTCTTAGCTCCGGCGCGAATAATGCAGCGATCAGTATTGCGGTCAACGCGAATTACAATTGTACTGTTACAGCCGGGTCGCCAGCTTCAATATTGGCGGCTATTAATAACCCGGCAAACTGGAATAAGGACAATACATTTTTTGCACCGATCCCGGCTGCATTCCAATTACCAGTAGCATGCAGCTTTAGTTGCGGCACAGCCACCATTACGGTAGGTGCTGTTACAGGTACAATTTCCGCTTGCTTTGGATCGCCGTCAGCCAGTCCGAATATTCAGCAGTTCACTACTTCAGGAAGCGGATTGACCGCGAATATTACAGTGACTGCACCAACTAATTTTGAAATTTCGCTTTCTCCAGGTAGTGGATATGGAACCAATTTGACACTCATACAATCGGGAGGCAATCTGCCGTCAACGACTATCTATGTGCGGTCGGCAGCATCAGCGCCGGTTGGAGCGATCAATGGTAACGTAACACTTAGTTCTACAGGAGCAACCACTCAAAATGTGGCTGTAAGTGGTACAATCGTGGCGCCACCAACGACTTCGAATGCCGGGAATGATCAAACAGTTTGCAGTACTACGGCAACCATGTCGGCCAACAGTCCTTCAGTCGGTACAGGGACCTGGACGCAGTTAGCTGGACCCGTAACCGCAACGATTGTAAGTCCAAATTCAGCAACAACAAGTATAACCGGCCTAAATTCTCCTGGTACTTATACATTCAGATGGACAATAGCAAATGCGCCATGTCCATCCAGTACAGACGATGTAAATATTGTAGTTAATACCGGACCTTCGATTACCTGCCCATCAAATATTAATATAAGTAATCTAAACGGGCAATGCGGTAATACAGCCAGTTATTCACCAACAGTAACTGGTACGCCTGCACCGACGGTCTCTTATACATTTACTGGTTCAACGACAGGTAGTGGAAGTGGTACCGGAAGTGGATCGTTCTTTAATGTCGGAACAACTACCGTGACTCTTACTGCCAGCAATTCTTGCGGTTCTGTAAATTGTTCATTTACCGTAACGGTAAATGACACGCAACCACCAACTGTAACTTGTCCATCAAATATTTCTGTTTCAAATGCTCCCGGCCAATGTGGTGCAATTGTGAATTACCCTACACCTACTGCCAGCGATAATTGCCCGGGCGTGACCGTTAGCGGTGTACCAGCATCTGGAAGTTTTTTTCCTGTAGGAACAACAACTGTTACTATCACAGCAACAGATGCTTCAGGCAATACTGGCACTTGCACTTTTACAGTAACAGTGAACGAAACAGAACCACCTGTCGCCACCTGTCCGGCTAATATTACAGTTCCCAATGATCCCAACCAGTGTGGCGCAATCGTTAATTATACGATACCTCCACCAGGTGATAATTGCCCTGGTGTGACTGCCAGCGGTTCACCGGCTTCCGGTAGCTTTTTCCCGGTGGGAACGACTACAGTGACTGTAACAGCAATAGATGCTTCTGGGAATACAGCAACCTGCACCTTCACAATCACGGTCAATGACAATCAGAATCCGTTCATTACCTGTCCGAATAACCTTACAGTAAGTTGTGCCAGCCAGGTACCCGCTCCCAATATTACTTCAGTGACAGCTGCAGATAATTGTCCGGGGGTAACGGTCACCCATGTGAGTGATGAGATTAGTAATCAATCATGCGCGAATCGATATACGATTGTCCGAACATACAGAGCCACCGATGCTTCGGGTAATATGGCAACTTGTTCACAAATTATCACAGTAAACGATCAGACTGCACCAAGTATTACCTGTCCTGCGGCTACTACAGTAAGTTGTGCCAGCCAGGTGCCTGCACCGAATATTTCCCTGGTGACTGCTTCAGATAATTGCAGCGGTGGTGTGACGGTGATCCATGTCAGTGACGTTATCAGCAATCAAACTTGTGCAAACAGGTATACTATAACAAGAACTTATCGCGCTACAGATGTCTGTGGAAATTTTGCTGAATGTACACAGACCATTACTGTGAATGATCAAACTCCACCCACATTGACCTGTCCAGCTGCAGTTACAGTTAGCTGCGCCAGCCAGGTGCCTGCTCCAAACATTGGATCAGTGACAGGAGTAAGCGATAATTGTACGGGTGT
>Ga0196964_10001857_pt1 | contig 10350 bp, 22 predicted proteins | sample S1_10metaG_FD_148615 | JGI IMG/M metagenome (GOLD analysis project Ga0196964, IMG submission 148615) | Soil microbial communities from Anza Borrego desert, Southern California, United States - S1_10 | ecosystem: Environmental > Terrestrial > Soil > Desert | place: USA: California | collected... | reverse complement strand
AGTGCTGGAGCGGCAGGACTATCTCGTCTTTGTGTTCGACAACGAGCTGGACTGGCGGGCGGTCTGCGACGAGTTCGACATCGGCACGGCCTACGAGAAGCACCCAGACGACGTGTCGCCCGGCGCGACGGCAGCGAACAAGGGCACAGGGCGGGTTCTGATGGGGAAGCGGCTACTGGAGCGTCTGAGGGCAGCAGGGACGGTCGAGCCGGTGCATGAAGGTTGACGTCGTCATTCCGTCGTACCGCCGCCCCGACCGTGTGCGGGCGCTGAAGGCGTTTCCAGACGCTGAGGTCTGGGTCCCGGAGTCACAGGTCGACAGCTATCAGGCGGTCTACAAGCACGCGAATATCCGCACGGTGTCGGACGCGATCGACGGGATCGGCACGGTCGCGTTGAAGCTGAATTACATCCTCAAAGTGAAGATCGAGACGCGGGCGCTGAACGTGCTGCGCGTCGACGACGACGTCGAAGGCATCGGCGTGTGGGAAGGCGGCGAGCATCGCGAGCTGTCGGTCGACGAGATCGCGCGGCTAGTGCACGACGGCTTCAGGATGGCGCGGGAAGCGCACGTGCCGCTGTGGGGGCTGAACATTCTGAAGGACAAGCGCGCGTACAGCGTGTTCAGGCCGTTCTCGCTGCTGGCGCCCATTCTCGGGCCGTTCACAGGGTACGTGCTGCCGCACGATCTCTGGTACGACGCAAAGATGGGCACGAAAGAGGACTACGACCTATGGCTGCAGGCGATTCACGGCTACCGGCGCACCCTGCGATTCCAGAAATATCACTATCTGAAGAAGGAAGACACACGCGGCGGGCTGTACGCGAGTCGGACGCACGATCGGGAACGGTCGTTCGCGACGGCGATCACGCGGAAGTGGGGCGACGTGATCCGGTACGACGAGACGAAGAAGAACCTGCTGGACGCGCGAGTGGCGATTCCGATTCAGGGTTGCTGAGGGCAACGACGAAGGCGGTGACTGTCAACGGTTGTGAGATCTCATTGTTGGGGCGCACCGCAGTCAGGTATCGGACTGTCGAGGGTGACGTGGATTACGTGTTCACTGGCGATCGTCGTGTCGCGCGCCGATTAGTGCGTCGACTGGGCGGTGACTTTGTCGCCATCGCGAAAAGTGCATCGGGAACGATCTATCGGTGGGAACGATGAGCGAGATCGAGTGCGAGATCGTCGACGACGTGTGTCCGCTGTGCAAGGCGCCGGTAAAGGTGCGACGCTATACGAAGTGGCCGGTCCTCGAGACTGGGCATCGATCGCAGTGGGAGATTGAGTCGGCGCAGCGGGACACGGAGCGGCAACATGAACAAGCCGAACGACAAGTCAACCGAACGTACTGAGCTGCTGTCAGACGAGTCGATGCAGCGCGTGGTCGAGCGCATCGGGGAGAAGACGGGCGGTGCGGAAGACGATCGCATTGCGGACGCGATCGTACTGGCGCATCAGCATCATTACGGGCCGTGCCCCAAATGCGGATCGGAGCTGAAACTGGTGCGGTTGCCAGACAAGCATCGCGAGAGCGGCGTCGACTATCAGGGGATCGAGCTGCGCAAGGGCCTCATGCGGTGCGATTGCGGCGAGCAGGGGCTAGTGCTGAACGAAGACGGGGGATTGAAGCCATGAGCATTTACGCGTGTCCGACGTGTCGGACGACAGAGTTCATTCGGATCGAGCAGATCGAGGTCGACGACGCGACGGGGCGCGCCGCGCAGACGCTGGATCTCGGCGTGCTGAAATGTTCGAACTGCGGCGCCCGCGTGTCGATTACTCAGGCTGGGGCCGTGGAAGCGGTCACGCGGTCGGAGAAGTCGACGATGAAGGTGCGGTCGAGCGTCAGCGCCAGCGAGCGGGACTTGCGATCGTGAACACGATCGAGATCTACGCGGACACGCGCAGCGTTGGCCGGTGTCGAGACAATGCGTGCGGTAAACGCATCCTCTGGGCTGAAGTCGTCGCAACGGGCAAGAAGATGTGCTTCGACGACACAGAGCTGGTCGCGATCAGAACGCGTTACAGCCCGGATCGTCGACTGATCGAGGAAGTCGACTTAGACGAGAATCACTGGAAGTCATGTCCGGGCGCAGCGAATTTCAAGAAACGGAAGTAGCGGCGGTGCACGAGCGCGGCCATCTGACATGGGCGCAGCGCGTGGAGGGTCGGGCAATCAAGGTCTGGCTGTTCGACGAGGCGCAGACGTTTGCGACGACACAGGGGCATCGGTGCGCAAAGCTGGTGATCGAGCAGCGGCTGCAGCCTCGCGTGCGGCTGTCACAGGACCCCGAGGAACTGAAGCGCGTGCACACGCTGGGCAAGTTCGCGGAGCTGGCGACGTCGCTCGCGCTGGGTCTACCGTTGCCGACGTGCGACACGTTCACGACGCTGCCGGATGTCGAGCCGTTCAATGTGCGGGCGACGCAGAGCAGTAAGGGTGAGCTGATCATCAGGACGCACGATTCGCGCATGTGGCCGTACATGCTGTGCTTCGCAAAGCGAGAGGAAGTCACGCTGATCGGCTGGTGCTGGCCGAACGACGTGTGCTTCGACAATCGGCTGCGCGATCCGGGGAATCGAGGCAAGGCGTACTTCATCCCCCAGCATCTGCTGCGGCCCGCATGGGAAAAACCGAAGGCACGGCTGGTGAACGAAGCGAGAGGCGATTATGGCAACGAAGAAGGAAGAACTGGCGAACCCGGATGGATGTCTGAACAGGTCGAAGGACGACGAGCCGGTGTTTATTCTGGTCGCGCGTGATCGGCTGGCACCTGACGTCGTGCGGCACTGGGCACAGTTGGCGCTAGAGGCTGGTGTTCCGAACGAGAAAGTGTTTGAGGCGTGCGCGGTGGCTGGCCAGATGGACGAGTGGCAGCAGGATCACGGGTCGAAGGTCCCGGACTAATGGAATGCCCAGCATGCGGATATGACAAGTGGGATGGTAAAAGCGCGCACTGGTTCGCTGGCCGCGAATCGTCACGCGTCAACTGCTTCGGGCGGGTAAAAGGGCTGGTTGCGTCAACACAGCCGCCCCGTCAGTTCGACGAAGCGGCGGCGTTCACCAACAAAGACGCGCGGAAGGTGTTAGCCCTCAAGCGGGCTGGAGTTCTCGGGAAAGCATCACAGGCGACTCTGTCGACGCCTCGTCGTCGTACCAACGCTGTTGCCCCGGATACGGGTCGATCCCCGCAGTCGCAGCAATCACCTTCATCGGGTTCCCGCAGCGATCGCAAAGGATCTCGTGCGAACGCTGGTAGAGGTCGAGCGGGAGACTGAGACGGCGCGGGCAACGGTGCCCACGACAGCACAGCTCAACACGCGTATTGGACGTGCGACGCGGCATCATGGGGCAGCTCCTTCTGTGTGGGGTAACGGTAACTCAACCGTTACCGATCTGTCGAGCGAAAACTGCGCAGTTTTTGCACACGGCGTAAGGTAGGAATGTGGCGGCGCGCACGGAAGAACAGCAATCGCTGACCGATCGACGGCGCGAATTGGTCGTGAAGCTGAAGTTTCAGGAAGGTTTGAGCTACAGCGAGATCAAGACGTACCTGTCGAAGATGGACCCGCCGATGCACGTGTCGACGGTCACGATCATGCGCGACGTGAAGCACATTCGCGCGCACTGGCAGAAGGTGCTGAGGCCGGAGAAGTACAACGGGCGCGCGGAAGTGCAGATCGCGTTGCTGCGCTACGAACACATTTACGAGAAGGCCATGAGCTACATCATGCCGGATTCGAAGCCGCAGGAAGTGGCGGCGCTGTTGAACGCGGCGTCGCGAGCGGTCGAGAGTCACATGGCGTTGCAGCAGGACGTCGGCTTCGTCGATCGCAAGCTGGGCGAACTGGTGTTCGACCCGGAGAAGGCGGCGCGCGAGCGCATTCCAACGGGCGCGGAGATTCGCGCGATCTTTGCGGCAGCGCGACTCGATACGATCGAGGCGGAGCTGGTGTCGAGAGGCGAGAAGCGACTGCTGTATGGGTCGACGGAGGCGCCGCCCGAGCACGACGAGCATGACAACGAAGACGAGATGGAGCCAGAGTGACGGCCCTCGCTGAAGCGGCGTCAATCTGGAAGCCCCCGGTCGGTTGGGTGCAAGTTGCGTCTGGCGTGTGGACGCCGCCGGACTACAAGCCGAACGACTGGGAAGCTGAGACGCCGATGGTGCGGACGCAGCAGGAAGCGTACGTCGAGCACGTGCGCTGCAGGGCGTCGATCTCCTACTTCGTGATGCGCTACTGCTGGACGACAGACGTCGACGATCCGACAGGGCAGGGGCTGCGCAAGTTCCCGACGTTCGAATATCTGCGACGGTTCTTTAAGAGCGTGCAGGAACCGTCGAACGTGCACGTCGAGAAGTCACGGCAGATGATCATGTCGTGGGCATGGATGGCCGTCGTGCTGCACGACATCCTGTTTCAGGATCGCTGGACCGATCTGGTGATCAGTAAGCGGGCGAAGGACGTCGACGACGGCGGCGCGGAGTCCACGATCGATTCGAACTTCGGCAAGCTGCGGTTCATGCACGCGCACTTGCCGCCGCACCTGTGGGAGCCGTTCGAATACAAGAAGTTCATGGTGCGCAACCCGAAGCGGCAGTCGCACGTGAAGGGTGAGACAGGCAAGGGGTCAGCGGCATCGCGCGGCCCGACGTACAAGCGCGGGCTGATGGATGAAGCGGCCTACGTCGAGCGCAGTGAAACGGTGTTCAAGGGTCTGCGGCAGGCGGCAAAGCAGGGCACGATTCTTAACAGCACGCCGAACGGCAAGGGCAACGTCTTCGCGCGCATTCGGTTCTCTCCCACGACAACGTTCAAGAAGCTCCGGTTCCACTGGAGCGAGCACCCACTGAAGTCGCGCGGGCTGTACTGCGAGTGCGGCTGGCAGTCGAAAGAAGGTGCGGGGCTGTCACTGGTCGAGCAGTTCAATCAGCATCCGTGCGGCAATCTGGCGTTGAACCCGCCGCGATCGCCGCGCATGCGGTCACCGTGGTACGACGAGCAGGCGCAGGACATGCGGCCTGAGGACATCGCGTCAGAGCTGGACGTCAGTTACGAAGGGTCGAGACGTGGTGCGGTGTTCACCGGCTTCGATCAGACGCGCAACGTGTGGGTGTCGGGTGTCGGCCCGCGTCGCCTGCACGAGTCGCTAGAGGCGTATCGGGCGCGGTATCTGCGCATTGCCATCAGCCCGCACTTGCCGCTGGTGGTCGGCTGGGACTTCGGCGTCGGTGATCCGGCGGTGATGCTGCTGGGGCAAGTGCTCGACGAGCAGCAAGCGAAGATTCGCTGGTTGGACGAGATCGAGGCGACGGACAAGTCGTTCGACTTCTACGGCAACATTGTGCGCGACGTCTGGGGGCCGATCGCGTGGTCGGTCGGCAATGAGATCGCCATTCGGCATTACGGCGGGCAGGACGTGCGCAACCGGGATTCGAAGCTGGAATCGTGGTATTCGAATCTGCGCCTGCAGTTCGGGATCACGGTCGAGCACCGCGAGTTCGGCCAGATGCTGGAGTGGATCGACTTCATCAACGATCTGTTTCGTGGCGGTGTGACGGAGATCAGCGACTGGTGTGCGGGGCTGATCGACGCGGTGCAGAACTATCACTATCCGGTGGACAAAGACACTGGCGACCCGCTGCCGGGAAAGCAGTTGCCGGTGCACGACGAGTGGTCGCATAAGAACGACGCGATGCGGATGGTGTATAAGACTCGCTTCGCGTCGAAGCTGCACAATCGTGCGGCACGAGCGGTGCCGACGAAGCGCCTGCTGGCGCGGGGCAAGGCGTATGACAGACGCACGGAACATCGAATCTTCTGACGAGCGGCAGCGGCGGGATTTGAGCATCGTCGACGCGGTGACATTGCTAGAGGAAATTGCGGCGACGAACGAAGGTGTGCAGTTTGAGATCTGGCGCCATCGCAATGGCCGCTACAGCGTCGAGATCGCGAAAGTCACAGAGTCAGAGACAGAGCGGCGCACGGCGGTGCTGGCATTCAGCGATCAGCAGAACGCGCTGTACGATGCAGCGGTGCAGGCCTTTGAGCGGTTCGAAGTGGAGATCGGCGGCGAGCGCGGATGAAAGCAAAGCCTCTCGCGAAGATCTCGACGCGTAACAATCAGGACGAACTAGAGATTCGCGTGTTCGTATGGGCGACGCGGCGCGAGATGTTGATAGCGGGCGGCGTGCCGCGAAAGGACTGGTACGGCAAGCATCGGTGCGAGGGCGTCACGCTGAGCGGCGCGGGCGACGGCGCGTTGCGAGAGGGCGGCGCGGCAGATGTGCACTTGCATGTGGGCTGTCGAGAGGGCACGATCGTGCACGAGCTGTATCATGCGATGTGCGCATGGGAGCGCGTGCGATCGCAGGTCTATCCGCCGTTGACAGAAGAAATACGAGCGTCGGCGCTGGGGAGTCTGTTCGAAGTCGTGAAGCGGAAGCTGAATGGACACTGGCCTGATCGATCTGGTGTGCGACGCGTGCGGCGAAAAGTTCAGGCGCGCAAAAGACTACGCCGCACTCGCTGATGACATTTGCTTTGACTGCTGGGGCCGCGCGTTGACGCATGGGGCATCGGTGATGGAGCTGTATGTGCACCCCACGATCGGTCGAAAGCAATATCGATTCGCGGCGAAGGTCATGCTGATGGAAGGCGCGCATCCGGTGTTCGTGGTGATCGATCTGGCGAACGTGCGTAGCGTGATCGGTGCGGCGGAGTTCTACGCGAATCTGAGCTGAGACGACAATGCCTGACGTGAGCGGCTTAATGGACGATCTGGAGATGCTTCAGCACTTCCGCTGCGACATCCAGAAGATCACGCGCGAGCGTGAAGACGATGACGCGGGCGAATGGATCACGCTGCATTTTGAGAGCGGCGCGACGATGCAGATCTACGCGCGGGGTGTGGTGTTCGTCGCGCCGCAGGGGTGATCACGCGTGGGGAAGAAGCGGCAGCCGACAACGCGAGCGAAGATGCAGGGCGTATCGTCGAGCGCGATTCGGGCGGTCGGTCACGCGGGCGAACGGCTGGACGTCGAGTTCAACAGCGGGTCGAAGTATCGCTACTACGGCGTATCGAAGCGGACGGCGACGAACCTGCAGAACGCCGACAGCGTCGGCGGGCATTTCAACCGGAACATCAAGCCGAAGTATCCCTACACGAAACTGCGCGGCGCGGCGAAGAAGCGCAAGCGCTAGTCCTTGTACAAAACGGGTGGGTTTGGTACCGTGCGCCGCATGGCATTCGATCGGCGCGAGTGGTCACGCACGTATATGCAGCAAGTGAGGGCGCGGCGGTTGGCGCGCGGACTGTGCGCGAGCTGTGGGCGACAGCCGGTGCAACGGCTGCGCAAGTGCAAAGTCTGTCGGGAGCGGGCCGCAGAATGGCGCAAGAAACGCACTTGATATCGACTATGCAGTGCCGTATACTGGTGGTGGAAGGAGACACCATGAAAGTGTGCGTTGTGAATCACATGGGTAGGGGCATTGAGGTTCATCGGGTCGGCTGTGCGGACGTCGAGCGCGAACGGAGACGCAGACGGTTGAACAGTGACTGGATTGCGGACGTGCCAGAGAACATGTCGGTGAATGAGGCGATCGTTCGGGACTTGAACGATGGCTTCTGCTGGGAACCGAACAGCGGGGAGCCTGCGCCGTGGAGCGAGAACGACGTGCGGGTGATGCCCTGCGTCGGGAGCGAGCGATGAGCGAGACAGCGAAGACACTGGCAGCGGCACAGAGGGGTGGCAGGGGCATGACGAAGAAGGAAGCGTTGACGCTGTCGATCGGTGATCAGGTGTTCTGCAAGGTGCACGGCGCGTATCGCGGCTGGCATAAGGTGACTGGCGTACGGGTTCGTGACGGATACATCAGGATCGAAGGATTCAACGCATGGTGTCCGCCATATAACTTCACGCTGAGTGAGGGGTGAAGCGATGAACACGAGCACAGGGCCAGTCAAGTTCGCGAGCTGCAAGACGTGCAAGGGCAGCGGCGAGTGTCAGAACTGCGAAGGGAGCGGGTCGGTCGTGATTGACGACCCGCGCGATCGCAGCGAGTGGGTTGACGCTGACTGCGTCTATTGCGACGCATCGGGCGAGTGCGTCGACTGCAACGGGCGCGGTGAGCTGGAAGTGGGGTACGAGCGATGACGCAGGAAGACGACGCGCTGGCGGCGTATCAGGCGCTGGCGAAGATCGATCGCACGCTGACACAGCACGTGCTGGGTACGATCACGGCACCGCAAGCGGTCGAGCGCATCACACAGATCGTCAGTAAGTGGACAGACCCGGATTCGCACTATGGAACGCCGGACCCTTCGGTGCAGGCGCCCCCATGTGTCGAGCGGCAGAAGGGTATCGAAGCGTGGCGTGTTCAGACAATTGTGTACGCGCTGGTCGCTGGAGCGATGGTCGCCGCGTTGACGCTGCTGGTGCTGCTATGACGCGAGACGAGGCGCTCAGGCAGTTGGAGAAGGCGCGGGACGCGGTGACACAGTTACGTGACGCGGTGCGCGTGGGGCAGATTATCGAGTTTCGTCAGCGTGACCCGTTGGTGCTGGCGATTCATCGTGCGCTAGACCACCTCGCCGCCCTGCTCGATGCCGCCCGCCCGTCAGAGGCGCCGTGGCAACCGATTGAGACAGCGCCGACAGATCGCGAAGTGTTGCTGACGGATGGCCGTGAGGTGAGTTTCGGCGGCAAGCTCTTGCCCGAAGACATGGGTGTGCTGGCGCACGAGATTAGCGACCCGGGCTGGTGGAACGTGGGCGGGATTACAAAGCCGACGCACTGGATGCCCCTGCCTGCCCCACCCGCGATCACCGGAGAGGAGAAGAAGTGAGCCGCACGCCACGGCGCATCAAGAAAGTGTTACTGCGGTCGCTGCTGCACTATGCACGGACGAAGGCCCCGACGTTTCAGTTGTCACGTGTCGAGGCGCGGTTATGCCGACGCTGGTTCCGGCGCCAAGGCATCCGTCGTATCTCGGCGGTAAAGGTGTCCGAGACGGCGATTGAAGTGAGGTATGCCCAATGACAAACCCTCTCCCGGCGCCGTCGGCAGAGCGTGCCTCGCCTGCTATAGTTCGGCGGCAGAGGAAATAGTATGCCGGGACAACTCACACGTGACGCGAAGTGTTGGAGCTGCGGCGAACCGATCGTGGCGGTGTACCGTACGTGGAAGACAGACGGTCGGGTCGAATGCGAGTTCGAACATGAGGCACACGGCGTCGCAAACTGCATTGCGTCGCTACAACCACATCAGTATGAGGTCTGGTCGAAGGGGAACGAAGTTCACCCGCCGACGCCCATAACGCGCTAAACTGTGCAGCACAAGAAGGAGTCCAGCCCCAACTATGAGCGACAACGAAAAACAGTCGGAGCGGGTAACGGAACGGGAACAGACGACGACGACACGGCGCGAGCGCACGTCGGAGCCGAAGGACAGCGACGAAGGTTCGCTGAGAAACGACCCACTGCGCCGGGGCGAGAAGCCGCCGTCCGACGACGACAAACAATAGCGAGTGCGTGATGCAGGGCGTGACGGTTCGATGGTCGGCGCCGTGCCCAGCCTGCGGCAGTCGATACTTCATTCCGCTTACGGAAGATCGTCAGCTCTGCATCGCGTGCGTGTTTCAGCGGGTGTCAGCAAACGGTCGTCTGCGCATTACCCTCAACGGGCGCACGTGGACGATGACACGAGTCGGCGGAGCGGTGGATATCACGAGGCTGGACGATGGCAACACGGCGCAACAGTCGGCGTAAAGAGAAGCCGGTACTGGTCACGCTGCAGTCCCTAGCAGCAGCACGGCGCAACGCGGCGCGCATTCGGCGCGGCGGCGAGTTTGGCGCGAGCGGCACGCACTCCTATCAAGGGACGATCCTTCAGGAAGACTACAACCCCGAGTTCAACGGTGCGGCGGCGCTGGCGATCTACGACCGCATGGAACGGTCAGACGGACAGGTCGGCGCGGCGACGGACATCATCAAGCTGCCGATTCGCGCGGCGAAGTGGCGCGTGCTGCCGCCGGACGATGCAACGGACGCGGAGAAGCTGATCGCGGAAGCGACCGACTTCGCGCTGTTCGGGGAAGGCGCGATGAAGGAGCCGTGGGATTTCTACCTGCGACACTTGCTGATGCGCGTGAACTTCGGCTTTGGGCTGCTGGAGAAGGTCTGGTTCTACGACGAGGATCGCAACCTGCTGCGGTGGGTGCGGCTGGCGCCACGTCTACCGAAGACGGTGAAGCGCTGGATCATGGATGCGACGGGGCAGCTACAGGAAGTCGAGCAGTACGTGTCGATCAATGGGCAGTTCAGCTATCGACGCATTCCGGCG
>Ga0196964_10001856_pt1 | contig 10351 bp, 6 predicted proteins | sample S1_10metaG_FD_148615 | JGI IMG/M metagenome (GOLD analysis project Ga0196964, IMG submission 148615) | Soil microbial communities from Anza Borrego desert, Southern California, United States - S1_10 | ecosystem: Environmental > Terrestrial > Soil > Desert | place: USA: California | collected... | reverse complement strand
CATTTTTACACGCAAGCTCATCGTACACCACTAACCATACAGAAAAACCCCGCCTATGAAACCGAAGATCCACGAATATCCCGCCAAAAATTATGTTCATGAGTAAAAAACTGTTCCTGCTTTTTGCCTTGATTATTGCCGGATTTACCCGCACACAGGCTCAGTTGGTGGTTACCAACATCACCTCTTACGATGTTGTTGATATGGATTATCACGTATTGATTAATTGCCATAACGTAACCGTAAAAAATACCGATTCACTCGTGACATTCAATGATTCGCTTCACCTTGTTTTAAGCGTAGAATATCCTCCCGGGGTATACATGAATGCGGCCGCAACCAATGTGGGGATATATACAATTTTACCCCTTGACAGTGTTGTGCTCGATACGGCCACGTTTGATGTTGATACTTCGTACCTGAAAGACGGCAATAATACCGTTGTCATTTGGCCGTATGGTACCTCAGGATTTTATACAGCGGTTGATTCATTCCCCTTGATTATTTATGTTAACCTGGGTACGGCAATTAATGAGCCGGAAAATGAAATCAGCATTAAAGCCGGCCCAAACCCAACCAACGATTTTATTTTCCTCTACGATCCACAGACTATTTTACAACGTGTACGCGTAAATACCCTTGACGGAAAACGTGTGCCGGTAAAATTTAATGGCAATGTGGTGGACACAAGCAAACTTCCTGAGGGAATTTATGTGCTGGAAATTGAGACCACGCGTGGAACTATTTCACGAAAAATAGTGATGCAACGGTAAGTTAAAACAAACTTTGCCTTACCGCCCCGTCAGAATGTTCCTGCTCATGCAGCAATAACCATTTTTTTTTGTCAATGCCTCCGGCATATCCTACCAGGCTCCCGTCATTGCCTTTTACACGGTGACACGGAACGATGATGGCCAGCCTGTTTTTTCCGTTAGCGGTACCCACTGCGCGTATAGCTTTGATGTCGCCCAGTTTTTTGGCCTGTTCTGAATACGTAACCGTAGCCCCGTATTCAATTTTTTCAAGCTCTTTCCAAACGCGCACCTGGAAATCGGTACCCTCCAGTTTATACGGCACATCAAACTTTTTGCGCGTGCCGGCAAAATATTCTTCCAGTTCTTTTATGCACTGGCGTATAACATCGGTTACGTATTTACCCGGTTCGGGCACTTCGCGGTCGCTGCGCACAAAATTCACTTCCAGAATAGCCGTACTGTCTGAAATAATTTCCAGGGGACCAATGGGCGATTTATAGAAAGCTTTGAACATATTTTTTCTTGCAGAGGCGCAAAGATGCAGGTCAAATTCTGTTTTCTACCGTACAACCGACCCGTTTTCTTTATCATTATCCTCTGGCAACACAAACGTCAGTTTCCCATTTTTATCTTCAGCCAGTAAAATCATGCCATGCGATTCAATCCCCTTAATTTTACGCGGGGCAAGGTTAACCAGTATGCTTACTTTTTTCCCGACAATTTCTTCGGGTTTGTAATGTTGAGCTATACCCGAAACAACCGTGCGCTGGTCATTACCGGTGTCAATTTTCAACTGCAGGAGTTTATCGGCTCCTTTTACTTTCTCAGCTTCCATGATTTGTCCCACGCGTATATCCATGCGCGAAAAATCGTCAAACGTTATTTCAGCTTTAACGGGCGGAACGCTTTTGGCCGCTGCTTCGTTTTCCATTTTTGTTTTTTGCAGTTTGTCAAGTTGATGATTGATGGCATCATCTTCAATGTTTTTAAATAAAAGTTCAGCAGCGTTTAGTGTATGATTTCCTGGCGGCTCAATTCCAAAATAATGCATAAAGCCCCCGTCACTTGTCCAAAAATAACCAAGGTCTTTTTCAAATCCTGAAATATTGAGTTGTTTAATAATGTTTTTATGTGTTTCAGGTAAAAAAGGTGCGCAGGCAAATGCAATGTTAACTGCCACGTTTAAACAGTCATGCATAATGTTTTTGGTAAGCCCTTCGTCTGTTTTTTGAAGTTTCCAGGGTTCGGTTTCTGTTAAAAACAGGTTACCTGCGCGTGCAATGTTCATCATTTCCGATTGGGCGTCCCTGAAACGGAAATTATTCAGATGGGATTTCATATGACCTATTGATGCATCAATTGCCCTGGTCATTTTATCAAAAGCTGTTACATAAGTAATGTTATCACCAGCCTTAATTCGCTTTGCATCGGGTGTTTTGCCACCATAAAACTTATGCGACAACACCATAACACGGTTCACAAAATTGCCCAGGATTGAAACCAGCTCGCTGTTTACTTTTAACTGGTAATCCTTCCAGGTAAAATCGGCATCCTTGGTTTCAGGAGCAATGCTGGTAAGCACATAACGCAACTCATCGGTCTTGCCTGGGAAATCAATTAAATACTCGTGCAACCACACTGCATGGTTACGTGAAGTAGAAATTTTGTCGCCTTCAAGGTTTAAAAACTCATTGGCCGGAACATTGGTTGCCCACTTGTACCTATCGGTACACATCAGTACGGCCGGAAAAATTATGCAATGGAAAACAATGTTGTCCTTCCCTATAAAATGGATGATTTCCGAATCTTCACTTTGCCAGTAATCCTGCCAGTTGTCGGGTTTTAATTCTTTGGTAAATGAAATATAGCCAATGGGCGCATCAAACCAAACATACATGACTTTTCCATCAGTCTCCTTCACAGGCACTTTAACACCCCAATCCAAATCACGCGTCATGGCGCGGGGTTGTAAACCCTGGTTTAACCATGATTTGCATTGGCCGTATACGTTTATTTTCCAGTCACCCTGGTGCGCATCAATGTATCTATTTAACTTATCCTGTAATGCATCAAGCGGTAAATACCAGTTTTTTGTTTTTTTCAAAACCGGTTTGTTCCCGCTCAACGCTGAGTGCGGATTAATCAATTCCTGCGGGCTTAATGTAGACCCACAACGTTCGCACTGGTCGCCATAGGCATTTGGGTTCTGGCATTTTGGGCAAGTTCCAATTATATACCGGTCGGCCAAAAACTGGTTGGCCTTTTCGTCAAAGTATTGTTCGGTGGTTTCCTCGTTAAAAACACCTTTGTTGTACAGTTCCAAAAATATTTCCTGCGAGGTTTCATGGTGGTTCTTTGACGATGTACGCGAATAAATATCGAATGAGATTCCAAAGTCCTCAAACGCTTTTTTCATGATGCCGTGGTACTTGTCAACTATTTCCTGGGGTGTAACGCCTTCTTTTTTTGCACGAATGGTAATGGGTACACCGTGCTCATCGCTTCCGCAAATGAATAGTACATCGTTGTGAAGGAGGCGCTGGTAACGAACATAGATATCGGAAGGCAGGTAACAACCGGCAATGTGGCCAATGTGCAAGGGGCCGTTTGCGTAAGGTAATGCTGCTGTTACCAGTTTTCGTTTTTTTTCGGGCATTGTTCTTCGTTAAAGAATGACGAAATTTTTATATTTTGTTGTTTTTGCAGATAATTCATCTGACCATTCAGAACTTGCAGGCATTTATCAATTTCTTCTTCGTTCTTACCTCACGTTGTCTTTAAGATAAAATTTACCGGATCCCTCTGCAATGTTGATGGTAATGGATTTTGAACAATGCAACATTTGACAATGAGTCGTTTTTTTTCTTTTTCAGGGAACGATTTTACCAATTTACTCACTTCAGTTCCTAATTGTCGGGCTAATTTCCAACAATCCAATTCTTTAAATGTTTTCATTGTAACCAAGCATTGACTTTCTATCTAAGTACTTTCTATCGTCAAAATTACAAATCTTTTCTTACCAAGAACACCTACCGCGCAATCCCGTTCCCGAAGAACGAATAACGGTTAGCACGCCTGCTTGTCACGCAGAACGATCCGAACATAGCTCCACCAACACTCCACCGGCTGATTTGGGATGAAGGAAAACAATTTCTTTATTGTCAGCACCGCTTTTGGGCGATTGGTTTAATAATTCAAAACCCAAGCGCTTCAACCGTTCCATTTCCTCGCTTACGTTGGTTACTGCGTACGCAATGTGATGTATGCCTTCTCCTTTTTTTTCAATGAATTTGGCTATAGGGCTATCGGGCCTTGTTGCTTCAAGCAATTCAATTTTATTGGGACCTACTTTAAAAAACGCTGTTTTCACTCCTTCACTTTCCACCGCTTCAAGTTTATAGCAGGATGTATCAAGAAGTTGTTCATACATGTTAATGTACGCTTCAATGCTTTTTACAGCTATTCCTATGTGTTCAATTTTTTGCATACCCTGTAAAATTAACCGTATTCCGGTGCGTGTTGTAAAGCATTGTATTTTTTTGTAAGCGCGGGCAAAAAAAAAGCCCTGTTCAATGCAGGGCCTTTCTTCATATAATGGTTGTAATTTCTTACCGCTTAACGAATTGCGAGTCTTTGTTATCAAAGTTGATGTAAAAGGCGCCTTTTTTAAGGTTGGTGCAATCCACATCGCTGGCATAACCTTTTTTTACAATATTACCGTAAGAATCGTAAATCTCATAACGGGTTTTACTGGTAAAGGTAATTTTTTCTTTTACGGTTTTAGGGTTGAAATCAACTGCTGCCACTGAAGGGTCGGTGAATGTCTTGGCCTGCGAAGGATTTGGCTTTCCGGTATAGTCAACTTGCTTTAAGCGTACTTTATTTTCACCACTGTGCGGTGTCAATTGGAATTCGTATGAATTTTCAGAAGGAGTTCCTTTGCCATCAACTTCACCTACAGTAATCCACTTATTCCAAACATATTGTTCAATTATAAACGGCAATTTACCGTTTTCGTTCCTGGTTTTCCAGGTTAGTTTACCTTGTGGCGAAACGCTCATGTTCACAATCTCATACGTTGAGCGCGGTTTCAATACTTCAGGGTTCAATACTTTGGGTGAACAATCAAGTTTGTGCTCAATAACAACAGTTACCACATCGCCAACCTTTAATTTGTGAATGGAAAGGTCAATTTCATAAGCGCTGGATTCAATCGCATCAGAAGTAGTATTGCCGTTTACGGTAACCTTAATGGTACAGAAACCTACGCCACCACTGCCGTATGGATTCTGAACATAAAGATTTTTACCCTGATAATTACCTTCAACCGTCAATCTAGATTGAGCATGCAAACCAGTAGCTGTAATTAAAAAAGCAGGTATAAGTAGTAGTTTTTTCATTGTTCTCACTAAATCCAATATTCGGGCGCAATATTAGTGTGTATTTGGCTAATTTGCAAATGAATTATTTTTTTTTCCCCTTATTTGCCCAAAATTAGTCGATGAATGCAAAAAATGAGTCGACTTTAAAGATTTTTTTGCAGTTTTGCTGAAAATTGATTAAACTTGTTACGTTGTACCCGGTCGGGTTTAATCGTTTTAACTTATTGATAAACAACGCATTTTAATTAAACTGAGTTGTATTATTCACCTTATTGCTAGTGCTTATGAGAAAACAAATTCTGTGGTCAGTTACCCTTTGCTCTTCAGTTGTTTTAAGTTCCTGCGGAGACAGTAAAAATACTGATAATCAACACCCGGAGGCCAAGGGAGGGATGGTTTATGGTGGCACGTTCAATGCTGCCGAAAACGACAAGTATTCAACACTTTTTCCACTTGAGGTAATTGACGTTCCGTCCTGGCATGTTGTGACCCAAATGCATGATGGCTTGCTCAGGTTTAACGCAAAAACGTTGGAACTTGAAGGCGCTGTTGCCGAAAAATATGAGGTCAGTCTGGATAAACTTGAATATACGTTTTATTTACGCAAAGGCGTTTTCTTTCATGATGACCCTTGTTTTGAAGGCGGAAAAGGGCGTGAAGTAAAAGCCGCTGATGTCAAATACACCCTTGAATTGCTTGCAACGCCAGGTGTTGCGGATGAAAATTTCCATACGTTTATTGGCGGTAAAATTGTTGGTGCTGATGACTTCTTTGCAAAAAAAGCAAAATCCATTTCGGGCATAACAGTTGATGGAGATTATAAGGTAAAAATCAGGGTGGTACAACCTACCGCCTCCATGGCCAGCATTATGGGCAGCCCAGTAACCTGCATCATTGCCAAGGAAGCGTATCAAAAATACGGCAAAGACCTTAAAGTAGGTTGTGGGCCGTTCAAAATCATTAAAAAAGGAGACCCTGAAAAAGAACTTTATTTTGTTCGCAACAGCAACTATTATTTAAAGGACAAACTCGGCAATGCACTTCCTTTTCTTGATACCGTGCATTTTGTTTTTGTTGATGACAACAATGCGCAGCTTGAATTGTTCCGCAAAGGAAAACTAAGCATTTTATATGGTTTACCGGCTGAAAAAATAAGTGAAGTGGTCCAGGAAAACATGCCTGATTTTACAGGAAAACCGCCAAAATATTTGTTGGACCGCCAGAGTGAAATGGTAACGCAGTTTTATGAATTGAATTTAATGCGGCCACAATTCAAAGACGTACGCGTACGCAAGGCCCTTGCCATGGCCATTAACCGCGCCAAAATAAATGAACTTATCCTGAATGGCCAGGCAGCCATTACCGGGCCTAACGGCCTTACAGGAAATTATGGAATAGTGCCGCCTATCAGCCAGTTTAAAGGGTATGATACTTCGCTCACGCGCGGTTACAATTATAATCCTGAAATGGCCAAAAAATTATTGGCTGAAGCGGGTTTCCCCAATGGAGACGGTTTTCCAACCATTAACCTGGTAATTAATTCGGGCGGTTCACGCCATTCAAAAGTTGCCAATGAAATTATGAACCAGTGGCGCAATGTACTTGGTTTGAATATTGAATTGAACACTATGCCGCTTGAACAAAAAATTGAAGATTCAAAATATGGTCGTGGCGATATTTTCCGCAGCGCATGGGTGGCCGATTACCCCAGTCCTGAATCGTTCCTTTCCATTTTCTATGGCGCTAATGTGCCCGATGATTTGGAAAAACCTTCGCATCCCAATACCATGCGGTACAAAAGCGCAGCGTTTGATTCACTGTTCATGGCAGGTGTAAACGCCACCAACGAAGCTGAAAAAATGAAATATTTTGCCCTGGCCGAAAAACAAATGCTTGACGATTGCCCGGTATTGATTCTTTGGTACGGTGAAAACTATAAACTCCTGCACTCAAACATCAATAATTTCCACAACAATGCCATGAATTATCTTTCCCTTGCTGATGTATACATCAAGGACATGACGCCTGCTAAAAAAGAAGCAAAATAAAACACTAATCCTTTAATTGTGAAAAAGCCTGGGTTAACATCAGGCTTTTTTATTTAACGGCATATCATTATGTAAACATCATTGTTACTGTGCACAATCAAGTCATCCATTAAAATAAAGAAAGGGAATAACCATTGGAGCTACGGGATAGCTAACGCATCACATGCACAAAACTGTGCACTTCTTCCTTTTCATTGGTGCAATGGTTGAACACATTCATGACCCAATAATAAATCCCATCGGCAACAGCTTCACCCGTGTTTTGTTTTTTGCCGTTCCAGGAAACGGTCAGATCGGTTGATGCAAAAACCTCAACGCCCCAGCGGTCAAAAATTTTCAGGTCGTATTCATCCATGAAATTAACCCCGTCAAAAGCAAAGGCCGTGTAGGGATAAAACACATCGTTTTGTCCGTCACCATTGGGCGAAAAAACATTGACCTGCTGAATGGCGCCTCCAACCGTGTACAGCGTAATTGCTATATCATCGGTAAAATAGTTGCAACCGTCAACACCGGTCCAATACAGCGTAACTGCATTCAAGCTGTCAACAGGCGAAGCATAGGTTGGACCTGTTGCCCCGGTTACCGGTCCCCAATCATAACCCCACTGGTATGCGGTAATGGTTGCCGAACCGTAAACGGGACAAACTACCGCTGAAGGGTCAACCGAACAATAGGTAGTGGCCAATGAAAGCGAATCAACAACCGCCAGCGAGTTGACCGTATATGTTTGCGAAGCTGTACAAGGACCGCTTGTTACCGTAACGTTATACGAGCCCGGACCTAACTGGTCAGCCACATCTGTAGTTTCACCGGGTAAACTGCTCCAGGTATATGCATATGCTGGCGGTACCATGCCGCCCGTTACATTAACGTCAATCATACCGCTTGCACCGCCAAAACACGTGCTGGTAACTGTTGCGGTAATGTTGAGGGGTGAATACGTTTCAATGGTATCGCTCAGTGAAACCGAACATCCCACACTGTCAGTAACCGTTATGGTATATACACCCGGACCAACCCCCGATAATAAATCGGTTGTGTTGAACGGAAAACCGGTCCATTCGTATGTCAACGGCCCGTCACCACCGCCAGCTGTAACCTGTATTTCTCCTGAATTTACAATGCTGCAATCAAAGCCGGCTGTGGAAGAAACCGTAATGGCCGGGCTGGCTAAAATGGTATCGGTAAATTTTTGCATACACCCGCTGTTATTAACAATGATACCGCTGTAAACACCCGCTGTTACGCCATGCAAAACACTTCCGCTTGCACCAACAGGGCTTGACCAATTAATGGTAAACGGGCCATCGGGACCTGTTATAACGAGTTGAACCGTTCCGGTATCGCCTACACAGAACAATGGCGCCACAAGGTTGTAATTAGGTGGAACGGCTGTGTCAACAACTACCGTTATGCTGCCCGTACACGTAGCGTCATCAACAATGTCAACCGTATATGTTCCCGGTACCAAGCCAAAAATTGAATCGGTATTGGGTGCTGAAGGCGTCCATGTATAGGTAAAGGGGCCGTGCCCACCCAATATGTCAATGTCAATGCTGGCACCGCTACCGCAACCAGGATACATTTGTGAAACAGGAATAAATGCCCCGCCAACGGTATCAATATTGAATGTGTCAACCGTTACTTCATGAAAACATGATTTCTCAGTCACCGTAACAATATAGGTACCCGGTGGAACATTGGTAATGGTATCGTTTGTTTGAGGTGGGGTTGTGTTCCATACAATATCATAAGGGCCAACACCCCCGGTAATGCTCACCGATGCACTTCCGGGTGAGGTGCAGTTGGCATCGTTAACCGTGAGTACAGTATTTAATCCCCCGCTTACGCACGGGGTAACTGAATCGGGAAGGATTTCCGTCACAAAACCATCGCCACACACATATAGATTTCCATTCGTACCGAAAACAACATCGTACACGGTACCGGGTTGCACATACGTATTTAACAGGTTAAGCGAAGCGTTGTATTGTTCAACCGTATCCTGTATGCCCAGAAATAAATTTCCGCAGTTATCAGACGTTAGGCCTCCCCAATACATTTCCGTAGAGTCGGCTGGCATGTGTATGCGTTTATACACCGTTTGCGCACCTGTTGGGCCGTCAAATTTTTTCAATACAAATCCGTCATAAGTATAAACCTGATCGCCATAGGTACTCATTCCGTTAAATCCATTGGCCGGTGATCCGCCATAATAATACACCGAACCCGCCTCAATGAATAAATAGTCGGTGGCTACGTTGTACGTTTCAGGCAACATGGCAGGTAAAGGTAATTTTACAAGGCGGTTGTCATAAATTCCATCAAATGAAGCGCGCCTGTTGGTGCATTCGTACGCATTTCCCAAATCATCCAATGCAAGCAGCCCCACATCGTGGCAGCAGCCGGTTGTAGGCACAAATTGCACCGGTGTAAGTGAAGTCAAATTGGTGTCAAGGTAACAGGTTTGGTACGTTGGGCTTGATATGCCACCGCCTGCAATTACAGCCTGGTTTGAACAGCGGCTGAAAGCAATACGCCACATTTCCACGAATTGCGGATCGCCACCATAAGTTGCTTCAACAATGGCCGAACTGTTAATCTTGATTACTTCCGAACCGCCTCCAGGATTAAAACCCTGTACAACATAAATGCGGTTTGAAACACGGTCAACCGCAAAATCGCCATAGTATGAACTGAAACCGGTGAATGAGGGTGTATACGTCCATACCAGTGCACCGGTTGGATCAAATTTCTGTATCTGGAAGGGGGATGCACCGCCATGCGCATAGGTAAATCCATTGCTGTCATAATCCACGTCAAAAGCCTTGGAACTGCTGCTAAAACTTGGCACTGCAACCCAGGGGTCAATAATTACCAACCCGTTTCGTGCCGTTTCATCCAGTTTAAACGACAATTCATTGCCCCGCAGCTGGCATGTCGATTTAACCGGTGCATGTGTGCCATGGCAAAACGAAACGGGTGCATGATCCGTAATTTTACCAAAAGAAGCTTTCATTTCTACATTGCCTGCTACCATTGTTGGTTTTGCGGCTTCGGGTAAAACCAGCACAATATCGTTTACATTGGCGCTTTGTTGCACTTCAAAATGGTATTTAATGCCGGTTGAATCGGCAGGGAATTCAAATACCAGGTCAATGCC
>Ga0196964_10001855_pt1 | contig 10351 bp, 11 predicted proteins | sample S1_10metaG_FD_148615 | JGI IMG/M metagenome (GOLD analysis project Ga0196964, IMG submission 148615) | Soil microbial communities from Anza Borrego desert, Southern California, United States - S1_10 | ecosystem: Environmental > Terrestrial > Soil > Desert | place: USA: California | collected... | reverse complement strand
ATATACAAATCAGCCTTAGAAACGGCTGTGGAGAGCTTAGAAAGAATCCACGAAGAAACAAAAGGAACGTGTGTAAGGAAAATCGGCTGCGTGGATTGCGAAAGCCGAAAGTCTTTAATAAAAATCGAGCGCATCCTGAATGAGGGTTAGCACTAAGTCAGCGCACAAGCTTAGATGTCGAGGCTGTAAGAAGAAGATGAACTACTCAAGAAAGCGTCCCGTTAAGGGTTACTGCTCTAAATGTAAAGGGTATCAGAAATTGAGATGGTGGGTTTAATGATGATGAATAAGCAGAGGGTTGTTTATCAATGCCAAGATTGCAGCGAGGAATTCAAGGCTGAGTTTTTTGATGTGGTAGAACCGCCCAAGAAAGTAGATTGCCCCTATTGTATAACCGGACGAGCAAGCAAATTAGAAACGAGGTTCTGAATGGAGAAAGAGTCGAAGCGTCCCCCTACCCTTCGAACGAAGTTTGAGAGATTCGTATTTTCCAAAGTTGATCAGAGTATTTTTAGCTGCAAGAAAGAAACCATCCGCTACATTATTAACCTCACCCTCACCTGCCTTGAAGACGAGATGAAGCACCGGCCAGAATCAATCGCCACGCGCGACGAGTTCCTAAAAGGAATTATTGAGCCTAAGGGTAAGCGCGGTAGATGGAACTCGAAGTGGGTAAATGTGAGGAGGAGGCTAGCGGCTAGGTTTGGGATGAGTGCGCCGACAAGCGGCGCTAAAAGCAAAACCAAAAGCGTCACTAACGTGAAAGATGTCCGCCATGAAGCACATTCTGAACAATCCGTTATTAGGCTGGTCTCAGAAACAGGCCGCATTTCACAGGACAAAATCCTGGAAGTTAATGAAGGCCCGAAAACTAGCGCAGATTCCCTACTGTGAATACTGTCACGGCGCTGAAGGCTTAACGGTATACGTTAAAGAATACCGAACGCTGACGACGATCAAGCTTAGCGATCTGCGCGTGATTTGCTACGGATGCCGGAAATATTTCTTGAAAGATATACCGGCGTAATTATAATACGCAGCAACGTGAAAGATGTTCCCCGTAGCTTGCGGATTGGCAAGTCCATGAACCGGGCTGCGGGGTTTTTTTGCCCCTCAATCTTTCACGTTTTTAACCGCTTTTGGTTTACCGCCTGCGAGCGTTAGCGAGTCAGGCACTCTTCCCTTCCTTATGTAGTAACTAAGAATAATCCTAAGTATCTACATATCTAACCTAAGAGCGGTACGAAGTAGGCTTCCTTGCCCTCGACCACGACTCCACAGCCAAGACTTGGCTTAACGCGCGAGTGTTTCCCGTAGCGAAATCCATAAGCATCAACGTCGATTAGGCAGCCGACGTTCAGCGCAAAGATGCGGTCAATGGCGCCAGTAATATAATGTACACCGGCGTGGCCGTGAAGATGCCCGATCACAGTCGAGATATGCGAATCCCTAGCTGCATTGATATGTCCCTTCTCCCCTGAATACCCATCGCCATGAAAATACAGCACGTTATCTATAATGTAGCGCTCCTTCCAATGCCAGCCTGGAGGTGCTGCCATCCATTCAGAGTAGTCCTTCATGTACCTATCGGATAACCCTGCTCTATGTGCTGTTCTATACACTCTCGATGTATGATTGCTTACACAAACATCCACCTTCGGAAATAGCTTATATATATGAAGCATGAAATCCATTGCCTGACTAAACTCATCATCAGGCCCTGGCGCGTCATGCTCCTTCGGCCACTGGCTCAGGTTATGGAAATCAATCTCATCGCCTACGCAGACCACATGGTTACACTTAAAACGCTTATAAGTATCTGAGAGGAAATCGAGGGTATCCGGATGTTGCAAGGGTGCGTGCATATCAGAGATAACCAACACTGTCTTCTTATTTGCGCTCTGTGGGGTAACTACCTGGGGCCTTGAATAACTACGGGGAATAACATACTCTTTCGGCAGGATTAACGCTTCTCTTTGCTTCCTTATAGCATCTAATTGCTCTTTTATACTGATAGAAACCTCCCTATTGAAGTTTTCTACAGAAAGACCGATAATGCTTCTATGCGAACAACCATGTTGATTCTTCTCGTTATGCTAATTCCTAGTTGCGCCTTTTTGCCTCAAGACCCATACGAGAAAGGTCGTTTCGAAACGGCTTACGAATATAACCAGCGTATGAGTGGCCGCTATTTATCTGAACAGGCTCGACTTACGAACCTCTACCAAAAATGTGTTCAGGAACACGCAGGAAATCTTGATGGTATAAAATCCCATTGCGAACCGATCTATGCCCCTCTTCGCTTAAACGCTCAACTAAACCAGACTAAAGCTTCCCAATAATGGAAACTATCATTGCTGCCGTTCTCGGAATCGCTCTTCTTCGTTTCGCCTACCGCTTCATGACTGGTACTAAAAACTACCAGCAAAAGAAGATGAAAGACGAAATGAAGAATCTTGGCTTTAAGAACGTTGAGCCTGATCGTTATCAAGACCCCTTACAGCCATAACTTTTCCAATTCGGGTATTCACTAGCTGAGAAAGCGCTAGTAAAACTTCCCCTGTTGGCTTAGCTGTTTTCGCCGCCACCTTGGTTCCTGCCGCTGCAACTTTAGGAGATAGCGCAACTGAGCCTACAGCTCCTCCAATTGCAAACATTGGATTTGTTGCTGCTGACGTAAGTGCCGTCAAAACCGATCCTGCCTGAATTGTTCTCCTCGTCCCGGGCGGAGTAAACGATCTGGCTAGTTGCTGCTGACGAATAAATTCCGTATCAGCTTCAAGGGTCTCAATTGTTTTTTGAAGCTTTGCTTTCTCAATTGTTTCCATTTCTGTTAACTTCTTCTTGAGACGCTGAGCTTCGTAGGTCTTACCTTCTCTATTAGCGAGTTTGAGTTTGAATTCCTGCTCTCTTATGGAATGATTTAACTTCGACATCTCTTCAGTCGCTTTTCTCTTTGCGAGCCTAACGTTTGCGATCTTGACCATTTCTGCCTGCGAAAGTCTGCTAGCCGCAATTTTAGCTTTCGGAAGAAGCCTATCTTCGACAGGAAGAAGTGAATCTGCCTTCACAACTTGCTTCAAGATAGTCTTATCGTTGTTCCTTACAGCATTCAGGACTTTTTGAAAGTCAGCAATGGGATTCCCTGAAGCATCTGTCTTCGTGAAGTTCTTAATCGCTTCGTCATATCGCGGAATAAGTTCAGAGTATTCCTTGTTGGCTTGTTTGAGCATCCCGATTTCTTTTGAGATGTTATTGCCGACAATGTCATCAGCAAGATTAACGGGATTAAGAGCGCCGCTTAATTGCTTAGCAACATTTGCAGCCGGCGTATTTCCGGCATAACCCATCTTTTGCCATAACTCTTTTTTCTTCTGTGCAAATTCAAGAGGAATACCGCTAAACTCAGCCACCGATTTAACGTCATCGAGATTTTTCTGAAGAAAACGCATAGTTTCTTCGTCGGCTGTTCCTTGTCCGTACATAGGTGTAACTTTTCCACCTACGAGCTTATAACCATTCTTCTCAGCGACTTCATTAAACTTAGCAAGATATCTCGTCATTCCGACTCTTGAAAACGGATCCTTGTTTGTGATGTTGTCTACGGCTTGTCCAACTTGTTTTCCGTAAGATTCCTTGATCGCTTCGACTTTCGTAAGCGTGTTATTGAAATCGTCATGGAGACTTGTGTGGACTAAGTCAACCGTGCTTTCGAACGCCTTCGTCGATTCCGCATGAGCCTTATCGATATCAACTTTCGCTTTCCCGGAAATGGATTCTTTTAAATGTTTGTTCTTATCTTTTAAATTAAACATCTCAGTATCCAGCTCTCTGGATAGTTGTGCTTTTTTCTCAGCATTCTCAAACTTCATGTCGCTTACTTTGGTTCTGAGCTCATCTTTTAGCATCGTCATCTTTGCAGTGTTTTCTTTTTCAACATCAGCAAACGAGCGAACTTTACTAAACGGATTCAGGTTGAATTTCATCGGGTTCTTAACGAACTCTTCAGCAAACTTTTCGTCACCGGTAACGCCTTTGAGGAATGCTTTGGCCGCTGAACGCCCCATATTCTTACCGATCTCAAGAGCTTTTGGTATTGCTTCAGCACCAATGCTAAACACTAAGGAAGTAGATGCCCCAGACCCGAAGGCGTTGGCAGCTCGTGCAAATGAGTCTGACTGTCTAAACTCATTAATTGCACTCTGAATACCGAGCGTTACAGCATCACTCATCTGGCCCGTCGCCTTGATGTCGCCAAACGCTGCTTTGATTGCAGCTGGAACCTTTAAAGCATTCGTTGCTTTATTAAGCATGAGAAATTCAGCTGTTGCTCCGGGAACTCTTCCAATAGTTTGATACATTGAAGCGACTGGCATTTGAAAATCGCCAACGCCGACTGAGCCCATATTTGTTTCAGGCAATGAATCTGCGGTTATTTGAGCGTTATCTGCAATGGCCTTCGAAGCTCCGGTTTTATCAACCATTGCTAAATTTTCGTAAGTGTCTGCATTCTGCTGATGGTAACCGCGCATGATCTCAGTCCCGGCTCCGACGAATGCGTCCTTTACCTGCTTACCAAGGCTAGGTTCATTCTTGTAGCCAGTAATCTCCATAACAGCCTTTTCGATCTCTTCTGGAGTTCCCTCGACATTAAATTTTTGTCCCTGAAACTCAACAACCGCCTTCTTAATCCCTTCAGACTTAGGAGCTTCTTTTTTAGTGGCTACTGGTTTCTCAGGCATAAGTTATTTTCGCTCCCGTTTTTTTAGCGATTGCATCGAGACGAGATTTTAAGTCTCCTGTATTATCTGCCGTTTCTTTAGCAGCTAAATATTCCTTATTCTTTTCATAGCGCTCACGGGCTTTTCCGATTAAAGGAAAGCGTTTCTCGTAATCCTTCTCTTGCGCTTGTTCTTTACGCACATCTAATCCTGCAAAGACCTTATCAAGAGTATCGTTATAGATTTGAATCTTGGAAGCTAACGGAATATTCTTTGCTCCGATAGCTTTCTTTGCCCTCTGTTGTTCCTGTTCGTTTAAGTTTCCAGTATCTCCGCCAAACTTAACAAGACCACCAAGGGAACGATCAATCGCGCTGTCAAATCTTACGACTTCCGGGTCAGCTGCAATAGCGTCAAGTACCGTATCTCCCCTTGCAATGATCTGGTTAAACAATCCACTCTTATAACTCTTCATTTTCTCTGCGATGTCTTGAAACTTCATGACATCGTTCATCACGGGAGTTACAGTGCGCGTGTAAGTATCCAGTTCTTTGCGGGCATCAGCGATGCGGAGCACGTTTTGCTGTCCTGCTTCGGCTCGGAAAGCCGGATCAACGTTCATGTTTTGTGGCGCAGGCTGTCCATCTGGACCCGTGGCCTGCAATGGAGTGAGCATGTTAAGTAGCGTATAATCCCCCGTCATCTTTGCCTGATCAGTTGCTGCCTTTAGCACAAGACTCAGAGTCTTAGCATGATCTCCAGGGGCAAGACGCATATCACGACCAAGGCGTCTTTGCTCAGCAGCTAGATCATTCTGAATGCCCATGACCTTTGATGCTGTATCAATACCAACTGCTGTTTGTTGCGGCGCTAGAGGATGAAATCCTTTTCCACGCACAAGATCGGCAAGCGCCAAGAACGGTCCCTTAGCCGTACCTGGGTCTTCGACTTTCGTGCTAGCTAGCGACATCAACTGTTGAAGAATCTGATTAGCATCAGGAGCCGGCGCTGCCTGCCCGGGAAGTTGAGCGCCAGGGAGAGATTGCGCAATCGCCTGAGAAAGCCCTGCTTTTTGCTCAATATGTTGAGGTGGGACGCCGCCAACAAGAGCTTCCATTGCTTGCTCTTCTCCAGCTTTTTGCAATGCTCTCTTAACGCCTTCTTGATACGGCCCAAGCTGCGGTTTTGCCTGAGCGCTACTTTTCTGCTTAGGTTCAGCGGCCACTGTAACCTCCTTTTATGGCAAAGTATTCAAATAGAGGTCTGATAATGGCTTTAAGCGCAGGCTTATCATGAATGAATGCAGCAAGCTTTTGACCGTGCTGAATATAAAAATCTCTAAACCATTTTGGAGCTTGAAGCATGACATATGCGCGAGCAAATCGGGTTTTGAGTTTATTCCATCCACCGAATACTTCTGCTGCTACCCAACAGGGCTTATACCAAGTCTGAGGATTAAATATATTTCCCAATCCCGAACCTGCTGAAGACTGGAACGATTCGTTGAACGGATTGAACTTGAATCGGGATGTGCTAGAGCCTGTTTGTTCAACGGACCTTAATCCCGCAAGGCGTTGAGACAGAATTGCCGACTGCTGCATAATAGGAGCTTGAATTTGGGCACTCGAACCAGTTGCAAGGTTCAGCAGGTTCAGGAGGTTTCCCAAATTGAATTCTTCGGCCGACTGTCTAACTCCGGCCGCTGTCTTTGTTGCTATCTTCTGCGCAACGCCGGACTCCATGATTGAACCCACTCCTGATGCCGCAAGATTCGAATTCACATCTTTAAGGGACTGATCAACGATGCCCTGCGTTACTTCTGGCGAAATTCCTCCCGGGAGTTTATTCAAGTACCCAGGCAAACTGCCGCCTGCGAGCAACTTAGAAACAAGGTCAAGCCCGCTCGATTGAACCTGTCTTATCTGCGGGTCAAGATACTTTTCACGATCAAGCTGGAGCTGTATCGAGGCTTCTTCTCCCGGTGAATATTTCGGCGTTGTCGTTGACTGCGAATTTTCAGTCGTAGTTCTAGTTGCTCCCATTGGCAATAACCTCTTCTTTCATATATTTAGAAATAAATTCAGATCGTTTGAAACACTTGAAGGGTTCGGACTTCTTGCGCCTTGCTTCCCCGACGAAATGCGTACACATAAAATTCTGCTTAAAGAACTGACTTCTCAAATACTTATAAACCCATGAATCGCGGTGCTCTTGTGCGATATGAGCGTTTGCTACGTATGCGATATTGCCATCGTTAATATTTTCATGAACTGCGCTGAACGACTCTCCGCAGAGAATGCGGCCTAACTGCTCGAACGTGATTCGCCACGATTCACAATACCCTAAAACGTTACCGTTAGAATCTTGACACAAAAGGAGCCGGCCTTTACGCAAAACAGATTCAAAATAGAGAGTAAGGTCTGCATCGGAGAGCTCCTTTTGGTGCCATTTTTCCTTACGATGAAATGCGATTAGTTGTTCAATTACGTTCACGAAGCTTTGATCTCAAATATGGTTATGCTGGAAATTAGAACTCCGCCGTATTTGCGAGCCCCGTTTGTTCCATTCCAGGTAATTGCGCCTGCGTCGCATCCAGCTCTGACGCTGAATGTATAGGTGCTTGTTCCGGGAGCGGTCATGTAGTGATTGAGAAGCGTAGGGTTAGGAGCCGAACTTCCGTTATAAGACGTTGCGTCAGCGGTTGCGACAGCAAGGGCATCGTTCACTCCAGCGCGATGCAGGGCGACAGCTACCGCACCACCCGTGTTCGTACTTTCGTTCACGGTAACAGAAATCTGAAAGAAAAGTTTGTTCGTCGCAGATGTCGGAGTAATTGCAAGGCTAAGGATTTCGTTGCCTTCTGTAATCTGAGGAATAGAGTCATCGTTCGGAGTTGTCGTAGAACCTGTCCCAACTGCTCCGGTCTGACTATTTACAATCTGAACGATTGACCCGTTCGGAAGTGGAACGGACGCCCAGGAAGGAGTGGTGCCGCCTATAAGCACCTGCGAAGACGTTCCGATTCCAAGCCTTGCCCAAGCAGATGCAGATGATGCGTAAAGGATATCGCCCGTTGCTTGTGAGCCGACCGTAAGTGCTGATACGTTTACTTTTCCCGCCGTTGTAATCGAGGCGAGCTTTGTGTCTGCGATTGCTGCAGAGGCCGAAATGTTTGCGTTATCAATATTTCCGTTAACGAGGTTGTAGAGCGTATTCTCGTTCGTATTGTGATTCGCGGCAACGATCACCGCTCCTGCGGAATAGGTATGGTCCCTTGTTACTAGCGGCATTATTGATTCCTCACTTTCACTTTTAACTTTTCTTTGCGCGGCTTAGCAAGTTTCGACTTTTGGCCTAATGTCCATGGCTTGTTTTTGCGGTCCTTAATAAATTTGGCTGAAAACTCAACCATATAATCCAGCTTCTTTTCTTCGGCTGTATAAATAGTTCCGTCTGGTTTAACTGAATCTTTCCAGTCAACGAGTTCATCCACTTCCTTTTGCCAGCCGTTAATCTCTGACTCCATGAGCTCCGCCATGTGTTGCGGTTCGATGTCGTCGTCACAGTCCTCGCAAAGAGGAATCGCTATCTTGCTGCCGTCATTTAGCTCGAATACGGACTCTCGGTAGCTTGGGCGCAAACTTACGATTTCAGGTCTGAATACGCCTGGGGCGACTTCTTTTGAGCCGTTGAAATTCGCGATCTCTGTATGGCAGTAGGAGCAAAGTCCTGGAAACGAGCAATCAATTCCAAACTGATTATTATCTTTAGAGGGAGTCTTTTTCATTTGAGTAGGAATACCGTTATGGCTGAGTTGGCTGCTTCGTGCCGCAAGAACAGCGTGGTTGAGGTCCAGGCCGACGTTCCGTCATAGACTGCGCCTGCCTTATTATTTTTAATAACAATGTATCCAATAGGAACGGAACCAAGAGTATGAGCCACAGAAAATTCAGTATTGGCGGCACCAGTATCAGAAACCACTTGGAACTCTCCCGAGATATTTTCACCGCGCGCACCATCCGCACCGGTTCCGAACCGGATGCGTCCTTGCAGTGCCTGAAATATTTTTTGAACGTCATTGTCTAGGGAGAGCAGCTGCGATTTAATGTCATCACTGTTTTGGTTTAGTTGCGTAATTTTTCCTACCCTCACGCTTGTGTCTCCAGATGCGGAATTAATCCAAATCCGTCAATTTGCATCGTTTCGCCAGCTGCCGAATTAGCAAATTTCAGGCGGACAACGCGACCTCTTCCCGCGAGGTCTTTGCGCTCAATCGCACCACCCTCTGAAGCGTAGGTGCCTGTGCCGTATTCCGCGGTTCCGTAGACTGAAGCTGAGGTGTTGGCAGAAAATGTGAGCGTATATTGATCGCCCTGATCAAAGTCCCAGGACCAGGAAAATGAATGAGTTGCCGGAGCGATCTGGTAGTAAATTGTTGCGTGCGGAGTTCCCTTCTTATTCACAAGGTCATCGAAGTTGAACCACTTTGTATAGTGAAAAGCATCAATGGCCGTGGAGACTCCTCCCGGATTGTCATTCGTGCCGGTATCGGCTCGATATACGAATCCGGAATAATCTCCGAAATAAACTCGCTCTTGTCCGTTCGTGTTAACGATAGCAAAGCAGTTAGCGTTATGCCCCTTGTAGAATCCCCAGGCGTTATTGGCTGAATCCCAAGTAATGACGCGAGCGTGTGTGGAAGCTGCCGCAATAGATTGTGAAGACCAATAACGGTTCTTAGATTTTTGATAGCACGATACCGAGTTTTGAAAGCGCGATTTCTCAAGGACCGTGTCGAGCGTAGATGTAATTCTGTCGGATATCTTCGTGGAATTTACGCCGTCAAAGTAGTAGTAGCCGTCGTCAGACAGGAAGATGAGTCCATTATCAACTTCTTGAATGGACCAGGGCGCTGCGCATCCAACATGCGAGGGCGTCTTATAGAATATAAACGGAATATCCGAATCGCCCGTAAACTGTTCAACCCAGATTGAGCGGTTTTTAAAAAATACCTGCTTGTCGCCAAGAACTCTGACGCCCGTAATTTCCTGGCCGTCATTTCTGTTCAAATCGCGGAAATCATCAGAGTCGAATGTCGTAATCGAATCCTGGTTTCCCCACATCGTTCTTGATTTATGCGTGGTACCGCTCACGGTTACGCCAGTGTAATGAACATATCCGTTGAAGACCGTAATGAACTTGGCTTTCGTTAAGCCTGTAGGAACAGATGCTGCCGTGGCATTTCCGCTTCCTGTCCACTGCCACGGAGCGTTAACGTTATTTGTTCCGATAGCAGTATCTAAGAATGTAATCCAGCTGACATGATTGTTGTTGCCGGCGGTGATTGTGAGCGCGCCCGTGATGTCATCCCAGGTTCCGTCAAGGTTATCCATCTTGGCGAGTTTGTTTCCGCACGTCCCAATAAGGTATTTGGTGTCGTCTGAGAGCTCGAACCAGTACAAAGAATTCCATGCCGCTCCCGAATTGAACGCAGAAGAATTTAGCGTCGTATAACCATTCCGCTTCAGGATGCTCCCAAACTTGTCATAGTCAATATTCTGGCAATCTGTCGATTCGTTGTCGGCAACGTTAAGTGGAGAGGCTGTAGAGTTTAGCCCGCCGTTCTTTTT
>Ga0196964_10001854_pt1 | contig 10356 bp, 3 predicted proteins | sample S1_10metaG_FD_148615 | JGI IMG/M metagenome (GOLD analysis project Ga0196964, IMG submission 148615) | Soil microbial communities from Anza Borrego desert, Southern California, United States - S1_10 | ecosystem: Environmental > Terrestrial > Soil > Desert | place: USA: California | collected... | reverse complement strand
GAGACACCGTCGTTTTTCGTGTCCGTTCCCGCGAGCGCCGAGAAGACCGTGAAGCTCGAGGTGTTGCCGCTGGCATCGGTCAGCGTTGCGGTGATGTTCTGCGTATCGTCTGCGTCGACTTCAACCGTGAAGCTCCCGCCGCTGGCCGTCGTCGTGCCGATCAGCGTCGCGCCTTGTGAACCGGTGTCGTTGTAAAGCTCGACGGTGCCGTCCCCTGACGTGCCGCTGATACTCGTGCGGCCGAGCGTGCGGCTGCCGGAGCTCGAAGTAGAGGACGTCGCGCGCTTGACCGTGACGATCTTAGGCGCGGCGACGCCATCGTTGGCGCCATCGAAGAGGCTGATGCCGCCACGGACGTTCCGCGTTATGCGATTGGATCGCGCCGAGTTGCGCCGGGACTGAAGTGCGCGCACTTCAACGCCGTTGCCGCCGTTGTTCGCGATTGTATTGCCCTCGCCTTTGCCGGTACCGCCAACCTTGCTCGTGTTGGTGCCCAGCGAAAGGAATACACCCGCACTGCCGTTGCCCAGCGCCGAGCGGCTCAAGCCGCCGTCGCTTTCTTCGCGTGAGCCTGCTTCGAGCGATCGCCCCGTTGGCACAGGCCGCTGAACGCCGGCGATGCCGACGCGGTTGCCCACGACGATGTTTCCATCTGAACCGCTGCCGGAGACGGTCACGCCTTCGAATTCGTTGCCGCTGATCACGTTCTCATCCCCGGCATCGGGGCCGCCGATGATGTTCCCTTGGGCGCCGCTCTCGATCAGGATGCCCGCCAGGTTCGGCTTCGGCTCGATACCGCCCGCATCAAGGCCAATCCAGCACCCTTTGATCAGGTTGTTTGTCGTCGTCGAGCCAGTGATGTTGATGCCGGCGATGCCGTTGCTGCTCAGGCGCATGCCCGAGCCGTTGGGACCCATGCCCTGTCCGCGGTTGCCGCCGATAACATTGTTCTTCGCGCCGTTAGTGAGCTGGATGCCGTGGCGCGGAAACGCGAGGATCGTGACGCCGGAGATCCGGCAGCCGCTGGTGCTGATGGTAAAGCCGCTCTGGCTGGTCGCAGCAGAGCCGTTCAGCGTGACTCGGCGATCGGAGCCGTCGATGGTGATGTTGTCATCGAAAAGCCTCAGACCCGCCGTCAGGCTGATGACAGTTGCCGCGTCTGAGTTCCGCAGATCGAAGGTGTTGGCGTCGAAGGTGATCTTTGAGCCGTTGCGCGCGAGCGCGCAGGCAACAGGGAGCGAGCCAACTCCCGAACCGCTGGTCGTGGATACGACCCAGTCCACCGACCCGGTCGTCATGTTCACATCCACCGCGAAACCAATGCCGTCGGGGAAGCCCGTGAGATTCACCGGGCCGCCAATGTCGGTGCCGTTCGAGTTGCCGCTCATCGTGATCACGGAACCCGACGGCGCGAGCGCCAGTCCGATCCCGTTTTCAACGAATGCCGCGCCAAACGTATAGATGCCGTCCCCGCTGAAACTCGTCAGCGCTTTGCCCGTTGCCGTGTCGATGGCCACGAGGAAGGCATCGCCGACGCCTGTACCGGTGACAGTTCCTAAAGCGTTGACGCCGAAACTGGTGCCTGACACCGTTCCCGTGACGAAGAGCGTCGTGCCGCTCACCACGACCGTGCGCACGGTGTCCACGGCGGTACTGGTCAGCGTTGCAATCCCTGCAGCTACGCCATTGAATGTGGCCACCGGCGCGCCGCTGGTGCCGTCCAGCGCGAGCACGAAACCGTCCATGAAATTATTCGGCGTCGTCAGCGTTCCGCTCCCGCCGAAACCGGCTCCACCACCCAGCATCGTGCTCTGGAATTCACCCGAGACGTACACTGTCGTTCCGGACACCGTGATCGACTCGCCGATGTCTTCACTCGGTCCGCCGAAGAAGACGAAGCCGCCGGGGCCAAAGGCGGGACTCGTCGCCGCCGTCGCCGCGCTCAGTGACAACACGTAAGCGTCAAAGTTGGCTGGACCGGTCTGGCGTCGCCCGGTGACGTACACGTTTCCGTTCGCCACGGCAATGCCGCGCGCATCGTCGTTGGTCGTTAGGAACGCGGGGCCAGATCCGAACGGTCCTGCCGTTGATCCGGTGGTCGCGTCCGCGCCGAAGACAATCACGCCATCCGAGTTCGACGAGCCCACCATGTAGACGGTGCCGCCCCCGATCGCCATGCAGTTGCAGCGCACGTTGACCGCGCCGGAGAAATCCTGGCCGCCCGAGTCGAACGTCACGACGCCGTCCGTGCTGAACGCCGTCTCTGGCGATCCATCAGCGGTCTTCAGAGCGAGCATGAAGAGGTCTTCGGACGTGCCACTAGTCACGGTGCCCACGCCGCCGACGCTGACGTTGTTTCCAGAGAAGTAGCCCGCGACGTACACGGTCGTTCCTGAGATGACGATCCCGTTGATGATTCCGGCGCCGGTCGTCCGCGTCCAGGCATAGGTTCCATCGGCGTTGATCTTCGTCAGCGCGCCTTGCTGCGGCGCGGAGGTAAACTCATCGATCACGCCCGGCGTTGGATTGAAGTCGAGGTTGGTGTGATACTGGCTGACGATGTACTTGTTGCCGGAGGAGTCGTAGGCAATCGCCGAGACATTGCCCTGGTAGATGAACTTTCCGGCGGCGAAGTCCTGCGCGCTGTACGCGTTACCGACCAAAAGGAACAAGGCTGTCAGGAGAACACGAAAATACTGCACGTTATGACCCTCCCCGCGAGTCCCACCGTTAATTGTCGTTAGAACATAGTGCAGGAGCGTACCTTCGTTTCACAAAGGCACAAGCCTCCTTTGGAGGTTAATGCTGCACGTCGTGATATGGTTTACTTCGGCTGGGCAAAAAGCGCTCGGAATGCCGCCTCAACTTCAGCAGCCTCGCCATCTAATAAGGTGCGTGGATCGATGAGTACCCGATCGTCCTGAATGCGCGTGAAGATCGGCGGGTTGTGCCCGCGCAGCTTCGAGCCGAGTTCCTCGGCGCTGACGCTCGTGTGTTTCAGCGAGACCACCCGCGTCGGAATGTTCTGCTCCGGTAAACTGCCCGACCCCAGCCGGGACGAATCGTCTTCCACGTCGGCTTTGATTCCCGGCACGTGCGCGAGCTTCGCGGCGAGCTGCGAGGCTTCCTCGGCAATCTCATCGAAGGGCTTGCGCAGCATGCGAAGCGTGGGGACTTCGGTGAGCCGCTTCACCGGATCGAGATAGATCCGGAGCGTCGTCTCCATCGCCCGCAGCGTCAGCTTGTCCACGCGGAACGCGCGGTAGAGCGGATGCTTCCGCATCTTTTCGACGAGATCCTTTCTCCCCGCAGCGATGCCGCCTTGCGCCGAGCCCAATATCTTGTCCGCTGAGAACAGCACCAGGTCCGCGCCGTCGTCGAGCGCTGTTTTCACCACAGGCTCCGAACGGAGCTCATCCGCCAGTCCTGGCAGCAGCGCGCCCGAGCCGATGTCGTGGATCAGCGGCAGGCCGCGCTTTCTCGCGAGCTCCGACATCTCGGCCACCGTCGGTTCGGTCGTAAAGCCGAGCATGCGGAAGTTGCTCGTGTGAACGAGCAGCAGCGCGGCAGTCTCGGGCGTGATCGCTGCATCGTAATCGCGCACGTACGTCCGATTGGTCGTGCCAACCTCGACCAGTTTGCAGCCGCTCTCGCGCATCACGTCGGGGACCCGGAACGATCCGCCGATCTCGACGAGTTGCCCGCGCGAGACGATCACTTCCTTGCCGCGCGCGATGGCCGCGAGCGCCAGCATCGTGGCCGCGGCGTTATTGTTCACGACTGTCGCGCTTTCGCAGCCCAGCAGCGTCTTCACGAGGTCGCGCAGCGTCTCGTCGCGATGCCCGCGCTTGCCGCTGTCCACGTCCACTTCCACGGACGCGTAGCCGCTCAGTTCCTGGACGATGTCGTGAATCGCCGCCGCCGGCAGCACCGCACGCCCGAGCCCCGTATGCAGGATCACGCCCGTCGCATTGATCACGCGCCGCACGCCGCTGGCGCAGCGCCGCTCGACGCGCACCGAGACCAAACCTGAAATCATCTCGAGCATCCGACCGGGCTCTCCGGCATTCTGCGGAATGTGATTCTGGCCTGTCGTAATCGCCTCGCGGATCTCGCTGAGCGTCTCACGCGCCGCGCCGACGACGACCTCGCGCCCGAAGCGCTCCTGCAGCCCCTTTATAGGGGCGTGGTCGAGCAGCTTCTGGACGGCCGGAAGGGCACGCAGCAGGTCTTCCTTCTGAGCCCAGCGGCTTGTGGCGGATGCGTCATCTCGCATGAGAGTGATATTATCGTTATTCCGTCGCCTGTCGCGTGCCTTCTGTCTTCTGATTTTCAGTCGTGCGTTCGGGCAAAATGCGGGTAGACTTCTTAGCTTCTTAATATCACTGTTCTGGGAACCCGAGTCTTCCGGAGGACCGTCATGTCGTCACCGCACCCTGTAAGTTCAGTTTCCACGAGCGAAATCCTGCGCAAGTCAGGGATCGCGCTTTTCCTGGGCTCGGTCTTGCTCGGCACTGCGCGGAAGTCTGAGGCGGCGACGCTGACGGTCACGAACAACGCCGATGCCGGAGCAGGCAGTTTGCGCGACACAGTCATTATGGCGAACCCGGGCGATACGATCACCTTCGCGCCGACGGTCACTAGCCCTATTGTGCTGACGACCGGCCAGATCGGGTTGGACAAGGCGGTCACCATTACCGGGCCCGGCGCGTCGGCACTGACAATTAGCGGCAACAACACGAGCCGCATCTTCTTCGCCAACGATGGCGCGATGGCCGCAGCGCCGATCACGATCAGCGGGTTGACGTTGACGAATGGCCGTCCGCCAGCGGGCGATGGTGGCGCGATTCTGATGACTGAGAACCTGACTCTCCGGGATTGTGTCATCAGCAACTGTACGTCTACGACTGACGGGGGCGGCTTATATGCGAATGCGCAATCGACGGTAACAGTCTCCGGGTGCACATTCACTGGAAACAGCGCAGCATACGGCGGTGGATTGATCGTGACGGGAAACAGCACAATTACCGACACAGTGATCAGCGGAAATACAACCACGGGCTTCGGCGGTGGATTGTTCGCCAGTGGAACGGCGGTCATGACTAATTTGACCGTCACTGGGAACACCGCGGGAACCGCCGGCGGCGGCCTCTACTCCAACGGAACCATTACGATTCGCAACTGCACATTCTCTGGGAATACATCAGTAGGGAGGGGTGCCGGGGTCTATTTCGACGGCGGAACCCTATTGATGGAGAACACGACCGTTTCCGGTAATACTGTCACTGGCGCGAATAACGGCGGCGGTGTCTGGCTCGATGGCGGCGCCAAGACGGTGCGGCAGTGTACTATCTCCGGAAACAGGATCATGAATGCTGCGGGGGTGGGTGCGGGAGTCTATATCCGTGACCAGGGAGGCGGCACTACAACAATTCAGAATTGTACGATTGCCTTCAACACGGCTGCAGGTACTGGCGGCGGCGCCGCTGAAGGGATGTACACTACTCCTACTTTCCAAAGCACCATCATCTCCAACAACACCGCGGCCGCCAACCCGGACTTGAACGGCACGTTCAATATGGGCAACTGCCTCATTCAGACTCCCGGCACCGCGACGATCAACACCGTCGGCGGGCCGAACATCACCGGCCAGAATCCGCTGCTCGCACCGCTCGCTAACAACGGTGGTACGACGCAGACCCACGCATTGACCACCGGTTCACCGGCCGAAAGCGCCGGCTCAAATCCGGCCTCGCTCACGACCGATCAGCGCGGCGCGGCGCGAGTGGCAGGATCGGCCATCGACATCGGCGCCGTCGAACGCAACGTCACCGCTCCCACGGCGACGCTCACCGCCGCGCCGGCCGTCGATACAACTTCCAATCCGACACAGTACGACTTCACCATTACTTTTAGCGACGACTTCGCCGTCAATGGCGCGAGCATCGACAACGCCGACGTGCAAGTCACAGGTCCGAACGGGTTCACTCAGTTGGCGCAGCTCGTCAGCGTCACTCCGGCCGGCAACGGCACGCCGCGCGTGGCGGTCTACCGCATCACGCCGCCGGGCGGGACATGGGACGCAGCCGACGCGGGCGTCTACACGGTGACGCTGCTCGCCAGCCAGGTCTCCGACGTGGACGGAAACTTCGCTGCCGGCGCATCACTGGGAACGTTCGCCGTGAACACCTTGACCACGGTGAAGCAGGGCGAAGTGGACTCCGACGGCGACGGTTTCACCGACGAACTCGAAGCGGCGCTGGGCACGAACGCCTTCTCTGCAGCTTCGACGCCGTTCGCAAACAACGCCTTCGCAGGTCCGGGACGCGACTTCAAACTCAACCCCAAAGCACTGAGCATCACCCTCAAGTTCGGTGACAGAGACACCATCCGCGCGCAGGGTTCGTTCCCGATCCCAGCGGGCGTGCGGCTGCCGGGCAATACGATCGTCTTCGACGTCGGCGGAGTGATCTATCCATTCATTCTGGACCGCAACGGAAGCGGTGTGAACGAAACGACTAACTCCAGGGCAACGCTGCGCACCCGTTTCGGGGGGCAGCGCGCCCCGCAGAACGTCCAGTACCTCATGAACATCCGCGGCGAGGATCTGGAAACAAAGTTCGCCGACGAAGGCCTGACCGCCGACCTCGTGAAGGAGAAGCAGGTCAACGTGGTGGTGAAGATTCTCTTCAACAACACGTACTACCGCGAGTCGATCCCGCTGCTGTACACGAAGACAGCCGCGCGAGGGAAAACGGACGCGCCAAGACGGCGGTAAGTCATGGCGGGTGGCGGCTCAATTAAGCCGTTCACCCGCCATTCATCACACTGAATCGTCACTTCCTTAAAAAAGGAGCCCGCAATGTCCTCAGGGTCTGGTCGGCAGAATGTGTCGAGTGGCGAAATCCTGCGCAACGCGGGTGTCGCGCTGTTCCTGGGTTCGGTGTTGCTCGGCACCGCGCGGAAGTCTGAAGCGGCGACGATCACTGTCACCAGCACCGCCGACAATACGACCGCCGACGGTCAAGTGACCCTGCGCGAGGCCATCCAAGCCGCGAACACGGATACGAGTGTGGATGGTTCGACGGCCGGTTCCGGCGCGGACACGATTGCGTTTGCTCCGACGGTGACGGGCACAATCACGCTGGGCGGAACAGCGATCACGATCAGCAGCGATGTGACGATCAGCGGGCCGGGCGCAGCGAACCTGACCATCAGCGGCAACAACGCTTCGAACATCTTCACGATCACCGACGCGGCTGCTGCCACGCGCAGATCGGTCCAGATCTCCGGGTTGACCCTGACAGCCGGCAGCGGCGGCGTCAGCGGCGCAATTGATTGCAGAGAAAACCTGGCGCTCACGAACTGCGTCGTGACCGGCAATACGGCGGTAGGAGCGGGCGGCGGCATCTACATGAGAGGTGCTGCTGCTTACCAGCTCACGGCGAACATTCAGAATTGCACGATCTCAAACAACACTTCTTTTGTAGGCGGCGGACTGAGCCTCAGCTACTGCTCGCCGGGGTCGGTCACAGGCTGCACCATCAGCGGGAACTCGGCTCCAGGCAACCGCGGCGGGGGACTCGCCGTATCGCTCGGAGGTGCAGTCGTTGTGGACGGCTGCACGTTCAGCGGCAATTCGGCATCGAGCGGTGGCGGACTTTCGGCAACCGGCGCTGCGACAGCGCTGACGGTCCGCAACAGCACGTTAACCGGCAATACGGCTACCACTACAAGTGGCGGGGCAATTTACAGCTATGGCAGCACCCTGACCGTCGAAAGCTCGACCCTCTCCAGCAACAACGCAGTCAGGGAGGGAGCGGGCATCTACAACCGCGGAACATTGACTGCGACAAACGTTGTTATTTCAGGAAACGCGTTGAACCGCATGGGCGGCAACACGCGCGGCGCCGGACTGGCGACGGTCGGCGCTGCGACGCTGACAGAGTGCACGATATCCGGCAATACGAGCACGTCGAACAGCTACGCTACGGGCGGGGGCATATTTGTCCGAAGCGCTGGCGGGATGCTCACAATGAACCGCTGCACTGTCTCTGGAAATACAGCTACCAATACGGGGGCGGCAGTCAGCTCGTTTGGTGGCGGAATTAGCTGTGCCGGGGGTATGAATATAACCAACTGTACGATCTCCGGAAACACCATTGTCGATGCCGCTCCGCAAGCCTACGGTGGGGCTGGTATCGGTATTTACAACGATACCGCCTCGACGATCAGCAATTGCACCATTACTAACAACCGTGATATGGCCGGCGACGGTGGCGGCGGACTTTACCATACGACGAATGCTATGTACCCGTCGCTTACGGTACAAAGCTGCATCATCGCGGGTAATACGACCATCACCGCCGGCGCGGAGCCCGATATGAAGGCGGGCATGATAACGAACGTCACCAACAGCCTCATCGGAGCGTTCATCGGCGTCACGCCTTTGACGACAGATACGAATAACATCAAAGGCACGCCAGCGGCCCCGATAGATCCGCTGCTTGGTCCACTCGCCAACAATGGCAGCACGACACAGACGCACGCGCTGCTCGCCGGTTCCCCAGCGCTCGACACAGGCGCGAATCCCTTGTCACTGACGACCGATCAGCGCGGCGCTCTCCGAACCGCTGGCTCGGGCACGGACATTGGCGCCGTGGAGCGCAACCTCACCGCACCAACCGCGACGCTGACAAATGCGCCCGCCGTCACGAGCGCATCCACTCCGACGCAGTACGACTTCACGATCACCTTCGGCGATGACTTCGCTGTCAACGCCGCCACCATCGACAACGCAGATATTCAGGTCACCGGTCCCAATGGCTTCAGCCAACTCGCACAGTTCGTCAGCGTCACTCCGAGCGGCAACGGCACTCCGCGCGTGGCGACGTACCGCATCACGCCTCCGGGAGGTACGTGGGACGGCGCTGACAACGGGACGTACTCGATCGTCCTGCTCGCCAACCAGGTGACCGATGTGGACGGCAATGCCACGGCGGCAGCCACACTGGGGACATTCTCCGTGAATGCCGGCGCGACCACGACGACGGTCAAACCTGGCGAGGTCGACTCCGACGGCGATGGCTTCACTGATGAACTCGAAGCGGCGCTCGGCACCAATGCCTTCTCCGCGCTTTCGACGCCGTTCCCCAACAACGCGCCGGCCGGTCCGGGGCGAGACTTCTTCCTTAGCGGCAACGCGCTGCGCATCAGCCTGAAATTCGGCGGCAAAGACACCATTCGCCTGCGCGGCACGATTCCCGTTCCCGCCGGAGTCATCCTGCCGGGCAACAGCATCGTCTTCGACATCGGCGGCGTGATCTATCCGTTCAGTCTTGATTCGCGCGGCCGAGGCGTGAACGAGACCACGAACTCGGTCGCGCGCCTGCGCACCGGCTCCGGCAGCCGTCGCGCACCACAGAACGTGGGCTTCGACCTGAACATCCGCGGCGAGGACCTGGAGACAAAGTTCGCCGACGAAGGCCTGACCGCGGACCTCGTGAAGGAGAAGCAGGTCAACGTGGTGGTGAAGATCCTCTTTAACGGAACCTTCTACCGCGAGTCCGTCCCGCTGCTGTACACGAAGACGGCGCAACGAGGGAAGACCGAAGCGCCTCCCGCGCGGTAACCTGTCGTCCGTGGCCCGTGGCGCGGGAGGGTACTGTGGTGACTGCGCGACTTGGCAACTGTGTCTTGAAAGCAGCAGCATGATAGCATCTGGCTACCACGGCAGCTCTGCGAGCGCGATCCTGCGCAACGCGGGAGTAGCGTTTTTTCTTGGCTCGGTGCTGCTGAGCACGGCGCGGAAGTCTGAAGCGGCAACGATTACGGTCACCAATCTTAACGATAGTGGCGCGGGCTCGTTGCGGCAGGCGGTGCTCGATTCGAATGCTTCGATTGGCGTCCGAGACACGATCGATTTTGAAACGGGTCTGACGGGGACGATCACGCTGACCAGTGGTCAGATGCTCATCGCGGATACCGTTTCGATCACTGGCCCTGGCGCATCGGTGATCACCATCAGCGGAAACAACAATTCGCGAATCTTTTACGAGTACTCTCCGTTGGCAACGCCTATTACGGCCACGATTTCGGGGTTGACCCTCATTGGCGGCATGACAGGAGATTCCGGCGGGGCCGTGCGGAGCTACGGCGAAGATCTCACGCTTCGCGACTGCACGCTCAGCGGAAACGGGAGTACTTCAACGAGAAGTGGCGGTGCGCTTTCAATAGCACGTGACGGCCGCACTTTGCTGGATCATTGCATTCTCAGCGACAATACATCCTTTGAAGGAGGCGCTGTCAGTGCTTCCGTATTGACTATAAGCAATACGATTATATCTGAAAACAGTG
>Ga0196964_10001853_pt1 | contig 10363 bp, 9 predicted proteins | sample S1_10metaG_FD_148615 | JGI IMG/M metagenome (GOLD analysis project Ga0196964, IMG submission 148615) | Soil microbial communities from Anza Borrego desert, Southern California, United States - S1_10 | ecosystem: Environmental > Terrestrial > Soil > Desert | place: USA: California | collected... | reverse complement strand
GTGGCGGTCGGCACCCACGCCCTGTTCCAGGACGAGGTGGTGTTCAAGGCGCTGGGGCTCGCCGTCGTCGACGAGCAGCACCGGTTCGGCGTGAACGAGCGCAAGCGGCTCCAGGACAAGGGCGAGGCGGTCCACCTGCTGTCGATGTCGGCCACGCCCATCCCGCGCACCCTGGAGCTGACCCAATACGGGGACCTGGAGGTCTCGCGCATCGACGAGAAACCGCCGGGCCGCAAGCCGGTCGCCACCCGCGCCGTCCCCTCCGCCCGCCTGCCCGAAATCGCCGCGCGGCTGGACGCCGCCGCCGGGGCCGGGACCCAGGCCTACTGGATCTGCCCGCTGGTGGCCGAGAGCGAGACCGCCGACCTGGCCGCGGCCGAGGCGCGCGCAGCCGACCTGCGCGCCCGGCTGAAGGCCAGCGTAGGCTTGGTCCACGGCCAGATGCCGCCGGCCGAGAAGGACGCGGTGATGACCGACTTCGCCGAAGGGCGGATCGCGGTGCTGGTCGCCACCACCGTGGTCGAGGTCGGGGTGGACGTGCCCAACGCGACCGTCATGGTCATCGAGCAGGCCGAGCGGTTCGGCCTGGCCCAACTGCATCAGCTGCGCGGACGCGTGGGGCGCGGGTCGGGCGAGAGCAGCTGCGTGCTGCTCTACGACGGCCTGTCGGAGGTCGCCCGCACCCGGCTGGACGTTCTGCGGCGCACCGAGGACGGCTTCGAGATCGCCGAGCAGGACTGGGCGTTGCGCGGCGGGGGCGACCTGCTGGGGCTGAAGCAGAGCGGCTTTCCCGACTATCGCCTCGCCGACCCCGTCGCCCACCGCGACCTGCTCTACGCCGCCGCCGACGACGCCCGCCTCCAGCTCGGCCGCGACCCCGGCTTCACCAGCGACCGCGGCCGGGCGCTCCGCCTGCTCGTGCACCTGTTCGACTGGCGGGCGGACCGGGCGGTTACGGGGTAGGTCGGCCCACGAGGTTTAGGAAGCCGTTCCGCGCCTCGCGGTGTTCTTTCACGGACACACCGAAAGGTGTGCCCTTCGGTCCACGGACGTGCGAGGGTCGCCAGGTATGGAGACGCCGGAGATGAACCACTTCCGAGAAGGCGTCCCGGACACCGCCGAGCGGACGCGTTCGGAAAAGCACATCGAGGACGTTCGCCAGCGGGGCGGACTGTTCGTCGACGCCGTGCGCCTCACCCGCATGCCTATGCTGGTGACCGACGCCACCCTGCCCGGCAACCCCGTCACCTTCGCGAACAAGGCCTTTCTGGAACTCAGCGGGTATTCGACCGAGGAGCTGCTCGGTCAGGACCCGCACTTCATGAACGGTCCGGACACCGATCCCGACGCCGTTCGGTCCTACGAGGCGGCCATGCGCGCCGGTCGAGACGTGCACCTGGAGCTGGTCCAGTACCGCAAGGATCGCAGCCCGTTCCACGCCATGCTTTTCGCCAGCCCGCTCGACGACGGGCAGGGACGGGTGATCAGCCATTTCCTCTCTTATCTCGACGTCAGCCGGCGCTACGAGGCGGAACAGGATCTCAAGACGCTGAGCGAGGAACTCGAACAGCGGGTGGCGGCGCGAACCGCAGAGCTCGAGGCGGCGAACGCCCGCCTGACCGACCTGGTGGCCGAGCGGGACATGCTGCTGATGGAGGTCAACCACCGGGCCAAGAACAGCCTGTCGGTGGCCGCCGCCATGCTGTCCATCCAGGCCCGCCGCCAGGCCGAGCCTGACGTGCGGGCGCTGTTCGAGGACGCCCGCGACCGGCTGAACGCCATGGCCCGGGTCCACGACATGCTGAGCAAGTCGGAGGCTTCCCAGCGGGTCGATCTGACCCGCTACCTGACCGACCTGTGCGAGGCGCTGCGAACCTTGACCGACACCGACGGTCGCGTGCGGGTCCGGACCGCGGGGGACGCCGACCTGTTCGTGGACGCCGACATCGCGTTTCCGCTGGGCATCGTGGTGACCGAGCTGTTCACCAACGCGGTGAAGTACGCCTTCCCCGCGCCGCGGACGGGCGAAATCTCCACCGAGGCCAGGCGCACCGGACCGGATATGATCCAGGTGACGTTCCGCGACGACGGGGTGGGCATGGGCGCCGTGCGCGAGGGTTCGCTCGGCTACGGCCTGATCGCGGCCCTGGTGCGCCAGATCGGCGGAACCTACGCGCTGGCGGAAGGACCCGGCGTGGCGGTGAGCATCAGCTTCGAGACGCGCCGCGCCGAGGCGCAGGCCTGATCACCGGTTCGGGGCGACGGAGTCGGATTACTTCCCGCTGACGCGGGTTCGGCGGAAGTCCGCGAACTCGGCCAAGCGCAGGGGTTCCAACAGGGTGACGTAGCCGTCCTTGCTGAGTATCAGCCGGTCGCGGCGGAGCTGTTGCAGGGTGCGGTTCATGTGCACCACCGATAGGCCCAGGCTGTCGGCCAGCACCTCCTGGGTGACCGGCATGGGGAAGCTCCGTTCGGTCGCAAGACCCACCACCTTCAAGCGCGCGTGCAACTCCAGCAGCAGATGGGCGGTGCGCTCCAGGGCCGTCTGACAGCCCAGGCGCACCACATGGTCCAGCAGTTGCCCCTCCTCCTCCGCCGCGGCCATGGTCAGGGCTTCGGCCAACCGTGTGTTCTGGGTCCGGCTCGCGGCCGCTTTGACGAAGGTGGCGTCGGCGACGTCCATCCGGGTCATCGCCACCGTCGCGGTCAGGGCCAGGGGGCTGCGCCGGGCGCAGAGGCCGACCGCGTCGCCCGGCAACAGGAACGACAGGATCTGGCGGCGGCCGTCGGCCAGCACCCGCTGGCGGCAGGCCCAGCCGGACAGGATCACGTAGGGCTTCGAGACCGGCGCCTGTTCGACGTACAGTTCCGCCCCCGCCTCGTGCCGCTCGCGGGTCGGCGCGGCGGCCAGCAGCGCCGCGCGCTCGGCGTCGCTCAACCGGTGCAGAGCGTCCAGCTTCTTGATCAGCAGTTCGGCGGCTTTAGGTCCGCCGCGCAGCCGTGTCGCCAGGTCCGACGTGGGCGCCATAAGCCTACTCCCTGGCGCCGAACCCCGCGGTCACGGCCGCCTCTGCAAGAGCCCGGGCGGTCACCGGCTTTTCCAGCCGGGGCCGGTCGCGGTACGCCTCGGGCAACACCCAGCTCTCGTAGCCGGTGGCCAGGACGAACGGGACGCCCAGAGCCGCAAGCTTGTCCACCAGCGGATAGACGGTCCCCTCTCCGAGGTTCACGTCCAGCACGGCGAAGTCGGGGCGGTCCTCGACGAGGGCGCGGTCGGCCTGATCCAGGTCTCCGCAAGGCCCCAGCACCGTCCCGCCCAGGGTCTGGACGATCCGGCGGACGTCGTCGGCGACCAGGTACTGGTCCTCTACGACCAGAACCTTGGCGTCCCGAAAGACGGCGCCGGTCTCGTCCGCCTTGCTCATCCGCCCCCGATTTCGCGCGTGGAGTGTCCTCATCGTCTCTAAACCACGGGACGGCGCGCCCCGTTCTATCCTATGTTACCGCCGCTTCGCTTTTCCGAGCTGTCGGGTCAGGATCGCTCCACCGCCAGATTGCGCGGGTCGAGCGGCAGGTCGACGACGACTCTGAGCCCGCCCGGCGCGAAGATCATCTGGCTGTCGGCCCCCAGCTCGTAACGCAGGCCCCGTTCGATCAGGTCTCGGCCGAAACCGGTCCTCTCAGGTTGGGTCAGCAGCAGGGGCACGCCGCTCTCCCGCCACTCCAGCCGCAGCCGTCGAGCATCGCCCGAGCCCCGGGTGCGCCAGGACACCTTCACCTTGCCGGTTTCCGCCGAAAGGGCGCCGTACTTCACCGCGTTGGTGGCCATCTCGTGCAGGGCCAGGCCCAGCATCTCCGCCGCCCTGCCCTTCAGCCGCACCTGCGGTCCCGACACCTCGGCCACGTCCTCGTCCGCCGCCGCATGGGCCAGCAGCTCGTCGCGGACCATCTCCTCCAGGTCGACCTCGGCCTCGCCGCCGCGCGCGAGCGCCCCCTGGATTCGCGCCAGGGTCTGCAGCCGGCCGTCGAAGTGGATGACGAAGTCCTCAAGGTCCGGGCTGGTCTCCGCGGTGCGGGCGCTGACCGCGCGCACCACGCCCAGGATGTTCTTCACCCGGTGCTGGAGCTCGGCCAGCAGGAAGCGCTGGCGCTCTTCGGCACGCTTCTGCTCGGTGACGTCCTCGCCTACCCCCCCGATCCTCCGCACCCGGCCCTCGCCGTCTCGGATGGGGAAATTGGTGTCGCGCATCCACCGGATTTCACCGTCGGGACGCACGATCCGGTATTCGAACACCGCGTGCTCGCCGTCGCGCACGCGCCGGATACCGTCCACGGCGCCCGGCCGGTCGTCGGGGTGAATCAGCTCCGCCCAGCGCTTCAGGGTGTGGCCGCTCAGCGCCTGCTCGCGCGGCACGCCCGTGACCTCCTCGAAGGCGGCGCTCAGGAACTCCCACTCCAGCGTTTCCGCGTCGCGGATCCACAGGACATTGGACGAGGCTTCGGCGAACTGGCGAAAGCGTTCCTCGCCGTCGCGCAGGGCGTCGTCGGCGGCTTTGCGCCCGGTCACGTCGTTGAACAGGATGGCCACCCGTCGCTGCTCGGGCTCGCCCACCCGCAGGGCGTAAACCTCGTACCAGCGCCCGTTCAGCGCCTCCGCACGGCCCTCGAACCGCGCCGGTTCGCCGGTCACCGCCACCCGCCCATAGGTGTCGAACCAGCGCTGCTCGTGGGCGGGTTCGAGTTCACGCATCCGTTTTCCGAGCGCGTCGCGAAGGCCGGTGTGGCGCTCGAAAGCCGGGTTGGTCTCGACAAAGCGGTAGTCGATCGGTCGTCCCTGCGGATCGAAGATCATTTCGATCACGCAGAAGCCTTGGTCGATCGCCTCGAACAGGGTCCGGTAGCGGACCTCGGCGTCGGCCAAGGCCCCGGTCGTCTGCTCGACCTGGGACACCAGGCGCGCGGTCGCGCCCGGCGCCGCCTCCAGCGCCCCGTCCATCGTCCAGGCCGCCGAGGCGAAGCGCGCCAGGTTCTTCAGCCGGCGCGCGTCCTCCGCGTCGAACCGGCGTTCGGGCGTATGGGCGAGCAGCCAGAGCGTCCCCGCCGGAGTCTCGTTCAGCCGCCAGGGGGCCAGCAGGCCCTCATGGACCGTCGGCTTGGTGTGCCTGAGCGCGGGGTAGAAGCGCTCGGGTCCGGAGAACAGCAGAACCTCGTCGCGCGCGACCACCTCGCCGCACGGGCTGGCCTCGCGGGGCATGGTCCCCATCAGGTTCCCCGCGAACGCTCCGGCGATCGCATGCCAGCGGAAGACGCCGTGCTCGCCGCCGGGCTCCAGAATGCTGATCCCGGCCGAATCCGCGCCGCACAGCTCGCGCGCGACCTCGGCCACCTTCTGGAGCACGCTACGGGGGTCGGCGGCCAACGCCTGGGCCAGGTCGGTCAGGGCCCGGTTCTCCGCCTCGTGATCGGGCGCCCGGGACGGCCGCCGCGCCAGCTCGTGGGTGATCAGCACCTCCTCGATGGTGCTGTCCGCCGGGTCCTGCGAGGGTTCGCTCAACAGCTTCGTCTCCACGCGCCCGGCCGTCCCGGGGAGCGGGCTCAGGTCCAGAACAGTTTCACACCCGCGACTGTTCGCCCCGCAAGGTCTTTAACCTACCGCACGCGCCGGATCGGCGAGGGCTTCACCTCAATCGAACGGTCGATGGGGGCGGCGGGGACGGGAAAGTCGTTCAGGCCCAGCAGGCCGGCCACGCGAGCTTCGGCGTCCGCTTCAATGTCGGCGTAAAACAGATTGTATCCGGGCGCTTTTCGCCGATCCGCCCACGAGCCTTCCGGGCGCAGCGAGCCTGAGCGGGGGCGCGACACCTGCAGCACGCCGTCCACGCACCGGGCGCCCACCTGGCGCGACAGGAAGGCCGGCCGCGCGCCGCGTTCCAGGTCGGTGGCGTTGGCCGCGCCCTTGTTCAGGCGCGAGGGGGCGTCGGCCTCGCCGGTCATGCCCAGCAGCGGGTTGAAGCACAGCGGCGCCCGCTCGCCCGGGTCGGCCAGATCCCCGGCGTCGGTCCAGACCAGAGCGTTCTCGAGCCGCCGCCGCCCGGCCTCCTCGTCGCCGGTGACCAAGGTCATCCAGGCGGCGACGCAGCGCGGCTGGCGCGGCTCGCGGCAGGCCGGAACCGGCGCGCCTGCAGCGTAGCGGTCGGCGGGCGCGAAGGCGTCGATCAGATAGGCGGCGGCGAAGCGGGCGCGCAGTTCCGGATAGGGCGCGATCTCCTCGCGCACCAGCCGCTCGGCCAGAAAGCCCCCCTGCCCCACACCGGCCAGCACGAACGGCCGGCCGCGATTGTAGTCGGCGACGTAGCGGCGGAAGGCGTCGCGCACGTCGCGATAGGCGAAGGCCCGCGCCTCCCGCGCGTCCTCGCGCAGGCGCAGCCAGGCGTACAGGCTGGCCTGGCGATAGCGGGGTGCGAACAGCCGCCCGACCCGCTCGAACGGCCCGGCGTAGTTGGGCAGCATGACCGTGCGCAGGCTGCGGTCGGCCTCGCGCTCGTCCAGCGGCGCGTTCCAGTGCTTCCCGCCGTCGTAGGTGGTGGGGTGGACGAAGAAGACATCGGCGGGACCGTCGGCGGCGCTCCAACGCGTCGGGTTCTCCGGGATCAGCGCCCAGGCGTCGCGCCGCGCGTAGTCGGGCGCGGGCGGCGGGTCGTAGGTCTGGTAGGGCACCTTGGGGTCGAGCAGGGTCCGGTGGATGTCCTCGCGCCAGACCACCGCCGCCACGCCGGTCAGGACCAGCGCCAGGGCGGCGGCGAAGGCCGTCCACTGTCGGAAGCTCCACCCGGCAACCGGCGCCGCGGCCATCAGGCGAGCCCCGCATAGGCTTCGTTGGCCCAGCGCTTGTGCACCCAGAACCACTCCTCCGGCCGCTCGCGCACGCGCTCCTCCATGAAGGCGTTCACGCGCCGCACGCCGGCCTCGATGTCGGCCGCCCGGTCGCCGGTGACCTCCAGCTCGATGGGATCGTGCACGATCACCCGAAAGCGCGCGCCCCTCGTCCGCTGAACCGACATCGGCTGCAGCACCGTTGCGAACTTCAACGCCAGCCGGGTCGGGCCCGGCGCGGTGTGGACGGGATGGCCGAAGAAGGTCCCCGCCAGACCCTGGTTGAACTTCTGATCGTTCATCAGCGCGATCGACTCGCCGCGCCCCATCGCCTCCATCAGCTCGCGCGCGCTGTCGCCCTTCGGCGCGAACAGGCGCACGCCGTAGCGGAAGCGGCCTTCCTTGATGCGGCGGTCGACATAAGGGTTGTTGGCCGCGCGGTAGGTCATCAGGCAGGTGACGCCGCTCTCCACGATGGTCGCCGGCATCACCTCCCAGTTGGAGAAGTGGCCGGAGATGAACACCACCGCCCGCCCCTCGCGCGCGATCTGCTCCAGCCGCTCGCCGTTGACGACCTCGACCCGCCCGGTGGACGGGCGCAGCCGGTCCATGATCGGAAACTCGGCGAAGGCGCGCCCGGTGCTCTCCCATTGCGCGGCCAGCACCCGGTCGTGCCAGACGCGGTCCTTGTCGGGAAAAGCCAGCATCAGGTTGCGCGCCGCCGTCTTGTGCGTGCCGGTCAGCGGGCCGAGCGTTTTCAGCAGCCACCCTCCCGCCGCGGACGCGGCGTCGACCGGCAGGGCGCGCATCAGGGCGGTGAACAGGTCGAAACCCACAGCCTCCAGCCGCCAGAGCAGGTCCTGAAGACGCGACGGACGAGGCTTGGCCATGGGTCGTTCCTATCGCCGGCTCGGGGCGGCGGCAACGCGGCGGGTCGTCATCCGCCGAAGGCGCGCCGGATGCGCTTCACCCGCTTCTGGATCGAGCGCCGAAGCTTCTGGCCGAGGGTTTTCGCCTTGGGCGGCTGAGTCGGATCCTCGACATGGCGGCCGTCGCCGATGTGGCGCACCGCCGGGTTCTCCAGGTTGGCGATGCGGAAGCCGGCCTTTTTGAACGCGTAGGACACGTCCGGCTCGTGCCCCAGCGGCGCGAACGGCCCGACCCGGGCGTAGTCGCTCATGCGCCGCAGGCCCGGGTTGAACGAATAGCTGAAGTACTCCGGGTGAAGCGACGGATCGAGAAGGAAAACCTCCACTCCGGCGACCGTCTCCTTCGGGGTCTCGCGCACCAGCGGATTCAGCTCGGCCCGCGGTCGCAGGCCGACCAGGCTCACGTCCGGCCGCGCCTCCAGCACCCGGTAGGACTGAGCCACGAAGCCCGACCGAGAGAACGCCCAGTCGTCCTCGCAGTGGAACACATAGGGCGTGGTGACCGTCGCATAGGCCTTGTCGATCGACGGCATCTGGCCGACGCGCGCGCCGTTGACGATGATCTCCAGAGGCGCGTCCAGGCCTTCCAGCGCGGCGCGGATCCCCTCGTCGGCGGAGTCCTCGATCACCACCACCTTCTGCGGCGGCACGTCGAGGTTCGCCAGCAGCGAATCCAGCGTCGCGCGCAGCAGATCGAACCGCTCGCAGCTGGTCACCACCACGGTGTAAGGCGGGAAGGACACGGGCGCTGGCTCCTCTCGCTTGTGGCCGGACCGCGCTACGGTCTATGCCCGGAAAGCTCCATGCGTCGAGTCCGAGACCGAAGTCCATGCCGACGGCCGCGCCCGCCCCGATCTCCTGCTACATCCGCACCAAGAACGAGGCGGCCCGGCTCGGGCGCGTGATCGAGGCGGCCAGGCAGATCGCCGCCGAAGTGGTGGTGGTGGACTCCGGATCGACCGACGGCACCGTCGAGCTCGCCCGCTCGCTGGGCGCGGTGGTCTACGAGCAGCCCTGGCTCGGCAACGGAACCCAGAAACGCTTCGGCGAGGAGCGCTGCACCCACGACTGGCTGCTGGACTTGGACGCCGACGAGGTGGTCACGCCTGAGCTCGCCGAGGAAATCCGCCGCCTGTTCGCCGCGGGCGAGCCGGCCAAGCCGATTTACGAGCTGCGCCTGGTCACCGCCCCGCCGATCGGCGAGCCCTGGTGGGGGTTCGTCAACGCCCACCGCCGCAAGCTCTACGACCGCCGCGTGGTGCGCCAGCCCAACCACAAGGCCTGGGACCAGTTCGAGGTCCCGCCCGGCGTGGAGGTCGGCCGGCTGAAGGCGCCGATCCTGCACTACTCCTTCCACAGCCTGGGCCACATCGCCGACAAGCTGAACCGCGTCAGCACCGTCCGCGCCGAAGAGAGCAAGCTGAAACCCAGGTGGGTGACGATGCTGCGGATCGTCTTCGCGCCGCCGTTCTACTTCCTGAAGCACTACGCCGTGCGCGGCCTTTGGCGCGCCGGCATGTACGGATTCGCCCTGGCGGGCATCTCCGCCTACGGCCGCTGGCTCAGGGACGTGAAGATGTACGAGATCCACCTGACCCGCGAGCGGGACCGGCGAGCTTAAGCCGCCCGGCGCTTGGCCAGGGCGTCGTACTCCAGCAGCTCCGCCGCCAGCGCCTCGAACGCGTGCATCGGCACCATGTTCGGGCCGTCGGAGGGGGCGTTGTCGGGGTCGGGGTGGGTTTCCATGAACACCGCCGAGACGCCGACCGCCACCGCGGCGCGGGCCAGCACCGGCACGAACTCGCGCTGGCCGCCGGAGCTGGTCCCCTGTCCGCCCGGCTGCTGCACCGAGTGGGTGGCGTCGAACACCACCGGACAGCCGATCTCGGCCAGGATCGGCAGGGAGCGCATGTCGGAAACGAGCGTGTTGTAGCCGAAGCTGGCGCCGCGCTCGCAGGCCATGGCGTTCGGATTGCCGGCGCCGATGATCTTGGCGATCACGTTCTTCATGTCCCAGGGCGCCAGGAACTGGCCCTTCTTGACGTTGATGGCCCGGCCGGTTTTTGCGGCGGCGACCAGCAGATCCGTCTGGCGGCACAGGAAGGCCGGAATCTGGATCACGTCCACCGCCTCGGCCACCGGCGCGCAGTGGTCGATCTCGTGCACGTCGGTCAGGGTCGGCAGGCCGGTGACCTCGCGGATCTCGGCGAAGATCGGCAGCGAATCCTTCAACCCGATGCCCCGCGCGGCCGAGGCCGAGGTGCGGTTCGCCTTGTCGTAGGACGTCTTGTAGATCAGCCCCACGCCCAGCCGATCGGCCATTTCCTTCAGCGCGTGCGCGGTTTCCAGCGCGTGCTGGCGGCTCTCCATCTGGCAGGGGCCGGCGATGAAAGCCAGCCGCTCGCGCCCACCGATGCGGACGGGGCGCCCGGCGGGCGTGGCGAGTTCGACGACGGCGTTGGGACGGGTCAAGGCAGGGGTCTCTCGGCGATGCGGCGGGCCTGAACCGGCCCGGGGAGTCGGCCGTACAAGTGGCGCGGCGGACGGCGCCGTGCAAGCGG
>Ga0196964_10001852_pt1 | contig 10370 bp, 9 predicted proteins | sample S1_10metaG_FD_148615 | JGI IMG/M metagenome (GOLD analysis project Ga0196964, IMG submission 148615) | Soil microbial communities from Anza Borrego desert, Southern California, United States - S1_10 | ecosystem: Environmental > Terrestrial > Soil > Desert | place: USA: California | collected... | reverse complement strand
ACCGGCGCGCCGCTGGTCGTCGGCGCCGCGGGCTTCACTCTGCGGGTGACTCCGATGGGCCACTGGCGGCCGCTGGCGGGCGAGGTCCGCGAGGCCCTGGCCCGCATCGTCCGCCGGGAGGTCGAACTGGTCGGCTGGCGCGGGCGCGAGGCGTTCAACGTCGTGCTGGTCCCGACCGACGACATGGGCGGCGAAGCCTACCGGCAGAGCCTGGCGATCGGCTTCCGGGCGCCGTCCGCCGCCAACCGGCCCGACTGGGCCAACTTCCTCGCCCACGAGGTCTTCCACTACTGGAACGCCTCGCGGCTGAGGGGCGCCGACTACGCCTCGACCCAGTGGTTCCAGGAAGGCTTCACCGAGTACGTCGCCAACCTGTCGGTGCTGTCGACCGGGGTCGCCGACCTCGGCTGGTTCCTCGGCAAGCTGACCCGGCACGTGGAGAACGCCGCCCGGCTGGAGACGACCCTGGAGAACATCGGCTCCCGCAAGGGGCCGCCGCTCTACAGCGCCGGCGCCCTGGTCGCCTTCGCCTGGGACACGGCGCTGCGCCGCGGGACGGGCGGACGGCGCGACATCGGGAGCGTCTTCCGCAACCTCTGGCTGGTCACCGACGACGCCCGCAGGCCCTACGCCTGGCCCGACATCCGCCGCGCCCTTGACCTGACCGCGCCAGGGGACTGGGAGGGTTTCCATCGACGCTTCATCGCCGGGACCGAGAAACCCGACCACGCGAGGGTGTTCGCGGACGCGGGGCTACGGCTGGAGGATGGGGCGGTGAGCGTCAATCCGGCCGCAGCGCCCGAGGCGCAGGCGGTGCTGCGGTCGCTGCAGCGATAGTCCTTATCCCCAGCGAGGGCGAAGGCCTAGTCGAGCGCCCAGACCCCCGGCAGCCCGCGCATGCGACCGGCGGCGTCGAGGCCGTAGCCGACGAGGTAGCGGCCCGGCGCCTCCCAGCCCACGAAATCGGGCTCCAGCGCGCGGGGCTCGGGCCACGGCTTGCGGGCGAAGACGGCGGTCAGGATCTCGGCCGCCCCGGCCTCGCGCAGGATGCGCGCGCCCTCGGCCAGGGACAGGCCGGAATCGAACACGTCGTCGAGCAGCAGCACCTGGCGGCCGGACACCGGCCGCTGCAGCCCGGCGCGCACCTCGACGCGGCCCAGGCTCTTCTTCTCGTCGCCGTAGGAGGCCAGCCAGAGGGCGTCGAAGCCCGGCAACCGTCCGCGGGCCGCCAGGGCCCGGGTCAGGTCGGCGGCGAACCAGATGCCGCCGCTCAACAGGCAGACGACGATGGTGTCGTCGTCGATGCGCGGCGCGACCTTGTCGGCCAGCAGCTCGACGCGCGCCTGCACCTCGGCGGCGGAGATCAGCTCGGTCGGGGAGGCGGTCTCGGATGTGTCAGCCATGCGGACGGCCGGATACCGCTTCCGCGGCGGCCGTGTCGAGGGCGTAGGGATCGTCGGCGGGCAGCGGCCGCGCTTCCACCGGCTTCCGGGGCGCGACGGCCAGGGCCGGACGCAGGCTGGTCCCCTTGACCGGAGACGCGGTCCTGAGAGGCGCGACCTGGAGCGTGGCCGGGGGAGACGCGGGCCGGGCCGGGGCCGCCTGGGGCGCTTTCGGGGCCTTGGGCGGCGCGGCCTTCGACGGCCCGGCCTTCGGCTTGGGCTTGGGCGGAGGGGGCACGAGGTCGAGCGCGAACTCGACCGCCACGTCGTCGGCGACTCCGCGGGGGTCCGGCAGCGAGGCGCTGAAGGCCAGAGCCTTGCCCGGGGCGATCGGCCTGGCCGGCAGGCGCACGACGCGGGTCGCGAGTTCCTTGCCGTGGGCGTCGAGCAGGGCGACGCGAATCGGCGGCGGCGGCGCAGCCTGGTTCTCGACGTTGCGGACCTGGCCGGAAACCAGCACGGCGCCCGGCGCGGCCGGCCCCGGCTCGGCCTTCACCCGTTCGAACTCCAGCCCGGTGGGGTTCACCGGCACGCCGGCCATGGCGTAGGCCCCGGCGGCGCGCGGATAGAGCTTCACCACGTCGACGCGGAAGACGTAGGCGGCGGCCAGCAGGGCGGCGAAGCCCGAAACCATGCCGGCCCACACCACCCCGGCGGCGGCGGCCTCCTTGAGGCGGCGGCGCTGCTCGACCTTGGCCCGGAAGATCTTGGGGACATCGGGGGGAGGCGCCGGCTGCTCCGGCGTGAAGCTCAGCTGGGGCTCACGGGCGATCGCGCCCTCCTCCGCCAGGGTCAGCTCCAGCGGCTCCTCGGCCTGGGCGCGCCACGACGACCCGCAGGCCGCGCAACGCACGGTCCTGCCCGTCGCGCCGAGGCGGGAATCCTCGACGAAATAACGGGTGGCGCACTCGGGGCAGGTCAGTATCATGGCCGGTGAATCGGAGGCTTTACGCCCTCCCTACGAGGTCTCCGATCTCAGGCTCCATGTCCAGGAAAGCCGCCGCCCCTAGCGTTTCCCCGTCGGCCCGGAAGGCCGCAGTCACGGAACCCGTGGTCCGGTTCGACACCGTGGGCATGCGCTATGGCCGCGCGCCCGAGGTGCTGAAGGACGTCGCGTTTACCTTGGCGCCCGGCTCTTTCCACTTCCTTACCGGGCCGTCCGGAGCGGGCAAGTCGAGCCTGCTGAAACTGGTCTACCTGGCGCACCGGCCGTCGCGCGGCCGCGTCGAGCTGTTCGGCCACGACACGGCCCAGGTCCCGCGCCGCGACCAGCCTTGGCTGCGCCGGCGGATCGGCGTGGTGTTCCAGGAGTTCCGGCTGCTCGACCACCTGTCGGCCTTCGACAACGCCGCCCTGCCGCTCCGCATCGCCGGCGGCAAGCCGGCCGCCTATCGCGACGACGTGGCCGAACTGTTGAACTGGGTAGGCCTGGGCAAGCGCATGCACGCCAGCCCCGCGGCCCTCTCGGGCGGCGAGAAGCAGCGGCTGGCCATCGCTCGGGCCGTGGTCAACCGGCCCGAGCTGCTGATCGCCGACGAGCCGACCGGCAACGTCGACCACGAGATGGCCCTGCGCATCCTGCGCCTGTTCATCGAGCTGAACCGCCTGGGCACGACGGTGCTGATCGCCTCCCACGACCGCGAGCTGGTCGAAGCCTCGGGCATGCCGGTGCTGGCGCTCTCGGAAGGCCGCCTGAAGCGGCAGCGCGCCGCATGAGCGAACAGCTGGGAAGCTGGAAGCCGGCGCCGCTCTTGCCGCGCGACCGCTCACGCGACTTCGCGCTCCACTTCGTGGTCGCGACCCTGGTGTTCCTGGCCTGCCTGGCGGCCATCGGCGGGCTGGCGGCGGACCGCGCCGCCCAGGGCTGGTCCCGCGCCATCCGCGGCGAGGCGACGGTGCAGGTCCGGCCGCGCGTCGGCGAGAGCGGCGCGGCCGCGGCGGCCCGCGCGGCCGAGGCCCTGGCCGGCGTTCGCGGCGTCGCCGAGGCGGCGGCGCTGGAGCGGGAGAAGGCCGAGACCCTGCTGAAGCCCTGGCTCGGCGACACGCCGCTCGACGACCTTCCCATCCCGCACCTGGTGGCCGTGCGGCTCGACCCCGCCGCGCCGGCGACGGCGGCGGACCTGCGCCGGGCCCTGTCGCGGGCCGGGGTCGACGCCTCGGTCGACGACCACGGGCGCTGGCTGAAGGACGTCGAGGCCGCCGCCGCGGGCGTGCGCCTGGCGGCCCTGGCGCTGGCCGCCCTGATGACCGCCGCGGCCGGGGCGGTGATCGCCTTCGCCACCCGCACCGGCATGGCCGCGGCGGCCGGCGTGGTCGAGGTGCTGCACCTGTCCGGGGCCCGGGACGACTTCATCGCCGGCCTGTTCCAGGTCCGCTACGCGCGTCTGGCGGCGGTGGCCGGGCTCTGGGGCGCCGGGGCCGCGGCCCTGGCGGCGGCGGCGTTCAAGCTGGCCGGCCGCAGCGACGGTCTGACGCCGGCCTTGCCTCTGGCGTGGAGCGACCTTCTCGCGGTATCGCCTTGGCCGCTTGTTGCGGCTACGGTTGCGGCTGTCGCCGCCCGGCTGACGACGATGCGCCTGCTTCGGGAGTCCGCATGAGAACGCTGGCCGTCATCCTGATCCTCGTCCTCGTCTGGCTCGCCGGCCTGTTCGCCTTCGCCGACCGCGCGCGCCGCACCGGGCCCCCGGCCGAGGCTCCCCAGGCCGACGGCATCGTGGTGCTGACGGGGGCGTCGGACGAGCGCATCGCCGCGGGCCTGTCGCTGCTGCAGGAGGGCAAGGGCCGGCGCATGCTGGTGTCGGGCGTCAACCAGCAGGTCCGCCGCGAGGAGCTGAGGCAGGCGCAGGGCGCGCCGATCCGGCTCTACGAGTGCTGCGTCGACCTCGGCTACGACGCCCAGGACACCCTCGGCAACGCCGAGGAGATCGCCGACTGGGCCCGGGACAAGAAGTTCCGCCGCCTGATCGTGGTCACCTCCGACTACCACATGCCGCGCTCGATCCTGGAGATCCGGGCCGCCATCCCCGAGGCCCGGCTGATCCCCTACGCGGTCGCCTCCGCCTCGCTCGACTCCAAGGCCTGGTGGAAGAACGAGCGCACGGCGCGGCTGGTCATCGGCGAATACTCCAAATACCTGGTGGTGCTGGCCCGCGACGTCTTCATCCGCATGGGCGACGCGGCCGAGAAGAACCGCGCCGAGGAGAAGGCCGCGGCCGAGACCCGGGCGGCCGAAAAGGCCAAGGCCCGCTGACCTCGTGAGACCGGTCCTCTTCACCATCTGGCTCTACGGCGCCATGGCCGTCGTCGGCCTGGGCGGCCTGCCGCTGATCGTCACCCGCACGAGCGCCATGTGGGTGATCAAGGCCTGGGCGCATACGGTGCTGTTCGGGCTCAGGCACATCATGGGCGTGACGGTGGAGACCCGCGGCCTCGAGCACGCGCCCAAGGGGTCGGCTCTGATCGCGGGCAAGCACCAGAGCATGCTCGACATCGTCTGGCCGTTCACGGTGCTGGACCAGCCCTGCTTCGTGCTGAAGAAGGAGCTGGCCTGGATGCCGATCCTGGGCTGGTACGCCTGGCGCACGCGCATGATCGCGGTCGACCGCGAGGCTCACGCCGCGGCGCTGAAGAAGCTGGTCAGCGACAGCCGCGACCGGCTGAAGCACGAGCGCCAGATCGTCATCTTCCCCGAAGGCACGCGCACCCAGCCCGGCGCCGATCCCGACTACAAGCCCGGCGTCGCCGCCCTCTACCGCGACCTCGGCGACACGCCCTGCCACCTGACGGCCACCAACTCGGGGCTCTGCTGGCCGGCGAAGGGCAACGCCTTCAAGCCCGGGCACGTGGTCTACGCGTTCCTGCCGCCGATCCCCGCGGGGCTGAAGCGCGGCCCGTTCATGCAGGCGCTGAAGGACCGGATCGAAACGGCGTCGAAGGCGCTGCTCTGATCGCCGCGGTCAGCTGTCCGCGAACGCCTGCAGGGCGTCGAGCAGCACGCGGTTCTGCTCGGGCGTGCCGACGGTGATGCGCAGGCAGTCAGTGAGGCCGTAGCCGCCGACCGGACGCACGATCAGCCCGCGGGAGTGCAGGAAGGCGTCGGCCTCGCGCGCGCCCTTCACCGGGTCGGGGAAGCGCACGAGCACGAAGTTGCCGGCCGAGGGGAACACCTCGAAGCCCATGCCGCGGATGGCCTGGGTGAGGCGCGGGCGCCACTCGCGCACCAGCTCGCGCGAACGGCTCTGGTGCTCGTCGTCCGAGAGGGCGGCGACCGCGGCCTCCTGGGCCGGGATCGAGTTGTTGAACGGCAGGCGGATGCGGTCGACGGCGTCGGCGATGTCCTTCGGCGCATAGCCGAAGCCGACGCGCAGGCCGGCCAGGCCGTGGATCTTGGAGAAGGTGCGGGTGACGACGAGGTTGGCGGCGTCCCGGGCCAGCGGCAGGGCGCTCTCCCAGTCGGGTTCGGTGACGTACTCGGCGTAGGCCTCGTCAACCACCAGCACCACGTGCTCGGGCAGGCCGGCGTGCAGGCGGCGGATCTCCTCGCCGGAATTCCAGGAGCCGGTCGGGTTCGACGGATTGGAGATGAAGACCAGCTTGGTCCGGTCGTCGACCAGTTCGAGGATGGAATCGACGTTCACCCGCAGGTCCGGTTCGGGCGCGTAGAGGATCTCCGCCTGGTTGGCGGTGGCCGAGATGCGGTAGGCGAGGAAGCCGTACTGGCCGGTGACCATGCGGTCGCCCGGCTCCAGGAAGGCCTGGTTGAGCAGGGCGAACACCTCGTCCGAGCCGTTGCCGAAGATCAGCCGCTCGGGCTCCAGGTCGAACTTCTCGGCCACGGCGTCGCGCAGCTTCGACGCCCTGCCCTCGGGATAGATGTGCAGGCGCTCGACGGCGGCGAAATAGGCCTCGCGCGCCGCCGGGCTGCAGCCGAGGGGGTTCTCGTTGGACGACAGCTTGATGGGTTCGGCGACGCCCTCGATCTTGGACTTGCCGCCGACGTAGGGCGCGATGGTCAGGATGCCCTGCTTGGGCGCGGGCTGGGCTTTTTGGGTCATTGTCACAGGTCGAAGGGCTGGGGCGCGGCGCCGATCACGCCGGACAGGCGTCCGGGCGCGCGGGCGAGCCGCTCGTCGTCGGGCTGCACATAGCCCGCCAAGCCGAACAGCTTCAAGCCGCCGGCCGAGGCGAGCGGGCGGGCGGCGAAGCCGAGGGCGGATAGATTGTCCTCCAGCGCCTGCTCGGTGCGGGGCGAGTCGGTGACCCAGAAGGTCTCGTCGGCGCCGGTCGGCTCGACGTCGACGTCGCCGACCGCCAGCGCCGACAACGGCCCGTCGGAGACCAGGTCCGGCAGGGTGGCGAACACCTTCAGCCGCGGCTCGGCCAGCAGCCGGCCCCACCAGCTCACGCCGGGCTCCAGCGCCAGCACGGCGATGCCGCCGGGCCTGCGCGCCGCCGCCAGGGCGTCCTCGGGCGCCGCGGCGGGCTCCATCGGGAAGGCGGCGCCGAACCGCATGCGGGCCAGCTCGCCGACGTGGGCGGGATCGCGACCGCCCCAGACCGAGAGGTTCAGCCGCGGATCCTGCAGCGCCAGGTTCTCGCCCATCAGCTCGCGCCAGATGGTCACCACCAGCCGCGCCCCCGCCGACCGGCGCGGGTTGGACAGCAGGCCGCGCAGCACGTCAGCCTCGCGGTTGGTGCGGATCGGCAGGCCGCGGTCCTCGCCCTTGGCGCGGATGACGTCGGCGGCCATGGCGGCGCGCCTGTCGATCAGCGCCAGCAGCTCGGCGTCCAGCGCGTCGATGCGCGCGCGGACCTCGGCCAGTTCGGGTCTCAGGTCTTCCCCCATGCCGGGCCTCTAGTAGATCCGCGGGGAATCGGACAGGCGGACGGGTCCGAGCTTGGCGCCCTCGTCGGTGAAGTCGAGCCGCACCCGCACCGCGCCGTCGAGGCCGGAGCCCAGCGCCATGCCCGCGGCGGCGGTTCGCGCCCCCAGGGGATCCACCGCGCCCGTGCGGCCCAGCGCCAGCAGCGACCGCGGCCCGCCGGTGAGGGTCAGGTCGACGCCGCCCCGCAGGCGCCCGTCAGCGGCGACGGTCAGGGCCGAGCCGGCGGCCGAGGCGCGCGTGGGGCCCGTCCTGGCCTCGCCGCGCACGCCGACGAGGCGGCCGCCGCCGGCGCTCCAGGCGCGGGCGGCCTGGGGCCAGCCGGTTCCGCGGAAGCGGTCGACGGCGGTCGCCGCCCCCTCGACCTGCAGGTCGAACGGCTCGCCGCCGCCGATCCACTCCAGCATGCCGTCCGGTCTGGGCGCGCCGCCCTTGACGCGGAACAGCAGGTCGCCGGCGCCGCGGGTCGCGGGACTGGGACGCACGTAGAGGTCGACCAGCTCGGCCGAAGCCAGGGGGAACGGATCGGCGCCCGGCAGCGGCGTGAACACCGGCTTGCGCAGCTCGACCACGATGCGCGGCGGCTTGCGGTCCAGCCCGGCGATGCTGGCGCGCACGGCCTGGCCGGTGATGCGCAGCTGGCCCTTCTCGGCCCGGGTGACGATGATCCCGTCCGGCGCGGCCGCCACCCACTTGCCGAGCGCGTAGGTCTGGGCCTCGGCGTCCAGCCGCGGGGCGGCGATGGCGTGGCCCGAGGGGGCGACGAGCTTCACGTCGCGGAAGCGCACCAGGGTGCGGAACGGCCAGCCCTCGACGCGGCGGGACGACCAGCCGACCTGGTAGCCCGCCTGGCGCAGATCGACCGCCGCCTGGTCGACGCCGCTCTCCAGCCGGTTGGCGACCACGAACCACCAGCCGGTCCAGGCGACGAGGCCGAGCACTGCGACCAGGATCGGGAAGAACAGCCCGATGCGGCCGGACGTCTTCGGTTCGATGGCGGGACGGGTGGTCATGGGGCTTCCTAGCGGGTTCCCGGCGGCGGGCCAAACCCCTCCCTCGGACGAGGCGAAGGAGCCGCGCGGTCGGACTAGGCCAGGAACCCCCCAACCTCCTCGATGGCCTCGACCAGCCCCACCCGCCGCACCTCCACCCCTGCCGGCAGGCTGGCGAACAGGCGGGTGGGAGCGGCGGCGTCGAGCAGCACGAACACGCCCTTGTCGTCGGCGCGGCGGATCAGGCGGCCGAAGGCCTGGGCGATGCGGGCGCGGGCGACGGCGTCGTCGTAGGCCTTGCCGCCGAAGCGGACGCGCCGGGCCTTGTGCAGGATGTCGGGACGCGGCCACGGCACCCGGTCGAAGGCGATCAGCCGGAGCGCGCGGCCGGGCACGTCGACCCCGTCGCGCACCGCGTCGGTGCCCAGCAGGCAGGCGTTCTCCTCGGCGCGGAAGATGTCGACCAGGGCGCCGACCTCCAGCGGGTCGACGTGCTGGGCGTAGAGGCTGATCCCCTGCTTGGCCAGCGCGGGCCCGAGCAGTTCGTAGGTCGCGCGCAGCCGGCGGATGGCTGTGAACAGCCCCAGCGCCCCGCCGCCGGCGGCGAGGAACAGCTCGCGCATCGCCGCCGCCGTCTGGCGCGCGTCGTCGCGGCCGACGTCCGTCACCACCAGCACGCGGGCGTTGGCGGCGTAGTCGAACGGGCTCTCCAGCCTCACCTGCTTGGGCGGCTCGGCCAGGCGCGCCGCGCCGGTGCGCAGGCGGGCCAGCTCGAAGGGGTCGTCGAACACCGGGTCGGTCAGGGTGGCGGAGGCCACCAGCACCCCGTGGGCGGGGGCGATGACCGCCGCCTCCAGCGGCACGGTCGGGTCGATCCAGTGGCGGCGCAGGCTGGCGTCGATGACCCGGCCGAACATGGCCTCGGCCGAGAACCAGTCGACGAAGTCGGGGTCCTCCTCGAACGGGCCGTCCTCCTCCCCGGCGGGGTCGAGCCCCTTCAGCATCGAGCGCCAGGCGGGCAGGGTCATGCGCGCCCGGCGGTCCAGGCCGCGCAGGGCGCCTTCGATGCGGGCCCGCTGGGCGGTGTCGAGCTCGGCCGCCTCGTCGTCGAGCACGTCCTCCAGCGCCCGCGCCAGGGCCAGCAGGGGCGCCTCGACGGCGGCCAGCGCCTTGGCCGCCGCGGGCGCCGCGGCGGCCACCGCGTCGGTCACCGGGTGGGCCTGGCACTCCATGCCCAGCTCCGAGCCCTGGCCGGAATTGCGCGCTCTCAGCTGTTCCAGCACCGCGGCCAGCAGGGCCTCGACCGGGCCGATGGGGTTCACCTCGCCGGACGGCGGGGCGATGCGGCCCGACCAGCCCTCGCCGGGCAGGGCGGCGGCGGCGCGCAGGGCGGCCGTCAGCGCCTCGCGGCCGGCCTCGTGATCGGCGACGATGTCGCCCAGCCGCTGTTCCAGCCCCCGACCGCGCCGGCCGCGACCCTCCGGCCCGCGGATCCAGCGCCGGAGTTCCGCCGTCTCCTGGCCCGACAGGCAGGCGGAGAAGGCGTTGTCGGCGGCGTCGAACAGGTGGTGGCCCTCGTCGAACACCACGCGCCTGAGCGCCGTGGTCTCCACGTCGGTCTTCAGGTTGCGCGCCGCCCGCGCGCCGTCGAAGGCGGCCTGGGTCAGCACCAGGGCGTGGTTGGCGATCACCAGGTCGGCGCGACGCGAGGCGCGGATGGCCTTCTCGACGAAGCAGGCGCGGTAGTGCGGGCAGGCGGCGTGCACGCACTCGCCGCGCCGGTCGACGAGGTTGGCGGGCGAGGCCTGGGCCGAGGATCCGACGCCGTAGAGACCCGGCAGCCAGCCGGGGAAGTCGCCGCCGGTCATGTCGCCGTCGCGGCTGAAGCCGGCCCAGCGCGAGGCCAGGGCGACGCCCACCGCGTCGGCGTTCCCGAGCGCCGAGGCCTGCACCATCTCCTGCAGGTTCAGCAGGCACAGGTAGTTCTCGCGGCCCTTGCGCACGACCGCCTTGCGGGCGCGCACGGCGGGGTCGGGGAAGACCGCGGCGGACTC
>Ga0196964_10001851_pt1 | contig 10370 bp, 5 predicted proteins | sample S1_10metaG_FD_148615 | JGI IMG/M metagenome (GOLD analysis project Ga0196964, IMG submission 148615) | Soil microbial communities from Anza Borrego desert, Southern California, United States - S1_10 | ecosystem: Environmental > Terrestrial > Soil > Desert | place: USA: California | collected... | reverse complement strand
CCCGATTTGCGTCCGGAGAGGAACGCTTGTGAACCAGGTCGTCCCTGCGAACCGCGTCTGCCCGAAGGCACAGCCGGTCCAACAAGAGACGGGGCTTATGACGGCGGATTCCGCTCCCGTCAAGCGCTCCGCCTGTGGAAAACCAAGGTGTCGCGCCTTTACGGTTCAAGGCGGAAATGCGGCGGCCGCGCGCGCTGCGCTCCCTCGCCCGTGTCAGGCCAGCTTGATCTCGCGCAGCCGCTGCTGGAGGTAGCTGTCGGCGGTGATCGGCTCCGGGTAGCGGTCTGGGTTCTCGGCGGTCACGCAGCCGGGCAGAGTCTCGATCAGGTACTCCGGCTCGAAGTGCAGGAAGAACGGGGTCGAGTAGCGCGAGAAGCCGCGCCGCTCCGGCGCCGGGTTGACCACCCGGTGGGTGGTGGACGGCAGCACGTGGTTGGTCAGCCGTTGCAGCATGTCGCCGATGTTGCAGACCAGCGCGCCCGGCGGCGGGTTGATCGGCAGCCACTCGCCGCCCCGGTCCTTCACCTGCAGCCCGGCCTCTTCCGCCCCCAGCAGCAGGGTGATCACGTTGATGTCCTCGTGCGCCCCGGCGCGCACGTGCGGGCCGTCGGCCGGGACCGGCGGATAGTGCAGCAGGCGCAGCACCGAATTGCCGAGCTTCACCTTGTCGTCGAAGAACCGGTCTTCCAGCCCCAGATAACGAGCGATCGCCGCCAGCACCTTCAGCCCCATGGCGTCGAGCGCCTCGAACATGCCCCAGACGTGCTCGCGGAAGGCCGGGACCTCCGACGGCCACAGGTTGTCGGGCATGTAGCGGCGGTAGGGGTGGCCCTCCGGGAGCTCCCGTCCGACGTGCCAGAACTCCTTCAGGTCGTGGTGGGTCGCGCCCTTGGCGGTCTCGATGCCGAACGGGGTGTAGCCGCGCGCCCCGCCCTTGCCGGGCACGTGGTAGGCACGCTTGGTCCCCTCGGGCAGGGCGAAAAAGGCCTTCGCGTCGCCGAGCGCCGCGCCGATCAGGGCGTCGTCCAGGCCGTGGTCGGCGATCACCGCGAAACCGAACCGCTGGAACGAGCCGCCGAGGTCGCGGGCGAAGCCGTCGAAGTCGGCCTCCCAGCGGGACATGGAGACCGGCTCGATCGAGGCGGGCAACTGCGCGTCGGCGACGGGCATGGGCGCGATCCTTGGTGACAACAGCGCCGCGGTTCTACAGACTTTCGCCAGGGGAGACACGGGGGGCGTTCATGGTTTCGCTGTCGCAGGGCGCGCGCCTGCCGCTGGACGAGGAAGGCGGCTTCGGCCGCGTCGGCCGCGGCGTCGGCCTGCTGGTCGGCATCGGCGGCGCGGCGGTGTTGCTGGCGCTCGGGCCGCAGGGAGGCCTGGGCTGGCCCGGCTGGATCACGCTGGCGCTGATGTGGATCATGGTGACCTTCTGGATCACCGAGGCCGTTCCGCCCGCCGCCGCCGCCCTGCTGCCGCTGATCGTGTTTCCGGCGACCGGCATCATGAAGGCCGCGCCGGCCGCCGCGCCCTACGCCGAGCCGGTCATCTTCGTGTTCATCGGCGGCTTCATGATCGCCAAGGCCATCGAGCGCTGGAACCTGCACGCGCGCGCGGCCCTGACCATCGCCTCGAAAGTGGGCGCGCGGCCGTCGCTGATCGTCACCGGCTTCATCCTGGGCGCGGGCGCGATCTCGCTGTGGATCTCCAACACCTCCACCGCCCTGATGTTCGCGCCGATCGCGGTCGGGGTGGCCAAGGCCATGGCCGACGCCGGCTACGACGATCCGAAGTTCGGGACCGCCCTGGTGTTGGGCGTCGCCTACGCCGCCTCGGTCGGCGGCATGGGCACGCCGGTCGGCTCGCCCACCAACCTGATCGCCATGGGCTTCCTGACCGAGGCGGGAGAGCCGCTGTCCTTCGCCCGCTGGAGCGCGCTCGCTCTGCCGATCGTCTGCGTGCTGCTGCCGTTCCTGGCCTGGATGCTGACCCGCGGCCTGCCCAAGGCGAACGCCGGCGACGCCGCCATCGGGCGCAAGGTGCTGGACGACGCCCTGCGGGCGCTCGGGCCGATGTCGAAGCCGGAGGCGCGGGTGCTGGCGGTCTTCCTGCTGGTCGCCGCCGCCTGGATGACGCGCGAGCTGCTCGTCAAAGTCCCGGGCCTGTCCGGCATCACCGACATGGGCATCGCCATCGCCGGGGCCTTTCTGCTGTTCCTGCTGCCGTCCGGCTCGGCGCAGTCCCCTCGCCTGCTCGACTGGCGCACGGCCGAGAGCATCCCCTGGGGGATCGTGATCCTGTTCGGCGGCGGGCTGTCGCTGGCGAAAGGGCTGGAGGTCACCGGCGTGGCCGCCTGGATCGGCGACTCCCTGTCGTTCCTCCAGGCCTATCCGCCCTGGTTGATCGTGGGCGTGCTGGTGCTGGTCACCCTGGTCGCCACCGAGCTGATGTCCAACGTGGCGACGCTGACCGCCATGCTGCCTGTGGTGGCGGCCTTCGCCAAGGCGGCGGAGATCGACCCGTTGCTGCTGGTGTTCCCGGTCTCGTTGGCGGCCAGCCTCGGCTACATGCTGCCGACGGCCACCGCACCGAACGCGGTCGCCTACGGAACCGGCCTGGCGCCGATGGGACGGATGCTGTCGGCGGGGCTGAAGCTGAACCTGGCCGGCGCCCTCGCCATCACCGCCATGGCGGCGGTGATGGGAGGACTGCTCGTCGGCTGAGGCGTTACTCGGCCGCTTCGGGCCAGGGCTGGGGCTTCGGCTTCGGACGGAAGCGGGCCGGCAGCGGCAGGACCTCGGCGACCTTGCGGGCGCCGCGGCCGATGAAGCCGGTCCGGCCCCCCAGCACGCCGGGCATGGCCAGCATCACCGGGGTGACCAGCAGCGTCAGCAGTGTCGAGAAGGTCAGGCCCCAGACGATGGCGCCGGCCATCTGCACCCACCACTCCGAGCCGGGCGGCTTGAACTCGATGGCGCCGCTCATGAAGTTCGGCTCCACCTGGAACATCAGCGGCAGCAGGCCCACCACCGCCGTCAGGGTGGTCAGCAGCACCGGCCGGAAGCGGATCACCGCCGCGCGCAGCGCCGCCTCCGCCGCGTCCTCGCCCGCTCGTTTCAGCTGATAGTAGGTGTCCACCAGCACGATGTTGTGCCCGACGATGACCCCCGCCAGCGCCACGACTCCGGTCCCGCACATGATGATCGAGATGTAGTCGAAGGTGCCCAGCAGGTTCACCTGGATGCCCAGCAAGACCCCGATCGTCGACAGCACCACCGCGAACAGGGTGCAGAACACGCCCCAGAAGCTGTTGAACTGCCACAGCAGGATCATGCCCATCATGAACAGCGAGACCCCGAGCGCGGTGGCGAAGAACATGCCGGCCTCGGCGGTCTCCTCGTCGGCGCCGCGGAATTTCCAGCGCACGGAGTCGCTGATTCCGGCCTTTTCCAGCTTTGGTTTCAGGTCGGCGATCACCTGGTTGGCGGCCACGCCCGGCTTGGCGTTGGCCTGGATCACCACCACCCGCTGGCCGTCGCGACGGTTGATGCCGGTGACTTGGGGCGCGGCCTCGCGCTTGACGAAGTAGCTGGCCGGCACCGGGCCTTGCGGCGTGGTGATCTTCAGCTGATCGAAGGTCGACAGGTTGCGCTCGTCGGCCGGGAAGCGGACGCGGATGTCCAGCTCGTTGTCGGCGTCGTCGGGGCGGAAGCGGCTGACCAGCAGGCCGGTGGTGGCGAACTGGATCGCCTGGCCCACCTGCTGCACGCCCACGCCGTAGCGGCCGGCGGCCTCGCGGTCGATGGCCAGGTTCCACTCCAGACCGGGCGAGGTGCGGCTGTCCTCCACGTCGATCAGCTGGCCGGTGCGGCGCATCTCCGACAGGATGGTGTCGGTCGCGCGGTTCAGGGCTGCGGGGTTGGAGCTCAGAAGCTCCACCTGCACGTCCTTGCCGCCGGACGGGCCGTTCTGCGGCGGACGGACCTCCACGTTCACGCCCGCGTGCTCGCCGACGCGCTCGCGCACCACCTTCTCGATGTCGGAGCCGCGCAGGCCCAGCAGCTGACGCTGCTCGAACGGCACGAACTCCAGCCGGATCGAGCCGATGGTGTCGGCCGGCGGTCCGCCCTGGCCGCCGCCGCCGGAGCGGCCGACGCGGGTGAAGACGTTGCTCACGCCCTTGATGTTCTGCAGCTCGGCCTCGACCTCGGACACCAGGGTGTTCATCGCCGGCGCGGACAGGTTGCCGCGCGCCTTGACGTAGACCGTGGTCCAGCCCGGATCCTGGTCCAGGAAGAACTCGGTCCGGTGCGGGGTGACGATGAACCACGCGACCACCGCGACGATCACCGCCAGCATGGCGCCCAGCACCATCCCCGGCCGGCGCACCGCGCCCGCCAGGAAGCGGGCGTAGCGGCCCATGAACCCGTCCATCTCGCGCGGATCGCCCTCTTCCGACTTGCGGATGTTCTCCGCCGCGTGGTCGTGGTCGGACGAGCGCTTGCCCATCACCGAGCCGAGCGCGGGGGTGAAGATCAGGGCCACGAAGATCGAGGCGCCCAGCACGAAGAACAGGGTGATCGGCAGGTAGCTCATGAACTTGCCGGGGATCTCGTTCCAGAACAGGAACGGGACGAAGGCGCAGAGCGTCGTGGCGATGCCGTTGAACACCGGCCAGAACATGCGCTCGCCGGCCAGCTTGTAGGCTTCCTTCTTGTCGACGCCCTCGGCCATCTTCCGGTCGGCGTACTCGACGACCACGATCGAGCCGTCGACCAGCATGCCGACCGCCAGCACCAGGCCGAACATGACCATCATGTTCAGCGTGATGCCCGTCGCCTGCAGCAGCAGGAACGCCAGCAGGAAGCAGGCCGGGATCGCCAGCCCGACCATCAGGCCGGTGCGGACGCCGAGCGAGGCGACGACGATGATCATCACCAGGATCACCGCGATGATCAGGCCCGAGGTCAGCAGCGTCAGGCTGCGCTGGATGTCCTCGCTTTGGTCGAAGGTGTAGGTGACGTCCACGCCGGACGGCCAGCGGGCCTCCTCGGCGGCGACCAGTTTCTTCACCTCCTCGACGGTGTCCAGGATGTTGGCGCCCGGGCGCTTGACGATGTCGACGTTCAGCGACGGCTGGCCGTTCACGCGCGACAGGGTCGAGGCCTCCCGGAAGGTGCGGCGCACCTCGGCCACGTCGCCCAGGGTCACCACGCGGTCGCCGGCCGCCTTGATCGGCAGCGCCAGCACCTGTTCGGGGCCTTCGACCACGCCGGGAATTTTCACCGCGAAGCGGCCCTGCGCGGTCTCCAGGTTGCCCGCCGGCACCAGGGTGTTGTTGGCGCGGATCACGTTTGCGATCTCGCTCGCGGTGATGTTGTAGGCCTCGATCCGCAGCGGATCGATGATCACCTCCAGCAGCTCCTCGCGCGAGCCGTAGAGGTCGGCGCGCAGCACGCCGGCCTGGTTCTCGACCCGGTCCTTCAGGTCGCGGGCGACGTCGTAGAGGGTGCGTTCGGGCACCGCGCCGTGCAGCACCACGGTGATCACCGGGTCCTGGTTGGCGTTGTACTGCTCGATGATCGGCTCCTCGGCGTCCGGCGGGAACCGGCCCTTGGCCATATCCACCTTGGAGCGGACGTCGTTGAGCACCTTTTCCTTGTCGAAGTTGACCGGGAACTCGAGGTTGACCATCGCCGAGCCCTGGCTGGCGCGGCTGTTCATCTCCTTCAGGCCTTCGATCGACTGCAGTTCGACCTCGAGCGGCCGCACCAGCAGGCGCTCGGCGTCCTCCGGGCTCACGCCCGGATAAGGCACGACCACCGAGACGAACGGGAAGTCGATGTCCGGGTTGGCCTCCCGCGGCAGGTTCATGAAGGCGCCCATGCCGAACAGGCCGGCCACGAAAGTGACCGCCAGCACGACCTTGCGCCGCTTCACCGCACCCGAGATCAGAGCTCCGATCATGGCGTTTTATCCTCTAACCGGGGCCGCTCAGCGCGACGCCACGCGGACCTTCTGACCTTCGGCGACGTAAGACTGGCCCACGGTGATCACCGCGACCTGGCCCGACAGGCCCGACACCCACACGCCCTCGGGCGTCTCTTCCATCACCTTGACCGGCGCGAAGCCCACCACCCCGCCGGGGCCGACGTAGCGCAGGCCCTGGCGGCCGGCGGAGTCCAGCACCAGCGCGGTGACCGGCACCAGGTGCGCCGCCCCCTGCCCGGCCTGCACCGCGATCTCGGCCGACAGGCCCGAGCGGATCGCGCCGTTCGGGTTGGAGGCGACCACCTCCACCCGATAGGTGCGGGTGGTCGGGTGCGCCTCGCGGGCGACGAAGCGGACCCGGCCGTTCAGCGCGCCGCCGGCGCCCAGCACGGCCGACGCCGGGGCGCCGGGCGTCAGGCGCGCGGCGTCCGACTCGGCCACGTCGCCGACCAGCAGGATCGGCGACAGCTCCACCACCGTGCCGCAGGTCTGGCCCGGCGACAGGAAGGTTCCGACTTCGGCCGGACGGTTGTCCAGCACGCCGGAGAACGGCGCGCGGATGTTGACCTGCTCCAGCGCCACCTCGGCCTGGCGAACCGCGGCCGCCGCCTGGTCCATTTCCGCCTTCGCGGTCAGCACCTGGGTGTCGGAGCGGAAGCCGCGCTCCTGCAGTTGCAGGGCGGCCTGGTGCTGCAGGCGCTCGGCCTGGTAGCGGGCGCGGGTCTGGTCCAGGGTGGCCTGACGGGCGTCCACGTCCAGCCGGCAGATCACCTGGCCCGCCTTTACCCAGGACCCTTCCGGCGTCGGCGTGGCGGCGACCACCCCGGCGGTCTCGGCCTTCACCTCGACCGAGCGGGTGGCCTCGGTGCGCCCGCGCACGGTCACGGCGTAGGGCCGGACCTGCTCCGGCACCAGGGTGGTGCGCACCAGCTGAATCTCGTCGGCCTTCTTGGCCGGCGCGGCCTCGGCGTGCTTGCCGCGGCCCATGATCGCGCTGACGGCGAAGTAGGCGACGACGACCGCGGCGATGCCGCCGGCGAACAGGTAGGAGCGTTTGACGCGCATGACGCAGCAGTCCCGATAAGTGCGTTGAGCCGCCCCTTCGACGGAACGGCGTTCTTATCGACGGTCGATGCGCCCGCTCGCCGCCGCACTCAAATGAATTCCCGGTAAGGCGCACGCGCTTATGGACGCAGGCCGTTGAAGCAACGGGCCTTCCCGCCCCGGGAGCGGGCTAGTGAAATATCGGTAAGGGAAACGCTCAGGCACGTTCGGCGTCACGCCGACCCCGCGGCCCGGTCGGACCCCGGCGTCAGCCCGTCGTAGGCCTGGTCGAAGTCGGCGTAGGCGACCGCCGCCCCGTTGCGGTAGGGGCTCCAGGTCGACGAGGGAAGCTTCTGCCGCTCGGCGATGGTCGCGGTCCAGGTCGGTCCGGGTTGCCGTCGTCCGACAGCTCGCCCTTGCGCACCCCGTCGAAGTAGAAATACCGCTGCTCGGGGCTGATCCCCGGCGCCGTGTCGGGAATGTCGTTGCGCGAGGTGATCTGACCGTTGGCGTCGGTGGCGTACAGCACCGTGCGCGGCCGCCCGTCCGCCACCCGCGCCTGCGTCAGACGACCGTTGACATCGTAGCTGAAAGTCGTCTGCCAGACCAGCGCGTTGTAGTAGTTCGGCAGCGGAACGGCGGCACTGCGCTCCTTATGCAGAGCTCGCCGCAAGCCGTGCGGCGACACGTTCGTGGAGAGCGTTCAAGGCGTCTCGGTCGGACACTGGCTCCTTGCTGACCAGCAGGAACGCGCCCCCGTTCAAGACATAGGCGTCGTCGCATTCAGGCGCGGCGCGCACCACCACCTCCTCGGCGCTCAAACCGAACGCACGGCGGCATAGGGTGTCGTCAAAGAAATTAGCGGGCCAGATGCGGTAAACGCTGTCACGGCCGTCGAGATCGGGAGAGCCGTGTGTGTGGAGCTCACAAATTTTCTGCCAATCAGCGGAGCGCACTTCGAGGCTTGTGTGAGCAGAAGCCCTATAAGCGTCGAACGTCTTCACTACAGAAGGCAAGACATAATTGGTCATGTCTGCATATTCGCTGGCCGAGTATTCAAATACACAAAAGTCGTCCGCGCTCGACTCATCAGGCTCTACCCATCCCGGAAATCGACTTATATACGAGGCGTGCCCGGTCAAGTCTGCCTTGAGACTGCGTGTGAAGTTCGATCCGGCGAACTCGCCCTCGTCATCATAGACAAGTCTGATGGCGTCTGGACTGCGTCCAACACCCCATATTTCCGGCAATTCAGCGAGCCGTGAGACCAACCGGCGGTTCAGCTCCGGCACGCTGTCCATGCGAGACCGGCGACGGACCATTAGTTCCACCCTATGGACCCTCCGGCGCCACGCGCACCTTTATGTTCCGGATACCAAGCCCGTCCATCACCCGCATCGCCTTCGCCGCTTCCGTCGGGTTAGGCACTTCTATGACTCCGGTAAACCCAGGATTTTGCTTCAAGGCATTGCTTTGCCGCCGCAGCTGATTTTGGAGACTCGGCGCCGTCCAACCACGTTCGGTCGCCACGACGCTGAGCTTGCGGTCTACCAGTTCGATCCCGCCGCCCGGAAGGTCCGCCCGTCCGTCCCACCGCACCTCCTTACTTCCGAGCGGGTTTGGGTTCTTGTACTCCAACGCTGGGAAAGCACGCTGACGCGTGGCGATGTCCGAGTAGGCGCCGGTCGCGCCGTCCTCGTAGTCCATCCAGCGCTGCTGCTTGGCGCTCGGGAAATTCGGGCGGTTCTCGGAAACGTCCGCCAGTCCCCTGAGCCCCGTGCCGAGCCTGAGAACCTGCTTGACGCCCCCCAAAGCCAGCGCCCCCAGCAGGACGACGCCTTTGCCGCCGTACTGTGAGCGATCACCGTACCCGGCGCGCTCGTAGCGTGCGGTCGAGTACTCGACGACCTTGTCCTGACCCGCCGACCATGCTTCCCCGACGACGTAGCGCACCGGCCCGCCGGCGATCTTCACGCCCCAGTCGATCAGGGTCAGTGCGGTCTTCGCCCCCGGCGTCCTGTTCACGGCTTCAGCGATGTTTTCACCGACGTTGGTGATGAACACTCCGGCCTCGACCCCCATAGGATCAACGGACCGCAAAAAGGCTTCGCCGTAGCGGCGGCCGACTACATGCAGTTCCAGTTCTGCAATAACTCCAGACGCGTCCGGCGCATGTGCCTGTATTCCCCAGTAGTCGCCGGGCTCGTCCTCCCAAACCGGCTCCGGCTCGATGAACAAGCGCTCAGCCAGGGCGAGTTGCTCGCGGCCTTGTGGCGTCCTGGCGACGATCTCAGACTTGACGAAGTTCCGGATGTCGTCGAGCGCTCGCCGCGCGGCGACCGGGTCGGTGAGTTCCCGCTGCTGTTCGATCCTGTCCTCCAGAGACGAAGCGATCTGCTTGCGCTCCTCTCGCCCGAGTTCGGCGCCGCTGACCTCGAGCGCGTCGTCGATCATGCTGTTGGCCACCGCACGGGGGCGCTCGCTCAAGGCGAGCGACAGCCTCGCACCGATTGCACTCCCGATGGTTGAACCGATCACTGCCGGCAGGGCGGCTATGATGTTGTCGCCGAAGTCCGAGCCGTCGAGCAGGCTCTGGGCGCCCGCCCCGGCCACCGCGCCAGCCATGCCGGACACGACCGCGTTGCGGACGCCGGTCGCGCTCCAGGCGTCGATCTCAACGCCCGCGGCCCCCAGCAGGGTGTCCGTCCCGGCCATCACGCCGCCGGCGACGCCCGCCACCGCCACCGCGTTCCAGCTGAACTTGTCCTGGAGCCCGACGGCCTTGGCCACGCCTTGAGTGATCGCGCTGCCGACCGCGCCGCGCACCGCGCCCTTGACGATGTTGTTCCCCAACTGGCCGGCCTTGTCCGACAGCTGCAGCCCCGGGATCTTCCCGAGTCCCGCGCCGATCCCGCCCGCCAGGGCGGCCATCGCCACCCCCTGCCAGCTGAACTCGTCGATGGCGCCGACCGCCAGGCCCACCACTTGGCTGGCGACGCTGCCCGCCGCGCCGGCCACCGCGCCGGTGGCGAAGCCCGCACCGCCCAGGCTGGTCCCCAGCGACCCCATGAAGGTCGCAGCCCCGCTGGTCAGCGCCCCGTAGGTCACGACCGAGACCACCACGGCGACAATGATCATCAGGATCGCCCCGAACACCCCGCAGCCCTTGCGCTTGGGCGGGGCCGGGGTGGTGGGGGAGACTTCGCCGATGGCCTTGTTCGGGTCGTAGGGGCGGAAGGTGTCGTCGGTGTTGTGGAAGTTGCTGACCCGGTTGGGGACGGCCAGCGTCATGCCGCCGGCGATCGCGTCGGCCGAGGTCAGGCCGTTGGCCTCGGCGA
>Ga0196964_10001850_pt1 | contig 10376 bp, 10 predicted proteins | sample S1_10metaG_FD_148615 | JGI IMG/M metagenome (GOLD analysis project Ga0196964, IMG submission 148615) | Soil microbial communities from Anza Borrego desert, Southern California, United States - S1_10 | ecosystem: Environmental > Terrestrial > Soil > Desert | place: USA: California | collected... | reverse complement strand
CAGCTGGTAGAGCAGCGGTTTTGTAAACCGAAGGTCGGGGGTTCGAGTCCCTCAGCCGGCACCATCGCCCTCAGCCGGCGCCGCTGGTCTTCGTCGTGGGCGGCGGCGCCTTGGCCGCGGCGGTAGTCTCGCTCGCGGGCTGCGGCAGGCGCTTCTCGTGGAAATCCACCACCGTGCGGGCGACGGCGTTCATCAGCGCCCAGCGCGCGGGGATGCCCTGGCGGGTCTTGCCGATCATCACGGCCACCGCATAGGCCTGGCCGTCCGGCGCGGTGACGATGGCGACGTCATTGTACCCGGCGGTGATGGCGCCGAGATCCTGACCGGTGCCGGTCTTGTGAGCGATGGTCCAGCCTTCGCTGAGGCCGCCGCGCAGGCGCTTCGGCCCCGTACGGCTCTTCGCCATAGCGTCGAGGAGGTACTGGGTGGAGGCGGGGGAGAGCAGCTCGCCGCGCTTCAGCTTCGCCAGGGCGGCGACGATGGCGCTGGCCGAGGCCCCGTCCACGGGATCGGCGACGTAGGCGTTCAGGCGCTCGCGGCGGTAGGCGTCCGGCAACGAGGCCCGCGCCTCCTTGAAGGCCATGCCGTAGGAGTACTCGGGCTGCCAGGTGAGGCCGGCGATCTCGGCCTGCATGACGTTCTCGCCCGGACCGAAACGGATGGCGCCGAGCTTCTTGTGCTCGATCAGCTTGCGCACCATGCCGGGGCCGCCGACGCGGTTCAGCAGGGCGTTGTTGGCGGCGTTGTCGCTTTCGCGCAGGGCCAGCTGCAGCAGGCGGTCGTAGGTGACGGTGTAGCCGTCGTCGTCGATGTGGCGGCGCAGGGGCTGGTGGAAGACGCTGAGGTCATCGCGAGTGACCACGGTGGCGTCGTCCAGGCGCACATGACCACGGTCGACGCCCTCCAGCAGGGTGATGGCCACCCACAGCTTGCTCACGCTCTGCTGCGGCATGAGCACGTCGCCGCGATAGGCGGCGGTCCAGCCGCTCTCCACGTCACGCACGGCGATGCCGACCTCGCCGTCGAACGCCTCGCCGAGCTCCTTCAGGCGCGCCTCGAGCGCAGCCGGCGGCGCCACGGGCGGCGCGGCCCGCGGCGGAGCGGGCGCCTTCTCGGCCTGGGGCGGCTCGTTGGCCGCGCATGCGCCGAGCAGCGAGAGAATGAAAAGGATGCCTACGCGACTCATACGACGAACCATGACCGCCCGGTCGTCCGAAGAAACTGTGACTCGATCAAGGCCGAAGAGCGCGGATGCGGCGATCCGTTCCCGAAGCGCCTGCGTCGGGATTCACGAACGCGTCAGTGGCGCACGCTCGCAGGCGCGTCGAACCGCTCCGTATGCAGCTCACCGGCCTCGCCCTGCACCATCAGCTCGACGGGGCGGCCCTCGGCGACCGCCTCGCGGGCGAGCGCTGCGCCGATGCGCACCGCGTCCGTGCGCGTCGCGTAGTGTCCGATGCGGCGACGCTGGCAGACCACCCGCCATTCCTCGCCGATCTGCAGGACCGCGTAACGCAGCGTTCCCATGGGGCCTCCTTACTCAGGCCCCCCAGCCGAAGGAGGCTCGCATTGGGGTGTTAAGACGAGCCTGCCGGACAGGGTTGATGGAGGTGGTTACTGCTTGCCCGCGACCAGGGTGATCTTGATCTTCTCCCCGGTGACGGCGCGGCCGCTCCAGCTCGTGCCCACGCCCCCGCTCCGGATTTCCGTGCAGTAGCTGATCGGGCCACGCGTGGGCTTCTTCTGGCTGAGGCAGATCTTCTCGCCCTTCACCTTCCAGGTGCCGCTCGAGGGGGTCCGGCGCCGGCCCACCGCCGTGTAGGTGCCGTCGGCCTTCAGCCACAGCTTGGCCGTCCGGCCGTCCGGATAGGTGGAGAGGATGGTGTTGCCGAAGGCGGCGCTGACGTTGCTTCCCTCGGCAGCCACGAGCTCTGCGGGAACGGCCAGGGCCAGGGCGGCGGCGGCGATGAGCAGCGGTCTCATGTCGGACTCCTTCTTGTTCGTCGCTTCAGGCGGCGTGAGCGCGAATAAACGCCCAGCGCCGCCGTTCGTGCCAAGTTCGCGTCCTGGCATTGAATCCTTTCGGGGAATCGCGCGTTTGAACGGGCATGAGCGAACTGCGCAGATATGTGGTGCACCCGGCCTCGTCCTCGCGAGCGGCGAGTCTGTCGGTGGAAGCGGCCAGCTTCGAGCAGGCGGCGCTCGACTTCGCCGACGCCTGGCACGACGACCTGGGCGACGAGGGCGCGGTGCGGGTGATCGTGCTGGAGTGCGAGAGCGGGCGCGAGTGCTGCCTCACCGTCGACCTGGGGACTGACGAGGCGCGGCCCTGCGACTAGGATGGCGGGCATGAAGCTCGCCACCATCGGCTACGAAGCCTCGACCTTGCCGGACGTGATCACCGCGTTGAAAGGCGCCGGCGTGGAGCTCGTCATCGACGTGCGCGCAGTGGCCGCCTCGCGCCGCGCCGGGTTCTCCAAGACCCTGCTGGCCAACAGCCTGCGGGAAGAGGGCATCGAGTACGTGCACCTGCGCCAGCTCGGCACGCCCAAGCCCGGGCGCGATGCGGCGCGGGCCGGCGATATCGCCAGGATGACCCGCATCTTCAACGATCACCTGGAAGAGCCGGCGGCGCAGATGGAGCTCGCCCAGGCGGTCGAGCTCGCCACGTCGCGGCCCAGCGCCCTGCTCTGCTACGAGGCTGATGCGGGCGGCTGCCACCGCACCATCGTGGCCGACCGGATCAAGGCGGCGGCCGGGTTGGAGATCGTCGACCTCTAGCCGCCGCGCACCACGAGATTGGCGATCCTGCCGTCCGCGCCGAGGCCGATGAACCAGGTGGTGGGGCCGCCGGCGAAGGCGACGCGGAACTTCAGTGCGCCCTGCACCACGCCGGCGTAGGTGACTTCCTGCACCTTGCCCAGGCGCTGCAACTCCGGCTGCATCACCCCCTGCTGCTGGCGCACCACCTCGGCCAGCCGCGGCTCCATGGTGTCGAAGTTCGGACGGCCGGCGGTAAGGTCGGCGATCGTCTTCAGCAGCAGGGCCTGATGGGCGGCGATCACCTCGGGCGTCGGGCCCGCCGGGATTTCGGTCGGGGCGGGAGCCGGAGCGGCGGGTTCGGCGGCCGGAGCCTGCGCCAGCGCGGGCGCGCCAAGCGCCAGCAGGGCCGCGGCGGCGATTAGGGGAAGGGACTTCATCGAGGCGAGGCTCCAGGCTGCAGGGATCGGCCTACCCTCCCCGGCGGCTGCGGCCAATAGGCGGAGCCAATGCGCCAATCCTGTGACGTGGCGGTTGCGTCGGCGAAACGCCGCGCTAGCTTGGCGCCGCACTTCCAGGAGACCGCCATGCGCCGCACCCTCGCCCTCCTCAGCCTGACCGTCCTGGCCGCAGCCTGCAGCCCGCAGTCGGGCGGCGAGGGCAAGGCGGACGGCGGCGCTGCCCCGGCGCCCAGGGCGGAGGCCCCGACCGACGCCGAGGCGCAGGCGATGCTGGCGTCGCTGCCGGCGCCCTACAACACGGCGGATCTGGCCAACGGGAAGAAGCAGTTCGCACGCTGCCGCTCGTGCCATACCCTGCCCGAGGGCGGGCCCGATCTCGTTGGTCCGAACCTCTACGGCGTGTTCGGCCGCAAGGCCGGGGCCAAGGACGGCTACAACTACTCCGACGCGCTGAAGAAGGCGGACTTCGTCTGGGACGGGCCGCACCTGGACGCCTGGCTGGCCGAGCCTCGCACCTACCTGCCGGGAACCAAGATGTCCTTCGCCGGGCTGAAGGAGGCGAAGGACCGCACGGACCTGATCGCTTACCTCCACACCCAGACGGGCTACAAGCCGGGCTGAGGCCCTACTCGGCCGGCCGCGGCTCCGGCGCCTGCCCGCGCGTCCGCTCCTCTTCCTCGAACCGCTCGATGAGCCGCGTCGTCCACTCGGGCGAGCGCGTGTACTTGGCGAGCAGGTTGTAGAAGACCGGCACGATGAACAGCGTGAGCAGGGTGACGAAGATCGCGCCGACGAAGATCACCACGCCGATGGTCTGACGGCTGCCGGCTCCCGCGCCCTGCCAGAGCACCAGCGGCAGGGCCCCGAAGGCGGTCGCGATCGCGGTCATGATGATCGGGCGCAGGCGCAGGGTGCTGGCCTCGATGATCGCGTCACGGATCTCGCGGCCTTCGTCGCGAAGCTGGTTGGCGAACTCGACGATCAGGATGCCGTTCTTGGCCGCGATGCCGACGAGGATGATCAGGCCGATCTGGCTGTAGATGTTCAGGCTGGAGCCGGCCATGAACAGGCCGAACAGCCCGCCCGCGGCCGCCAGCGGCACGGTCAGCATGATGACCGCCGGACTGATCCAGCTCTCGAACTGCGCAGCGAGCACCAGGAACACCAGCAGGATGGCCAGGCCGAAGGCCAGGCCGACGGCGCCGGATGACTCGAGGAAGTCCCGCGCCTGGCCGCCCCACTGGATCACCGGGCCGGCCGGCTGTTTCGCCGCCTGAGCCTGGAACCACTCGACCGCGTCGCGAACGGTGTAGCCCGGCGCGAGCTGGGTCGTGAGGGTCACCGACCGCTGCCGGTTCAGGCGGCGTCGGTCGGGTGTGTCGCCTTCGACCTTGGTGGTGACCACCGCCGACAGGGGCACCAGCTGGCCCGAGCCGGAGCGGACGTAGAGGGTCTCAAGGTCAGTCTCGGTGCGGCGGTCGGCGATGTCGGTCTGGAGCACGACGTCGTACTCCTGCCCGCCGCGGATGTAGGTGGTCGAGCGGCGCGAACCGAACATGGTCTCGAGCGCCGAGCCCACGTCGGCGGAGGAGACGCCCAGCGCCGCCGCCTTCTCGCGGTCGACGTCCACCACCAGGCGCGGCGCCGTCGGCTCGTAGTCCAGGCGCGGGCGCTCGAAGCCGGGGTTCTCGCGCGCGGCGTCGAGGATCGGCTGCATCCAGGCGGCGAGATCGGCGTATTCGGGGCCGGTGACGATGAAGTCGACGTTGGACCCGCCGGCGCCCCCTCCGCCACCGCGCTGGAAGGGCCCGCGCACCGAGGCGGTCGTCCGCGCGCCGGTGATCGAGCGCAGCTCGCGGTTCAGCTCGGAGGCGATCTCCTCGGCCGACTTCTCGCGGTGGCCCCACTCCTTGAGGATCAGCACGCCCGAGGCGCTGTTGAACTGGCCGCCGCCGAAGCCCGGCGCGTTGACGAGGTAGCGCTCGACATCGCCCTCCTGCGCCTTGCGGGCGAAGATCGGCTCGAGCTTGAGCGCCTCGTTGCGGATGTAGTCGAAGCCCGCGCCGACCGGCCCCTGGACCGACACGTCCACCCGGCCCCGGTCCTCAGACGGGACCAGCTCTTCCGGCAGGGTGAAGAACATCAGGGCCGCAGCGCCGCCGATCAGCAGCACCGTCGCCCCGGCGCCGATGGCGGCGGCGCGCTTGCCGAGCAGGCCGTCGAGCGATGCCCGGTACGACGCCTGCAGCGCGCCCATGGCGCGGTCGACATTGCGGGCGATGAAACCCTCGGTCTTCGCGGGACGCAGGATCTTTGACGCCAGCATCGGCGACAGGGTGAAGGCGAGGAAGGCGGAGAAGGCGACCGCCGCGGCAATGGCCACGGCCAGCTCGACGAACAGGCGGCCGATCTGGCCGGGCAGGAACATGAGCGGCGCGAACACCGACAACAGCACGATCGTCGTGGCCACGACGGCGAAGAACACCTGGCGCGTGCCTCGCTCGGCCGCCACCACCGGCGGCTCGCCCATGTCGATCCGGCGCTGGATGTTCTCGGTGACGACGATGGCGTCGTCCACGACGAGGCCGATGGCGAGCACGAGAGCCAGCAGGGTCAGCAGATTCAGCGAGAACCCGAGCGGCGCCAGGACGATGAACGTCGACAGCAGGCAGATCGGCGCGATGATCGACGGAATGAAGGCCGCCCGCAGCGTGCCCAGGAACAGGAAGTTCACCAGCGACACCAGGGCGATGGAGATGCCGATGGTGATCCAGACCTCATGAATGGCCTCCGAGGTGAAGCGCGAGTTGTCCACCGCGACGACGAGTTCCGTGCCCTCGGGCAGGTTCGGCTTCATCTCCTCGACGACCTTGCGCACGCCCTCGGAGATCTCGAGGTCGTTGGCCTGGGACTGGCGGGTGATGCCGATGGCCACCTGGTCCATGCCGTTGCCGCGGAACAGGCGCCGGCGCTCCTGCGGCGCCTCCTCGATGCGGGCGATGTCGCCGAGGCGGGTGACGTAAGTGGCGGTCAGCGGCGTGGCTGTGGTTCCGCCCGCCGCGGTCGTGGAGGTGGATGAGCCGCCGGAGGTGATCGGCAGGCGGGCGAAGTCCTCGGGCGTGGCGTAGCCGCGCTGCACGCGGATGGTGAAGTCCTTGGCCTCGGACTCCAGGAAGCCGGCCGGAAGCTCGGCGTTCTGGCGCTGCAGCGCCTGCTGCACGTCGGCGACGGTGAGGCCGCGCGCCGCCATGGCGTCCGCGTCCAGCCAGATGCGCATGGCGTAGCGCTGCTCGCCGAAGATGTTGGCCTGGGCCACGCCGGGGACTGTCGAGAACCGCTCGACGAGGTAGCGGTCGGCGTAGTCGCTGAGCTGCAGACGGTTCATCGTCCGCGACGACATGTTCAGGATGATCACCGGCGAGGAGTCGGCGTCCGCCTTGGCGACCTGCGGCGCGTCGGCCTCCTCGGGCAGGTTGTTGGCCACGCGCGAGACCGCGTCGCGCACGTCGTTGGCGGCGTCGTCGATGTCCCGGTCGAGATTGAACTCGATGCTGATCCGCGACTGGCCGTCACGGCTGGTGGAGCTGATCCGGTCGACGCCCTGGATGCCGGCGATCTGGCGCTCGATCACCTCGGTGACGCGGCTCTCGATCACCTCGGCGGAGGCGCCGGTGTAGTTCGTCGAGACCGACACCACCGGCGGATCGACGTTGGGCAGTTCGCGGATCGGAAGGACGAAGAACGCCGCCGCCCCGATCACGCAGAGGATGATGGCCGCGACGGCGGCGAGAACTGGACGCCGGACCGCGACGTCGGAAATCATCATCGCGCGGGCGCTCCTGCAGCCGGACGCCCCTTGCCGCGGCCGCCCTCGCCGCCGCCGCCCCGCTGGCCCCGCAGGCGGATGGGGTTGTTCGGCTGGATGCGGTTCAGGCCGGAGGCGACGACGCGGTCACCCGCCTTCAGCCCTTCGAGGACCTCCACGTAGCCGCCCTCGTTGGCGCCGCGGCGCACGGTGGTGCGCTGGGCGATCAGCTTGTCGCCGGAGCCCGTGATGCGGAAGGCAAAGGCGGTGTCGCCTTCGAACTGGACGGCCGCTTCCGGGGCGGCCGGGGCCATGCGACGGCCCTGTTCGATGACCACGCGCATCATCATGCCCGGACGGATGCGCCCGCCCGGGTTGGGAATCTCGGCCCGCGCAGTGATGGCGCGGGTGCGCTCGTCCACTCGAGTGTCGAGCATGGCGATGCGGCCGGTGAAGGTGGTGTTGGGGAAGGCCTCGGCGCGGGCGACGATCGGCAGGCCGACGCGCAAGGCGCCCAGGTAGCGCTCGGGCACGGGGAAATCGACGCGGATGACGCTGATGTCGTCGAGCGTGGCGATGCGGCCGCCGGGGTTGATCAGGGTGCCGGGCGTGACATCGGTCAGGCCGACGACGCCGGAGAAGGGCGCGCGAATGATGCGGTCCCCCTGGCGCGCCTGGGCGGCGCGAAGGGCGGCGCGAGCGGTCTCCAGCGCCGTTTCCGCCTGTTCGTACTGGACGCGTGGCGCAATGCCCTTGTCGGCCAGGGTCTTCCACCGGTCACGATCCTTCTGGGCCTGGGCGAGATTGGCGCGGGCGGTGATGATGCCGGCCTCCTCCTCGCGCGCCTGGAGCTGAACCAGAGGTTGGCCGGCGCGGACGAACTGGCCGTCGCGGAACATGACCCGGGTGATCAGCTCGGTGGTGCTGGCGGTCACGGTCAGCGACTCCCGGCCCTTGGCCACGCCGAGCACCTCGATCTCGTCGGAGAACGGGCGCAGCATCACGATGGCCTGGTCGACCACCTGGGCGCGGCCGCCGGGGCCGCCGCCGCCGGGCCCGCCCGGACCGCCGCCGCCCTTGTCGTCCTTGCCGAAGGCCAGCTTCCAGCCGGCCGCAACAGCCATCAGCAGCAGGAGCGCGATCGCCGCGGTGAGGAAGAAGTGACGCCTGATCACGATCTCGGAGGCCCTACGAAAAGTCCCGGCAGCAACGTGCGCGGAGCGTCAACCATAGAAGTGTGACATTGAACAGTCACCGACACGGCGACGGAACGGCGCCTCGTCGCATGAGGGACGCCGTACGTCGCGCACTTGAACGGATTAGGTAGTACGTTCCGTCGCTTCGAACGGTTCTTACAAATTGTTCATGCGCCGGGTGCGGGCCGGATCAGGCGTCGTAGCCGGGCAGCTCGCGATCCAGCCGGCGCAGCACGCCGGGCCAGGCCAGACCGGACACCAGCGGCATGGCGGCCGCGCCCTGCCCCATCACTTCCTGCTGAGCCGCCTCGGGCGCCATCAGCACACGGTCGCGGCCGGCGCTCAGCGCCATGGTCTGCTGCACGCAGGCCCGCTCGAGGAAGAACATCCCCAGCCAGCACTCCGCCGCCGTGGCGCCGATCGACATGGTGCCGTGGTTGCGCAGCATCATCAGCTTCTTATCGCCGAGGTCCGCGACGATGCGCTGGCGCTCGTCGAGGTTCAGGGCGATGCCCTCGTAGTCGTGGTAGGCCAGGTTGGGCAGCACCAGCAGGGCGTGCTGCGACAGCGGCAGCAGGCCTTCCGCCTGGGCCGAGACGGCCACCCCCTGGTCCGTGTGCAGGTGCATGACGAACAGGGCGTCCTCACGCGCGGCGTGCACGGCCGAGTGGATGGTGAAGCCCGCCGGATTGATGAAGTGCTGGGTGTCCTGAACGATGCGCCCCTCGAGGTCGACCTTCACCAGGCAGGACGCGGTCATCTCCTCGAAGAAGAAGCCGTAGGGGTTGATCAGGAAGTGGTGCTCCGGGCCCGGCACGCGGGCGGAGATGTGGGTGAAGATCATGTCGTCCCAGCCCATCAGCGCTACGGCGCGATAAAGGGCGGCGAGGTCTACCCGGGCCTTCCACTCGCCCTCGGTGACCTTGTCCTTGAGGGAAACCACGGATCCGTCGGCCATGTCGGACTCCCACGCAGGCTGAGACGGACGCGACCGTCGGCCGTTTGGTGAACATCGTCAAGATTGACGGCTCGTTAAGCTTGTTTTCACCGGCTGTGACGAGGTTGGGGAGGCATTTCCAGCCACGGAGAACGCCTTGTCGCTGGCGGTCCAGGGTAACAACCTGATCTCACTCGCGCGCAGCCGCGAGATCGGCGACCGAGAGCGACTGCTCCTGGGCGTGACGGAGCTGTGCGACAGCTCCCCGGACAGCTTCCGGCCCGAGGTCCAGGCGCTGCTCGACAACGTCTTCATGGCTCTCGTCGTGGAGGCCGAACGCGACATCCGGCGCGCCCTGGCCGAGCGGCTTGCGGGCGCGGAGTGGGCTCCCAAGGCGCTCATCAATGTGCTGGCGCTGGACGAGATTGAGATTGCCCGGCCGATCATCGCCCGCAGCCCCCTGCTGCAGGACCACGACCTGATCCGCCTGCTGGTCGAGGCCACCATCGAGCACCAGATCGAGGTCGCCCGCCGGCCGCAGCTGAGCGCGCGGGTCGTGGACGCGGTGATCGACCGCGGCGAACCGGCGGTCCTGACGGCGCTGGTAGGGAACCCCACCGCCGAGGTGACGGAGGCGAGCATGTCGCGCCTGGTGGAATCCTCGCGGCGCATCGCGGCCCTGCGGACCCCGCTGGCGCGCCACCCGAAGCTGACCAGGATGCTCGCCGAGCAACTCTACAGCTGGGTCGGGCAGGCGCTCCGCGCGGCCATCGCCGACCGCTTCCGGATCGATAGCGCCGAGCTCGACGACAAGATCGCGCAGGCCGTGAAGGCCGCCCACGGCAGGCAGGCCCAGGAGGAGCGCCAGGTCCTGTTGAGGCGCGACGGCGAGAGGGAGGAGATGGAGCGGAGGCTCATCGCCAAGCTGGACGCCGCCGGCCAGCTCAGGCCCGGCTACCTCGTCCGCGCGCTCAAGGAGCGCAAGCTCAGCCTGTTCGAGAACGCGCTGGCGGTGCTGGGCGGCTTCAACGTCGCCGACGTCCGCGCAGCCGTCGATGCGCCCTCGCCCGAGCCGCTCGCGCTCGCCTGCGCCGCAGTCGGCATCGACCGGGTCGTCTTCCCCACCGTGCTCAGCCTTGTGCGCGAGCTCAACGGCGGCCGTCCGTTCGGCATGGATTCGGGCCGCCGGATCCTGCACGCCTTCGGCCTCGAAGGCG
>Ga0196964_10001849_pt1 | contig 10378 bp, 9 predicted proteins | sample S1_10metaG_FD_148615 | JGI IMG/M metagenome (GOLD analysis project Ga0196964, IMG submission 148615) | Soil microbial communities from Anza Borrego desert, Southern California, United States - S1_10 | ecosystem: Environmental > Terrestrial > Soil > Desert | place: USA: California | collected... | reverse complement strand
TGAACAGATCCTGGTACTCCATCTCGAGCGACATCTTCGCCAGTTCGAAGTTCTGGATCTCTTTGAAGAAGGCCACGTCGCGCTTCGGATCGCGGGGATCGAGGCGGATCTTTTCTTCCAGCGCCTTCAGATCCTTGGCCTTCTTGTCGATCGCCTTGCGGTCGGCGTCGAACAACTTTTCGAGTTTATCCTGCACCTCTTTGACCTTGGTGTAGGCGCTGAAGACCTGCGAGACATTCACCACGCCGATGCGCTTGGCGTCTTCGGCGTGCACGCGGACCGCGGTGCCCACCAGCATCAAAGCGCAGACCAGCAGCGCTGTCCCACTCCTGCTGAACATCATTGCATTGCTCCTTTTCTCTCTCATCCGCTCCCTTACGGTCGCGGCTCGGATTTGCCCGCTTCCTCACGGTCGCGGCTCGGGTCGTGTGCCACTGCTGGCTTGTCCAGCAGTGCCGGCCTGAATGTCACTTCTGCGGCTTCGCGTCGACACCCATGCGCCGCGCGTAATCATTGTTCAACTTCAGCAGCACCTCTTCAGTGATGTCCACCGTCTGTGCGCCGAAGAGCACCGGGTTGCGGTTGAAGCGCTCGACGAGTTGCGCGACTGTCTTGGGCGAGATCATCTCCAGCATCGTCTTGCGGTCTCCCGCGGCAGGGTCCTGCGCGGCCTTCTCGTCCACCTCTGGGTCGTCAGCGTTCGGCGAGCGCAAGACAAGCGAGAACCCGCCTTTCTCCGCGACAGCACGAATCCCGACGCGGATGTCTGTCAGAACGTCGCGCATTTCCTTAGTATAGGCTTTCTGAATTTCGTAATTGATGCGGGCCATATCGCGCTCGAAGAGGAATGTGTCTTTGCGCAGCTTCTGCACGGCATCGAAAACGCGTTCATCCTGTTGCTGCGCGGAAAAGTTCTGCTCGAGCTCCCTGCGGCGCTTCACCAGGTCCTCGCTCTTCTGCTGCAGGACCTTTTTCTCCGGGTCGTACCGCGCATCGATGCTGCGCTGGACCTCAGGCACCTTCTTATAGTTCTCGAAAATGTACGACACATTGACGACTGCCAGTTTCTGCCCGCCCCTGTCGGCAGCGCCGGCAGCCAGTGCGGCACCGCTCAGCAGCAGAGTGCAGAGCGCCAGCACGCATTTCGACATCGAAACAACCTCCTTGCCATGCCGACAACAGTCAGCAGGACGAACCAAGCGGCCTATTTCTTCACGCTGATTGCCGCAACAGAGTATGTGACAAGTGGCAGGTGACAAGTGACAGGTTTCTGTCACTCACATGCCGCCTGCTAAAATCTCGTGCCGAACGTGAAGTCGATGGTCTTCTCGCGGTCTTCTTCGTTCTTGGCCACCGGACGCGCCACGTAGATGCGAATAGGCAGCGGTGAGAGCGGTGTCTTGATCGAAAGGCCGAGACCCACCGAGGCGCGGAAGCCGGACTCGTTCGTCACACGCGTCCGGGGATCGGTGTTGCCAGGATCCCAGACTTCGCCGCCATCGACAAATGCCGAGCCGCGCACGATCTCTTCGTAGAGCGGCAGCGAGTACTCCGCGGTCGCAAGGAACAGCTTCTTGCCACCGATCTGGAAGTTGTTCTCCAGCGGCGTGATCGTGCGGAACTGAAAGCCGCGGATCGTGTCGATGCCGCCGGCATAGAAGCGCAGGAACGGCGGCACGTCCTCGCTGTCGCCGTAGGCTTCAATCGCCGCCATGCGGCTGCGCAGTTCGAGGATATGCTTCTGGCCATTCTTCAGCTTGTACACGGTGAAGTAGCGCGCCAGATCGAGCTGCGGCTTAACCCAGTTGTAGCTGCCGAGCAGCGGGCCGCCGCCGAACTCGATGCTGCCTTCCGCCAGGAAGCCGCGCGTCGGCAGGAGCCGGTTGTCGCGGCTGTCATACACGAGGCGCGGCGTAAGGGAGCTTAGAATTCGGTCGCCTTCCTGGCTCTTCAGGATGGGCGGGAAGTTGTCGTTGATCTCTCCGATCTCGGTGAAGCTGAAGCGATACGTGATTTCACCATCCCAGCGCGGGCCCCACAAGCGCCGGCCGGCCGTCATGGAGATGCCCGTATTGGTCTGATCAAAGTCGGCAAAGTTGTTGTCCACGCTGCGGAAGAGCGACCCGCCCAGGCGAATCGGGCGGTCGAACGCCCAGGGTTCAAAGAATGAAACGCTATACCGCTGGCGCTTGGCGCCGCCCTGCGCTTCGATGCTGAAGTTCTGGCCGGCGCCGACAAAGGCATTGCCGCCGACAAGGTCGCGCCAACTCTTCGGGAAGTCGCGATAGTCGAAGTTCCTCTGCGTCAGACGGATGTTGCCGACCACGGAATCGACCGACGAAACGCCGACGCCGAAGTTGAACTCGCCGGTGTTCTTCTCCGTGACGTCGATGATCAGGTTCGCTTCTTCGGGGTTCTCCGTCGGTTCCGGCTTGATCGAGACATCGTCCTCGAAGTAGTTCAGGTTTTTCAAACGCGCGACCGCAATGCGGACTTTCGTGGTGTCGATGCGGTCACCGGGAAAGAGCTCCATCTGGCGGATGATCACTTTGTCGCGCGTCTTCGTGTTGCCGCGCGTGATCACTTCGCGAAGTGTGACTTCGGCGCCCTCGTCGATGCGGAACTCGACGTCGTAGAGATTCGGCGTCTTCTTCGTGCGCTCAGGATCCGTGACGAGCTTCGAATTATACCGGACCTTGGTGAAGACGCGGCCGCGCTCGCCATGCAGGTCTACGATGCGATCATGGTCGTCGGCCATAAGCAGGTCGGAGAAGACGCTGCCGGGCTTGAGCTTCATGACTGCCTCGATCTCGTCGCGCTCGATCGAGTTGTTGCCCTCGATGGTGACGTTGCCGACGTAGTAACGCGGGCCTTCGTTGATCTTGATGACGACCTCTGCCAGCCGCTTGCGCTTCTTGAACCAGTTGAAGTACGTCTCCTTGGATAGATTCACGTCCACGCGCTCGATCTCGACGTCCATGTAACCGGCGCGGCGGTAGTGCGCTTCCAGACGGCGCTTGTCGAGGTCCAGTTCGTCTTCTTTGAGATCGCCGGCGCGGAAGAGACGGCGATGCTTGGTCCCCATGATCGCGCGCAGCGTGCCGTCGCTGAAAGCCTTGTTGCCTTCGAAGTTGATCACGCGGACGCCGACGGGGCTGCCTTCGTCGATCGTGAAGATCACGCGCACTTCGTCTTCGATGTCGACTTCCTTGCCGCCGATCTCCTGGCGGTGGCTTGAGATCGTCTCGACCGCGTACTGCACATCGACTTTGGTGTACGCGCGCTCCTGGTAGTACTTCTTGATCGTAAAGCTGTCGTCGTGGACCTGCCCCTTGTCGTAGCGCCCGCCTTCGTAGGACTTTATTGCCGTTAACAGCTTGGAGCCGCTGATCGAGTTGTTGCCCTTAAATTCAATGCGCGCGATCGTCGCGCGTTCGACAAGGTCCACGTCCAGGCGGATGCCGCCGGGCCATGGAATCGGTTCGGTGGTGCGGACGTTGATGAAGTACGGCGAGTTGATCAAGCGCGCGTAGTCTTCGTCCCAGACCTTCAGCTCAAACGGCCGGCCCTTGCGCGTACGGATCAGGCGCAGCACGGTACCTTCATCGACGCGCGTCAGTCCGCGGAACTGGATCTCCTGAACGATCTGGCCCTCGTACGGGCTGGCGTTGGGATCGCGCTCAGCTTCGCCGGCTGCTTCCGGTTCGCCGGCGTGCAAGGGAAGCGCAGCAGCGGTGCAGAGCAAAACAGCCGATAATATCTTACCGAGCAGGGTCTCTACCGTTCTGGGTTGCCTGCGGAAGGCGCCCGATACGCGGACCGGGCCGGAGTAGGAGGCGGCGATCAGGCGCAAGACACGTCAGGCCCCCGCCGCCGCATCATGTTCAGGCACATATCCCTCAAAGCGCAGAATGTCCTTGTGGAACGTCAGCTTCACCTGCCCGACAGGGCCGTTTCTGTTCTTCAGCACCAGCGCTTCACCAATGTTGATGTTGTTCGCGTTCTGGCCGATGTCGTAGTACTCCGGGCGGTACAGCATGATCACGACGTCGGCGTCCTGCTCAATCGAGCCGGACTCGCGCAGGTCGGAGAGCTGCGGTCGCTTGTCGTCGTTCTCACGCTTTTCGGCGCTGCGGTTGAGCTGCGAAAGCACGATCATCGGGATGCCCATGTCGCGCGCGATGGCTTTCAGGCCGCGCGAAATCTCAGCGACTTCCTGTTCGCGGTTGGCCTGCTTGTTCAGGCCGCTTCCACGCATGAGCTGCAGGTAATCGACGATGACAAGCCGCACGTCATGACGTCGGCGCAGGCGCCGCACGCGCGAACGCAACTGCGAGACGCTGATGCCCGAGCTGTCGTCGATGAAGATCGGCGCCTGCTGCAGAACTTTGCCGAAGAACTGCGCGCGCTCGTACTCCTCTGGTTCAAGCTCGTAGCGCCGCATCTTGTGGCCCTGCAGGTTCGCTTCGGCGCATAGAATGTTCTTGGCGACCTGTTCTTTGGGCATTTCCAGCGAGAAGATCGCCGTCGCTTTGACCTTGGATTCGTTGCCGACGGAGATCTTCCGCGCGATGTTGATCGCGAAGGTCGTCTTTCCCATCGACGGACGGCCGGCGACGATGATCAGTTCTCCCGGCCACAGGCCGCCAGAGAGCAGCCTGTCCAGATCGAGGAATTGCGTGGCGAGGGCCGGAGATTCAATCTCCTGTCCCGCGCGCTTGGCCTCAACGAACCGAGCCGCATCGTTGAGCGTCTGCTCCATGATCGACGTCATCGGTGTCGCGTCTTCGTTGGTGCGCTTGTCGGCGATCTGGAAGACGAGCTGCTCGGCTTCTTCGAGAATCTTCTCGCTGCCTTCGGCCGCCGGCTCGTGGACGATCCTGAGGATCTTGCCCGCGCTCTCGATGAGTTCGCGTTCGATGGCGCGGTCATGGACGAGGCGGCAGTAACTCTCGACGTTCGCGGCCGTCGGCGTGGCCATGATGATCTGGCCGATGGCTTCCTTCCCGCCAACCGCCTCGAGTTTGCCGCGGCGCGTGAGTTCGCTGACGACGTAGAGTTCGTCGAGGTTTTCAGTCTTCTGGAAGAGTTCGTGCAGGATGACGAAGAGTTCGCGGTGGCGCGGGAGATAGAAGTCGTCGGGCTTGAGCTCTTCGATCGCGATTTCCGCCGCGCGCGGATCGATCATCATCGACCCGAGCACGCCGATTTCCGCGTTCTCATCATGCGGCGGGACGCGCTCCAGCAGCTTCTCCGCGCCCGCGAGACTGGGCGCGGCCGTGCGGGACTTGTCGCGATGATCGCGATCGGGCGCGCGTTCCTGAGCCATCATCCCCCCACCACAACCGGTTCCGAGTTTCGAGTTCTGAGTTCCGGGTTATCCCGTGACCAAACTCGGAACTCGGAACCCGCAACCCGGAACCTTCCGTTACTCCGTCTCCGCGACGATCCACACCTTGATCGTGGCTTCGGCGCCCGGTGCGAGCTTGATCACCACGTCCGGGGTTCCAAGCGACTTGAACGGCGCTTCGATCGCGACCGACGCCGGCGGAATGTGAATCTTGTGCTCCGTCATCACGGCTTTCGCGATCTCTTCCTGGCCGACCGAGCCGTACAGCTTGTCTTCCTGCGCGCGGGCCGTGATCGTGACCGAGCGGCCGTTCAGGGTCTCAGCGACGCGCTTGAGTTCCTCAACCTTCTTCTGCTCGCGGACCATGCGGCGCTTGCGCTCGGCTTCGATCTGCTTCTCCGCGTCGGCGGTGCAGAGCATCGCCTTCTGCCGCGGCAGCAGGTAATTGCGCGCATATCCGTCGCGGACTTCGACGACCTCGCCGAGTTTGCCCACCTTGTCGATGTCGTCCCGCAAAATGACTTTCATGTCAGCTCTCCGTTTCCCGGCCGCGTGCCGTCAGGCAAGCGCCGAGTGTTGCTCCAAAAAGGGCATGCGCTGAAAGGACTCCGCGTCCTTGCAGACAAACCCGGCCGAAGAGCAGGGGAGAAAGGGCGATTTCACGGCAAATGGAAACGATATAAGCCGTGCGGAAGTCCGCGCGGAATCGCTCCCGGCCGAGAAAGCCCCTGAAATTCCCCCACTCAACACAGTATCGGCACAACGCGCCAGCAACCACACTGGCAATCGTCACATTGCGCCGAATGCGTTCAAACTTAAGCCAGAGCAACTGTTTAGACGAACGATACCTTAGCGTCTTCAGTCGCTCTTGCAAACGAAATGGGAAGCTCCACCGAGCAGAGCTTGCCGAAAAATGCACATCATGAACGCACGTAAGACCTTGTGCGCACGTGCAGAACATCCTGCCTGCGTGCATTTTTCCGAAAGTCATCCCTCGCTTACGCGTCGGGCTTCCATCTTCCGGTCTACCGGCCGACGAACGGCAACAGCGCCAGCATGCGCGCGCGCTTCACGGCGAGCTGGATCCGGCGCTGGCAGTACGCGCATGCGCCCGAGCGCTTCCTCGAGAACAGCTTGCCCTGCGGCGTGACCAGCTTCTGCAACGTCCGGGTGTCCTTGTAGTCCACGAGGCATTTGCCTTCCTTCATGAAGCGGCACGCCCCGCGGCGGTGGTACATCCCACCTTCGCGGTCTTCCCTGCTCTGATACTCTCGTTCTGCCACGATCTACTCTCCTTCTGGATTCTGAATTCTGGATTCTGAATTCTGCTCTTAAAACGGAATGCTGTCTTCCTGGATGTCGAGGTCCTCGCCGCCGCTGTCGGGCGGGCCTTCCATCTGGTCCGGCGCCGGAGGCGCCTGACGGCCGCCACCTTGCTGCGGACGTTGCTGAGGCGGGCGACCGCCGCCGCCCTGGCCACCCTGCCCGCCGCCACCCGGCAGAAAATGGATGCGCTCAGCGACGACCTTCAGCTTCGAACGCTTCTGCCCCGTTTGCTTGTCGTCCCATTGGTCCAGTTTCAAACGGCCTTCAATGAAGACCGGCCGTCCCTTGCTCAGGTACTGATTCGCGACTTCGGCCTGCTTTCCCCACACTTCGATATCCACGAACGTGACTTCTTCGCGGAGTTCATTTGTTTTCGAATCACGGTACTTGCGATTCACGGCCAGGCCGAGCTGCGCCAGGCCCATCCCTGAAGGCGTGTAACGCATTTCGACATCCCGCGTGAGGTTGCCCATCAGCAGGACTTTGTTGAAGCTTGCCATATCACGGCCTCCTTATTCTAAGTCGCTACCGTCGAACCGCGTTCAGCGCGCGCCCGGACCGGTCGCGCCGGGGCCGCTGGCTCCGCCACCGCTCGGCGCGGAACGCTCCGTGCGCTCAGGCCGGTCACCGCGATCAGGCCGACCGCCGCCGCCGAAGCGATTGCCGCCGCCGCCGAAAAACCGGCGCTCGCCGCCGCCACCGCCCGGGCCGCTGAAATCGTCATCATCGATTCCACGCACTGGAGGCGTCGTGGTGAGACCGTCCTCGTCGACGGTGATCATGTGCCGCAGGACAAGGTCCGAGAGCTTCGCCTGGCGGTCGATCTTGATCACGTTGTCCGTCGGCGCGCTGAAGTGGCTGATGATGTACAGCCCGCGCTTCTTCTTCTTGATCGGATACGCGAGGCGGCGTTCTTCCCACTTGTCGCCGTTGATCCAGGCGCCGCCGCCTTTCTCAACGATTTCCTTCAGGCCCGTGACGACCTTGTTGTAATCTTCGCGGCCGGTGTTCGCGTCCACGACCCACATGCACTCGTACAGGCGTGTGCCTGCGGGAAGTGTTGGCGTTGGTGGCACCACAGGTGCCGGGGCTGTTGCTGTTGCTGTTGCTGGTGCTGCTGGTGCGTCTGCCATCTTTCTTCTCTCCTTGCCTTTCTGTTCGTACCGCAGGCGTCTCGCCTGCTATGCCTTTGCGGGCGAGACGCCCGCGGTACATATCATCCTTTGCTGTTGTACTTCGCGGCTGTCTTCTCTGCGCCGTGGCCCGCCCAATACAGGCATGCGTCAGCGGAGAGTTCCAGCTTCTCCTTCAGCACTTCCTCTTCCGCCTCGGAGAACCGCCCGAGCACGTGCCCGGCGAGATCTCGCGGCTGCTGTTCCTTCTCGCTGCCCGGCGCCGCATGCCGCCCGCCGACTCCCAGCCGCAGGCGGGGGAACGCCTGCGTGCCCAGCCGGGCAGTGATGTCCTTCAGCCCGTTGTGCCCGCCCGGCGATCCGTCCGGGCGCATCCGCAACGCTCCAACCGGTAGCGCCACGTCATCGACCACGACGAGCACGTCGGCCGGCTCGACCTTGTAGAAGCCGCTGAATCCCAGGACCGTTTCGCCCGAAAGATTCATATACGTCTGCGGCTTCACCAGCAGCAGCTTGCCATCGCCGCTCTGCGGTCCCTGCCATTTCTCAGGCAAGTCGCCGGCAGCGTACTCGCCTTTGAACTTCGTCCGATCGAAGTCGGTGTTCAGCCGCTTCGCCAGAAGATCCAGGATGCGAAACCCGACGTTGTGCCGGGTTTTCGCATACTCCTTGCCTGGATTGCCCAATCCCACAATCAACCGCATACACGACCTCAACACAGAGTTCACAGAGGCCACAGAGATAAATGGAGTGGGCCCTCTACCGCGTCTTCTTCCAATCCGTCTGTTCTCTGTGAACTCTGTGCTCTCCGTGTCTCTGTGTTGAGGTCGTGTTCTGTTGCGTTCACCCAGCGCTTGGCGTCTCGAACCTCCAAGAGCCAAGAGCCAGGAGCCAGGAGCCAAGAGCTATTTCTTGGCTTCCTTCTTCTCTTCCTTCTTTTCGGCCGGCTTGGCGCCACCCGCTGCTGCCGCACCCTCGGCCGGAGCCTCTTCCTTCTTGGCCGTGAGCACTTCCGGCTCGGTCGGCGCGCCTTCCGCCGGCGCCGCGACCTCAACCTTCGGCTCGTGGACACTGACGATCACCTGCTCCGGAGAATCCGTCGCCACCACGCCCTCAGGCAGCTTCACTTCTTTGACATGCAGCACGTCGTCGAGATCCAGCGGCTCGACGTCGATCGTGATCTTGTCCGGGATGGCCGTGGGCAGACATTCGACGTGAATCGTATGCACCGCCTGCGTCAGCACGCCGCCCTTGACCGCGCCCTTCGGCACGCCCTTGATCACGATGCCGACGGCGACGCGGACCTTCTGGCCTTCGCGCAACTCGTTGAAGTCCACATGCAGCGTCTCATCACCGACACTGTCGTACTGCACGTCCTTGATGAGCGCCTGGCGGTCGCCGCCGTCCAGCTTCAGCGTGATCACGCGCTCGCCGCTGGTCAGCACCTTCAGCCATTCATTTCGCGGAATGGCCAGGTTCGTGCCCACTTTTCCTTCGCGGTAGATCACCGCCGGAATCTGGTTGTTGTTGCGCAGGCGCTGCGCCGCGTGGCGCCCCTTTTCGTTGCGGATGGCGGCCTTCAATTCTCGTGGCATGACATTCCTTCTTTCTTCTCTCGCTCCCGTTGGGAGCTTTCACTCACGCGGGCCGCTCTTCCGGTAAACAGGCCGGAACCTCGGCGTCGCCGCGCACTTCACGTCCGATGTCGATTGTCCGATGTCGTATGTCAGTCGACGTCGGACAATCGACATCGGACATCCGACGTTTGTTAAAACAACACGCTCACACTCTCATTGCAGTGTGTGCGCTTGATCGCTTCGCCCAACAGCGGCGCGATCGACAGCACTTTCAAGTTCACGTTCTCCGGCCGTTTCTTGAGTTCGATTGTGTCGCACACAGCGAGTTCCGTGACCGGCAGTCCGTTCAGGCGTTCGAACGCGCGGCCGCAGAAGACCGGATGCGTGGCCATGACGATGACGCTCTTGGCGCCGTACTCGAGCGCCGTCTGCACGGCCTGCGTGACGCTGCCGGCCGTTGAGATCATGTCGTCCACGATCAGCGCGTTGCGGCCTTTGATCTCGCCGACGACGTGGCCCTTGACGACTTCAGAATCGCCGACGCGGCGCTTGTCGATGACGGCGAGTGACGCGTTCAGCCGGCGCGCGAACTTCTCCGTCACCTTCGTGCGGCCGAGATCTGGGCTCAGGATCGTCAGGTTGTCGAGGCCCAGCTCGCGCATATGCGCGATCTGCACCGGCGTGGCGTACAAGTGGTCCACTGGCAGGTCGAAGAAGCCCTGGATCTGTTCGGCGTGCAGTTCGACGCACATCACGCGGTCCGCGCCGGCGTGCATGATCAGGTTGGCGACGAGTTTCGCGGTAATCGGCACGCGCCCCTGGTCTTTGCGGTCCTGGCGCGCGTAACCGAAATAAGGAATGACGGCGGTGACGCGCTGCGCCGACGCGCGCTTGCAGGCGTCGATGAGCACCAGCAATTCGATCAGGTGGTCGTTCACTGGCGGACTTGTCGGCTGAATGATGAATACATCGCGGCCGCGCACGTCCTCGCG
>Ga0196964_10001848_pt1 | contig 10378 bp, 9 predicted proteins | sample S1_10metaG_FD_148615 | JGI IMG/M metagenome (GOLD analysis project Ga0196964, IMG submission 148615) | Soil microbial communities from Anza Borrego desert, Southern California, United States - S1_10 | ecosystem: Environmental > Terrestrial > Soil > Desert | place: USA: California | collected... | reverse complement strand
GGTTACGCCCAGTACCTGCCGATCGGGGGCGTGGTCGCCGCCGTGCTGCTGGCCGAGATGATCATGGTCAGCGTCGCCGTCGCCGACCGCGGGGCGGCCGCCGGCAAGACGCCGGTCGCGGCCCCCGCCGACCTCTCCAACGCCGAGGCGATCGGGCGGGTGCTCTACACGGACTACGTCTACTTCTTCCAGGCGGCGGGGATCGTGCTGCTGATCGCCATGATCGGCGCCATCGTCCTGACCCTCCGCCACAAGCCGCACGTCAAGCGCCAGGAGATCCACCGGCAGGTGGGCCGCAAGCGCAAGGACGCCATGGACATCGTCACGCCGCCGACCGGGCAGGGGATCTCGGAATGACCATCGGGCTCGCCCACTACCTGACCGTGGCCGCCATCCTGTTCACGATCGGCGTCTTCGGCATCTTCGTGAACCGCAAGAACGTGATCGTCATCCTGATGTCGATCGAGCTGATCCTGTTGGCCGTGAACATCAACCTGGTGGCCTTCTCGACCCACCTGAACGAGGTGTCCGGCCAGGTGCTGGCCATGTTCGTGCTCACCGTCGCGGCCGCCGAGGCGGCCGTGGGCCTGGCCATCCTCGTCACCTTCTTCCGCAACCGCGGCGACATCGCCGTGGACGACGCCTCGATGATGAAGGGCTGATCCGCGTGGACCTTCACACCCTTCTGACCGTCGCGGTGTTCGCCCCGCTGGTGGGCGCGACGATCGCGGGCCTGTTCGGCAGGCGCATCGGCGATGTCCCGTCGATGTTCGTGACCACAGGCCTGCTCTTCCTGAGCTGCGCCGTCGCCTGGTGGGCCTTCTACCTGCACACCTGGGGCGGGCAGGGCGCGACCCTGGTCGAGCTGTTCCGCTTCATCGACATCGGCCAGTTCCGTTCGACCTGGTCGATCCGCTTCGACGCCCTGTCGGCGGTGATGCTGGTGGTGGTGACCACGGTCTCCGCCCTCGTGCACCTCTACAGCTGGGGCTACATGAAGGAGGATCCCGGCAAGCCGCGGTTCTTCGCTTACCTGTCGCTGTTCACCTTCGCCATGCTGGCGCTGGTGACCGCCAACGACTTCATGCAGCTGTTCTTCGGCTGGGAAGGCGTGGGCCTGGCCTCCTACCTGTTGATCGGCTTCTGGTTCCACAAGGCGACGGCCAACGCCGCGGCGATCAAGGCCTTCGTGGTCAACCGCGTGGGCGACTTCGGCTTCGCGCTGGGCATCATGACCGTCTACTGGATGTTCGGCACCATCCGGTTCGACGAGCTGTTCCCGCTGCTGGCGGACGTCGCCGCGGGCCAGCGCTGGGACTTCATCGGCTACAGCTGGTCGGCGCTCGACCTGGCCGGGGTGCTGCTGTTCATCGGCGCCATGGGCAAGTCGGCCCAGTTCTTCCTGCACACCTGGCTGCCCGACGCCATGGAAGGCCCGACCCCGGTCTCGGCCCTGATCCACGCCGCGACCATGGTGACCGCCGGCGTCTACATGGTCTGCCTGCTCTCGCCGCTCTACGAACACGCGCCGATTGCGCGCGACATCGTGGCCGTCACCGGCGCCGTCACCGCCCTGTTCGCGGCCACGGTCGGCCTGGCCCAGAACGACATCAAGCGGGTGATCGCCTACTCGACCTGTTCGCAGCTCGGCTACATGTTCTTCGCCGCCGGCGTCGGGGCCTACGACGCCGCCATGTTCCACCTGTTCACCCACGCCGCCTTCAAGGCGCTGCTGTTCCTGGGCGCCGGCTCGGTCATCGTCGGCATGCACCACGAGCAGGACATGCGGGCGATGGGGGGACTGCGGAAGTACCTGCCGTTCACCTATGCGGCCATGACCATCGGCACCATCGCCATCACCGGCCTGGGCATCCCGAACCTGCACATCGGCTTCGCCGGCTTCTACTCCAAGGACGCCATCATCGAGGCGGCCTACATGGCCGGGGCCGACAACAACGCGGCCATGTTCGCCTTCTGGATCGGCGTCATCGTCGCCGGCCTGACCGCCTACTACTCGTGGCGACTGGCGTTCATGACCTTCGAGACGACGCCGAAGTGGGAGCACGGCCACGCCCACGCCCACCACCACGACGACCACGCGTCCCCGGCCCAGCTCGAGACCCACACCGAGCCGGCCGCCGCCCACGAGCATCCCGTCGACCACGCGCACAAGCCGCACGAGAGCCCGCTGACCATGCTCATCCCGCTGGCGGTGCTGTCGGTGGGCGCCATCGCCGCCGGCTTCGTCTTCTTCCCGTACTTCATGGGCGAGGCGAACGGCGAGTTCTGGAAGGGCGCGATCTACGGCCTCGGTTCGGCCGAGGCGCACGGCGCGGTCGCCGAGGCGCACGGCGCGGCCGCCGGCCACGGCGAGGCGCACCACCCGCCGACCTGGGTGCTCTGGGCGCCGCTGGTCGCCAGCCTGCTCGGCCTGCTGGCCGCGGTCTGGTTCTACCTGGTCAAGGAAGGGCTGGCGAAGCGCCTGGCCGACAACGGCGGCCCGCTGCACAGCTTCTTCTACAACAAGTGGTACTTCGACGAGCTCTACGACCTGGTCTTCGTCCGCGGCGCCCGGTTCCTCGGCGACCTGTTCTGGAAGGGCGGCGACCAGAACGTCATCGACCGCTTCGGCCCCAACGGCACGGCCTGGGCCTCGCTGTTCACCGCCGGCCGGCTGTCGAGGATCCAGTCCGGCTACGTCTATCACTATGCGTTCGTGATGCTGCTCGGCGTGGCCGGCCTGCTCACCTTCGCCTTCTGGCTGATGGGAGCGTAAGCCGATGCCCAACGCCCTGTCCGTCGTCACCTTCCTGCCGCTGGTCGGCGCCCTTGCGATCACCCTGCTGCGCCTGATGGCGCGCGCGGACGACAAGGCCGCCATCGACCGCAACGCCCGCTGGATCGCGCTGTGGACCACGCTCGCCACCCTCGGCGTGGCGACCTGGCTCGTGCTGGCCTTCGATCCCGCCGCGACCGGCTACCAGTTCGTCGAGCGCTACGTTTGGTTCGCGGGCGCCGAATACCACATGGGCGTGGACGGGATCTCGATCCTGTTCATCCTGCTCAACGCCTTCCTGATGCCCCTGTGCATCCTGGCCAGCTGGACGACCATCAAGGACCGGGTGGTCGAGTACATGATCGCCTTCCTGGTGCTGGAGACGCTGGTCACCGGCGTGTTCACCGCGCTCGACCTCTTCCTCTTCTACATCTTCTTCGAAGGCGGCCTCGTGCCGATGTTCCTGATCATCGGCATCTGGGGCGGCAAGAACCGCGTCTACGCGGCCTACAAGTTCTTCCTCTACACCCTGCTGGGCTCGATCCTGATGCTGGCGGCCATGTTCTACATGGCGGGGGTCGCCGGCACGACGAGCATCCCGGAGCTCAGCGAGTACGCCTTCGACGAGAACACCCAGATCCTGCTGTGGCTGGCCTTCTTCGCCTCCTTCGCGGTGAAGATGCCGATGTGGCCGGTGCACACCTGGCTTCCGGACGCCCACGTCGAGGCGCCCACGGCCGGCTCGGTGATCCTGGCCGGCATCCTGCTCAAGCTCGGCGGCTACGGCTTCATCCGCTTCAACCTGCCCATGTTCCCGCAGGCTTCGGAGCTGCTGGCGCCGCTGGTCTTCGGCCTGTCGGTGGTGGCGATCATCTACACCTCGCTGGTCGCCTTCCGGCAGGTCGATATCAAGAAGCTGATCGCCTACTCCTCGGTGGCCCACATGGGCTTCGTCACCATGGGCATCTTCTCGGGCAACCTGGAGGGGATGCAGGGGGCGATCTTCCAGATGCTGAGCCACGGCCTGGTCTCGGGCGCGCTCTTCCTCTGCGTCGGCGTGGTCTACGACCGCATGCACACGCGCGAGATCGCCTTCTACGGCGGCCTGGCCGAGCGCATGCCCTGGTACGCGGCGACCTTCATGCTGTTCACCATGGCCAACGTCGGCCTCCCTGGCACCTCGGGCTTCGTCGGCGAGATCACCACCATGACCGGGGTCTACCAGGCCTCGACCTGGACGGCCTTCCTGGCCGCCACGGGGGTCATCCTCTCGGCGGTCTACGCCCTGACGCTGTATCGCCGGGTCATCTTCGGCACGATCACCAATCCCCAGCTGGCCACCATCACCGACCTCGACTGGCGCGAGGTGGTGGTGTTCGTCCCGCTGATCGTCGGCACCCTGGCCATGGGGATCTACCCGGCCATGGTCTTCGACCTGACGCAGGCCTCGGCGAACGCCGTGGTTTCGACCTACCAGGCCGCGATCGGCGGCTGAGGACCTCATGGATTACTTGAACGCCCTCATGCCCGCGCTGCCCGAGCTGATCCTGGTGGTCGGCGCGCTGATCTGGCTGGTCGTCGGCGCCTTCTCCAAGGGCAAGGCGGTCGGGGCCGTCAGCATGCTGTCCGGCGCGACCCTGGTGCTCGCCGCCTTCGCCGCCGCGCTCGGTCCCCTGGGCGTGCTGTTCAACGGCGCCTTCGTCATGGATCCCATGGCCGCCTTCGCCAAGGTGGCCATCTACGCCTCCAGCGCCGTCGCCATTGTCCTCGGCCACGGCTGGCTGGGGCGGACGGGCGAGCAGAAGTTCGAGTTTCCCATCCTGGTGCTGCTCGCCGCCGTGGGCATGAGCATGATGGTCTCGGCGGGCGACCTGATCGCCACCTACGTCGGGGTCGAGCTGCACTCCCTGGCCCTCTACGTGCTCGCCGCCTTCCGCCGCGACGACGCCCGCTCGTCCGAAGCCGGGCTCAAGTACTTCGTCCTCGGCGCGCTCAGCTCCGGCATCCTGCTCTACGGCATCTCGCTGATCTACGGCTTCACCGGCTCGCTCGAGTTCGGGGCCATCGCCGAGGCCGTCGGCGGCGACGCCGGGACGGGCGCCATCTTCGGCCTGGTGTTCCTGATCTGCGGCCTGGCCTTCAAGGTCTCGGCCGCGCCGTTCCACATGTGGACGCCCGACGTCTACGAGGGGGCCCCGACGCCGATGGTGGCCTTCTTCGCCGCCGCCCCGAAGCTCGCCGCCATGGTGCTGTTCGCCCGCATCATGTCCGAGGGCTTCCCCGGCGCCATCGACGACTGGCGCCAGGTGGTGCTGGTGGTGGCGGCCATCTCCTTCGCCGTCGGCGCCTTCGGCGGCCTGGTGCAGAAGAACCTCAAGCGGCTGCTCGCCTATTCGTCGATCGCCAACATCGGCTACGCCCTGCTCGGCATCGCCGCGGGCACCGACGCGGGCATGCAGGCCATGCTGATCTTCATGGTCCTCTACATGATCGACGTGACCGCGTTCTTCGCGTGCATCATGGCGCTGCGCCGCGACGGCCGGGAGCTCGACCGCATCGACGACCTGTCGGGCCTCAAGCGCGAAAAGCCCGGCCTGGCGGTGGCCATCACCATCCTGTCCCTGTCCGTGCTGGGCATGCCGCCATTCGCCGGCTTCTGGGCCAAGTACTACGTGTTCAAGGCCGCCATCGCCGAGGGCCTGTGGCCGATCGCCGTCGCCGGCCTGGTGTTCTCGGTGATCGCAGCCTTCTACTACCTGCGCATCATCAAGGTGATGTGGTTCGATCCGGCCCCGGGGCCGGCCGACGGCTCGCCCAGGGAGGCCCAGTGGATTGCGGTCGCCGGCGCGGCCTTCAGCTTCCCCGTCGTGCTGCTGGCCCTGGTCTGGCTGGACCCGGCGGCGCGTGCGGCCGCGGCTGGATTCGGCGTCGGCTGAGGTCCTTCCGCCGCCTTTGTGCGAGAGTGGCAGGGTTGTCAGGGGCTGTTTTCCTGATAGCCTAAGAATAACAATAAGTTATGCTCGTTCGACCATTGAGGGCCGAAATCCGCCGATGACCATGCCGACCGTCCCCGTCCTGCGCTTCGACGAGATCGATTCGACGAACGCCGAGGCGCGCAGGCGGGCCGAAGCGGGCGAGGCCGGTCCCTTGTGGATCACCGCCGCCCGGCAGACCGCGGGTCGAGGACGCCGCGGCCGGGCCTGGTCGAGCGAACCGGGCAACCTCGCCGCCACCCTGCTCACCGCCACCCGCAAGTCCACGGGCGAGGCGGCCCAGATCGCCTTCGTCGCGGCCCTGGCCGCCGCCGAGCTCTGCGACGCCTGGGTCCCGTCGAGCCTGGTGCGGATCAAGTGGCCCAACGACGTGCTGGTGGGCGGGGCCAAGATCTGCGGCATCCTGATCGAGAGCGGGACGATGGCGGACGGCCGCCTCTGGCTGGCCGTGGGCTGCGGGGTCAACCTCGCCCACGCGCCGCATGACACGCCCTATCCCGCAACCAGCCTCGCGGCCCACCTCAAGGACGGCGTCGTGGAGGCGCCGGCGCCGGCCGAAGCCATGGCCGGCTTCGCGGCCGCGTTCGGGCGCTGGCTGCGGACGTGGGAGGAGAGCGGCTTCCAGCCGATCGCCGACGCCTGGACCGCCCGCGCCGTCGGCCTCGGCGGCTTCTGCGTCGCGCGCCTCGGGGCGGAAACGCTGGAAGGCACGGCCGAGGGCCTGGACGCGGACGGGGCGCTTCGCCTGCGCATGGCGTCCGGCGATGTCCGCCGGATCACCGCCGGCGACGTGTTCTTCGAGGCCGCCTGATGCTGCTGGCCATCGAACAGGGCAACACCAACACGCTGTTCGCGGTCCACGACGGGTCCGACTGGATCGCCCAGTGGCGCACCGCCACCGACGCCAGCCGCACCGCCGACGAATACGCCGTGTGGCTGCACCAGCTGCTGGAGATGGCCAGGCTGAAGCTGGCGGACCTCGACGCCTGCATCATCTCCACCGTGGTGCCGCAGTCGCTGTTCAACCTGCGCAACCTGTCGCGGCGCTACCTGCACGCCGAGCCGCTGGTGGTCGGGGAGAACGCCACCCTGGGCATCGACGTCCGCATCGAGAAGCCGTCGGAGGCCGGCGCCGACCGCCTGGTCAACGCCATCGGCGGTTTCGTCGCCTACGGCGGCCCCTTGATCGTCGTCGACAGCGGCACGGCCACCACCTTCGACATCGTCGGGGCGGACGGGGCCTTCGAGGGCGGAGTGATCGCCCCGGGCATCAACCTCAGCATGCAGGCCCTGCACCAGGCGGCCGCGCGCCTGCCGCGCATCGGCATCGAGAAACCGCCGCGCGTCATCGGCCGCGGCACGGTCGAGGCCATGCAGTCGGGGGTGTACTGGGGCTACGTCGGGCTGATCGACAGCCTGATCGAACGCATCAGGGCCGAGTACGGCAGGCCCATGACGGTGATCGCCACCGGCGGCGTCGCCTCGCTGTTCGAGGGAGCCTCCGAGCGCATCGACCGTTTCGATCACGACCTGACGATCCGCGGGCTCCTTGAGATTTACCGCCGGAGCACCACTTCGGCTTCCGAATGAAAAAGCACCCCGACGACGAACTCGTCTTCCTGCCGCTGGGCGGGTCGAACGAGATCGGTATGAACCTGAACGCCTACGGCTACGGCCCGGCGGACGACCGCCGCTGGATCATCGTCGACGTCGGCGTGACCTTCGGCGACCAGACCACGCCCGGCGTGGACATCATCGTGCCCGACCCGACGGCGCTGGAGGGCGAGGACATCATCGGCATCGTCCTGACCCACGCCCACGAGGACCACATCGGCGCCCTGGGCTGGATCTGGCCGCGGATCAAGGCCCCCATCTACGCCACCCCGTTCACCGCCTTCCTGGTGCGCGAGAAGCTGCGCGACGCCGACCTGCTGGACGAGGTGACGATCATCGAGGTGCCGCTGGGCGGCTCGATCGAACTGGGCCCGTTCACCGTCGACTTCGTCACCATCACCCACTCGATCCCCGAGCCCAACGGCCTGGCCATCCGCACCCCGCTGGGCGTGATCCTCCATACCGGCGACTGGAAGATCGACGAGGACCCGGTCATCGGCCAGCGCACCGACGTCGAGACCATCCGGCGGCTGGGCGAGGAGGGGGTCCTGGCCATGGTCTGCGACTCCACCAACGTCTTCGTCGACGGCGTGGCGGGCTCCGAGGCCGACGTGCGCGACGCCCTGACCGCCCTCATCGCGCCCCTGAAAGGCAAGATCGCGGTCGGCTGCTTCGCCTCCAACGTCGCCCGCGTCGACAGCGTCATCCGGGCGGCGGAGGCGGCCGGGCGGCGGGTGTCCCTGGTCGGTCGTTCGATGCACCGGATCACCGCCGCGGCCAAGTCGGTCGGCCTGTTGCACGACGTGAAGGAGTTCATCCCCGACGCCGAGGCCAAGCACTTCAAGCCGGACGAGATCCTCTACGTGTGCACCGGCAGCCAGGGCGAGCCCCGCGCCGCCCTGTCGCGCATCGCCGAGGGCGCCCACCCGCAGGTGAACCTCTCCAACGGCGACCACGTGATCTTCTCGAGCCGGGTGATCCCCGGCAACGAGATCGCCATCCGCAACCTGCAGAACAATCTCTCCGACCGGGGGATCCGGATCTACACCGAGCGCGACCACCCCGGCATCCACGTCTCGGGCCACCCGTGCCGCGACGAGCTGCGCCAGATGTACCAGTGGGCGCGGCCGCAGATCGCGGTTCCCACCCACGGTGAGCGCCGCCACCTGGTCGAGCACACGGCCCTGGCCAAGGAGATGCAGGTTCCCCACACCATCGCGCCGCGCAACGGCGACCTGGTCAAGCTGGCGCCCGGCCACCCGTCGGTCATCGACGAGGCCCCCTCGGGCCGGCTGTTCGTCGACGGAGGCATGCTGGTGCCTGAGGCCGGCGAGGCGCTGCGAGAACGCCGCCATGCGGCCCACAACGGCGTGCTGGTGGTCAGCTTCGCCATCGACGGCAAGGGCCGCCAGGCGTCTGACATCGAGGTGCGGGGCCTGGGCCTGCCCGGCGACGCCGACTACGCCCTGGAGGACGCGCTCGACGACCTCGCCGACCGGGCCAAGCAGGCGCTGCGCGAGATGAACCCGGCCGAACGCAACGACGAGGAAGCGGTCGAGGCCGCCATCGCCCGCGCCCTGAAGAAGGCCTCGCAGCGCATCTGGGACCGCCGGCCGATCGTCGAGACGGTGGTCCTGCGCGTCTGACGCTCGTCAGCGAACAAGGTTCGTCGTAGGGTTCCCCGCGAAGCTCGGGGAGGACTTCATGCGTCCCGTGATGGTGCTGATCGCCGCCGGCCTGCTGGCCGGGTGCGGCGACTACAGCGGCCGGGGATCTCCCGGCAAGGCGTACGACGAAGCGCTGACCGCCCCGAACCCGGTCCCGCCCGGCAAGGCCGGCGAGGACATGGTCCGGCGCCTGAACGCGCTGGAGATGATCCCCGAGGGCGCCGGCATGGACGCCTACTTCGCGGCCGACATCTCCGAGGCGATGAAGAAGGACATGGCCGGCGACGAGGTCGGGGCGGTGTCCTACGACTATCGCTGGAACGCCCAGGATTTCGAGGTCAGCGACGTCGCCTACCAGACCATGGGCCTCGCCGACGGGACCGGCCGCGTCGTCGTCACCTTCAAGAACTTCGGCGAGTTCGGAACCACGCTCTACGATCTGTGCCGCCGCGCCGACGGGACATGGCGCATCTTCGACGTGCGGTCGAACGACCAGGACGACGGCAGCCTGCGCCACGCGCTGGGCCTGAAACGGGGGGAGGTGACCCGATGCTGAAGCAAGCGACCCTGGCGGCGTTCGCCGCCGTCCTGCTGGCGGCCACGTCGGCCGCGGCCTTGGACGACCCGGACCAGCTGATCAAAGGGCTCTACGCCCTGCCGACCCTGCCGTCGAAGCCCGGGGACGCGGACCGCTGGCTGGCGCGCGACGCGGCCCAGGCCTACGACCGGCAGCTGCAGGCCGACGAACCGATGCCGGCTACCGACGGCGACTGGCGCTACGATTCCCAGGAGTGGGAGATCAGCGACCTGGTCATCTCGAGACCCGTGGCGGCGAAGGATTTCGGCGGCGCCGACGTGATGCTGGTCGAGGCCAGCTTCAAGAACTTCGGCAAGCCCAACCGGGTGACCTGGACCCTGTGCCTGGCCTCGACGGGTTGGCGGATCGCCGACGCGCGGGGCGAAAATGATGGTGGCGTCTGGCGGCTGCGGGAGTATCTGGAGGTCCCCCTCGATAGTCTCCGCTGCTGAGTGAAATGATCGGCCGTCTGAACCACGTCGGCGTGGCCACGCCTTCCATCGACGAGAGTATCCGGCTCTACCGCGACGTCCTCGGGGCGACGCGCATCCATGAGCGCTTCGCCATGCCCGAGCAGGGGGTCATGGTCTGCTTCGTGGACCTGCCGAACGCCCAGATCGAGCTGATCGAGCCCTACGGCGAAGCCTCGCCCCTGGCCGGCTTCCTGGCCCGCAACCCCAAGGGCGGCCAGCATCACGTCTGCTTCGAGGTCGAGGACATCGTCGCCGCCCGCGACGCCATGCGGGCCAAA
>Ga0196964_10001847_pt1 | contig 10380 bp, 4 predicted proteins | sample S1_10metaG_FD_148615 | JGI IMG/M metagenome (GOLD analysis project Ga0196964, IMG submission 148615) | Soil microbial communities from Anza Borrego desert, Southern California, United States - S1_10 | ecosystem: Environmental > Terrestrial > Soil > Desert | place: USA: California | collected... | reverse complement strand
TGGCAATCATTTACTCACCATGCATAACCAGGAAGCCGATGCAGAAAATCAATGGTTCATGGACAAAACAGGCGAATTTTCGAAGCTATTTGGAAAAATGAACCTGGACACTTCTTTCTTTCAGCCTACTGGTAAAACGAGTCTCCAATCGACACTATCCAAATTCTTACCTAATCAATCTGTCATCCTCGTTCATAATGTTCATACCTCTGAAGAGGATCTGCAAGCTATTGAGCTGCAAGCCGCAAGCCGCAAACTGCATTGGTGCTTATGTCCAAATGCAAATAAGTTTATAAATAATGAATTACCCGATGTAGATCTGTTTATCAAACATAACGGTGAGATCGTCCTCGGCACAGATAGCCTTGCATCTAATCATCAACTCAGCATTCTGGAAGAAATAAAAACGATCAAACAGCATTTCCCGAATATCCAAATGAAGGAACTATTGAAATGGGCAACCAGTAATGGAGCTAAGGCTTTGCAAATGGATAAGCTTTTGGGGGATTTTGAAAAGGGGAAACAGCCGGGAATTATCTTAATAGATAATACAATTACCAGCGTAAAACGGATTCTGTAAATTTTGAACCACAAAGACTCAAAAACACACTAAGCAACACTAAGTTTGTGTGACCCTTCGTACACTTCGAGTTTTTGTGGTTCCAAATAAAATATTCCTAATTTAATATTTCGCGTAGCACTGGTAATGTCCTCATCGTCCCGAAATCCTGGATGTGAAATGAATAAAAGACTTCATACGCTTGCAACAATTGCCTTCTGATCTCCTGGTTCAGTTTGATAGTTTCCAATTCAACAGGCCGTCGAACCTGTAGCAATTCCGCAGTGACAAGAGCCAGCCTTTCTTCTATAAAATGTGGATGCGGAGGGAGTTGACCTGTAAAAGATCCTTCTTTTAGATCAAAAAATATTTCTTTAGAGTTGGTTAATTCTTTACCCCGTGGCTGTGGTGGTATACCGAAAAATAGAGGCAGATGCAGGGCAAAGAAAAGTGGAAAATTAGCGGTAACGGTTTCACTACTTTCATCAAGATGCAGAAAACTATCTTCCGTGAAATAGAAAAGTTCCGGATTTGCTTCCGGTTGCTTGAGGCATTTAGTGAGCAATTCGACCATGAACAGGGCCACTGCATTTTTCGGGACATCAGAAAAAATATGCTGATAAATAAAGCCCCATTTAAATTCTTTGATCCTGTTCAATTGTTTAAGTTCATTATGATAAACAACCAGGTCCAATATAGCGGCAGGTTGGAACACATTGGCTTTGCCCGCTCCTTTCTTTGTGGAGGTTCTCACTCCATTTACCAAATAAGACTGCAACCCGAACATTTCCGTGAAAATGCTGAGCACGAGACTGGTCTCACCGAATTTGACCGTTCGAAGTACAATGCCTTTTGTCTTATGCAGTTTGTCGGGCATGGGCTTATTGACTGAGGAAAACAATTTTACCGGATACTTTTGCAGTCCTGTCGTCATTATTTACCAGTACAAGATAAACTCCGGATGAAATTTTTCTTCCACGATAGTCCTTCCCATCCCAAATGGCCTGTCCACCCAGGGAACGGGTTTGATAAACGAGGCGACCATTCAATTCCGTGATTTTGACAATCGAATTCGTAGCCAATCCCCGGATAGCGATTGTTCCACTATACCCGGGAGGGACCGGGTTGGGAAATACCAGGACCTCATCATTATTTTCATGGCCTTCGGTAGCCGTACTTCTAAAAGAACAGATCCCATTCAGGGTTGCGAAATAAACCTCTCCTGTTTTTCCGTCGATCGTTATTTTCCTGACATCACTGCTTAACAATGGACTATTCTCCTCGGTGAACTGATAAATTATTTTCTCTCCATCCGGACTTACCAGGAATACTCCATTCTTTGTAGCAATCCATTTTCGGTCTGCTCCATCTACGGCAATGCTTCTTACGTCCTGTCCTTTGAACAGGTATCCCGCAAAATTCCCGTGCGGTACGACCGGCCAGATGGCATCGCATCCACTCACCGTAAAAAGCTCTGAACTACATTGAAAGACCCCAATGCCATCGCTGGTGCCCACCCATATATAATCATTTTTGTCTTTGGCCAGGCTATGAACTATTGGCGATGGAAGATTCCCGCTACCCACTCCTGTTCCCAATCTTCTCCACCGATCATCGGATTGATTATCTATAGTTGAACCATGATCGAATACGATCAATCCATTTCCCAGCGGGGAGACGATCCACTTATAATTATTATTATTGATGATGATTTGGGCCAGGGCATTTTCACTCAGCGTAAAAGGAGTTGTAAAACTTTGCCAGCTTCCATCGCTTTTACGTACCCTGAGCGCCTGGCTGGATCCGAAATTTGCAATCCATAAATGATGTTCCCGGTCAAAAGCAAGTCCGGCTACCCGGTAACTGGATAGATCGCCGATTGTGGGTCCGAGATGTTGCTGCTTGTAGATCTCGAATTGAAATCCGGGCTTTACATGTAATAGCCCTCCCCCAAAAGATCCAGCCCATATGCTTTCGTCACGCGGATCGATTGCGATGGCAATAAAATCAAGTAGTGAATCAAGTACAGGATACTTGTACCGATTGATGTTTGCCCAATTACCCTCTTTGAACATGTAGATTCCATTCCCATTGTACTGGTAATTCCAGGAATCATTCACCGCGCCAGCAGTGGCATAAAAAACAGAATTGTTTACGACCATCTCTCCACTCGCCGTTTCCTCTGGAGAATTCAATACGTATTGTTCGAATGAATTAGCAGCAAAATGGGAAAGTGATCCAAACTGGTCGGCGATCCAGGGATCATTATTATAAAGGATCGCCCTACGCGGAAAAGAAATAACCGCGGGCTGTGTCAGAATCCGGCTTACAGTTCCATCATTATTCAGCACTGCAACGCGACTGTTCCCATTTGCCATCCGTTCAGATATCAACAGTTTCCCTTCACTGCTGTTAATGCTTACCAATGGCCAGCCATCGGTATAAAACAGGCTAAAATTATTACCTATTAACTGAAACAGGGAATCGTTTTGCTGAACAATAATCCTATTTTGAACATTCAGCACATTTTTAGCGGGAATGCCGCTTAACACCTGCCAGCTGGAAAAATTTTCAGGGCTTGGGGAATTCACCGATATTCTTTTCAATCCCTCTTCTGTGGCTGCATAAAAAAAAGTTGCGTCACTGGTAAATCCATTCACTTTTACCTGGTTGCCCCCCCTTCCGATGAACCAGGAGTCTTTTATTTCATACCGCTCCCCGTTTATCACGATCACCCCCAACCCGGTTGACAGGTAATAATTTTTTCCAAGCGGGTAAATATTATAGATCGTCTTATCCCCCTGGATATTATCCCTTTTTATGTCAGGTATGTTATAAATATCATTGCGATAAACGATATCGATATTACTGTTACCGTAAGCAATGAACAATTTGTCATTGGCCTCATCATATTTAATCGAACTGATGCCGGTTCCGCTTAATCCTGTTACCCTACTATAACGTTCAATATTATTTCCAGGTACTGAAACGCTGAAAAGGCTATACGGCGTGGCGGCATACACTTTTCCTCCGCCGGCGGTAACGTCAATAGCACTGTTATATGGTAAATGTTCCCGCCATGCGCCGATCGGAGGGGTCGGGTCCTGCGCCAGAACAGGAATATGAATGATCAGGAAACAAATGAATTTAAATAACCTCACGATTCAAAAATATTATAAACCACCCTGTAGAGACGCAAAATTTTATGTCTCTTCATTAGTTATACCATTGCTATCATTTTTCCGTTCTTTGCCGGGTTAATGGTTCAATAAGAGTTTATGCGCGCCTGGAATCCGAACTTATTTTTTATTTGGAATTTGGTATTTGGTATTTTTTAACTATGTGGTATAGTTTAGGACGATTCATCCTTCGATTTCGTTACCCTTTATTGATCATTCTCCTGGTTATTTCCGGGTTGATGGCCTGGCAGGCTTCCCGCGTTAAATTAAGCTATGATTTTTCCCGGGCCATTCCCACCAACAACCCGAAATACATCATATACCAGGATTTCAAAAAGAAATTCGGAGAGGATGGTAATTTACTGGTGATCGGCATTCAAACTCCTGATTTTTTCAGTGAAAAAATATTTAATGAATACGGTCAGCTGCAGCGCGAACTGAAAAAATTAACTGGAGTTGACGATATCATTGCAGTCAGTACCGCGATCAACCTGGTAAAAGATACAGTAAGTAATCAGCTGAGAGCCGTTCATATTTTTCCCGGTACGGAACTGGCACAGGAAAAGATAGATAGCGGAGCTGCTGTTTTTTTGAATCTTCCTTTTTACCGCTACCTTTTATATAACCCGGAAACCAGTGCCTGGCTCATGGGTGTAAGGATCAACAAAGATCTGATGGCGTCCAAAGCGAGAATCGGGATCGTGAACGAAATTTCAGACTTAGCCAAAAAATTCTCCGTTACGACTGGATTACAAGTTTATCAAAGTGGTTTGCCGCATATTCGTACGCAATTATCTGTACGCGTTGTGAAAGAAATGCGCTGGTTCCTGGTTGCATCCATCGTGTTGTCTGCGATCATCCTCCTTCTTTTCTTTCGTTCGATCAGTATCACGCTTTTATCATTGGCTGTAGTAGGAATTGGGGTTACCTGGAGCTTTGGCACCATCGAGTTATTAGGGTATGAGATCAGCATTTTAAATGCGCTTATCCCTCCCCTGATCGTGGTGATCGGGATCCCCAACTGCATTTACTTTTTGAATAAATATCACACCAGTTATAATCGAACCGGTAATAAACAGCAGTCACTTATCGAAATGGTGGGACGTATGGGTGTGGTCACCCTGTTTTGCAATCTCGCGGCTGCTATTGGGTTTGCTGTATTCGCGCTTACCAGTAGCCCGATACTAAAAGAATTTGGACAGGTGGCCGGTATTAATATCATTGCCCTGTTCTTTGTTTCGCTGATATTGATCCCCGTAATACTTAGTATTCTTCCACCGCCACCATCCAGGCATACCAGGTACTTGCAAAACCCAAGATTAAATCGATGGCTGGATAGACTTGAGCGATGGTCGCTGAACCATAGAAAACTGATTTATAACATAACTGCTGTTGTGGTAATTGCAGCTATCGCTGGTATTTTCCGATTGCAAACGTTGGGATATATAGTCGATGATCTTCCGAAAAATGATCCGCTCTATACAGATCTGCGGTTCTTTGAAAAAAACTTCAAAGGTGTGATGCCCCTGGAGATCGTCGTGGATACTAAAGAGAAAAGAGGTATAGCAAGAAAGCTTGTCAATCTTCAAAAGATCGATTCACTTTCCCAATTCCTGCAATCCATGCCAGCTATCGCCCGTCCGCTAAGTGTGGTGGAAGGATTGAAATTCGCAAAACAGGCGTTTTTCGAAGGAGATAGCTCAAGTTATGTATTACCTGCAGAATACGACCTTCCCGCGCTGGCACAATACCTTTCTGCAAAGGCGGATTCACCAGCTAATAAAAATTCTTTTTCCAGGCTGATCAGCAGTTTCATGGACAGCAACCGGCAGCAGGCAAGGATCAGCGTAAGCATGGCTGATGTGGGCAGCCGGCGATTACCTTTTATACTCGACAGCATTTATACCCGAGTAGACCAATTATTTGAGAAAGATAAATACGAGGTACAACTGACAGGCACCAGTGTCACCTTCCTTGAAGGTAGCGGGTTCATCATTAATGGTCTGAAAGAAAGTATTTTTTGGGCTTTCCTGCTCATTGCAGCCTGTATGCTATATCTTTTTAAGTCTGTGCAGATCCTAATATGTTCATTAATTCCCAATGTGATCCCCTTACTGATCACTGCCGGACTGATGGGCTGGATCGGAGTGGCTTTGAAACCTTCGACGGTGCTGGTGTTCAGTGTGGCATTGGGGATCGCGATCGATGTGACGATACGCTTTCTGGTGAACTACAAACAGGAACTTCCTCATAATAATTATGATAAGAAGAAAACCGTGATACGCACCATTCACAACACCGGGATAAGTATCATTTACACTTCGCTGGTACTTATAGCCGGGTTTGTCATCTTCTGTTTTTCCGGTTTTGGAGGTACCCAGGCCCTGGGCTGGCTGACCTCCCTGACCCTGGTGACCGCTACGCTGACCAACCTGGTATTATTGCCTGCCTTATTAATTTCCATCCTGAAACCCAAGAAATAATCGGGTTTTCTTAAATTTATGCAGCGAAGGCAGATTTTCATTTGCCTCAATACGGACGCCAGACAACCATTAACCTGATCCAGGATTTTGTATCGCGGAAAAGCTGTAGATAGCTATTTTCCAGGAAAGCTTTTAATACATAGCACGGAACTGCCGGTCACCGAAGTAATTTTGGAAAGACGTATTAGTCAATTTTAATTTGAATACATATGACATGATCCTTAACAATCACTAAAAACTTAACACATGAGAAAACTGTTATTACTCTTAATTGGGGTTGCGCTATTTGCTGTCCCGGCTTTAGCACAACGGATCGTTACCGGGAAAGTGACCGATGATAAAGGTAACCCGGTCGCGAATGCTTCGGTCCTTGTAAAAGGGACTACTACTGGTACGATAACAAAATCGGACGGTACTTTTTCCTTTACCGTTCCTTCCAGTGCAAGATCAGTGATCATTTCCTCCGTGGATATGGCTGCGATGGAAGTAGTAATCGGAGCAGATAATCATGTTGAGGTGACCTTAAGACCTGAAGATAAAACCATGTCCGAAGTGGTGGTCACCGGCTATGGTACACAGCGGCGAAGGGAAGTCACTGGGAATATCGCCAGTGTAAAAGGTGCTGCGGTCGCTAACAAGCCCGTTCAAAGTTTTGAACAGGCATTGGCTGGTCGTGCAACTGGTGTACAGATCACTGTTCCGCATGGATTACTGAATACGCCTCCGGTATTTCGTATTCGGGGCACCAATTCCATTTCATTAAGTTCTTACCCGCTGATTGTTGTGGATGGAGTCCCCACGCCAGTTGGTGATTTTAGCTCCACAGCTGCTGCAGGGAATGCTCTGGCAAGTATCAACCCGGCCGATATTGAAAGCATTGATATCGCCAAAGATGCAGCGGCCACTGCCATCTACGGGAGCCGAGCTGCAAATGGGGTTGTATTTATCACTACCAAAAAAGGAAGGGCAGGTAAACCACGCGTGTCCTATAATGGATCTGTTGGTTGGACAAAAGTGTACGGTGTACCCGAGATCCTAAATGCCCAGCAATACACTGATTACAAGAACATGGCCGCTGCCAATAATCCCGGCGTCAACAGTACTAATCCGGCTGGTGCAGGTTATACCAAGTTCGCAACCGCTACCGACGCGAATGGTAACATGATCGATACTTACTGGCCTGACGAAGTATACCGCACGGGCTTTTCCCATGATCATAATATTAGCATTTCTGGTGGAAATGATAATACCACTTATTATTTTTCAGCAGGCTTTACCGACCAGGAAGGGATTGTCAAAAGAAATGATTTCCTTCGAAAGAATATCCTGTTGAATATAGATAACCGGGTCAACAACTGGTTAACTATTGGAGGTAAAATATCATATTCAAACGAGCGCAACCTGGCTTCTAATACATCTGGTTCATTGTCAGGCGAAGGATTTAATACCGGCGGTTTTGGACGTATTGTACTGGTGAATGCTCCTAACGTAGGTGTTTATAAAAATGACGGCAGCTATAATATTGAAAACCCATTGACAAATTCTGTTGGGAGAATGAACAATTCAGTGGTCGTGGGCTTTTATAATCCTACCCAGATAGGAGACCTTAACCGTCAATTCGCTGAAACCAACCATCCCCAGGGGAATGTATATCTGCAATTAAAACCAGTGAGATGGTTGACCTTAAAAACCCTTTATGGTATCGATTATTTATTCGTGGATAATGAAACATTTCTAAACCCATTCCATGGGGACGGTTATACGCCAAACGGAAGCGCTTCCAGCAGCATGGGGAAATTCAAAAGATGGACCTGGGTAAACACCGCTCAATTCGATTACACATTCCGCACCAATCATACAGTTAGTGCAGTTGTTGGAAGTGAACAGGACAGGAGAAAAAATGAAGGATTTGGTATAAACAGACAAAACCTTTCTGATCCGGCATTCACTGTTATTCAGGCGGGATTTGTTACGCCAAATGTGGCTGGAATGTTCTTAGGTGAAAATTATCTGTTGTCAACCTTCGGAAGATTTAACTATGATTTCAAAAAGAAATATTTCATTGCAGGCACCATCCGCAGGGACGAATACTCCGCTTTTGCCGATAAGTCATCCATTTTCTGGGGAGCCTCTGCCGGTTGGGAAGTGGCTAAAGAAGATTTCTGGGAAAATTTAGGTGTAGCTGATGTCGTCAGTAATTTCAGATTGAGAGGTAGCTACGGAAAAGTTGGGAATACGGCTGGAATCGGCGATTTTGATATATATTCTACTTATGGCTCCGGTTTATATGGAGGTCTCCCTACTTTGATCTTTAACCAGGCTGGTAATCCGAATCTGCAATGGGAAACCAGTACCAAGATCGATGTGGGAACAAGTTTTAGCCTCTTCAAAGACAGATTACAGATCGAACTGACCAGGTACTACAATGATATCAAGGACCTGATCCTGTTTGTACCCCAGGCCCCTTCTACCGGTGTTCCCAACAGGATCCCGGAGAATGTGGGAACGATGTATAATAAGGGATGGGAAACCTCAATAACAGGTATCCCTTTCCGGAGCAGGGATTTCAATTGGACCTCTACATTGAACCTGACCACTAATAAAAATGAGGTCACTTCCCTGGCACCAGGATTGACCGAAGTATTAACATCTACATCAGGGCTTGAAACAGTACACCGGACTGCTGTGGGTTATTCACTGGGTTATCTCTGGCTGGTTCGTAATGGTGGAGTTGACCCGGCTACTGGCAGAAGGATCCTTTTAAATAAAGCAGGTCAACCTGTATTATATTCTTTCTATCAAAATACTACTGCTGGTATTTACAATTGGATCAACCCGGATGGCACCCGTTATTCAGAGCCCGGACAACCGGTGGGTGTTGGCGTTACCCAGGCGAAAGATGGAGTGATGTATGGGAATACAGTACCTAAAGTGTATGGAGGATGGGACAATACTTTCCGTTATAAAGAATTTGAGTTGAATGTTTTGCTTACTTACCAGATGGGCTTCTATGTTTATTACGGTACGAATGCAGGTTTGCATGATCAGCGATTCTGGAACAACCATATCGATGTATTGCAGGCCTGGAGCAAACCCGGAGACAATGCAACAGTTCCAAAACCAATGTATGGGGATAATGTTTCAAATGGTTCTGCCCTGCCCATGTCATATAATGCATTTAAAGGGGATTTTGTCAAATTGAAAAATGCAACCCTGGCTTATAATTTACCTACTAAATGGGTGAACAAAGCCAGGCTGTCATCGGCAAGATTGTATGTAGGAGGGCAAAACCTGGCGATCATTACGGATTATCCAGGGCCTGATCCGGAGGTTTCTTCCAATGGAAATGGAAATACAAACCAGGGTACTGACCGTAATACGATCGCTAATGGACGTACATGGACAGTTGGCATCAATGTTAGTTTTCAATAATTAAAAAAAAACTACAAGATGAAAAAACAAATTAAATATATTATTAGCCTGAGCATAGGTATCATGCTTTTTTCAGTCTCATGCAGACGAGAATTGCTAACGCCTGTGCCTTTGACCTCCGTAACAGATGTTACGGCCTTTGATACTCCCGGACGTATTACGAACCAGGTGAATGCAATGTACCAGGGCTTTAAGAGCGGTGCATTTTATGGCGGCCGTGCTCAAATTGCAGGTGATATAAGGGGGGAAGAATTTCTCAATGAAACGACGAATGGGGTAACAGGATATGATGTATGGCTTTTGAATTCCACCGGTACTTCCCAGAATTTCATCAAGAATCTCTGGGCACAGGCTTATTATGTGATCAACCTAACCAATCTTTTCATTGAAGGGATGGATGCCAAAGGAACTTCGGTGGTTGGAGACGCTTTAGGGAAAAACTATACAGCCGAAGCCAGGTTTATCCGCGCTGCAGCTTACTTAAAACTCCTGGAGCATTATGCACGTCCATACGCAGATGGCGCCGGAAGCAGGCCTGGAGTGCCTTTGCGTTTAACAGGAATTAAATCTTCAGGTTTCTCAGCCATGGCAAGGAGCACAGTAGCTGAAGTATATGCACAGATCATTCTAGACCTGGACTTTGCAGAAGCAAATCTTCCTCTTAATTATGCAACTGCCGCATTAAATACAACACGGGCTCATCGGAATACAGCCATCGCTTTAAAAA
>Ga0196964_10001846_pt1 | contig 10386 bp, 5 predicted proteins | sample S1_10metaG_FD_148615 | JGI IMG/M metagenome (GOLD analysis project Ga0196964, IMG submission 148615) | Soil microbial communities from Anza Borrego desert, Southern California, United States - S1_10 | ecosystem: Environmental > Terrestrial > Soil > Desert | place: USA: California | collected... | reverse complement strand
AGGATTACTTCAGCTACGCCAAGCAGCTCGATCCAGAGCTGCCCGGGCCGAAGCTGGAACTGGCGCGCGTGTACATGGAGACGCGTCGCTTCGATCTGGCGATCGAGAATCTCGAATCCGTGGTGAAGGACGGTCCGGAAGAAGCGCGCGATCTGGCGTTCTATCTCATGTACAGAACGTACCGCGAAATGGGACAGGACCGCCGCGCGTTTGAATGCCTCGACCGCGTTCCCGCGAAATTCTTCAAAGAGCCGGACGTGCTCGACGACATCGCCGGCCACCTCGAGAGCGAACATCAGTACGCCAAGGCGCGCGAATTCTCCGAGCGCGCCATGCTCCTGCGCGCGAACGGCGGCAGCAACAGTGACGACTCAGACGCGCTCAGCGCGTTCTAGTAACCCGTGCCGGCGAGCTCTGCATTTCCTTCAATAGACAGCTGCACAACGCGATTGCACCTCGTTTGCACGCGTGCAAACAATCGAAAATGTCCGAGTTTTTCAAAACAATGCAGATAACCTCGCTTGCAAGTTTGCTGTCTAAAACAAGTTCCGCGGGAAGGTGAAATTTTAGGAAAAAATCGGTCGCAGATGGCCCTGGCAAATCGTCTTAGTATAGTGAGGAGAGAGCGCGAAAAGCCTCACGTCATGATCTCGCTTACCACGTGCCCGTGAACGTCTGTTAACCGATAGTCGCGTCCGCTATAATGATAGGTCTGCTTCGTGTGATCGACGCCGAGCAGATGCAGAACCGTCGCGTGCAGGTCATGCACCAGCAGCTTGTTCTCGACGGCCTTGTAGCCAAATTCGTCCGTTGCGCCGTAGATCGTGCCGCCTTTGATCCCCGCGCCGGCGAGCCAGATACTGAAACCGAGTTGATTGTGATCGCGGCCGTTGCTGCCCTGGCTGAAGGGCGTGCGCCCGAATTCTGTCGCGAACACGACAAGCGTATCCTTGAACAGGCCGCGCGATTTCAAATCTTTGAGCAGGCCGGCGATTGGCTGGTCGATCGCCAGCGCGTGATCCGTGTGATTTCCTTTGAGATCGCCATGCGCGTCCCAGCGTTCATCGCCTTTCACCTTCGGCGTTGAAAGCGCAACAAAGCGCACGCCGCGTTCGACCAGGCGGCGCGCGAGCAGGCATTGCTTGGCGTAGTTGCGAGTGTGCTCAAATTTTGCATCGAAGCCATAGAGCTTTTTCGTCGCTTCGCTTTCGCCACTGAGATCCAGCAGGCTTGGAACGGAGGTCTGCAGGCGCGCGGCCAACTCATAATTCTTGATCGCCGACTCGATGGCGTCCGCTTTGCCAAGCTGCTGCGAAAATTCATGATCCTGCGCCGCGATGAACTGAAGCTGGCGCTTCTGCTTCTCGGGGTTCGCGGGAGTGAGGTTCGAAACGGCCGGGTCCTTGCGTTCGAAAACAGATGCTGAGAATGTCGCCGGCAGAAAACCGCTCTTGTAGTTGTCGATTCCGCCGGTCGGGAGCAGCCCTGCGTTGAGGGCGACGAAGCCGGGAAGATCGTCCGCTTCGCTGCCCAGTCCGTAATTGATCCACGATCCGATGCTTGGCCGCCCGGCAGTGCCCCAGCCGGTGTGCATCCAGTAATTGGCGTTGGCGTGCACGGCGCTCTCGTTGGTCATGGAGCGGATGACAGCCAGATCGTCGACGCACTCGGCGATGTACGGCAGCATCGAGCTGACTGGTATGCCGCTCTGACCGCGCGGTTTGAATTCCCACAGCGGCGCCATCACCGGGCCGTTCGAGTCAAATTGAGTGGCCTCGATCTTCATCGGAAATTTCTTGCCTGCATCGGTGGTCAGGCGCGGCTTGGGATCGAACGTGTCAACGTGTGAGATGCCGCCGTCCATGTAGAGCCAGATCACGCGCTTGGCCTTGGGCGCGTGATGCAGCCCAGTCGCCGTGGCGGACGCTGTTCGGGCAAAAAGCGAAGCCAACGCAAGGCTGCCCACGCCCAGCGAGGCGCGCTGGAGGAATGCGCGGCGGGAATGTGGCGCGAACTTTAGTTCGGGAAACGTGTGCGGCCGCCCGCAGGAGCACTCAGTTGACATAGATGAACTCCTTCAGGTTGAACAGCGCCAGCGCCAGGTCTTCCCAGCCTGTTTTTTCCTGTCCTACCAGCTCAAGCGCCTGCTGCGCTTCTCTCTCGCTGGGCGGACGCGAGAACGCTTCGCGGTACATGCGTTCAACACGTTGTGAACTGGAGAGCTCCAGCTTGCTGATGCGCTGGCCCCAGGCTTTCGCCTGCTCGGCGATGAACGGTTCGTTCAGCAGCGCCAGCGCCTGCGCCGGCACGTTTGAAATATCGCGCTTGCCGAACGTGTTCATGGGCGGCGGCTTATCGAATACGTCCATGAACGTGTACGGATAGTTGCGCCAGACGGTCAGGTACAGGCTGCGCCGGCGCTGGCCGTCGATGGGGCCGCTCGGCGGATCAACGCCGTTGGTCAGAGTGCCTTTGAAGCGGTGCGGCGTAAATATCGAGGGTCCGCCGATCTTTGGATCGAGGGTGCCGGCGACGGCAAAGATCGAATCGCGAATGGCCTCCGCTTCCAGCCGGCGCAGCGGGAAACGTGAGAGCAGCTTGTTATCGGCATCCGCGGCCGGCGCGCTGCCGCCGGCAAGCTGCCAGGAGCGCGAGAGGACGATTTCGCGAATCAGGCGCTTCATCGACCAGCGGTACTCGGTCACGAAGCGCGTCGCGAGGAAGTCGAGCAGCTCCGGATGCGAGGGCGCATCGCCCAGCACGCCGAAATTATCGACACTCGGCACAATGCCGCGCCCATAGAGGTAGTGCCAGACGCGGTTGACGATCACGCGCGAGGTCAGCGGGTTCTTCGTCGAGAGCAGCGATTCAGCAAGCTCCAGCCGCCCGCTGCCTGATTTGGGCGTGCTTCCGCCGCCGCACACATCCAGATACTTGCGTGGCACAGTGCCCTCGCGCGGCTTGCGTGCGTCGCCACGCGCGTAAATCGGCACGTCGGAGCCATTGATGTCCGCAAGCGCAAGGTAGCGTTCCGGCGCAGGAATCTGTTTTTCGATCGCCGCGATCTCAGCAGCGATTTCCGGCGGAGGCGCCAGGCGCGGCATGCCGCTTTCACAGACGCCCGGCGGCGCAGGCGGGACCTTGCCGTTGTTCAGAATGACGGCGCGAATGCCGAACTGGTTGTGTGGGGAGTCGTTGGTCTTGAACAGGCGCAGCTGGTCGTCGACGGTGCCGGTGAATATTTCAACGTGCGCGGTCAGGCCTTTCCAGCGACCGATCGAGAAGCGGTGCCAGCGCATGCCCATGTTGCCACTGCCAACGCGATGCTTGAGCCCGCCATAGATCGGCTCGCGGATGGTCTGGTGATTGGCAATGATGACCTGGACCATCGCGTCCTGCCCGCCGACAAGCACGTGAAGATGCTCGTCTTCAATAACAAAGGACGGTGAGCGCAGCGAGGCCGGCAGCTTCCGAGACAGTGTTCCGCTCCAGAGCCCGTGAGGCAGCCCGCGCGAGGCGGCATTCTTTTCATCGATGACTTCGGCATGGCCCGTGAGCATCCAGCCTTCGGGAATGCCCTTCGAAAAATCGGCCATAAGCTTGGAGCCGTCGAGCTCAAGAGGGGGGACAGGGAAGGCCATCCCGGCACGCTCTGGCTGCAGCGCGGCGTCGGCCTTGTCGCGTAGCGCACGTAAGCGCGCGGCGCTCTGCTCAAACTGCACCTCATTGGACCAGGCGCGGCGCACGCGAGATGACTTCATCATGCCAAACAGGCCGTAGTATTCGCGCGCGGATATGGGATCGAACTTGTGGTCGTGGCAGCGCGCGCAGCCGATTGTGAGCGCGTTAAAGGTCTTGCCGAAGACCTCGATCTGGTTATCCAGAAGATCGGATTCTTCAACCGCCACATCCAGCGGCGAGAAGCCTGTTTCGCCGAAGTTCCACCACGCCGTCGCGAGTACCGCTTCATTGCGGCCGCTGGCGGGATCCAGCCGAGCCGGCAGCAGGTCGCCGGCGATGTGCTCGCGCAGGAAGCGGTCGTAGGGCAGATCGGCGTTCAAGGCGCGGATGACGTAATCGCGGTACTGCCAGGCTCCCTCGATTTCGTAGTCGTTCTCATGTCCTTTGCTATCGGCGTAGCGCACCACGTCCATCCAGTGCCGGGCCCAGCGTTCACCAAACGCGGGCGAAGCCAGAAGCTTTTCTGTCAGCTGCTGCGTGGCACTCTCGCGGTTCTGCGCATACGCCTGCAGAAAAGCATCGAGTTCCTCAGGCTTTGGCGGCAGGCCGGTCAGGAGCAGATACATGCGCCGGGCCAGCACGTGCGGCGCAGCATCGCCGCCGGGCGCGAGGCCAGCCGCTTCCATTCGCGCCTGGAGGAAACGGTCGATGTCCGTGCGCGCCCACTTCGCGTCGCGTACTGCCGGGACGGGCTGGGGCTTGACGGGCTGGAACGCCCAGTGCGTCTCGGCTGGATTTTTCTTCACCGCAGACAATCTGGCGGGATAGGCGGCACCTTCACGGATCCAGCGCTCGATGTCCTGAATGGCGCCTTCCGGCATCGGAGGCTTCTTGGGCGGCATCGACAAGTCTGGATCGGTGCGACGGATGGCCTTGACGATCAGGCTCGCCTCAGGCTTGCCGGGCTCGATGGCAGGGCCAGTATTGCCGCCGGCGAGCAGCGCTTCGCGCGAATCCATCCGCAACCCGCCTTTGTCTTTTCCTGCGGATAGAGAATGACAGGAAAAGCAATGCTCGGAAAAGATTGGCCGGACGCGTTTTTCGAAGAATTCTTCGCTATTTCCGTCGGCGTGGACAGAACGTGAAAGCGTCAGGCAGAGCAGACTCAGCACGAAGGCAGTTTTCGATGCCAGGATGTGCATAATGCCGACCTCTAAACGCCACTTGGCAAGCCAGCTCTTTATACCTGCTAAGCGGGCTCTGCGTTACAAGGATTTCGGCTTTCTTTCAGTTCATTTTTCCTGATGAGGTTGTTCAAAAAATTGAATCACTTCTGTGGAACGATCCAGATGTTTCGGAACCGTACCGGGTTTCCGTGCCCCTGCAGGTAGATCGGCCCTTCAGACAACTCAGGCTTTGTGCCGCCCGCTCCGGTTCCTTTGGCAAGCTCGACGTTATCCTGAATCTTGACTCCATTGTGAACAACGGTGATGCGGGCGTTTGCCACCTTCTTCTCACCCTCGAACTTCGGCGCGGTGAAGTCAATGTCGTAGGTTTGCCAGGCCAATGGCGGGTAGGCCATATTCAAATCTGGCGTCTTAAAGTGATACAGCGAGCCGCACCACTGCGTGCGATCGGAACTCGCAGCCGCGCCGAGATCCCTCTGGAACGCTTCTTTCCAGTTAGCCTTGTGCGTATTAGGGAAGTAATGAATTCCGAACGAATCGAGCACCTGAACTTCGTAACGATCGAAAATGTAAACGCCACTGTTCCCGCGGCCCTGGCCGCCGAGCGGCGCATCGGGTTTGTAGGGCAGGCGGAATTCGATGTGCAGTTTGAAGCTCTGGAATTTCTGCTTCGTCCGCGTGCCCTCGCAAAGCAGGCCGCTCTCCAGCTTCGCGCCTTCCCACTGTTCGTTTGCGTTTCCATCGAAGAGGACGACTGCGCCCGCAGGAGCCTTTTCGCCCAGGGTGGGACTCTGGCGCTGCACACGCTTGTAGCCTTCAATGACGGTCTTTACGTCGGCGGAGGTTGCTGTCGAAACGGCGACAGTTTTTTCGTCCCAGCCCTGTCCTGGCAGTCCGCCGCTGAGCTTCGAGAGCAGAAATTTTCCCGGGCTGAGCGTGGCGATTTGCAGACCTTCGCCGGGCTTATCGTATTCGCCTTGGATCAGAAAATCCGGATCGGCGGCCGCGGTGTCTGGATTTGTGTGCGTCTGCCCAGCAAAACCGGACCAGGCGGCACAAAGGAGAACTGTCAGGCACAAATGCTTTATCGTCATTAATTTATTTTCCCGGAACGACGTTGATGGTGTTGTAAATTTCGTGAGCGATCGTCGCACCGTCGGCGGATTTGATGCGGTACTTAATCATCATCTGCATCACGGGCTTCATCTCGCCCAGTTCCAGGAAGACACTCTTGCCGTCCGCCGACAACTTCGCCAATTTAACTTCGACCGTGTCACGGCCTTTCTTCTTTGGATCTGAGACGCTGAATTCCGGTGAACCGTACGCCGATGAGTAATTGTAATTCCACTGCTCAACGCTGTAGGCGGTGGCGTCTCCGGCATCGGCAGAACTGAGCGCCACCGGAAAACCGATTTCAATGCCAGTGGGTTTGACGCGCAGGGACGACGGATAGAACGCCGGCTTTCCGGTGTAGCGCACACGGTTGAGACAGCCATCTTTGGCGCCGGACGTCTGCCAGCCGCGCGAGCCGACCACATACAGTTGGCCATCTGCCGGGTTGAAGCGGGCACGCATGACGCCGGATGCGAACTGAAGCGGAATTTTCACCACGCCGCCCTGCATCGTGCCATTAATCTCTTCGGTGCAGCAGAGGAACAGAGATGCTTTGCCGTACGAAAGATGGATCATCTGGCCTTTGTACGGCCCCCAGCGTTCGTCTGGGACCCAGGCCTGCCCGCCGCTGGAATTGTCGGCGGTCATCGGCAGCCAGAAGATGGGCGGATCGTAACTGGTGATCGCGTTGGCGTTGACTAGATGCGACTTGTAGCCGTAGAAACCACCCTGCTTCACGCGGGTGACTTTGCTCGAGGGCGTGTAATTTCCCTGGTTATCGCTGTAAGTCAGAACGTCGCCAGGACCCATGCCGAAGCCGTTGGGACTGCGCAGCCCGGTGGCGTACTCCTCCAGCTTGCTTCCATCCTTCGAAACCCGGATCACGCATGCGTGGTTCGGCAGCCCCGGCTTGACGCGGTGTCCGCACACGCCGTAATAAAAATTTCCCGCGGCGTCGGTCTGAAGATCGAACGCATAGGCGTGATAATTGGGCGAGACAACGCGATCGTTGTTGAAGTTCTCGTAGTAGTCGGCCTCGCCGTCGCTATTGAGATCATGCAGCCGCGTGATCTGATCGCGTCCCAGTACATAAATTTTGCCATCGACGACTTTCAGCCCGAGCGGCTCGAACATTCCGGTGGCAAACCGCCGCCACGTCAGCGTCTCAAGCTTCGGTGTGATGGGCGAGCTGATCCAGACGTCTCCGCTGATCTCGCAGATGGCAACGCCGCCATCTGGAAGAAAATCGAACCCCGAAGAGCGCACCCAGGCCTTCCAGGGATTGTCGACCGGCAGCGTCAGCGTATCGACCGTGTACGGTCCGTTATCCGCGCCCATTTCGCAGCGCACGTCGATCTGCTTATCCCAGCGGCGCGGTCCGCCTTTGCAGAGCGCCGGAAGATCGCTGACTTTTGCCGCTGCGGCCTTTGCCGCTGCTTCAAACTCTGCGCCGCCTTTTGCGCCCGACCAGATGCAGAGCTTGAAGGTCGCTGGTGCCGTGAGCGCCGGAAGTTTCAACGACAGCATGCCGCCTGCATTGGTCAAGGCCGCTCCTTTAGGAGTCCCCGCGACTGCGACGCCGATGCAGGAATCCTTCTCAAGCATGGCGCTCAGCAGTCCCTCAGCATCTCGCGGAGCCGGGCCGCTGGCGCCCTCAGTGTCGGCGATGAACACCGTCAGCGGCGCCGGGGATTTATCGATGTGAATCGTGCGCGTGAAAACAAAACTGGAACCGGAACCCTCGCTGCCAAACATTTCAAGGACTTGGGCGCCGCCAACCGTATAGGAGAAAACGACGTTGTTACCGTTCAGATAAAGCCCTTTGTAATGTGCCGCTGATTTCGGAAGCGGACCGTACGGCTGCGCGCGAGGATCTTTTCGGTCGTCGTTGATCGCCCACCCCGGCAGCGTTTTCGTGCTGAACTTGATTGTGCCGGCGATGGACGGATTGACTGTTCCGCGCAGCATGCCCAGCATCGTATTGTCGAGCTTGAGGTAATCGCCGGTCCAGCCGAATGCGACACGCATTAGATCTGTGTCGAAGCACATGGTAGCCGGCGCAGATCCGCTCAGGCGAACGGCGATGCCTTTGTAGGCAAAATTCAGATTGCCTTTTGAGTTTGGCCACGAGTCGGTTGCAAAACTCGCGACGCCATCGCTGATCGACGCGGTGACAAACGGCCCGTGGTCCATGTGAAAGCCGGGCGAGTCCACCTTCTTCTTCGACGGCGGCTGCTTCGCTTCAACGTCGTCGTCTTCGCCGCAGAAAACGGGAACTGCAGCGGCGCTCGCGAGCAGGATCGCCAGGCATACTTTCAAACGAACATTCATGCGCTGCTCCAAAAGTTTGTCCTCTCACCTGAGCCGAGTTTGGCAATGGCAGGGGTCTTTATACGACTACACCCGCGAGCACGGTTTTGCACCTTGTCCCTGCGCTGCAGATGCACGGCACATCCGCTGCATTCCATAGCCGCGCTGGTGAAAGGCTTTCATTGCGCACGACTGCCTGCGTGAAGACCTCTTTCGAATGAGTAACTCTGAACTGCAGTCGGCGCCTTTTATCTTTAAACACAAGAGAAATTTTCTTTCAATTTCGCAGGACATCCCCGTTCGACTCCTGGCAATCTTTTCCAAGTGGCACGATGCCTGCGCTTATCCAATCGCATATCAAGCTGCGCCAGGGCAACTCACATGAAACAGAAGACTGCATTCTTTGAAGTGAAACTCCAGTCAGGATTAGGCGATGCCGAAGCACGCTATTTCCCGTCACCCGAGGCTACGCGAGGCGTGGTGTTTGTCCCAGGGGCGATTGGCGGCTGGCATTCGCCGGCGCATAATTTGTATGGACGTTTGGTTGAGCAACTGAACGATGCCGGCATCGCCGCGCTGCAGATAAAATTTCGTGATCCTCATGCTCTGGAGGAGGCCACGCGAGACGTACTCGCCGGCCTTGCGTTCTTTGAGGACGAAGGCATTAAGCGAGCCGGCGTTGTCGGGCACTCGTTTGGCGGCGCGGTCGTCATCGCCGCGGCGGCACGAAGCAAACTGGTTCGCACTGTCGTGGCACTTTCGACACAGAGCTACGGCGCCATTCCGGCAATTTATGCATTGGGCCGGCGCTGCTCAATCCTGCTGGCACACGGTGCGGACGACGAAATCCTGCCGCCGGAGTGCTCGCAGTATGTCTACAACGAGACGCGCGGCCGCAGAAAGCTTCTGCTCCTGCCCCATACTCGCCACGGTCTGGACGAAGCTGCGAACCAACTTCTTGATGAAGTACGCGCGTGGCTGCTGAAGGAACTGGGCCCAGTGCGAAGCTCCTGACGAACTTTCCGAACACTGTGTTCAAGTCTCCTGATTCTTCACTCGCGTCAGCGTGGCAGGGGGTATACAGCCTCAGTCCCTGCCTGACCCGGCGTGAAGGAGGCGTGTCATGAAACGCGTGCTGCCCATGTTAGTCGCTCTGGCGATATTGCGGGGATGGGCCGCAGAGCCAGCCGGCGCTGCTGTCACGCTCGCTGCGGACGGCAAGGCGCAACTGCCGATCGTCACAGCGAAAGCTGCAACCGCGCGTGTTCAGAAGAGTGCGGCCACGCTCGCGAGCTACCTGCAGAAGATCAGCGGTGCCGCTTTTGAATTAGTTACGGGTGACGGAGCCAGCGGAATTGCTGTCGGTACTATCTCGGATTTTCCGGAACTGCAGCTCGCTCAGCCGTGGGATCCGGCCAATCCAGCTCAGCGCGAAGACTATCTCATCCATACTCACGCTCGCGGGATTCTCCTGATCGGCGCAAGCGAACTCGCGGTTGAGCATGCCGTGTGGGATATGCTTTACCGCCTCGGGTACCGTCAATTTTTTCCGGGGCCGACGTGGGAAGTCATTCCCGAAAGCCGCACGTTGACGATCAATTTTCAGGTCCGAGAGCACCCCGCTTACAACGCCAGGCGCATCTGGTACGCCAACGGAATGGGCGATTGGTCGAAGCCGCTTTACGCCGATTGGTGTGCGCGCAACCGCGCTGTCAGCGGCATCGAAGTGAATAGCGGGCATGCTTACGATGGCATCATCAAGCGCAACCAGGCGGAATTCGACAAGCACCCGGAGTACCTTGGCCTGGTGGATGGCAAGCGAACGTCGAGCAAGTTCTGCATATCCAACCCGGGTTTGCGCGAGCTGGTCAAACAGGACGCCTTGCGGCAGATTGAGAAAAACCCGGCGCTGCAGAGCGTCTCCATCGATCCAAGCGACGGCGGCGGCTGGTGCGAGTGCGAAAACTGCAGAAAGCTGGGGAGCATCTCCGACCATGCCGTCATGCTCGCCAATGAGCTGGCGGAGACACTCACCGCAAAATACCCGGACAAATTCGTGGGCATGTACGCCTACAATCATCATTCCCCGCCGCCA
>Ga0196964_10001845_pt1 | contig 10393 bp, 12 predicted proteins | sample S1_10metaG_FD_148615 | JGI IMG/M metagenome (GOLD analysis project Ga0196964, IMG submission 148615) | Soil microbial communities from Anza Borrego desert, Southern California, United States - S1_10 | ecosystem: Environmental > Terrestrial > Soil > Desert | place: USA: California | collected... | reverse complement strand
TAGGTGGCGGCCTTCCGCGCGGTCCTGCGGCCGGAGGAGCGGGGCTTCGCCTACCTGAAGATCGGCGGCGACGAGATCCGCCAGGTGGTGGTGAGCATCCTGCTCTGCCTCATCCACCTCGTCGTCTGGGGCGCGCTGGCCGCCGGCGTCTACGCCGCCTGGCATTACGGGGGGATTGAAGGCCCGGCGCTCGCCGGCCTCGGGTTCCTCGCGGTCCTTGCGGCGCTGGTCCTCAGCCTGGTGATCGGCATCCGCCTGTCCCTGGCGCAGCCGATGAGCTTCGCCCAGCGGCGCCTGCGCGTGTTCGGTTCGTGGGGGCTGTCGCGCGGACGCTTCTGGCCGCTCCTGGGGATGTACCTGCTGGCCATCGTGCTCGGGGTCGGCGTCGCGCTGGGCGTGCAGGCGGTGATGTGGATATGCATGTCGATCATCGGCTTCCCCATGGTCCCCAACGTCTCGGAGAGCGGATCCGTGGATTTCGAGTTCGCCGGGGCGACGTGGCTCTTCGTGACCGTGTGCGTGGGGATGTTCGCGGTGATGGTGCTCGCGTCCGCCTTCCAGTACGCGCTGCTCTACGGCCCCCAGGCGGCGGCCTACCGCGACCTGACGGCCGAACGGAATCCGCCTCCGCCGCCGGCCGACGCGGCCGAGCCCCAAGATCCGTCCGCCCCGGCCGCCGCCGCGGCCGCCGCCGCCGCCGCCGCAGCGATGGCGAGCGCCGCTCCCGCCGACCACGCGGCCGCCCCGACCGCGGAGGCGTCCCCCGGCGCGGCGCCATTGTCGCACGACGCGCCGGACCAACATCCGCCGGTCGAGCCTGCGCCGTCGCACGACGCGCCGGCCGAGGCCGCGCCGGCGGAACCGGCCCACGAAGTTCGGCACGAACCGCCGGTCGAGGCGCACGCCGCGCCGCCGCACGAGCCGCCGGCGGAGACCCATGCGCCGGCCGGGCCGCCGCACGAGCCGCCCGCCGACGTCCCCGCGCCGGCGGAGCCTGCCCCGCCGGGCGAGCCCTATCCGCCGGCGGAGAGCGCCCACGAGGCGCCGCCGGCCGAGGCTCACCCGCCTGCGGAGCCGCACGAGCCCCACCCCGCGGAGCCCCACGAGACTCCGCCCGCCGCCCCGCCGGAGCCCTCCGAGGATCCGCATCATCCGGATCATCCCAGGGAGCACTAGGGCATGGCGTTGCCGATCGCGGACGTGACCTTCTTCGGGTTCCGTCTGCTGGCGAGACGACCCCTGTCGATCCTGGCTTGGGGCGCGGTGGGCTTCGTCGCTCTGGTGGCCCTGATCCTGGCCGTGGGCGTGACGGCCGCGGTGATGGGCTATCAGCCGGCCGCCGCCGGCGCGGCCCCGCCTCCGCCCGCCGGTGCGGGCGCCCTGTTCGCCGGCCTGGCCTCCATCGCAGGCTTCATCCTCGTGTGGGCGATGTTCCTGGCCGCGGCCTATCGCATGACTCTGCGGCCGGAGGACCGTGGCTTCGCCTACCTCCGCTATGGCATGGCGGAGCTCAGGCTGGCGCTGCTGACGGCGGTGATCGTGATCGGAACGATGGGCCTATGGTTTCTCGGCTTCGTGCTGCAGGCGATCCTGTCCGAAGCCGGGGCCGGAGCGGTCGCCATCCTGACCTGGCTTGGCCTCATCTGCCTGTGGGCGCTGCTCGCGGTGCGGCTGTCGCTGGCGGGCGCGGTCAGCTTCGCGGAAGGCGGTTTCGGCCTGGTCCGCTCATGGATCCTCACCCGCGGGGAATTCTGGCCGCTCTTCTGCGTCTACCTGATCCTCGCCATCCTCTGGGTCGCCGCCACCATCGTCACCAGCATGGTCGGCTTCACCATCCAGATGCTGAGCGGTTTCGGCGCCATGGCCGCCGCCGGCGGCAGCCAGGCGGACCCAACCGCGGTCGGCGGCGGCTTCCTGCTCGGGGCCTTGGTGGTGCTGGTGCTCAACCTGTTCGTCTGGGCTTCGGAGGTGGCGGTCCTCTATGCGCCCCACGCCGAGGCCTACCGCCGGCTTTCGGGCGAGACGCCCGAAAAGACGAGTGAGATATTCGCCTGATCGCCCGAGTCGCGCGTTTCACGACGAGGACGGCCCCCAGAGGAGTTTCGCATGGCGTTTTCGGCCACCGACGCGGCGTTTGAAGGCTTCCGCCTGACCCGGGAGAAGCCCGTGGCGGTGCTGATCTGGGCGGCGCTCTACCTGGTCATCACCCTGATCAGCTCGCTGTTGCTGGTCCTGTGGGCCGGACAGGACATGGCGGCCATGCGCGAGGTGTCCGCCACCGCGACGGCGCCCGCCGATCCCGAGCGGGCGGCCGAGATGATGCAGGGTCTGGCCAAGATCTACGCCATCGGCCTTCCGATCGGCCTGATAAGCAGCGGCCTGCTGACCTGCGCCGTCTTCCGAGCCGTGCTGCGGCCGCAGGACAAGGGTCTCGGCTACCTGAAGTTCGGCGCCGAAGAGCTGCGCATGATCCTGCTGTTCGTGCTGATCTTCTTCATCTTCATGGCCGTGCTGATCGGCGCCACCCTCCTGGTGGGGCTGGTGACCGCCGGCGTGGCCTTCGCCGTCGCGTCTGCAGGCGGGGGCGCCGCCGCCTTGAGCACGCTGGTCGGCATGCTGGGCGTTGTCGCGGTCCTCGCCGCGATGGTCTGGCTCGCCGTGCGGCTCAGCCTGGCCGGGCCGATGACTTTCGTCGAAGGCCGCATCGACCTGCGGGGGGCCTGGATGATGACCCGTGGGAATTTCTGGCCGATCTTCGGCGCCGGCCTCCTGGCCTGGGTGCTGGCCATCCTGGTCACCATCCTCGGCGCCGCGATCCTGTTCGGGGTCGGCATGGTGGTCGGCGGCGGCCTGTCGGCCGTGGACGAGATCATGAACCCCGACACCAGTTCGCTGGCCGCCTACTTCACCCCGACCTTCTTCGTCGTCTCGGTGTTCTCCGCGATCTTCTCGGCCCTGCAGTACGCCATCGTGATCGCCACCCCGGCGATGATCTACCGCGACCTCAAGGGCATGGGCGAAGCTGAGGCCTTCGGCTAGGGCGGCTTTCCTTCCGTCCAGCTCACGCGGGCCTAGCTCGCCTTCAGCCGGCGGCGCGCCTTGCGTCGCTGTTCGTGCCGGTCCAGCACCTCGGCCAGGTAGCGGCCGGTCCAGCTGTCGCGGTCGGCGGCCACCTGCTCGGGCGTGCCGCGGGCGATGATGCGTCCGCCGCCGTCGCCACCCTCGGGTCCGAAATCGAGGATCCAGTCGGCGGTCTTCACGACGTCGAGGTTGTGCTCGATCACCACCACAGTGGCCCCCTGGTCGACCAGCTCGTGCAGCACTTCGAGCAGCTTGCGCGTGTCCTCGAAGTGCAGGCCGGTGGTCGGCTCGTCGAGGATGTAGAGGGTGCGCGAGGAGGCCCGCCGCGACAGCTCCTTCGACAGCTTCACCCGCTGCGCCTCCCCGCCCGACAGGGTCGTCGCCTGCTGCCCGACCTTGATGTAGCCCAGGCCGACGCGCTGCAGGGTTCGCATCTTCTCGCGGATCGACGGCACCGCCTTGAAGAAATCGAAGGCCTCCTCGACGGTCATGTCGAGCACGTCGGCGATCGACTTGCCCTTGAACAGGATCTCGAGCGTCTCGCGGTTGTAGCGCTTGCCCTTGCAGACGTCGCAGGTGACGTAGACGTCGGGCAGGAAGTGCATCTCGATCTTGATGACCCCGTCGCCCTGGCAGGCCTCGCAGCGGCCGCCCTTCACGTTGAACGAGAACCGCCCCGGCCCGTAGCCGCGCGACTTCGCTTCCGGCAGCCCCGCGAACCAGTCGCGGATCGGCCCGAAGGCGCCGGTGTAGGTGGCCGGGTTCGAGCGCGGCGTGCGCCCGATCGGCGACTGGTCGATGTCGATGACCTTCTCGAAGTGCTCCAGCCCCTCGATCTTGTCGAAGTGGGCCGGCGCCGCCGTGGCGTTGTTGAGCCGCCGCGCCGCCGCCTTGTAGAGCGTCTCGATGGTGAAGGTGGACTTGCCCCCGCCCGACACACCGGTGATGCAGGTGAAGGTCCCAACCGGAATCTCGCCGGTGACCGCCTTGAGGTTGTTGCCGGTCGCCCCGACCACGCGCAGCTTCTTGGCGCCGATGGGCCGGCGCATGTCGGGCACCTCGATCGCCTTCTCGCCGGTCAGGTACTGGCCGGTGAGGCTGCGCGGCGCGGCCATGATGTCGTCGGGCCTGCCCTGGGCGATGATCTCGCCGCCGTGCACGCCGGCCGCCGGGCCCAGGTCGATGACGTGGTCGGCGGTCAGGATGGCCTCCTCGTCGTGCTCGACCACTAGGACCGAGTTGCCGAGGTCGCGCAGGCCGCGGAGGCTGTCCAGCAGCCGGGTGTTGTCCCGCTGGTGCAGGCCGATGGACGGCTCGTCGAGCACGTAGAGAACGCCGGTCAGGCCCGAGCCGATCTGGCTGGCCAGGCGGATGCGCTGGCTTTCGCCGCCGCTGAGGGTGCCCGAGCCGCGCGACAGGTTGAGGTAGTCGAGCCCGACGTTGTTCAGGAAGCGCAGGCGGTCGTTGATCTCCTTCAGGATCCGCCGGGCGATCTCCATCTCCTTGTCGGTCAGCTTGCCGTCCAGCTCGGTGAACCAGGCGTTGGCGTCGCGGATCGACAGCACCGAGATCTCGCCGATGTGACGGCCGGCGATCTTCACCGCCAGGGCCTCGGGCTTGAGGCGGAAGCCCTCGCAGGCTTCGCAGGGAATTTCGGTCTGGTAGCGGCCGAGCTCCTCGCGCACCCAGGCGGAGTCGGTCTCGCGCCAGCGCCGCTCCATGTTGGGCAGCACGCCCTCGAACACCTTGGTCACGTCGTAGCGGCGCGCGCCGTCGTCGTAGCTGAACTTGATCTTCTCGGCCCCGGTGCCGTGCAGGATCACCTCGCGGGCCTTCTCGGGCAGGTCGCGCCAGGGCTTGTCCATGGAGAAGCCGTAGTGGCGCGCCAGCGCCTGCAGGGTCTGGGTGTAGAAGGGCGAGGGGCTCTTCGCCCAGGGCGTGATCGCGCCCTTGTGCAGGGTCTTGTCGCGGTCGGTGACGATCAGGTCGGCGTCGAAGGCCAGCTTGACGCCGAGGCCGTCGCACACCGGACAGGCGCCGAACGGGTTGTTGAACGAGAACAGCCGGGGCTCGATCTCGCTGATGGTGAAGCCGGAGACCGGGCAGGCGAACTTCTCGGAGAAGATGATCTGCCGGGGCTCCTGGCCTTCCTCGGCCGTCGCCCATTCAGCCACCGCAATGCCGTCCGCCAGATGCAGGGCCGTCTGCAGGCTGTCGGCGTAGCGGCCCTCCAGGCCGGGCTTGGTGACGATGCGGTCCACCACCACGTCGATGTCGTGCTTGAACTTCTTGTCGAGGACCGGGGCGTCCTCGATGGCGTAGAACTGGCCGTCGACCTTGAGGCGCTGGAAGCCCTGCCGCTGCCAGTCGGCGATCTCCTTGCGGTACTCGCCCTTGCGGCCCCGCACCACCGGCGCCAGCAGGTATAGGCGCTCGCCCTCGGGCAGCTCGGTCAGCTTGTCGACCATCTGGCTGACGGTCTGGCTCTCGATCGGCAGGCCGGTGGCGGGCGAGTAGGGGACGCCCACGCGCGCCCACAGCAGGCGCATGTAGTCGTGGATCTCGGTCACCGTGCCGACGGTCGAGCGCGGGTTGCGGCTGGTGGTCTTCTGTTCGATCGAGATGGCCGGCGACAGGCCCTCGATCAGGTCCACGTCCGGCTTGCCCATAAGTTCCAGAAACTGGCGCGCGTAGGCCGACAGGCTCTCGACGTAGCGGCGCTGGCCCTCGGCGTAGATGGTGTCGAAGGCGAGCGAGCTCTTGCCGGAGCCCGACAGGCCGGTGAGCACGACGAGCTGCCCCCGGGGGATGTCGACGTCGATCCCCTTGAGATTGTGCTCGCGCGCCCCGCGGACGCGGATGAAGTCGTGCTTGTCGGCCATGGATACCCGGAACGTTGCAGGCCGTCCCCGGGGTCCGGCCCAACAACGGTATGTAGGACTCAAGCCGCCCGATTCAGCAAGAACGAACTGCGAACAGTCGTCGCAGGGGCGCGACATGCTGACAGATGCTGACAGCATGGTGGCGGCAGCGGGCCCTGCGCCCGGTCAACCCGGGAACATGGCGAAGTAGGGCTCCGCCTCCGCGAGCACGCGGGCGAACGAAGGCCGCGCCTTCAGCCGCTCGAGGTAGGCCATGGTCGACGGATGCGATCGGCCGAACGGCTGCGCCTTGTCGGCGTAGAAGAGGGCGGGGGCCGCGGCGCAGTCGGCCAGGCCGAAGCCTTCCGCCAGGGCCCATTCCTGCCCCGCCATGTGTTCTTCCAGCATGTCGAGCGCCGTGACGAGCTGCGCGCGGGCGGCGGCGACGCCGAACGGGTCGCGCATGCCGTCGGGACGGATGTTGTCGAGCACGATCTTCTGCATCGGCTCGTGGACATACTGGTCGAAGATCCGGTCGCGCAGCCGCGCCTGGCGGGCCAGGTCCGGATCGGCAGGGACCAGCTCCGACGGTCCCGGGAAATGCCGGGCAAGGTACTCGATGATGATGCTCGATTCCGGCACGGTGCGGTCGCGTTCGGTGTCGACCAGCACCGGGAACTTGCCCATCGGCCAGACCGCCTTGAAGTCGGCGGCCGACTGGGGGTCAGCCAGGTCGACCAGGATGGCTTCGAACGGCGTGTCGTTCTCGTAGAGGGCGATCAGGGCCTTCCAGCAGAAGGACGCCAGCGGGTGGTAGTAGAGCTTGAGCGTCATGCCTCGAAGTCCTTCGCCGCCGCGGCCCGGATCCGCCGGTGCAGGGTGTCGTTGGGGTCGCCCATCGTCGGTTGCGTCATCGCGACGGCGAAGGCGGCGTCGGCGCAACCGGGCGCGCCAGGCCCGAAACCAGTTGCCTTCTAGGCGTGACCGATAGCATAATGCAACCGGTTTTTGAGGACATCGATTTGGCCGACGACAACCGATCCGGCTGTCCCATCAACCTCACGCTTGAGGCGCTCGGCGACCGCTGGAGCCTGATCATCATCCGCGACATCATCTTCGGGCGGCGCCGGCGCTTCCGCGAATTGCTGCTCAACTCGGAGGAGGGGATCGCGTCCAACATCCTCGCCGACCGGCTCAAGAAACTGGTCGATCGCGGCCTGCTGACCAGGGCGGACGACCCGAGTCACAGGCAGAAGGCCATCTACAGCCTGACCGAACCGGCCATCCAGCTCTTGCCCATCCTCGCGCACATGTCGGCTTGGGGCCTGCGACACCTGCCGGTGACGCCGGAGCTGTCCATCCGCGCGGAGGTGCTGGAGCAGGGCGGACCCGCCATGTGGGCGCGCTTCATGGACGAGCTGCGCCACGATCACCTCGGCGCGCCCAGGCCTGTCGGCTCCTCGGTCGGCGACGAGCTGCAGGCCGCCTACGAACGCGTCGTGGCCGAACGGGCGGCTACTGGCTGACCAACGCCAGGATATTGCCGTCGGGATCCTTGAACCAGGCGGCGCGCAGGTCGCCCGAAACGTGGATGTCGCCCTCGAGCTTCATGCCGGGCATGTCATAGTGCTCGAAGCCGACGCCCTTGGCCTTCAGCACCTCGACCTCGGAATCGACGTCGTCGACCACCCAGGTGGCCGCCGTCGCCTTGTTGGTGCCGGCGTACTGCGACTCGTAGACGAACAGGGTGGACTGGCCGCTCCGGTAGGCGGCGACGCCTTCCTCGTCGCCCTCCTGCGCCTTCAGTCCCAAGGTCCGGCCGTAGAATTCCCTGGCCCGCGAGAGATCCTTTACGGCGATGGTGGCCGCCGCCGGTGTTGCGCCGAGCATGGCGTCTCCTTTCCTGGTGGCCCCCTTCAACCGGCCGGGGGGCCGCGAGGTTGCGCCGCCGCCCGCCGGCTTCGCGACCGGAAAAAATGACGGCGGCTGCATCCGATCGCGTCTCCGGCGGCGATCAACGGGCGAAGACGGGCGGGGAAGCCCCGGCCGCAGGAGGATGCAAACCATGGAAGACCTGTTCCGCGATTTCTGGTGGCTTCTGTTCCCGATCGCCTGGCTAATCTACGCCGGCTGGTCGGGCTGGCTCGGCGAGCGCCGGCGCGCCGAGGCCATGCGGCTGGTGCGCGCCTACAACGAGCGTGGCCAGGAGCCGCCGGCCGAGCTGACCCGGCTGGCCTTCGGCAAGGAGGGGTGACCCATGGAAGACCTTTTCCGATCCTACTGGTGGCTGCTGTTCCCCATGGCCTGGTTCCTGGTCATGGGATGGTCGAGCTGGATGGACTACCGTCGCCACCGCGACCGGCTGGACCTGCTCAAGACCTACGCCGAGAAAGGCCAGGAGCCGCCGGCCGAGCTGCTGCAGTCGATCACCCGCAACGAGACCATGGAATCCTGGGGCATGGGCCCGGACACGCCGGGCCACCGGCGCCATTCCAACTGGCCCTGGCAGGCCAACGTGGTGCTGTTCACCGTGCTGGCCGCCGGGTTCGGCTACGCGACCTGGACCGACCTCTACGGGGCGGGCGAAGCCTTCACCATCGTCACCTTCGTCATGGTCGCCCTGGCCCTGGCCTTCCTGGTCAGCGGCGTGTTCACGAAGAAGCCCAGGGGGTGATCGCCGTCCCGGCCAGGGAGGCCGAGCTCGTCGCCCAGGCGCAGGCGGGCTCGGCCGAGGCGTTCGGCCGTCTGGTGCAGGAGCGCCAGCAGGCCGTCCGCGCCTTCCTGCGCCGGGTCTGCCCCGACCGGGCCGAGGCCGACGACCTGGCCCAGGAGACGTTCCTGGCCGCCTGGTCCCAGATCGGCCGCCTGCGGCCCGGCGTCAGCGTCCGCACCTGGCTCTGCGGCATCGCCTGGCGCAAGGCCCGGACCTGGGCCCGCGGCCGCGCCCGCTCGGCTCGCCGCGACCGCGAGTGGCTGGACACCCGCGCCCAGAGCTTCGCCGCCGCCGAGGAGGACCGGGCCGCCGTCGCCAAGGCCATGGCCGCCCTCCCGCTCGACCAGCGCGCCGCCGTCGCCCTCTGCCTCGCCGCCGACTGGAGCCACGCCGAGGCGGCCGAGGCGCTGGGGCTGCCGCTCGGCACGATCAAGTCGCACGTCCAGCGCGGGCGCGCTAAACTGATGGAAGTCCTGGGAGCACAGCCATGACGGCTGACCGCCAAGAAGCTCGCCTGCGAGCCGCCTTCGCCGCCGACGAGCCGCCCGCGCGGGACTATGTGTTCACCGCCGAGGTCATGCAGCGCGTCGCGCGCCGCCGGCTGCAGATCAGCCTGCTCATGCTCGCGCCGCCGATGCTGGCCGCCATGGCGGTGCTGTGGTCCGTCGCCCCGACGGTGGAGACCGTCGCCGCGGACCTCATGGGCGGCCTCGCGCCGGCCATCGCCGTGACCACGGCGACGCTGTTCCTGACGCTGGCCGGCCTTCGCCTCCTGCGCCCGCGAAGCGCCTGATCCGCCTTACGAAGATTTCATGCGAGACTGCGCATCCGTCCGCGCGGTCCGGCGCCTCTTCCCTGTCGAGAGCGCCGCATATCGCGCCGCCCCGACGTCAAGAAACGGAGCCCGCAAATGGGTGAATTCATCGGACTCATGGCCGTCCTGGGAACCGCCGCCTTCTTCCTGGCCCTGGTTGTCGTGCCGGCCTACTACAAGAACAAGGACCGCGAGCGCATGCAGGCCACCCTGCGCGCCTCGATCGAGGCGGGCCAGCCCCTGCCGCCGGAGGTGATCCACGCGATCGCCAGCTCCAGCCAGGTGCTGCCCTCCCGCGTCCGCGACTTCCGCCGCGGCGTCATCTGGCTGGCCATCGCCGGCGCCCTGGCCACCATCGGCGCCATCATCGGCTGGCACGAGGGCTACGACGACGAGCACATGGCCCCGTTCGTCTTCGCCGTCCTGCCCCTCTTCCTGGGGGTGACCTTCATCATCTTCGGCTTCCTCAACAAGAGCCGCGACTAGGTCCCGAGCCCCAGCCAGGAGACTGCGACAATGGGGGGTTCAGCCACCCGCGTCCTCACCGGCCTCCACGACGTCGAGCTCGCCGCCCTCGCGGCGGCGGGCGGGCGGCGGGAGTTCGGCGAGCTGGTCCGCCGGCACGGCCCGGCGGTGCGCGGCCTGCTCAGGCGCATGGGGGCCGACCCGGCCTCCGCCGACGACTTCGCCCAGGACGCCTTCCTCATCGCCTTCGAGCGCATGGCGGAGTTCCGCGGCGAGGGGACCTTCGTGGCCTGGGTCCGGCGCATCGCCGCCCGCCTCTATCTGAAGCGCCGGGCCAAGGACGCCCAGACGGTGCTGGAGGCCGATCCGCGCGAGCCCGAGCCGGTCAAGGCCTACGCCGACGCCGGCAGCCGGGTCGACCTCGACGGAGCGCTGAAGTTCCTGTCGAGGGCGGAAAGG
>Ga0196964_10001844_pt1 | contig 10395 bp, 7 predicted proteins | sample S1_10metaG_FD_148615 | JGI IMG/M metagenome (GOLD analysis project Ga0196964, IMG submission 148615) | Soil microbial communities from Anza Borrego desert, Southern California, United States - S1_10 | ecosystem: Environmental > Terrestrial > Soil > Desert | place: USA: California | collected... | reverse complement strand
CGAGCTGCGCCGCGCGGTGCCCGACCTGGACGCCCTGCTGACCACCGCCGACGACGTCGAGCCGCAGCTGACGGCGCTGCTGCGCGAGGCGCGCCCCGCGCTGGCCGCCGCCCGGCCGGTGCTGGCCGACCTGCGGCCCGCGATCACCGCGTCCGGGCCGGCGGACGACCTGACCGACCTCCTGCGGGCGCTGCCCCGGCTGGCCGGCGTCGGCCGCCCGGCGCTGCGCGCGACGAGCCGCGCGCTGGACGAGGGGCGGGAGGTCGTGCGCTTCGCCCGGCCCTACGCCCCGGACCTGGTCGGCCTGCTGCGCGACCTCGGGCAGTCGACCGCGGCCTACGACGCCAACGGCCACTACGCCCGCGTCCAGCCGGTCTTCAACGCGTTCCGGCCGGACGCGACCGGTGCGCTGGCGCCGCGCTCCGGCTCGCGCCTCGCGGGCTTCGAGACCCTGCAGGTGCGTCGCTGCCCGGGGGGCGCGTCGGCGCCGCGCGCGGACAGCAGTGCGCCGTGGCGCGACACGGACGGCACGCTGGACTGCGATCCGTCGACCTCGCCGGGGACGCCGTGAGGCGCGTCGGCGCCGTCCTCGCCCTGGCCGTCGCCGTGGTGGCCGCCGGGCTCGCCCTGGGCGGCCGCGGCGAGCGCGACGCCTACCTCATCCGGGCGGTGTTCGCCAACGCCTTCGGGATCACCCCTGGGCTCGAGGTGAAGGTCGCCGGCGTGGCGGTCGGCGCCGTCGACCGCCTGGAGGTCACCCCGGAGGGCGCCGCCGCCGTCGTGCTGCGCATCGACGACCCGGCGTTCCGGGACTTCCGCGCCGACGCGCGCTGCGCGATCCGCCCGCAGTCGCTGCTGGGCGAGCGCTTCGTCGCCTGCACGCCCACGCAGCCGCGGCGGGCCGCCACGCGCGCCGCGCCGCCGTTGCGCCTGGTGCAGGACGGCCGGCCCGGCGCCGGGCAGCGGCTCCTGCCGCGCTCGCGCACCACGCAGCCCGTCGACCCCGACCTCCTGCTCGCGACGATGCGCCTGCCCCAGCGCGAGCGCCTGCGCCTGGTGCTCGGGGAGCTCGGTGTCGCGCTGTCGGGCCGCGGCGGAGACCTTCGCGAGGCACTGCGGCGCGCGGACCCGGCGTTCGACGCCGCCGACCGCGTGCTGCGCGTCGTCGCGCGGCAGACCCGGGCGCTGGAGCAGCTCGCCGAGGACGCCGACGCGGCGCTCGGGCCGGTGGCCCGCGACCGCCGCGAGGTCGCCGCGTTCGTCCGTCACGCCGCGCGGGTCTCGCAGGTCGGGGCGGGTCGCCGTGCCGAGATCGAGCGCAGCGTCGCCGCCCTGCCGCGCCTGCTGCGCGAGCTGCCCGCGACGCTCGACGACGCCCGGCGGCTCTCCGTCCGGGCCACGCCGCTGGCGCGTGACCTGCGCCTTGCGGCCCCCGGCGTGCGCCGCCTCGTGGCCGGCACGCCGGCGCTGGCCGCCCAGCTCGGACCCGCGCTGGAGGGGCTCGGCGAGGTCGCCGACGCCGGAGGCCCGGTCCTGCGGCGCGCCCGCCCGGTGATCGCCGACCTGCGGCGGCTGGGCGACGCGGCCCGGCCGGTCGCCGCCGACCTCGGCGCCCTCAGCCGCTCGCTGGACGACAACGGCATCGCACGCCAGCTCGTCGACGTCCTCTTCACGACGGTCATGTCGTCCAACGGCTACGACGCGGCCGGGCACTACCTGCGCGCCGGGCTCATCGTCAACAACTGCTCGACGTACGCCATCGAGTCCTCGCCCGATTGCGCCGCGACGTTCGAGGGGCGCGGCCGCGAGCCCCTGCTCGAGCTGCTGCTGGGGCGGGGCCGCTGATGCGCGCCGGGCGCAACCTCGCCGGTCACCCGCTCCTGGTCGGGGCGATCACGGTGCTCGTCGCGGTCGTCGGTGTCGTGCTCGCCTACCAGGCGCACCGCGGCCTGCCGTTCGCGCCCGTGCGCGAGCTGCGCGCCGAGCTGCCCGACGCCGCCAACCTCGTGCGGGGGGCGGAGGTGCGCCTCGGCGGCTCGCGCGTCGGGTCTGTCGAGCGGCTCGAGGCCGTCCAGCGCGCCGACGGCTCGGTCGGCGCGCGCGCCACGCTGCGGCTGGACCCCGACACCGACCGGATCACCGCGGGCACGACCGTCGTGGTGCGGCCGCGCTCGCTGCTCGGCCTCAAGTACGTCGAGCTGCAGCCCGGCCGGCGCGGGGCGCCCGAGCTCGAGGACGGCGCGACGCTGCCGGTGCGCCAGGCCCGCCCGCAGGCCGTCGAGCTCGACGAGCTGCTGACGGTGTTCGACGCGCGGACCAGGCGCGCGGCGACGGCGTCGCTGCGCGAGGCGGGCACCGCCCTGGCCGGCCGCGGCGCGGCGCTCAACGAGGCGATCGAGCGTGCCGACGGCGTGCTGGAGCCGCTGCAGGCGGTCGGCGACCGGCTGGCCGCGCCCGGCAGCGGCTGGCGGCGGCTCGTCCCGGCGCTGGCGGCGGTCGCCGCCGAGGTCGCGCCCCGCGCCGAGGCGCAGGCCGGCCTTCTGCGCGGCGGCGCGCGGACGTTCACCGCGGTGGACCGCGCGTCCCGCGCACTCGACGCGGCGCTGGCCACCGGCCCGCAGACGATCGACGCCGCGGCCGGCGCGCTGCCCGCGCAGCGCCCGCTGCTGCGCGAGCTGACGGCGCTGGCCGGCGACGTCGCGCCGGGCGCGGCCGCGCTGCGGCGGACGTCGGGTGACCTGGCGGCGGTCGCGCGCGAGGGCGCGCCCGGCCTGCGCCGGTCGCGCCCGCTGTGGGCCGCCCTGCTGCCGACGCTGCGCCGCCTCGACCGCTTCGCCGCCGACGACCGGACGTCGGTCGGGGTGCGCGCGCTGACCGCCACCGCCGACGCGCTGGCGCCGCTGACCGCGCGCCTGGCGCCCGCCCAGACGACGTGCAACCTCGTCTCGCTGCTGCTGCGCAACGCCGCCTCGCTGCTGGGCGAGGGCGGCGCGACCGGCACCTGGCAGCGCTTCATCATCATCGCCGCCCCGCAGGGACCGGACAACGAGGGCGGCGCGGCGGCGGCCCCGGCCGACGGGCCCGGTGCGGACAACGTCCTGCACGCCAACCCGTACCCGCACACCGGCGGCCCCGGCGAGCCGCGCGAGTGCGAGGCGGGCAACGAGCCCTACCGCCCCGGCGCGCAGGCGATCGGCAACCCGGCGGGCCGCCAGGGCTCGACCGAAACGGTGCGGGGGACGGCGCGATGAGGCGGCGCGGCATGGCGGCCGAGACGGCCGGGCTCCTGACGCTGCTGGCGCTGGCCGCGGTCGTCGCGCTCTACGTGGTGCTGAGCGGCAGCTCGCCCGACCGGCGCGTCGAGGCCGTCGTCACGCACACCGCCGGCCTGGACGAGGGATCGCCGGTGCGCGTGGCGGGCGTCGACGTGGGCCGGGTCGGCGACGTGCGGCAGGCGCCGGGCGACGAGACCGTGGTGGTGCTCGAGCTTGACGAGGACGCGCCGCGCGTCCGGCGCGACGCGACGCTGAAGATCCGCCCGCGGCTCGTGCTCGAGGGCGGCTTCTTCGCCGATCTGCGACCCGGGTCCCCCGCGGCCGCCGAGCTCCGCGACGGCGACCGCCTGCCGCGCTCGCAGACCGCCGTGGCGGTGCAGCTCGACGAGGTGCTCAGCGCGTTGACCAAGGATCCCCGTGCCGCGCTCGGCGACCTGCTGCGCGGCTGGGGCGGGGCGCTCACCGCCGACCCGACGGCCGCCGACGACCGCGACGCGGCGCCCCGGGCGCGCGGCCAGGCCGCCGCCGACTCGCTCAACGACGCCTTGGCCGACGCGCCCGCGGCGCTGCGCTCGTCGGCGGTCGCCGCGCAGGCGCTGCGCGGGCGGCGCCCGGGCGACGCCACGCGCCTCGTCGCCGGCCTCGAGCGCGTGGCCGCCGGGCTCGGCCAGGATCGCTTCGCGCTCGCGTCGATGGTGCAGGGCCTCGAGGGCACGGCGGCGGCACTGGCCGCCGAGCGCATGGCGCTGCGGGCCGCGGTGCGCGAGCTGCCCGGCACACTGGCCCAGACGGATCGCGCGCTCACCCGCGTGCGGGCCGTCCTGCCGGATGTGCGCGCGCTCGCACGCGAGACGCTGCCGGGCCTGCGCGCCGTCCCGGCGGCGTCCCCCGACCTGCGGGCGCTGAGCCGGCAGGTCCGCCGCCTGTCGGCCCCCGCCGAGCTGGGACGCCTGGCCGCCGACCTGCGCCCGGTGGCCGGCGGCCTCGCGTCGCTGGCGCGCACCGCCACCGGCCTGCTCGGGGCCGCGGGACGGATCTCGCGCTGCGCCACGGGCGTGCTGCTGCCGACCGGCCGCAAGCGCCTCGACGACGGCGCGCTGTCGACCGGCGTGGAGAACTACAAGGAGCTCTTCTACGCGTTGGTCGGCTTCACGGGCGAAGGGCAGAACTTCGACGGCAACGGGACGTACGTGCGCTTCCAGCCGGGCGGCGGCCCGCACACGGTCGCGGTGCGCCCCGGCGCCGCAGGCGGCGAGGCGCAGTTCGCCCACACGTCGCTGCCGCCGCTGGGGACGCGGCCGGCGTACCCCGGGCGGATGCCGCGCGTCGACGCGTCGCGGCGCTGCGCCACGCAACCCGTGCCCGACCTGAGCGCCCCGGCCGGCCCTGCCGACGGGGGAGGCCGGCGATGACGCTGCGCCGCCGCCTGCCCGAGATCCTGGCAATCGCGGGGCTCGTCGCGATCGCCCTGGCGGTGGCCGCGACCATCACGGCCCGCCAGCACCTGACCCTGCCGGCGTGGGTCCCGCTGGCCGGCGACGAGCGCCTGGTCGTCCACGCCGAGCTGGAGGACGGCAAGTCGCTCGTGCCCGGCCAGGGCCAGACGGTGACGGTGGCCGGCGTGGAGGTCGGCGAGGTCACTGGGGTCGCGCTGCGCCGCGGCCGGGCGGTGGTGCGCCTGGAGATCGAGCCCGGCAAGGTGCGCCTGCACCGCGACGCGACCGCCTTCGTGCGGCCCCGCACGGGGCTGGAGGACATGGTCGTCGAGCTCACGGTCGGCACGCCGGGCGCCGGAGCGCTGCGCGACGGCGCGACCCTGCCGATCACGCAGACCACCTCCGCGGTGCAGGTCGACCAGGTCTTGGCGGCGCTGGACGCCGACACGCGCGACCGGCTGGTGTCGCTCGTCACCGGCGGCGGGCGCGCCCTCGGTGGCGACGGCGGGCGCCAGGCGTCGCGGACGCTGCGGCGCGTCGAGCCGCTCGTGGCCGACCTGCGCGCGATCAACGGGGCGCTGGCCCGCCGGCGGGCGGCGGTCAGCGGGGTCGTCCGCCGCCTCGGCCTGCTGGCGGGCGCGGTCGGCGAGCGCGACGCCGACCTGGCCGCGCTGGTGCACGGCTCCGATCAGGTGCTCGGGGCGCTGGCCCGCCAGGACCGCGCGCTGCGCCGTGTCGTCGCCGGGCTGCCGGGGGCGCTGCGCACCACGCGCGGCTCGCTGACCGCGGTGGACGACCTGGCCGGCGAGCTCGGCCCCGCGGCCCGGCAGCTGCGCCCGGCGGCGCGTGGCCTCGACGAGGCGCTCGAGACGCTGGCACCCGCCGCGCGGCGAGCGACCCCGGTGCTGCGCGAGCAGCTGCGGCCGTTCGCCCGCGACGCGCAGGCGCCGGTGCGCGAGCTGCGCCCGGCGGCCGGCGACCTCGCCGCCCTCACCCCCGGCCTGCGCACGACGGCGGCCGTCCTCGAGCGCGTGTTCGACACGCTGGCCGGCGATCCCGCGGGGGCCGACCCCGCACCGCTCTTCTACCTCGCCTGGGCCAACCACCTGGCCGCGAGCGTCTTCGGGACACAGGACGCCCACGGCCCGGTGCGCCGCGGCATGCTGCTGACGAGTTGCGCCTCGCTGACGGTCCTCGAGCAGATCGGCACGGTCAACGCGGGCCTCGGGACGCTCGTCGCGCTGCTCGACGCGCCCAAGCTCTCCGAGGTCTGCCCGGCGCCGGGGACCACGCCATGAGGCGCCAGCAGCTCGGCATCCGGCGCCTGGCCGTCATGGCGCTGTTCTGCGTGTCGTGCGTGGGGCTACTGCTGTTCCTGTGGTCGTCGTTCGGCGGCGCCCTGCCGCTCGCGCCCCGCGGCTACCAGGCCGAGGTGGAGCTCGCCGAGTCGGGCGCCCTGACCGAACAGGCCGAGGTCCGCACGTCCGGCGTGACCATCGGCCGCGTGGTGGGGCTGCGCCCGGAGCGCGGGCGCACCATCGCGACGCTGGAGCTCGACGACGGGGTGGTCCCGCTGCCGCGCGACGTGCGCGCGACCCTGCGCCAGAAGACCGTGCTCGGCGAGGCCTACCTCGAGCTCTCGCAGGGCACGCCCGGCGGCCCGGCGCTCGCCGACGGCCAGCGGCTGCGCGCCGGGGCCGTGCAGCCCTCGGTGGAGTTCGACGAGCTGCTGCGCGCCTTCGATGCGCAGACGCGGGCGGCGCTGCGGTCGTGGCTGACCGACCAGGCCGAGGCGACCCGCGGCCGCAGCGCCGATCTGAACGCCGCGCTCGGCACCCTGCCCTCCACGGAGGCGTCGCTGGCCGAGCTGCTCGACGCCCTGGAGGCGCAGGGCGACGACCTCGCGACCCTCGTGCGCAACACCTCCACCGTGTTCGAGGCGCTCGCCCAACGCCGCGGCGGCCTCGGGCGCCTGCTCGTCGCCGGCGAGCGCGTGCTCGGGACGACCGGGCGGCGCGACCGCGCGCTCGAGGCCACGGTGCGCGAGCTGCCCGGCCTGCAGCGCGAGGTCCGCATCACGCTTCCTGCCCTGGCGTCCTTCGCGCGCGACGCGCGCCCGCGCGTGATGCGCCTGCGGCCGCTGGCGCGCGAGCTCGGACCGGCGCTCACGGCGCTGGGCGACGTCGCGCCGGACCTGCGCGGGGTGCTCGCGGGCCTCGGGCCGCTCGCCGCCGCGGGTCGCGACGGCCTGCCCGCCGCACGGCGCCTCCTCGCGGACCTGCCGCCGGGGCTCGGCGACCTCGACCCGTTCCTGGCCCAGCTCGAGCCGCTCGTGCGCCACGTCGCGCCGTACGGCCGCGAGCTGACCGCGATGCTGGCCAACGCCACGGCGGCGACCCAGGCCGAGGCGCTGGACGGGTCGGGGCGCAAGCGCCACTACCTGCGGACCACCAACCCGATCAACGCCGAGGCGCTCACCGCTGCGGCCGAGCCGGGGACCGGCAACCGCGCCGACCCCTACGCCGCGCCCGGCGCCGCGCGCGAGCTGGCCACCGGGCTGCGAACGTCGCAGCCGGCCGGCTGCGACGGGTCGCCGCTGACCTTCGCCCCGGAGGCGCTCGCCCCGCTCGGGGAGCGGATCGCGACGACGCTCGACGCCCTGACGCTCCGGGGCGGCACCGTCGCCGCGCCGCCCTGCCGGCTGGACCGCCGCCCCTTCCCCCACGTGACAGCACGTACCCCAACCACCCCCTCGCAAGGAGGAACCCCATGAGCAGGAAGGCTCTCTGCGCCGCCGTCGCCATCGCGGCGGTCGCGGCCCCGACGGCGTACGCCGCCGTCAAGGACCAGGGCATCGACGGGGCGGTCAGCCCGACGGACGCCGGCACCAGGACCAAGCCGCGCAACGTCACCATGACCGTCACGCTGACCACGCCCGCGCCGCCCGCGGGCAAGCAGTTCGCCACCGACGAGGCGAAGATCTCGCTGCCGCGCGGCATGCGCTTCAACGGGTCGAAGTTCGCCTCGTGCACCGCCGCGCGTCTGCAGGACATGGGCCCCAGCGGCTGCCCGGCGGGGTCGAAGGTCGGCAGCGGGTCCGCGGACGCCTACGCGCTCGACGGCCGGATCCGCCAGACGCTAACCGTGACGGCGTTCAACGCCGCCAAGGGCCGGAAGCTGCTGCTGCTGGTCCGCGGCACGTCGCCGGTCCAGATCAACTCCGTGATCGAGGCGACCCTGAAGCCGACCACCAGCGCCAGCTACGGCTACATCCTCGACGTCAAGCTGCCGGCGAACCTCAAGAGCATCGCCGGCGCCCAGCCGACGCTCACGAAGTTCGTCACGCGCATCAGGGCGACGAAGCTCGTCAGCGGCCGCAAGCTCGGCTACGTCCAGAGCACGAGCTGCCCGCGCGGCGGCTGGAAGTTCAAGGCCGATCTGCGGTTCACCGACGGCGACACCGGGGTGGCCACCGACAAGGTGACCTGCACCCGGTAGCCCGGCTGCGGCGGGGCGGCCTCGGCCGCTCCGCCGCGCCGCGTTCACAGGCGGCGCGCGACGGCCCGGGGACGGCCGGTGCAGCGGACCGTCCGCTTGACCCGCTGCCCGGGGCGCAGCCGCACCCGCGCCGCGCGCACCGTGCGCCGCCCGCGGCGGCAGCGCACGTCCACCTGTGCCGGCGTGCCGCCGCGCAGCCGCAGGCCGATGCGGAAGTGGCGCCGGCCCGCCCGGCGCATCGTCACGACCACCTCCGGCGGCGGACCGGGCTGCCGGGCCGCCGTGCTGCCGCTGGCGTCGCAGCCGCGCGGGCCCAGCAGCTCGAGCTCCGGGCAGCTGCCCAGGAGGTCGGTGCCGAGCTCGTCCAGCGGCGTCCCGCCGGGCACGTTGCAGGACACGTCCGGGCAGAGAAACCGGCTGAGGTTCAGCGTCCACCGGGGCAGCGCCGGGCCCGCCGGCGGGTCCCAGTAGTCGTCGTTGCCGAAGTCGAAGAACTGCTGCTGGGGCCGGCCGTCGCCGCGCGGCGGTGCCGCCGCAGCCGTGCACATCGTGTCCTCGACGGCGTCGGTGCAGTGCCCCTCGTGCTCGTTGGGAGCTCCGCGCTGCAGCGCCCCGAGGTTGTGGCCGATCTCGTGGCGCACGGTGCTCGAGCTGCAGAACGCCGTCGACGAGGACCGGAAGACGACTGCGAGCTTGCCACCGAGGTCGTTGAGGTTGTCCGGCGCCCGCCGCACGTCGTCGAACATCGAGCCGACGCCGCACACGCCCGGCAGCCGCACGCCCTCGAGCCAGACCACGAAGTTCTTGCGCCGCGACGCGGCCTCCTGGCGCGTGATCTGCATCGGCAGGGGATCGAAGCCCGCCGCCCGTAGACCCTCCGAGACGAGGTGCAGGATGGCGCCGGAGTCGCCCGAGGCGGTGAGCTGCGCCGCCGTCGAGCCCAGGCGGACGGTCGAGATGTCGAGGAACTGCGGGCCGCAGGACGTCCCCATGTCGAAGCGGATCGCCCGCCCGTAACGGCGCTCGAGCAGCGCGGACGCCTGCAGCGCATCGGTCTGCAGGGCGGTCGCGACCTGCGGGAACCGGTCCGTCTCGCCCGCAGGGACGGCGTAGATCGCGTGATAGCGGTACGGGCCGTTGTCGACCTCGTGCACCGTGTCGTCGGCACTGCGCCGCTCGCCGCAGTGGGCGGTCGGCAGGGCGGCCCGCACGCCGTCCGCCGTCACGGCGGACAGTGGCCGGCCGGCCGGGCCGCCGCGCGGAGTGGGCTCCTCGCGGAAGCGGTCGACCGCGGCGGGGTCGCGGTGCAGGGCCTGGCTGGGCGTGAGGCCGGTCGAGGCGGCCGCCGGGGCAGCCGTCACGAGGGCGGCGGCGGCGTGGAGCAGGACGGGACGAAGCGGCATCGGCGGCGGTCCTGCCCCGCCGGAGCCGGGCGCCGCTGCCCGGTTCGACCCGATGTCCTACCTGAAGTGACCGGCCCGTCGGACTAGGGGGTTGTGATCTCGCCGCGGGCGAGGGCGAGGACCACGGCGTGGGTGCGGCCCGTCGCGCCGAGCTTGGCGATCGCGTTGCGCAGGTGGGTCTGCAGCGTGGTCGGGGAGATGTGCAGCTGTCGGGCGAGCTCGGGACCGGTCCGCCCCTCGGCGAGTCCCGCGAGGATCTCGCGCTCGCGCACCGACAGCAGGTGCTCGCCGGCAGGCCGGCTGCCGGACCGCGCACAGCGGCGCAGGACGACGACCGCCCCGGTCACCTCGTCGCCGTCCCGGATCGGGCTGCTCGTGTAGTCGACGGTCACCGGGCGGTCGTCGCCGGTCCACAGGACGTCGCCGCGCACCCGGTGCACCTCGCCGTCCCGGAGCGCGAGCTGGATCGGGGACGCGCCCGCCGCCAGCGGGGTCCCGTCCGGCCGGGAGTGGTGCACGGTCGCGTGGAACGACCGCCCGCGCAGCTGCTCGGCGGGCCGTCCCAGCAGCTCGGCCGCCGCCGGGTTGACCGCCGTGCAGCGGCCGGCGGCGTCCAGCACCACGACGCCGTCGGTCACGCCGGCGGCCATCACATCGCGCTCGCGCGCCACGCGCACGAGCCGCCGGCGGTCGTCCTCGCGCCGGTGGCGGTCGGCGGCGCGGTCGAGTGCGAGGCCGGCGAGCTGGACGCACTCGTGCACCAGGTCGAGCTCGGCCGGGGTC
>Ga0196964_10001843_pt1 | contig 10396 bp, 22 predicted proteins | sample S1_10metaG_FD_148615 | JGI IMG/M metagenome (GOLD analysis project Ga0196964, IMG submission 148615) | Soil microbial communities from Anza Borrego desert, Southern California, United States - S1_10 | ecosystem: Environmental > Terrestrial > Soil > Desert | place: USA: California | collected... | reverse complement strand
CTGCCCGCGCAAGAGAGATGCCATGCTTCTCAATGTTGGCAGCGTCTTTCGCGGGGTCGAACTCGATTTCCATTTAGTTTGTGTACATACATAAAGGCGCGGCTGCAAGCATTATTTGTACATACACTAAAATTACCGCTCAGTGTCGCGTGCCTCAGCCACTTGCCCGGTGTTCCTTATCTGTTCCACTTGGCGGTGTGGCCCGACTCGACCAGCACCGCCTGACCGACATGGCGCTCCTCGCGCTGGAGGAGGTCGCCGCGGCATGCCACCACGGACCGGTGGAGCGGAGCCGGAGCCTGGCGTTCGCATTGGCCTTTCTGGCGAGCCGGCGAACGGAGTCGGCGCGTTGGCCGTTCGACCGCTTCTGGCAGGCGATCGCCAGTCCGCGCGCCCATGACCGCTGGAGCAACGTCAACGCCTCGCTCAATGCCATCTACCTGGCGGTTGGCGTGAAGCGTGACGTGGACCGGATCAGTCTGTTCGAACGGGAAGCGCGGTCGCTCAGCGCGAAGGGCGCGCCTGTGCCGGGCATGTCCGAGCGACCCGGCGGCCGTCGTCATACCTGACGATATAGCGCGCGGAGCCCTGGCGGAGCTGCCAGCAGCTTAGATCCGTGCCACCAGCGGATGCCGTGGCAATGAGGCGGCCATAGCGGTCTCGCTTCACCGGTTGCAGCCGGACCGGTCCGAGCCGAAGCCCCGCCCGAAGGCTGGCCTTGCTCGCCGCCGCGGCTCGGTCATCACAGACGTGGTTGCCGTACTGGCCACGGCACGGCCGGGCACTGCGCCGATCGGGGGCGTCAATGCCCAGCAGGCGGACCTCTCCCAGCCCGCGGCAGCGAACGCCGTCCCCGTCGATCACGGCGGGCGCTTCACAGACGATCATTGCTGGCATGGTGGCTCCGCTCCTGCGCCGGGAATCAGTGATCCTCGCTCGTAACCCATTCACGGCAACATGCGAAGGAACGTAGCGCGAACATTATGTGCCACCTTTCGTGCCGCCACGTTCGGGCGCCCTTCGCGTGTTTTGCGATTGTTCATTGACCCACCAGCGGCAGAAAACTAGGAAATCCGCCACTGGCTCCGTAGCTCAGCCGGATAGAGCGACGGTTTCCTAAACCGTTCCGCGTTGGCTTTCTGTTCCGCCTGTTTTTGGCAGATAACTGCGGTTTTCCAATTTTCAGACCGTTAGCCGCGTGCCACTTTTCGTGACACCCCATGCAATGCCGCGACCCGCTGATCCGGGGTCAGATGCTCCAGATAAATCTCGGTCGTGGTCACGCTGTCGTGGCCCAGGAGCATCTGAAGATCGTAGAGAGTTCCGCGCTTTGCCTTGAGGTACTCGACCGCGAACAGGTGCCGCAGGTCGTGGAAGCGGAACCCCTGGAATGACTGTGCCCCTTTTTGTGCCGCCTTCTCGGCCCGGCGGCGGATGTCCCCGAAGCGTGCGGACGGGTCAGACCACCTGTCATTCCCGCTGTGGCGGAACACATAAGGCGACTTGATATGCTCGGGCTGGCGATCGATGATCTGCCTGGCCTTGCGGGTGAGGGGGATGACCCGCCGCTTGTTGCGCTTGCCGGTGATGGTGATCTGCCCGCCTGCGAGCTGTCGGTGGGTGAGGCCGAATATCTCCTCGAGGCGCATGCCGGTTTCGCGCGCCAGTTCGATCGCATCACCGAACCGAGCCGGAGCCTTAGCGATGATCGCCTTGATGTCGGCTTCCCGGGGAAGGGTGATCGGGTCGCGGCGCTCCTCCATTCCCTTGCGGGTCCGGAATGCAAGCGTCGGATTGATCGGCTCCATCCAATCCTCGTCCGCGGCATGCTTGAGGACGGCAGAGATAGCCGTGAGGTCGCGGCGAAGCGTGGCGATGCTGGCGCCCTGGATCCGGCGGGCCTTCTGAAGTTCCCGCAGCTTGGCCATGTCGATCAGGTGGACATCGAGGCTGCCGATCAGGGGCCAGCACTGCTTGAGGCTGACGAGGTAACGCTTGACCGTCTTGGGTGAGAGTGTCCCGGAGCAGTGGCGCTCCCAGCTATCGGCCGCGGCGGCGAATGTGCGGGGGCCGGCGATCCCGAAGCGGACCTCGTTCTCGACCTGGCGCTTGAAGGCCTCTAGGCGGCGTTCCGCTTCGGCCCGAACAGACGTGTGTAAACTTCGTCGATACTCACATCCTCGGACCTTGAAACGCGCTTGCCACGTCCCGTCCCTGAGATAGAGGTTTTTCGGCATTGCGTCCTCTTAACGGTTCGCACCCATCGGCGCAGTTCGGCAACATCGAACGTCCATCGGCCGGCGGGCTTTCCTGCTCCAGGGATGCCACCCGCAGCCGCATGGGCCTGCAACGTGCGCTTGGGAATGCCGGCGATCAAGCTGGCTTGGGCGATGTTCACGCGCTCTGGGGTCATTTCAGCGCCGCCTTTGCTTCGGCACGAGCGCGGTTCAGTTCCGCCATCCGCTCGGTCGATCCACCAGGCCTGTCCGGATGAGCCTGTGCCGCGAGGTCACGATAGGCACGATCAACATCGCCGACCGTGATGGGGCCGGTGTCGAGACCCAGGACCTCACGCCACGACTTCTGCCCTGGCGGCGCTGGCAGAGCGGTGAAGCCCTTGAACGTCTGGCGGACGACATGGAGGCCGCCGTGGCGCATTTCGGTGCGGCGTGCTTCCAGGACATGATGGATGGCTTGGAGATTGTCCTCTGGCTTTGGATAGCGATCCACGGCGATGCAGCGCTGTTGCCCGTCCCACGAGAACCAGACCGCAATGCCGGTGTCCTCCGGCCTGGCATGGGCCAAGGTGACGTTGGACGAGATACTGATCTCGGTGACAGCCTTCCCACTGTCCCGTCCGAACGCCTCCAGCGACTTGCGCACATTGTTGAGCGCCGTCGACAGGCTCGCCTTGAACTGCGAGGCGGCTTTCCGCTCCGTCCGCGGCAGGCCTTCGGGCCACGACAGCGGGAATGCTGGGATGCTCACGGTTGCGCCCCTCCTTCAGCGTCAGTCGGCCGGTCTCCGTTCGCCAGATCCAGGAGCACGTCCGCGTGGCATGGCTCGGACGGCCGGCACCAGCAGGCGAGATTGCGGCCCAGCAGGGGTGATAGGTCAGCCGGATACCCAGCGGCCTCCCGCAGCTCGGGGTCGGCCAACATGGCTCGGAAGAAGCCGATCGCACCCAAGGCGTCCGGCGCAGTGCGACCCATCGGCCCCTCTCGCCCAACAGGAAACGGATTGCCCCATTTTGTCGAGCGATCGACCTTCACCGTGTTGGGCGGCATTCGCCAACCCTTAGCCCGGCTCAGTTGGATGCGGACAGGGCTCACCCCTCATCCCCGATCATTGCTGCTGTCTGGTTGGTCCGGCTCATTCGTAACCTTTCAGGCTCTCATAGGCGCGCAGCATTCCGATTACGTCGCCAGAGGCGGAGGCGGTTATTGCCGCCGCTATGTCGTGTTCCATCATGGCAATCTGGGGCTCGACGATGACGTTCGGCATCCCCCGGAGCGCCTTGAACTCGTCCTGGAGGCGACGGACCCGCTCGATCTGCGCGGGCAATTCTGTTGCTAGACTGCTCACTTCTCACCTCCGATCATTGCTGCATGGGCGCGGGCGAGGGCGCCGCGTCCTGCGCTCAACTTCGTCCAGCTCCCAGCCTATGAGTGCCGCCAGAACCCGGAGCGCAATCGCCGCGAGGATGGTGGCCGCAATCGTTCGGACCGGGTCGCGCTCGACCAATTCAATCCACCACCAAGTCAGGCCGACGAGCACTCCAAGAAACGCCACGAGAAGGACAAAGCGTCCTGTTCCTCGGGCCACGGCTAGAACGGTCTGCTTCGGCGCGGTCATGCCAGCACGTCCGTGTTGAGGCCGTGCTGCTTGGCGAAGGCGCGGCAACGTTCTTTGAACTCAGAGAGCGGAAGGCCACGGCCAGCGCAGTCGTCGTGGATGTTCTGGAAGTCCCACAGGGGCATGCAGTCCGCATCCGTTTCGGCGCCAAGCAGGTGTGCCAGCCTGTTGCCGGGGTGCGGACGGTTGCGCTCCAGCGAGGGATCATAGTCACCATCAGGAATCGAGTGCCCCAAAGCGCACTTGCAGCTGTTGGGCCCGCGGTAGAAGCACGCACCCCTGCCCGCATCGTAGGAATACCCGCTCTGGGCCAGAACGCCGGCCACACCAGCGTCGAATATCTGCTGGAGGTTCATGCCATCTTCCCCTGTCCAAGATCCCGCCTCAGCCGGTCGATCGTCGGGAGCGGCGCCTCTCCTCGCTCGTCGGCATAGGCCCGGCGCAGGGGCTGCAACTGCCGGTCGATCTGGCGAATGGCTTGCTCGGCCGCGTCTCGCTTGGTCAGCAGGTCACGAATGGCCGCGTCGGTGGAGACGGGCACCAGCTTAAGGGCGGGCTTCATGCTGCCTGTCTTTCGCTGGGCTCGGACCAGACGACGCCATGCCGAGCGCCGTATTCCTCGATCAGGTGCATCAGGTCGCCCATCTGCTCCTTGGTGAGCCGCGACGACCGGAACCCGACCGGCACCATTCCCCGGCCATCCAGCGCCATTTCGAACCGCTGGGCATGATCCAGGGAGTGGAGGAATAGAGCCTTCCACACCTCGGGGGTCAGCTCGCGCCCCTCCGGCTTCGACCGGCTCACATCACTGAGTAACGCCCACATCCTTGCGTTCTGGTCCAGCGTTCGGGTGGCGGGGCGAATGTTGACCACCGCTCCCGGCGGAGCCGCGTCGATCAGCCGTTTGGCCAATTCCCTCTGCGATGATCCAACAAGGCGGATGGTCTGTCCGGTCATGGTCGATCCTCCAGTTTGGCCCGGTGGGGGCTTTCCTTCGTGAAGGCTTCAGCCAGGCTCTTCATGTCGATGCCGTGCCGCTCCTCGAATGCCGGCTCGCCAATCTGGTGCTGTTCGGCATGGTGATCCCGGCACAGGCTGATGCAGAAGCGGTCACTGGGCTTCACACCCATCCCTCCGTCAGTGCCGGACCGAACATGAGCGCATTCAACCGCCGTGAACGTGCCGCAGACGGAGCATGCATGGCGCCGGATCCACGCACGGTGGGCCGGACACCGACGCTGCTTGTCGGCCTTGGACTTGGAAGGCTTGCGGGCGGGCAGCATCAGAACGGAATGTCGTCATCGATGCCGGCGGGCTGGCTCTGCTGCTGTCGCGGCTGTCCCTCGCCCTTGGCCGACATGAAACAGTCCACGTCGGCCGCACGCACCTCATATTGAGGCTTGCCGTTATACTCGCCGATCAGCAGCTCGCCGATCGCAGTGAGCTTGTCGCCCTTGCGGATGTAGCCTGCCAGCTTCTCGCCTCGAGCGCCCCAGATGGACACCCGGAACCAGTTTGTCTGCTTGCGGTCGCCCCAGCCCTGATCAACCGCGAGGTTGAAGCTGGTGACGCTGTTACTGTTGGTCTGGCGGGTCTCAGCGTCACCGCCGACCCTGCCCGTGAGGGTGATGAACTGCACTATGCTGCCTCTCTTTGTTGTTCGGGGTCGTAAGCAGCACGAAGCTTGCTCACCGTCTCATCGACTTCCGCCAGGAACTTGGAGACCTCGGCCTCCAGCTCTGCGATCAGGGCGTCATCCCGTTCGATCCTCTGAACGAACAGGCGCATCGGCTCCGGGAATGCAGGGTGGTAACTGATGTAATCGCACCACTTGCGTTCCGGCATGCAGGCGAACTGCCACATGATCTGGGTGACGTATTTGGCCGGGACCGTCCTGCTCAGAAGGGTCTCCAGATGAGCAGGGGGTTGGGGACACTTTGCCTCGACGAGCCCGTCCGAGCCGACCAGGCGATCAGGGGACGCGCCCGCCATGGGAATGGTGGGATGCTCGACAAAGCCGATCTGCGTGAGCCCGCACAGGTTCTGCTCCGCATAGGCGTCACAGGCCGCGGCCTCGTTCTCGACGCCCCACAGCATGGCGGACGTCTGGAATATCTCCCGGGGAACGCCGGTCATCCGTTCAAGGACGAGGTCAGCCTTGTAGGATGCCCGCGAGGCAGAGGGGCCGCTCTTGGTCTTGGCGATGATATCCGCCACCTTGGAGGCGGTCACACGGCCACAGCGAAGCGCCTTCCACTCGGGCGATCCCTGGGGAATGTTGGCGAGGGCGTCGGCGTGGGTCATCTCCCACCTGCCTCTGCACTCGTCCCAACCTCTCGGGCCGCTCTCAGTCGCTCGATCTCGAGGGTCGCATCCCGAAGGCGGCGCTGTAGGTCGTGGATAGCCTCTATGCGTTGGGCAAAGCCAAGCGACTGACACCTAAGTGCCTTGTCCACCTCCCATAGTTCCTTGCGCATCTGCTGGTTTCCGCGTTCCAGCGTCTGGAGGTGGGAGGTGAGGTTGTGGCTGAGGTTGCTCTTAAGATACTCTTCGGCGACCTCCAGGGCGGTGTAGTAGAACTCATCCGCTGCCTTGCGAATAATCGGGGACAGGAGGGCGCCGTTGACAGCCTCCAGTGCTTCCAGAATGCGTTCAGGGTCGAACGGCTGGCTGGCGTTCGGCACGGTCACTGCACAGCCTCCTTGCCCAGCTCCTGAAGCCGGGCGATGCACTTGCCCGCCTGCTCCTGGTTGAGGTCCTTGAGGCTCGCCACCTTGTAGCCCGCGCAAATCTCCTGGAGGGTCTTGCCCGCCGTGGGGGCGAGCGTCTGGATCAGGGTGCGCTGCTCGTCGGTGATTGGCTGAACCGGCAGAGGATCCGCGCGGGGAGTCGGTCGCGCGGCGGCATTTCCGTCATCATCCTCTGCCGGAACCCCGAAGGCCGTCATCAGACCATAGCGTCTGGCGTACGTTAGGGCTGATCCGAAAGCTTGCGCGTCCTGCTTGTTCGCAGGGACGAACAGCGTTCCAAGGCTCTCCTTCTCACCGCTCGCATGGTGCAGCACGGTCTCGACGCTCACCCCGTTCGGGGCTGGCTGACAACGCTGCGTGAAGAACAGGCGGTGCTTGATGAGCGCCGGCTTGATCGCGTCGATTACCGCGCCGAGGTCCGCATACTTGCTCTTGAAGTGCGGGTTGTTCGCGGACTTCGTGGCCGCTTCGATCTCGGCAAAGGCCGTCGCCATCGCGCCGTGGAGGGGCGATCCGGCTGGGTTGGTCTCCGCTTTCATCGTGAATTGCTGCCGGGCGCTTGTTGGGCAGCCCGGCCCTCCTTGGGGATGGTGGGATCGGCAATGATCTGGCGCAGCGCGTCAGTGCGGCCGAAGCGAGGTCCGTTGCCGAGGATGTCGTCACACAGGGCAGCGATGCCGCGGGCCCGGAGTGCGTTCGGATCGGTGGGGGGCAGGTTCATGCGGCCACCCGCCCAGGCGCAAGATGCTCCACCTCGACCAGTGGCACGGCAGGAGCCGTCACCAGGCCTTCAAGTGGAACCGTGGTGAACTGTGACGCGAGGTCGATCTCGGGATGCTGCGCCACGCGGTACATGCGGTTCAGAGCATCCAGCGACTTCTGCGCGGCCTCCGTGCCCTCTGCCTGCTCCTTGCAGAGGAGAAACCAGGCCCAGGAGTTCATCATAGGGCGGCCGGGATAGACCTTGCCGAGCAGGGTGGTGGTGCGGCTCACGACAGCACGTCCGTGTTGAGGCCGTGCTGCTTGGCGAAGGTGCGGCAACGTTCTTTGAACTCAGAGAGCGGAAGGCCACGGCCAGCGCAGTCGTCGTGGATGTTCTGGAAGTCCCACAGGACGTCGCAGTCTTCGCGCGTTTCGGCCCCAAGCAGGCGTGCCAGCTTGGCGGTGCTCTCTCCACCGGAATAGCCGGGAGATTGCCACTCAAAGCGCGGGTCATAGACATTATCAGGGATCGAGTGCCCCAAGGCGCACTTGCAGCCGTTCGGGCCACGGTAGAAGCAGCCGTGACTGCCCGCATCGTAGGAATAACCGCCCTGAGCGAGAACGCCGGCCACACCAGCGTCGAATATCTGCTGAAGGTTCACGACAGCACCGCCACAAGGACCGCGGCGAACCCGCCAAGGATTGCCCAAGCAGCGACCGTCAGGAGGGCCCAGGCACGCGCCTTCTGACCCGGCGTGAGTTCGTCGAACCCCGCTGCGTCCGGATCACCCGTGATGCGGGCCAGCTCAGACGGCGGGATCGGGCGGACAGCGCCGCGACGATAGCCGGGGTTTGGCGTCCAGGGGTTGGCGGCATGGGAGCCAAGTGCCCTGCCTGCCCGATCAATGGTCCCGTTATGTGCCACTGCAAGTCTCCACCGGCTTGGTGCCGATGGATGCTGTGTACGCGTCTAGTGTACGTGTGTCAACGCACCATACACAAAAAATGTACGCGTCTTATGCGACCAGTTCATCCCATGGGACAACGCGGTCCATTCGCTCGATCCGTTCGGTCGGGATTCGAAAGACCAACGGCGGCGTATATTGTTCGAGTTCGACGTAGGTGCCGCTTTTTCTCACGAGCGTCTTCACCAGGACCGAGCTGGGCCGGTCTCCGTCGTGGTCATCCGGCACACGCAGGTAAATTACGGCGTCATCGCCGACCCGTGGTTGCCGGCGCTTCTCCACGAAGACAGTGGCTCCATCCCTGTAGCGCGGCGCCATAGAGGAGCCTTGGACGTAGAGACCGTAAACGTCTGTCCGGCCATCCAGGAGGACTGGCCGACGCAGGTAGCCGATGATGTCACCAGTGTTCAGCGTGGTCTGCTCAACCGCCTCGCCGTCAACGATCTCATCAGCACCAAGGGCCGTACCAAAGATCGGCACGTCCCTGATCATCCGCTGCTCGCTTGCGCCCTCCATCTGGAAAGTGGTCGCGTTGCTTGCCACAGGAACCCCCGCAAGTGCCAAGACCTCCTGTCGCTCGATAGGCGGCAAGCCTTTTCCGGCGAGCGCATCCGCCATCCTTTCCGCGACCTCCATGGGCAGCCGGCGCTTGTAGGCGCTGTCCAGATACCGCTGCACTCCGGAAGCGTGGGAATAGCCGGATCCGGCAGCGAGCGCTCGCACGCTCAACCCTGATCGTTCGCGGAGACGGCTCAGGGCCTCTCCAGTCGTCTCGTTCTCAGCCACGTACGGATTATCAACGGCAAGCAGTACACTTTCTACGTTGACGGGTGTACACAGTACGTGTACGTCTTGGGCATGGCTAATCACCGCGAAATCATCCGGAACCTAGGCGGGATCAGACCGCTGGCTCGGGCGCTGGGGCACAAGAACCATACCACCGTTCAGGGGTGGTACGAGCGCGGGTCTATCCCGGCCGACCGATTGGCAGAGGTGCTTGCTGCGGCTGCTGCCGGCGCGAGCAAGTCAGAGCCGACGCAGGCCGCAGCATGAGCCCCCCCAAGCCATGCCGGGAGACGATGCCCTTCGCGGGTCATCGCACCTGTGCCGAGTGGGGCGAGGCTAAGCCCGCTCGCGAGGATAAGCCGTCTGAGCCTTCCTCGCTGAAGGCTGCGGCATGACGGCCGTCTTCGCCCTGATCCTGGTTCTCGTCGCTGGGCTCTTCGCGCTCGGCACCGTGAGGCGCTGAGCCATGCGCGCGCTCATCACTGCGCTGCTTCGCCGCTGCGCTCGCCGCCATTCTGAGGATCCGCAGAGCCACCGGCCCGAAGGCGATTGGCCGGCGCTTCCCGCTGATCTGTCTCGTTTCCATGCCAGGGGTTCTGACCGATGAGCGGCAAGGCAATCCACCGCCCTTACAGAAGCATCTCCGATACTTCTCTGGTCGAGGCGATGGGCCGCGCCCTCTCCCTGATCAAGGAAGAGGACGGTCTGACCGACGCCGATCTTGGCCGTGAACTCGGCAAGGCGGGCGAGGACAGCGGGCGCGCCTATCGGACCGGCTTTGCCACCATGAACGCGGTGTCGTTCATCCGTGGCTGCCAAAGCTGGAATGGGCGCTTTGCCGACGAGGTGTTCTCGCTAATCGGCATGAAGCTGACGCCCCTGGACTGCGGGGAGCCGCTTGGCCGCTCGTCCGCCACGGCTCTGACGCGGCTGCTGCTCCAGGTCTCCGTCGCGCTTGAGGACGGCAACATCACCGATGCCGAACTGGTGGCGATGCGCCGCGAGTTGGACGAGGCGGGCAGGGCGATCGACTCCATGCGCGAGCGGCTTGGGCCGCGGGATGCTGCGGGGGCTGGTCGGTGACATGGCTCTACGTCCCGTCAACGTGCTGTCCCTCTGCTCCGGCGTCGGAGGGCTCGACCTCGGCATCCGTCTGGCGGTTCCGAGCGCTCGCGAGGTCTGCTTCGTGGAGAGGGAAGCCGCAGCCGCCGCGAGCCTGGTCGCGTCGATGGAAGCAGGGTGGTTTCATCCGGCTCCTGTCTGGAGTGACATGCTCACCTTCGACGCTCGACCGTGGCGTGGCGTCGTTCATATCCTCGCTTCGGGAGACCCCTGCCA
>Ga0196964_10001842_pt1 | contig 10401 bp, 11 predicted proteins | sample S1_10metaG_FD_148615 | JGI IMG/M metagenome (GOLD analysis project Ga0196964, IMG submission 148615) | Soil microbial communities from Anza Borrego desert, Southern California, United States - S1_10 | ecosystem: Environmental > Terrestrial > Soil > Desert | place: USA: California | collected... | reverse complement strand
ACGTCCCCCCGAACTTCATCACCAGTCGCGCCAAGCAAGCCTCCCGCCCGTCGTCCTCGCTTCTATGCGATCCAATGCGAGCGGCACAACGAGAACGATTTCCTTGTTGAAGGCCTACCGGTCCTGGATACAATTTATGAGTGAGCGAGAAGCAGCATCGAACATACACTTTCATGCACGATGGGGAGGAGGCTGTGTGGCTACCTCCAGAAATCGCGTTTGGAGCCGTCGATCTGGATCTAACCGTTATTCGGACCGGGGACGTCCTTACGATTTTCCCGACCCCGAAGTCAGAAGCTACAGGCGACGCTTCCGATCGGGAGTGAGCCTCAGTTGGCGCCGGACTGGTGGAAAGCTAAGTCCCCATGCATGAGCGCCGCCGAACCCTACTCCAGCATCGACGCCGACGAGGTTGCGCGTTTCTCGGCCCTGGCCGCCAAGTGGTGGGACCCCAGGGGCGAGTTCGCGCCGCTGCACAAGTTCAACCCGGTGCGGCTGCAGTTCATCCGCGACCAGGCCGCCGCGCGGTTCGGGGGGGACGAGCGCGCGCGTGAGCCGTTCGCCGGGCTGAGGCTGCTCGACATCGGCTGCGGCGGCGGGCTGCTGTCGGAGCCCATGCGGCGGCTGGGGTTCGAGGTCACCGGGGCCGACGCCTCGGAGCGCAATATCGGCACCGCCAGCGCGCATGCGGCCGAGCAGGGCCTGGACATCGACTACCGCGCCGCCACCGCCGAGCAGCTGCTGGCCGAGGGCGCCGGGCCGTTCGACCTGGTGCTGAACATGGAGGTGGTCGAGCACGTGGCCTACCCGGGCGAGTACCTGCGCACCTGCGCGCGGCTGGTGAAGCCCGGCGGCATGATGATCGTCGCCACCCTGAACCGCACGCCCCGCGCCTTCGCCCTGGCCGTGGTCGGGGCGGAGTACGTGCTGGGCTGGCTGCCGCGCGGCACCCACGACTGGCGCAAGTTCCTGAAGCCCGAGGAGATACGCGCCCACCTCGCCCCCGAACCGGTGGAGGTGCAGGGGCCGTTCGGGGTGTCCTACAACCCGCTGGCCGACCGCTGGTCGCTGTCGGCCGACAGCGGCGTCAACTACATGATGACCGCCCTGAAGCCGGCCTGACGATCAGCTCCGCCACTTCAGCACGGTCGGCTCGACCGGGTTGCGGAACGGGCGGCCCTCCGACCGATGGGCGGCCCACTCCTTCTTCAGGGCCTGGTACCACTTGGCCTGGCGGTCGGCGTCGTCGATCCACAGCAGGGCCGGGTCGTAGCGCAGCCCCTCGTTCTGCAGGTTCACCATGTCGCCGTCCTGCTTGAGGAAGGCGCGCGCCCCCTGACGGAAGAACGGCAGCACCAGGCCGAACACCGGGTGGTCGGACCAGAAGATCTGGGTGATGCGGGTCTTCTTCTCGTTGACCGCGGTCAGGCAGGTCAGGCCCAGAACCTGGCGTGCGCCGACCCTGATGTGCTCCCAGCGCAGGCCCGGCAGGCGGAAGGTGATCTCGGTTTCCGGCGCCCCGCCCAGGATCTTGTAGGCGCGGCTGTTCTTGGACGGGGCGTGGCGGGCCATGGCGAAGCCGTGCTCGCGCGGCTCGAACCGCTTGGCCTTCTCATGCTGGCTGTGCTTGGAGCGCCACCACCACTGCTGGTGCACGTAGGGGCCGTGGGCGGGGTCCATCAGCCCCACCACCGCGTGGTCGATGTGGGCGTCGAAGTCCATCCGCTCGACCATCTTGGGCCCGCCGCCCACCACGCCCTCGAAGGTCGGCGGCGGTTGGTCGGGCTCGGAAGGGTTGCGCGGGTCCGACGCCATCCAGACGAACACCAGCCCCTGGCTCTCGGCGACGGGGTAGCGCCGCACGCGCACGCGCCCGGGCTCGAACGCCTGCTCGTCGACCAGCGAGGGGATCGCGGCGCAAACCCCGTCGGTGCGGAAGCGCCAGCCGTGATAGGGGCACTCCACGCTTTCCCCGCCGGCCGCCTCGGGCACCAGCCGGCCCGCCGACAGCGGCGCGGCCCGGTGGGGGCAGATGTCGCGCAACGCGTAGACCTCGCCTGAGCGCGTGCGGCCCAGCAGCACCGGCTCGCCCAGCAATTCGTAGCGCTGCAGGGCGCCGGGCTTCAGCTCAGAGGACAGGGCCGCGAACCACCAGACGTCGTAGAGGAACCCCTCGCCGAACCGCGGGGCGGCCTTGCGCGTCGGTGCGGCGGTCTGGGCGGCGTCGGCCATAGGCGGCGCATCTCCTCGGGTACGAGGAGGCCTGATTAACCGGAGTCCGGCCCGGACCCAAGCCGGGCCGAAGGTCGCCTCGCGCGTCTTACTTCCTCTTCGGCGTCGGGGTCTGGAGCGTGGCCGAGGTCTTGGTCGGCGAGCACTTGGCCTTGCAGGCGCCCCAGGCCTTCATGCAGACCTCGTACGGCTTGGCCGCCGTCGAGCACTGCTGATAGGCGCGGTCGCAGGCCTTCTTGCATTGAGGATTGGCCGGAGCGGCGGCGGCGGCGGAACCGGCGACGAGCAGGCCGGCCGCGGCGACCGCCGAGGCGAGGGTGCGCAGTCCTGTCATGAGTTCGCTCCTCCCAAAGCGAAGTTCAACCGACAGGGGAGAGCATGAAGCGAAACAGCCCCGCCGTTAAGCGGGGCCGCCGTCATTTCGCCGTGATCTTGCCGCTCAAGCGCCTCAAACCAGCGCGCCGTGGCAATGCTTGAACTTGCGGCCTGAGCCGCAGGGGCAAGGCGCGTTGCGCGGGGTGCGGTCCCATTCGTCCGGCAGGGCGGAGTGCGGCAGGGCCGCGCGGCCGTCCGGATCGAGGTTCTCGAGCCGGACAGAACCGGCCATCTCGTTCTCGCCGGTCAGCGGGTTGATGTGGATCTCCTGCATGGGCGGCAGTTCGGGCTCGATCGGCTCCTCGAAGCGGATCTCCACCGTCATCAGCCAGCGGGTCACGTTCTGGCGCAGGTCGACCAGCAGCTTTTCGAACAGCGCGAAGGCTTCGGTCTTGTACTCGTTCAGCGGGTCGCGCTGGCCGTAGCCGCGAAGGCCGATGACCGCGCGCAGGTGGTCCAGGTGGACCAGGTGCTCGCGCCATTGCAGGTCGATCATCTGGAGCAGGAAGTTCTTCTCCAGGTCGCGCATCTGCTCCTGGCCGATCATCTCCAGCCGTTCGGCGGCGCGCGCGTCGGCGGCCTCGACCAGCCGCTGCTCGACCTCCTCGTTGGACACGCCCTCCTCGGCCGCCCAGTCGGCGATCGGCAGGTCCATGCCCAGCAGTTCGCGGACCTTCTCGGTCAGACCTTCGACATCCCACTGCTCGGCGTAGGCCTTGGGCGGCATGAAGCGGTCGACCAGGTCGGAGATGGTGTCGCGCCGGAACTCGGCGGTCAGGTCCGACAGGTCCTCCGACTCCATGAACTCCTGGCGCTGCTCGAACACGGCCTTGCGCTGGTCGTTGATGACGTCGTCGTACTTCAGCAGGTTCTTGCGGATCTCGTAGTTGCGCTGCTCGACGCGCTTCTGTGCGGTGGCGATGGCGCTGTTCAGCCACTTGTGGGTGATCGCCTCGCCTTCCTCCACCCCGAAGGTGCGCATGATCCCTTCCAGCCGCTCGCCGGCGAAGATGCGCAGCAGGTCGTCTTCGGTCGACAGGAAGAACTTGGACTTGCCGGGGTCGCCCTGACGGCCGGTGCGGCCGCGCAGCTGGTTGTCGATGCGGCGGCTCTCGTGCCGCTCGGTGCCCAGCACGTACAGGCCGCCGGCCTCCAGCGCCTGGGCCTTCTTCTCGGCGATGTCGCGCTCGAACTCGACGCGCTTGGCGTCCATGTCCTCCGCCGACGGGTCGCGGCCCTGGGCGCGCTCCTCCATGCGGAAGCGCTGGAGCTTCATGTCCAGATTGCCGCCCAGCTGAATATCGGTGCCGCGGCCGGCCATGTTGGTCGCGATGGTCACCGCGCCCGGCACGCCCGCGTCGGCCACGATCAGGGCTTCCTGCTCGTGATAGCGGGCGTTCAGCACCTGGTGCGGGATGCCCTTGCCGGTCACGTATTCGATATCGTAGGCGGCGTCGCCCAGTTCCTGAACCGCCTTTTCCTTTTCGCGGCCCTGATATTCGCTTTTCAGCGTACGTTTGACTTCAACCTTATAGTCATAGCTGTTGAGCAGGTCCGAAAGCTGCTCCGATTTTTCGATCGAAACTGTGCCGACCAGGATCGGCTGCCCAAAGACGTAGCACCTAGCGATCTGCTGGCAGATCGCTTCGTTCTTCTCCTTGGCCGAGCGATAGACCTCGTCATCGTCATCGATCCGGGCCACGGGCCGGTTGGTCGGGATCTCGACCACGTCCATCTTGTAGATGTCGTGGAACTCCGACGCCTCGGTGGCCGCGGTGCCGGTCATGCCCGACAGCTTGGAGTACAGGCGGAAGTAGTTCTGGATGGTGACCGAGGCCAGGGTCTGGTTCTCGGGCTGGACCTCGGCGCCTTCCTTGGCCTCGATGGCCTGGTGCAGGCCTTCGGACAGGCGGCGGCCCTGCATCATGCGGCCGGTGAACTCGTCGATCAGGACGACCTCGCCGCCCTTGACGATGTAGTCCTTGTCCCGCTGGTACAGCAGGTTGGCGCGCAGCGCCTGGTTCACGTGGTGGACCACCGAGACGTTGGCGGCGTCATACAGACCGGTGGTGTCGTCAGCCAGGTGGCCCGCCGCCAGCAGCATCTCCTCGACCCGCTCCGCGCCGGCCTCGGACAGCATCGCCTGGCGCTGCTTCTCGTCCAGTTCGAAGGTGTCGGGGTCCTGGATCAGCTCTTTCACCAGGGCGTCGACGATCCGGTAGAACTCCGAGCGGTTCTCGGTCGGGCCGGAGATAATCAGCGGCGTGCGCGCCTCGTCGATCAGGATGGAGTCCACCTCGTCGACGATGGCGAAGTGGTGCCCGCGCTGGACCATCTCGCGCCGGTCGTAGACCAGGTTGTCGCGCAGGTAGTCGAAGCCGAACTCGTTGTTGGTGCCGTAGGTGATGTCCGAGCCGTAGGAGGCCTGGCGCTGGCCCTGGCTGAGGCCGTTGACGATCACGCCGACCGACAGGCCGAGGAACCGGTACACCTGCCCCATCCACTCCGCGTCGCGGCGGGCCAGGTAGTCGTTGACGGTGATCACGTGCACGCCCTTGCCGGCGAGCGCGTTCAGATAGGTCGGCGCGGTGGCGACCAGGGTCTTGCCCTCGCCGGTGCGCATCTCGGCGATGCCGCCTTCGTGCAGCACCATGCCGCCGACCAGCTGCACGTCGTAGTGACGCTGGCCGAGCGTGCGGCGGGACGCCTCGCGCACCACGGCGAAGGCTTCGTCCAGGATCGAGTCCAGCGAGGCCCCGCCCGCGACGCAGTCCTTGAAGATCCGGGTCTGGTCGCGGAGCTCCTCGTCGCTCATCGCCTCGTAGCGCGGCTCCAGCGCGGTGATCTTCACCGCCCGCTGCATGAACGCCTTGACCCTGCGGTCGTTGGAGGAGCCGAAAATCTTCTTGGCGAAGCCGAGCATGGACGATCCGGGAAGGAGTCGAGAGAAACGCTCTCGAATATAGGGGACGCGCCGCGCCGAAAGCCCGAGAGCCGAACGCGGCCGAAAGCCGCGCACGCCGTGGAAAATTCCTCGACTTGCGGGCGCGCGAGACTTAAGCACCGGCCCGAGTCCTGTCAACGCGACAGGCCTTTCGCAGCAAAGACTTCGGGGGATCGTGATGGCTGTCCGAGGATTGGTCGGAGCGCTTTGCCTGAGCCTGGTCCTGACGCTGGCCGCCTGCGGCGACCGCAGAGGCGCCGAGCGCCCGCCTGAAGCCGGCGACGTCGCCGTGGCCAAGGTCGAGGGCAAGACGGTCTGGGCGTCGGACGTGAAGCGCGAGGCCGTGGCGCAAGGCCTGATCGGCGAGGGCGAGCCGCTGGACACCACGTCGGACCTGTTCCGGCGCGTGCTGGACGAGGTGGTGGACCAGAAGCTGCTGGCCAAGGAGGCCGAGCGCCGCAACCTGGACAAGAGCCCGCTGGCCCAGCGGCGCCTCGCCGCCGCCCGCGAGCGCATCCTCGGCGACATGCTGGTGGAGACCACCGTCGACAACGCCATCGACGAGAACGCGGTGCGCGCGCTCTACAGCGAGCAGCTGCGCCTGGCGAAGCAGTCGGAGGAGATCCGCGCCCGCCTGATCCTGGTGCGCACCCAGCCCGAGGCGGAGGCCGTCGCCAAGCTGCTGGCCGCCGGCGCCTCGTTCGAGGCCCTGGCGATGGAGCGCTCGATCGACCAGGCCACCCGCTTCAACGGCGGGGACCTCGGCTACTTCACCACCGACGTGATGCCGGACGCCTATTCCACCGCCCTGCAGAACGCCAAGGCCGGCGACACGGTCGGACCGTTCGCCACCGAGGGCGGCTTCGCCTTGCTGCGGGTCGAGGACCGTCGCCAGGAGGAGCCGCTGTCGATCGAGGAGGCGCGGCCGCAGATCCTGCGTTTCCTGACCTACGACGAGGTGCGCCAGTTGCTGACCCGACTGCGCGACAAGGCCAAGGTCGAGGTGCTGATCAAGGGCGCCCCGGGCGGGACCGCCCCGCGCGAGCCCGCGTCGGCGCCGTCGGGCGGGCTGCGCCCCGCCCCGGCGCCGGGAACGGCCGCGCCCGCGGGCACGCCGTCGCTGACCGGAGCCCCGACCGCGTCTCCCGTCGCCCCGGCTCCGGCCGCGCCCGCCGCGAAGGGCTGAGCCCTTGGCCAAGCCGCCGCCCCGCAACGGCAAGGCGAGCAAGCCCATCGACCCGGCCGAGCTGGTGGGGTCGATCGAGCGCGCGTTCGACCCGTTGAAGGCCGCCTGGAAAAGCGCGGCGCTGAAGCGCGCGGACAGGCAGAGCCGGCAGTTCGACGCACCGCCGGCGGCGCCCGGCGCCGCGACGACGGCCACGCCCGGCAAGCCCGGGCTGAAGGTCTCGCCCCTGGCCGTGCCCTTCCCCGAAATCCCGCCGATCGCGGGCGTGGAGCTCGCGACCGGCCGGGCCGGGCTCTACAAGCACGAGCGCGAAGACCTGCTGGTCATGACCTTCCCGAACGGGGCGGCCTGCGCGGGCGTGTTCACCCGCCACCAGGTGGGCTCCGCGCCGGTGGACTGGTGCAAGCGCCAGCTGGAGGCCACCGGCGGCGAGGACGTGCGCGCCCTGGTGGTCAACGCCGGCTGCGCCAACGCCTTCACCGGCCGCCCGGGCGCGGACGCGGCGCGGCGCACGGCCTCGGCCGCGGCCAAGCGGTTCGACTGCCGCCAGCGCGACGTGATGCTGGCCTCCACCGGCGTGATCGGGGTGGTGCTGGACGACGGCAAGATCGCCGCCCGCCTGCCCGAGATCGAGACGCGCCTGTCGCCGGACAACTGGGCCGCCGCCGCGCGGGCGATCATGACCACCGACACCTTCCCCAAGGGCGCTTGGGCGCAGGCCGAGATCGACGGCGAGCCGGTGCGCATCGCCGGGATCGCCAAGGGCTCGGGCATGATCGCGCCCGACATGGCGACCATGCTGGCCTTCCTGGTCACCGACGCGAACCTGACGCCCTCGGTGCTGCGAACCCTGCTGGGCCTCTACACCCGCACGACCTTCAACAGCGTGACCGTGGACGGCGACACCTCCACCAACGACACCTGCCTGCTGTTCGCCACCGGCGCCGCGCCGGCCCCCAAGATCACCCGAGTCGGCGACCGGCGGCTGGCCGACTTCCGCGACAAGCTGGAGCAGGTGATGCTGGACCTGGCGCACCAGCTGGTCCGCGACGGCGAGGGCGCGCGCAAGTTTGTCAAGGTGACGGTCACGGGCGCCCAGTCGCCCCACTCCGCTCGCCGCATCGCCCGCTCGATCGCCGAGAGCCCGCTGGTCAAGACCGCCATCGCCGGCGAGGACGCCAACTGGGGCCGCATCGTCATGGCCGCGGGCAAGACCGAGGAGCCGGTCGATCGCGACCGCCTGTCGATCCGCTTCGGCGACCTGCCCGCCGCGCTGGAGGGCAAGGTCGCGCCCGGTTACTCCGAGACGAAGATGAGCGCCTACATGAAGCGCCCGGAGCTGGAGATCACCGTCGACGTGGCGGTGGGCCGGGGAACCGCCACGGTGTGGACCTGCGACCTGACCAAGGGCTACGTCGAGATCAACGGGGACTATCGGAGCTGACGTGATATCCTCTTTGCGAGGTGAGCGATGACGGCGAAGCGGAAGCTGGAGATCGAGGTGTCGGCCGAACTGGCTGAAGAGCTGGACGCCCTCGTGGCCCGGGGCGTTGAGGAAAGCCTGTCTGAGTTCGTAGAGGCTTCGCTCTGGGACAGTCTGCTCCCGCCGCCGGAGGGCGATTTCACGAACCGCGAAGCCGCCAAAAGCCACTTGCGTGAGCTCATTCCCGAAATCGCCAGCGATCCCGGCTCCTGGCTCACGGCCGACGAATTGCGCGAGAGTCTGGCCCAGCATCGACGAGCGAACGAGCGTGGCGACCCGCTATAAGATTCGTTTCGAGCGCGACGCCGAAAGCGACTTACGCGACCTGTGGACCTACATCGCCCGCGAGAGCCCGGCTCGCGCCGACCGGTTCGTCCTCGATCTCGTCGGCCGGTGCGAGCGCTTGGCCGACTTCCCCGGCGTGGGTCGGCCTTTGTCCGGTGCCCGCCCGAACGTGAAGGTCGTCAGCTATCGCCGGCGTGCGACCATCGCCTACGAATTGAAGGGCGACGTGCTCCTCGTTCGCCGTATCCTTTACAAGGGACGAGACCAAGCCGCCTTGCTGCTGTTGCTCGATGACTGACAAACCCACCGTGCTCGTCGCCGCCGCCGCGCTCGTGGACGTGGACGGGCGGGTGCTGATCGCGCGCAGGCCCGAGGGCAAGTCGCTGGCCGGGCTGTGGGAGTTTCCGGGCGGCAAGGTCGAGCCCGGCGAGACGCCGGAGGCGGCTCTGATCCGCGAGCTGGACGAAGAGCTGGGGATCCAGGTGAAAGAGGCCTGCCTGGCGCCCTTCGTCTTTAGCTCTTTCTCTTATGAATCGTTTCACCTTCTGATGCCACTTTGGCTGTGTCGTCGGTGGGAGGGCGTGGTTACGGCCCGCCATCATGCGGCGCTGGCCTGGGTGAAGCCGAACAAGCTTTCGGACTATCCCATGCCGCCGGCGGACGGCCCTCTGGTCGCGTACCTGCGCGACTTCCTGTGACGAGGCGACTTTGAAGGACCTGGCGAGCAGACTGGCGAAGGACGAGGGCGGAGCCACCGCCGTCGAATACGCCCTGATCGTCGCCAGCATCTTCCTGGTGGTGGTCAGCGCGATCACCACCTTCGCCCAGAACGCCGGGGCCATGTTCGACGCCATCAGCGCCGCGATCACCGCGGTGATGTGAGCGGGCGTCAGCCCTCCAGCCCGCCGGGTTTCACCTCTTTCACCCCAAGGGCGTCGGCCAGGCGCATCTTCGCCGAGCCCGGCTTCAGCGGCTTTTGCTGGCTCTCGTGCGGGGCCCAGCCGGTGACGGTCAGGATCTCGAAGGTGGCGACCACCCGCCCGTCCGGGCCGGAGAACCGCTCCGCGTAGATGTCGAACGCCCGGTCCAGCACCGGGCGGGTCAGCGGCCCGCGCGGACGTTCGCGCAGCACGTTGGTCTCGCCCATGCGCCGCAGGTCGTGCAACAGCCGCAGGGGATGCTCGTAACGCACCGTCACCTTGTCGGTGTCGGCCACCGGCAGGGCGAAGCCGGCGCGTTGCAGCAGAGCCGCCATGTCGAACCCGTCGGCGAACGGGCTGACCCGCGGCCCCGCCCCGCCTATGACCTCGGTCTCGGCCTGCAGCAGACATCGGCGGAGTTCGGTCAGGGTCGAGCCCCCGAACATGGCGCCCACGAACAGTCCGTCCGGCTTCAGCGCGCGCCGGATCTGCACCAGCGCCCCCGGAAGGTCGTTGGTCCAGTGCAGCGCCAAGGTGGAGACCACCAGGTCCAGGCTCGCGTCCGCGAACGGCAGGCGCTCCTCGTCGGCGACCAGCCGCGGCCCGACCCGTCCCGCCAGCATCCGCCTCGACAGGTCCGCCTCGACCAGCAGCCCCACCCGCTCCCGCGCCGGGCTGTCCGCCAGCGCCTGCGCGAAGGCCCCGCCGCGCGCCCCCAGGTCGACGGCGAGCGGGAAGCTGCGCAATATGGTCTCCAGCCGCTCGACCGCGTCCTCGGCCGCCCGGACCTTCAGGAAGTCGGCGAGGGCGTGGTCCTTCGCCGCCCGGTCCAGGCGGCGGCGGTGCAACGGGCGGTCGAACAGGAGTGGCGGGGCGGACATGCTTTCAGCCTTGAGACGCGGAGACCATGGAGCGCTTCTCGACCGGTTGAAACCCGGCGCGCGCGTCCGCGGCGTGCTGCGCGCCGTGACCGACG
>Ga0196964_10001841_pt1 | contig 10407 bp, 8 predicted proteins | sample S1_10metaG_FD_148615 | JGI IMG/M metagenome (GOLD analysis project Ga0196964, IMG submission 148615) | Soil microbial communities from Anza Borrego desert, Southern California, United States - S1_10 | ecosystem: Environmental > Terrestrial > Soil > Desert | place: USA: California | collected... | reverse complement strand
CAGATCTGGTGGGTCTACCAGTTTTGGGGGTAGCATCAAAATGTTCTACGGAATCACTGAAAAAGCCTGGTTGTCTTAGATACATGATTAGTTCTCCCAAAAATCTTTACTAATGTATGAGTGGTATTGTTGTGCGGCTTTATAAGCTTCTTTAAGATCTTCAAGACTTGGTGAATCTTTCCTTGTCGCTTTTTGGTATTTCTCCCATGCTTCGTTTATTTCTTTCATCTTTTCCTCAGCTTCTGGAGACTTATTAACATCTGGATGATATTTTCTAGCTGCTGCTCTATAGGCTTTTTTAATTTCTTGAGGAGAAGCGTCAGGATCTACTCCTAATGCTTCGTGCCAGCGAGAAGCATAGTTCGATCTACCTGTAGACCAGGAACCAGCAGTCCTTGCTCGCTCTCTATACTGCCTCTCGGCTTCTTCGTACCTCTCCCATAGTTTTTGACGTTCCTTCTCTGTTTTGTGAAAATCAACCGCTAAAATACCCAGGTTAACAGCTAATCCAGTTAAGGCAACGCCTCGCTTAATGTTGTCCTTAGTCTTTTTATCTAAATTTTTGTTTCCATATATCTGGGTTAGTTTTTTCTCTGCCAATTCTGTTGCCAGCCTTTGTGCAATAATAGATGGCAGCATTTTTGCAAACGGATCTTTCCCAGCTACTCCTGTTTTTTCTATGGTTTGAGTGACGGCAACTTGTGTTCCCAGCCCGATCATCGTGGCGACCGTCTGTATCGCTATCTCTTTCGCTATCTCTTTGTTTCTTTGCGACTTCCGATCCCTTGCTCCTAGCTTTTCATCTATAGCAACTTCTGCTTTCTTGACTCCTTCAATTATTTTTTCTGCTTGTATCGGAGTAACCTGTCGCTTCTTATCAATAAAAGATAAAACTTTGCTTGTTGCTTCTTGTGCAGATTTACTTAGACCTTTGTTCTTAGTTGCTTGGTGTATTGCTACTGTTCCAGTAGCCGTGACTGCGGCAGTTAGTATGGCTTTTGTCAGAACACTGCTTCTAAGATTTTTCCCTTTGCCTGACGATGCAGGAGCGATCGCACCTCCTTTGGGTGATTTCCGCCAATAACCACCACCTTTAACCCGCTTATCCTCGACCCATACGTGACCAGATCTAGTGGGTCTACCAGTCTTAGGAGAAGCGTCAAAATGTTCTATTGAATCTACAAAGAAACCTGGTTGTTTTAAATACATAGTTATCCTGCAAGATAGTTGTCTAAGATAGCAGTTATTTCTGGGACATCATCTATTGGATTAATCCCGAATATTTGTCTTTGGGGAACATTGATGCCCAACTGATGTTTTGCTGCTTTAGAGTCAGTATTTCCAATTACCACGCTATTTCGACTAACTCGATAATTGGTACGCGATCGCATGAGTCCTGTAGACTGCAATATCTTCAAGATGCGACCCATCGACTTCTTCTTCTCTAGGGTGAACTTAGACAAAGGCTTCAATGGTTGCCCTAAGTAGTCCTGCTCTAATTCAAAACGGCGATCGTGCGCCAATATCATATATTCCCCGATCTCTTGCATAGCAGGCGTTAAATCCGCCACTCTACGAGACAACTGATTTATTTGCTTTCGCACACCAGAATCATCAATGTCGATAGAGACGATCGGTTCCATTACAGCACTCCTTTCTTCTTTAACTCTTTTCTTATTTGTTTCCTCATCTCAGGAGACTGCCTTTCCATGCCAGTCTTCAAAACATCTTTACGTTGCTCGATAGGTGTTGTTCCTGGTGCGCGACGAAATCCTTTTTCCGCAACTTCATTAGGGTCAGGAGGATTCTTCAGGATCTCTGCCCCCATCTTTTCTAGGAGTCTTTCGTTAGCTGTAAAAAAAGTACATCGACAACCAAAAGCGCAGCTTGGAACTGCTACTTTCCAAAAAGGATGATCGGCGGGAATAGCTTTATTATCTAAGGCTAAATGATTTGGTCTAGGAACAACACTATCTCGGTGCTTCCAGATCCAGTAAGGACGGTTCTCCAAGATAGCGGGTTGAGTAGCTTGCTGGTATCGTCCTGCGGCATAAGCTCGGCGAACATTAGTGTCTAATATCGTGTAGAGTCTTTTGTCTTTGTCTTCCTTGGGTTGCCATCCTCGACGACCGATCGCACGATCAAACCCACGCTTGAAATCTTCTAGATCAGTACCTTCTGCGATCGCTCTCTCGACTAAAATTTTCATGTCTTGAAGCAGATCTGCGCGAGTTAATCCCGACACTACAAAAGCAAAATCATGGTACTCTGCCTGTAATGCGCTGACATTATCCGCAGGCAATGCAACCTTCTTCTGGAAATATTCTAGTGCTTCGAGAAAAGGCATTTTAAGCCAAGCAGGTTTTCTAGGCATTGAGATATCTCCTATGAAATTGGGCGACTAGAGATGCTCCGTCGCCTACTGGGACTGAGGAATCTTGTCTTCTTCGAGATCCTAGTCGCTTGTTTGATTGTTGCTTGACTTGTTGTTCAAGAAGTTTTGTAGCATCTAAGTCAGGTGCGTTTTCGATACTATTCTGTAATCGAACCAAAAAGCTAGGATCTAGTGATTTAGCTAAAGCGTCGGTGAATGATTTTCGTATATCTTCTTGGATTCGCTTCGCTGCTTTATCAAATACTTGAAGTGCTTCAGGAGTTACTTTGCTTGGGTCAAAATCCTCAAATTCAGATTGAAATCTTTGGTGAAAAGCATCAAGTATTTCTAGGTGTTGATTCCTTGCTTCTTCTATTAGCTGCTTTTTCCTGGACTCTAGTGATTCCTCCCTAAGTCTCTGAAGCACGATTGCTTGTTCTAGTTGTGCAAGCTTGCCAGAGCGATCGGGTCTACCTTGATATTGCTGCTTAAGATCGGCAAGGTTTTTCTCTGCAAAATTAATTGCACGACTAAGGTTTACAGGGTTGTTGAGCTTCTCTCCGCCTAGTTCATGCACAGGACTTGGTACTTTGTCTATTGCCTGAATTGAGTCTCTAAAATTCTGTGACAGCCCTTTAATAGCGTCTCCGTAAGAAGCCTCTACCATGTTGTCTGAAGCTGTTATCAGTTTCTTGGCTTGGGATTCTGGTGGATACGATAAGAACTCACTACCCCACCGAACCGAGGCACCAAGTGCTACAGATCCATCTGGTTGCTGTAGTAAATCGCCTCTTTTTTTCTGTTTTCCTGCGATAGGTGAGGGATCTTTTGCGGCATCAACTGCTTCTTCGAGATCTCTTTGTTTTGCTTCAAGTTGTTTCACGACTTTCTTCGCTGCATTAGTTTCCGCGATCGCAGCATCTCGTTCCCCCTCTAGCGGAACCCTGATCTTGTCAACTTCTGCTTTAACTTTGGATTCTGCTTCCGACTCTAATTCGCTTACCCGTTTTTGAGCGGTGTCTCGTTCGGATTGGTATTCCTGAGACTGTTGCTCTAGATTCTTGACTCGTTCAACAAGTTGCGCTTTTTCTTGAAGCAAGGATTGCTGCTGGCGATCGCTTTCCTCAATCTGTGTTGTTAGCTCTTTTTCTCTGGCATTCTTACCTTCTAATACTTCTTGTTGTTGGTTGTAATTCGCTTCTATTTGAGTTTTTTTGACTAACAACTCATCTCGTTCTTGACTGAGTTGTTCAACCTTGCTGTTTAACTCTGAAATTCTTTGTTCCGACTCCGAAAGGCGCGTACGCTCAACTTCTAGGTCTTTTTGACTAGAAGATAGATTCTCTTTTACTCGTTCAAGTTCAGACTCGGTTTGTCTTTTTGTATAGTTGAGTTTATCAATTTCTTGACGAGCAGAGGATAATTGCTGTTCTTTCTCTGTTGCCAAACGCCGAACATTACCCAAGTCTTGTTGAGCATTAGCGAAACTGGAGCGAATAGTCTCTAGCTCTGTCCGAGTCTGTGCTTCAGTGCCTTTCAGTGTATCTGATTCTGCTTTTGTAGTAGCGAGAGATGATTCAAGTTCTACTCGACGGCGATCGCTTTGTTGTACTTGCGACTCTAGTTCCTGTACTCGCCCCTGTTTTTTTTCGTATTCCTGTTTGAGTTGAGAGTGTTTTGTTTGTAATTGAAGTAAACCTTTGTCTTTCTCTGACACCCCCACAGCAGTTGTTTCAAGTTGCTTTATTAGTTGTTTTTCTCTAGCCTGGGCTTTTTGTGCTACTGCATTGATTGTTGTTAGCTCTTGTTCTAATGCAGATCGACGCTCTTTTTCTTGTCGTAAAGAAGATTCGATCTCTACTGACTTAATCCTTGTCGATTCGGCTTCTTGCGTAATTTGAATAAATGCCTTATTGACTTTATCTAGTTCTGCTTGTTTGGCTTGTAGATCCTTTTGATATGTTTCCTCTCTGCTGCTCCGAACGTTGACGATCTGTTGAATTTTTTCTTCCGACTCTTGCCGACTACGGGCGATTTCCGCTTCTGCTTCCGCCTTCGCATTATCTATGATTTGCTTGCGCTGCCCTTGAAGTGCGACAACTGCTCCTGACACCCCACCGATCGCACCAATTCCTACTGCGGCAGCGATCGCTCCTTTATTGGTTACGGAAACGGTTTTGATAATTTCCCTTGGCTGTGCAGACAGTGACGTGGTGGGAGCAGGTTTCGCCTTGCTTTGCCTTGCTGCTAATAGCGCTGCTCCCACACCCACGGCTGCTGTTGCGGCTAATTTTGTTGAAAAACCTCTACCTGAATTTGGTAGTTTTCGCCAATATCCGCCACCCTTAACTCGCTTATCGTCAACCCAAGTATGCCCAGGTCTGGTTTTACTAGGGGAAGGATCTTCGCGTCGAGCATCTACCCTGCCTGATATGTAGTCAGAGGACATCAACCCAGACAATAGACCTAGCTCAACTTCTTTCTGTCCCTGCCAATATGCGTTACGCATCGTCTTTTACCTCATCTATGATGTCTCCCATTCCTGCTAAGTGAGAGAGTAGATTATGTTGAGCGATCGCTTCTGCGAATTCGTCTCCTTGTAGCTGATCGTAAAGTTCGGGAAGGCGATTGCTCATTTCCTCATAGGAATCAAACTGCTGCATCCATTGCTTAATTTCTTTGACCCAGCTAGATGTAATACGTTCGGCTTCAGCGAGTCCTTGTTCTGTCACTACTTCGGGCGTGTCTTTATCTTCGTCAATGGAGTCAGTTTTGACATCAACAAAATTAGCTACTCCTCTCCAAACTTTTAGCTTCTCGTATTTAGACTTTTTGGTAATTCCTGTACTAGCAATCAAAACCCCATCTGTGTCGGGGAATCTGTGATTTTCTATTTCGTCTGCCAATGCAGAATTGTCTTCTTTTCTTTTCTCCGAAGTCTTAGACTTTATTAATTGACTACGGGGGTTTGGTGGACTATCACCCTTCGCAGAGAAAGAGGAAATATATTTCTCCAATCCCGAATAAGAAACAAAGAATCCTTGTTGACTACCAGCCGCGGACTTTGGATCGTCGGTGACGTGGCTGTTAAGACCTTCGGCAAAATCTCCCCTCAGGGTGGCAGATGCTATTCCTCTAGCTAATTTATCTTCACCAACTGGAATAGTCAGGGATAGGGAGTTTCGAGTTCTTCTTGATCTGTAATCTACTCGATTACTCGACTGCCCTGTTATGAGAATATGGTAGTTATTTCCTTTCCTTGTAAGAAGTAAACTTGGTGACTCTGACTCAAGTAAGTCTATTTCATCGGGAGTAAATTTTTTTCCATTTGGATTCTCAGTCCATGTGTAGTCATGCTCTGGTGTCCATCCGGCGGATTGTACTACTACTTGATATTTACCGACGCCTATTGGAGTATTACCTAATTCTTCTTTTATTTCTGTCTTTGACTTTTGCTGTTGATTGTTTCTGGAATAAGCGATCGCAGCACCTGCGCCAATACCACCAGCAACACTTGCGCCTATCGTGACGTTCCGCAAGTTATTGCTCTGCTGTACATTTTGCGTAATGACAGGGGTTGTCGATTCAGTCTTTCCTTTACTGCGACTAGAAATCAACGCAGCAGTTCCGACAGCGGCAGCGCCTACTATGGTAGCAGCGATCGCGCCTTTTTTGGACTTCGGTAGTTTTCTCCAGTAACCACCACCCCTAACTCGTTTATCATCAACCCATGTATGCCCAGGTCTAGCTTTATTGGGAAATGGATCTTCTTTCTTGGTATCTAACCGATCGGTAGGTTTTTTCTTAGGTGATCGCTTCTTTCTCTTTTTGCGCCGAATATTACATTCTGGGCAATCGCAAGCATCAAAATGTGCAGCATCTATGCGATAGGGTAAGAATACTGATTCGTTCACAGGCTCAATCCCGCCAAACCTATCTTGCCCTGCATGGGCTATGAAGCTTTTTCTGACTTGTTGGATGTCAGGGAATCCAATAAAATACTTGTCTTCATCTACTAATCCCGTTTCTGGATCTACCTGCCTAACTTTATAGGCTTGTGTTTGTTCAAGATTCATACCAAGGTATACAGTTGGTGGTTTTCCCTTAGTTCCTCTGATATAGCCATAAGCAGATTCCATAGGGTTAGTATTGGGAAATCTCGTATCTCCAGGAACATGAGTTACCCCGACTTGGATTCCATTCCAATTTACTACCCGCTTAACAGGAATAGAATCTTCGACCAATGAGTCTTTTTGGGCAATTGGTTTCTCTGTTTCCGCTTCTACTGCTTCCAGTAGATCTGCGTCTTCACCCCCATCAATGTCTTCTGGTTCAATACCATCTTCTTCAACAGGTGGCTCTCCACCTAGATCTTCCTCTCCGCCTTCAAAACCACCAAATTCTTGTTGCTGTTTAGATTCTTTCCAAGCTTTTTCGTCGAGTAAAGTTTCATGGCTGTATTCGGAACCCCCGAATCGGGATTGTCTAACTTCTTCAGGAAGGAGAACACCTGCTGTGATGTAAGTGTTATCAACTTGGGCTTGGCTACTGCGATTGGCAATAATTTCTTGTTCACTCTGCTGAAGTAAGGGGATAAACTTGTAACCCCAGTCTTCCGGTTCTTCTGCCTTTGTTGGTCCGTCTTGTGATAGGAATACCAGTCGCCCCAATTGTCGCAGCTTAAACATCCATTGACTTTGTTGGAATGCTTCAACATCTTGCGCCCAATCTTTTTTCTCACTCTCCCCTGTTGCCCCCAGTCCGCTAGGAGATTCTCCAAACAGCTTTGTGTGAGGTAGTCCGGTTGAGCCAATAAAGGCATCTCTTAGACGATCGGCTACTGCATCAATACCACCAAACTGACGAGTGACAAAACTGATCTCCTCATTCTCTGCATCAATCGCCGCACCCCCCATTGACTTAATGCCCATGCGTAGAGTGCGAAACCTAGTTTTGATCAAGTCTTCGTCGTTGTCTGCAATCATCTCTCCCAAGTGAGACATCTTATAGATGAAGAGAGAAAAATCGTTCAACATAGACGTTACTGCTTTTAGCCCATTCTTCCAGTCCCAGAAGTCTTCATATAAGCACTCAAGAAGTGAGCCACCCCATCCCCCGTCTCGAAGCATTAAATCGGGAGGGTTAATTACACCATCAAACCGAATTACTCTTGAGTGATGGATGCGATTTGTTTGTTTTTGAGGGTTGACTTGCAGTGCTTCTATTTCCTGTGGGGGTAAAGCTATTTGATAATACTCTGGGTTGAGCGGATCTGCAAAACTGTTCAGATCAGGACGAATCTTGTACCCGTCTAGTATCTTTAATCCTTTGATTGAACGGATTCGTTTTTCCTGAATAGGCTTTGACCAATGAACCCCATCATCTACGACAACAACAATTGCAGCCCCACCGTAAATATTGGCTTCAACTTGTGCGCGAACGAATGACTCTGGCAGTCGCAACTTGTCTTGATACTTGTTATAGCCTGATATTGTTCTGGGATCTGCCTTCTCCCCTAGGGTAATTTCCCATCCTTTTAGAGCAGCACTTTCTGGCATTGCTCTGCAAACTCTTCTTAAAATAGGAATACGATACAACTCTTCCAGCACGGTCTTAGTTAGTCTTGCTCTTCCTCCAAAAGGAGAAGCGGGATTAGCAATACCCTCCGATGCTAGATCTGTAAAAGCATTAATTAATGCTGTATCGTTGCGAACCTTGCTGCCGTTTTGAGTCATGATTTTAATATACATAACAGAAGCAAGTAATCTTGACCTGTAGCAAAAATATTAATAAGATGTTCAAAAAGATACATAAAGCCTGGGTATCCTTAAGAGGAACAGCAATTGAAACACTTATCGATCCCAGGAGTATTGTTTTCGGGAAAGAGAGAGAGAACCTTGAAATGATTTTTATGAGTGAATCCCCAGAATCAACGGCTATATCTTCTGGAAAGGATTTCGCTTATAACAAAAACATAGAGACATTCGTTACCTTAGAAGCAAAGCCAAAGTCTGAGCATGGATACGCTCAGGATCAATCAAAAATTAGAGGGTATAAGATAACAGAGCAAATACCTGCGGAGACAAAGGCGATCGCTTGGTACGAAATTGGCGAAGGGATGGAGGCTGAAGCAATCCCCTTAGAGATCGTTGCAGAAGATGCGGTAAAAAATAGTCAGCAAATATTCCTCGGAGCAGGTGGGAGAGTAAAAGTATCGTCAGATTTAATAGAAAAAGATATAAAGATCAGGATCCCTGTTATATTCTCCACTCAAGTAATATTGCTCAACAAGCCATTACATGAGTTTGTCTGTCACTTGATTGGCGAGACAGACACCAATCTTTTTGTTTATGCCGAATATTTATGCCATTATCCTGAAAAGTTAAAATCTATCAATCGGAGGACGATTCGAGTCAACACAAGAATGTTGAGAGAGGAGGTTGTAGCTACCTAGATGCTAGATTATTGTCGGTTGGACCTTTTCTCTCAAACTACAACAATTACATTTGGATCCGAGACAGACCAATCTACAGTCTTACTAAACGTAGATGATACGCCTACCGTCTTCCAAGGCAACCCGAACGAGATCGCGGATTTGATGAAAGAGTCTGGGGCTGTTGAGGTATCAGTCAATGGACAGACATTAATACTCAAGAGCAGTCCACCTGGGTATTCTTTTATCGTTGATACACCTATCGAGGGCATTATCCTTTCTACCGTTGTTGAAGAAGATTTTGTCTTACTGCTACCAGAAAATATCCCACTCAACATCCATCGAACTGTTTTGGCTTATCACCTAGAGTTACAGACGGCTATTCAAGGAATGCCTGTGTATCCACCAGAGACTGACTCTGTTATTTATCCACGGTATAAACGATACTACGAAAAGATATTAGAACTAATCTGCCCTAGAATTCACCCCGATCGCCTAAGCTACGACTCACGACACGCTTTCTTTATTGGGACAGACCCTGCGCCTAATCCTGATGGGAAAAACAGTGACAACCTAACGATGGGACTGCCTCAACTATCTATATTGATGGGGTACAAAATTTCTAATGAAAAAGATGAAGCTACGGAAGAGGAAGATGTAGTTCATAAACCGTCTAGCACTGGAGACTCTGTTCTAGATATCGAAACTGATATCTTGCTAATATTCAAATCTGCCGCTCCTTATTTATTAGCGCATCATGGAATTGAAAACCTGGGCAAAATAGCAATGCAGGCAAATGCACGAATGAAGGAGTCTCAGGAGAAAGCAGAAAAACAGTCAAGAGAAGAAAAGGAGAGATCTATCCCCGAAGATGAAGCGTTTACTCAGCGCAAGCCACAGATAGTTAATCGGTTAAAATTAATGAAAGTTCCTCTCCCAGATTGTTTTTAGTATATGTCAAGCTTTTATTCAGAAGAACTAGAAAGCACGATAGAAGAAATTCAGACCAACTTTATTTCCAAGATGGATCTTACCGTTCCATATATTAAGAACAACCTTGCTATCGGAAGCACTTATGGAATTATTGCTCCTATCGCCTATGAAATTGGGGAGGATAGGCGAACAGCGTTTCAGGATATAACAATTCGTTTTGGGATTACGTTAAGTGCAGTTTACGAGACAAGACTAGAAGCTCATAAGAAAACGGTCGCTCTTCAGGCTAATTTACATCACGGAATTGCCGCAATAAAAGATTCTATATCGCCTTGGAGTATCCCAGGTACAGGTCCAAATGATTTTATAATAGAAGGGAATATTTCTTGTACTGGAGAGACAACTCCGTCTGCTCCTCATTACTGGCAAATGTACGTCATAGCAGAAGCTTTAATGCCTCTAACAATATACAAGGATATATTAGGACAGCATTCTCCACCACCGCTTTAAGTTTTTTCACATAACAGGGCTATATTTATATGACAGAATTCTCTTTGCGCGGGCAAACCTACAAGATTGAAAATGCTAGTGACATCTTGGCAGAAGAATTAATTATATTACTACAGCAAGGATTAGGGGATAGAAGTGGTCGAGCAAGAGTCGCAGA
>Ga0196964_10001840_pt1 | contig 10407 bp, 8 predicted proteins | sample S1_10metaG_FD_148615 | JGI IMG/M metagenome (GOLD analysis project Ga0196964, IMG submission 148615) | Soil microbial communities from Anza Borrego desert, Southern California, United States - S1_10 | ecosystem: Environmental > Terrestrial > Soil > Desert | place: USA: California | collected... | reverse complement strand
CTTATCAATAGAAGACAAGTTGCGAATTGCGCGACAGCTAGATCAATTAGGGATTCCCTTTATTGAAGGCGGTTGGCCTGGGGCAAATCCCAAGGATGTACAATTTTTCTGGCAACTTAAAGAAGAACCGTTAACCCAGGCAGAAGTTGTCGCTTTTTGTTCAACCAGACGCCCCAATACAACGGCAGCAGATGACCCGATGTTGCAGCCAATTCTCGCTGCCGGGACTCGCTGGGTAACGATTTTCGGCAAATCTTGGGATTTGCACGTCACGGAAGGGCTGAAAACTACCCTTGATGAAAACTTGGCGATGATTCAGGATACGATCGCCTATCTCCGCAGTCAGGGGCGGCGCGTTATTTACGATGCGGAACACTGGTTTGATGGCTACAAGCACAACCGAGAATATGCCCTGAAAACACTTGAAACCGCCATCCTTGCTGGGGCAGAATGGCTTGTATTCTGCGACACTAATGGCGGCACACTCCCCCACGAAATTAGCCAAATTGTCCAAGATGTGAGAAAGACGATAAAAGCAGAGGAAAATAGCCTTCAGTTGGGTATCCACACGCACAATGATTCTGATACAGCAGTTGCAAATGCGATCGCAGCTGTCATGGAAGGTGTGCAAATGGTTCAAGGCACCATCAATGGTTATGGCGAACGCTGCGGTAATGCTAACCTCTGTTCCCTAATTCCCAATTTGCAACTGAAACTAGGTTATAGCTGTATTGAAGAAACCCAACTAAATCAACTAACCTACGCCGCCCACTTAATCAGTGAAGTAGTAAATCTCGCCCCAGATGACCACGCCCCGTTTGTAGGACGTTCTGCATTTGCCCACAAAGGCGGCATCCATGTATCAGCTGTTGAGCGCAACCCACTGACTTACGAACACATTCAGCCAGAAAAAATTGGCAACCAGCGCCGAATTGTAATTTCTGACCAAGCTGGGTTAAGTAATATTCTAGTAAAAGCCCGCACTTTTGGCATTAACCTCGACAAACAACATCCCGCTTGTCGCCAAATCCTACAACATTTAAAAGATTTAGAAAGTGAGGGCTATCAATTTGAAGCGGCTGAGGCGAGTTTTGACTTATTAATGCGATCGGCATTAGGACACCGACAGCAGATGTTTGAACTCAAAGGCTGGTCTGTCCATACTGATACCCTGCAAGAAACACAAGTCCGCTACAGTAAGGCTCTAGCAACTGTTAAAGTAGCTGTAAATGGTAAAGACATTTTGGAAGCCGCAGAAGGAAATGGCCCTGTCTCTGCCCTGGATGCGGCATTACGGAAAGCTTTGGTAAACTCCTACCCTGAAATTGCCACGTTTCACTTAAAAGACTACAAGGTACGGATTTTGGATGGTGGCGCTGGGACTTCGGCTAAAACTCGCGTTTTGATTGAATCCAGTAATGGTCATCAACGCTGGACAACTGTGGGCGTTTCCGGCAATATTTTGGAAGCTTCCTATCAGGCGGTGGTAGAAGGCATTGAATATGGTTTACTGTTGCGATCGCAAGCTTTGTCGGAAACCCTGACGTATTAAAGAAGAATTCAGAATTCAGTAGTCAGAATGCAATTAGTGGGGCAGTTGACCCCCAAGATCGAAGAGACACCCCATCGGGGCGTCTCTCCTAAATCTTAATTCATTTGCCAGCCTTACAAAATTCCTCTTGAATCCTGAATTCTGACTCCTGAATTCTGTGTTTATAAATAACCTTGCACCCTCACCATATTAGGTCTAAATACATCCCTATGGTGCCAATTTTGTGAGTTGTTCGCGCACTTTTGACGGGAGATAGCTTAAAGCTTTACCCTGCCATCCTTTTGTTTTTTGGTATTGCAGTAAACCACAATAAGTGTCTTCTTTATGAATATGCCAACCCCAGTTCGCTGGAATCACTTCATATCCAGATAGGCTCTGAGTCAGGTATGTAGTAATTTGCTCGATGTCGTGTTGAATTTTCATGGTTGTTTATAAAACCAGATTTTGTTCTGGCGCTATGAATGTTTTTTGTTTATACATTCATAGTATTTCTGATAGTAAAGATTTGTTGCCCTTCTCTAGAGGTATTTGGTAAAGTCTTGAAGAGGTAGATTTGCTACAACCAACATTTACCGACGTGTAAACATTATGACAATACGACATCTACCAATATTTAAAATGTGCATAGGCGTAGAAATTCTATCTGAAGCTAGATGATATCCAAAAGACATATGAGGAAAATAATTTAGTCTCAATGAGTTGTGGTACTTGACTGGGCTAATAGCATATTGCTATTGATGGGTATCGGGTGATCGCATCGCGTCCTAATCCACCTCCCATCAGGTTCAATAGACCTCTTGCAGGCAGTCGATGAAATCTTTAGCCCCAGAAGCGTTGGCAACGGATTATATAACGGATGTAACAGATAGGTTCTCCCTATAGACTAGGGTTGGACTAACGAAGAAGATTTTTGCAAGAAGTCTAATATATGAGTAGGAGAAAGCCTACCAACGCAGGCTAAGAAATCAGGCTTAGATTTGTCACCATGAACTCAGGGGCTGATTGATGGTTGGGATTGTTATCGTGTCTCACAGCGCCAAGCTGGCAGCAGGAGTGCAGGAACTAGCGCAGCAAATGGTTCAAGGTGCCGCTCAAATAGCTACTGCTGCCGGAATTGACGACCCAGAGAACCCCTTGGGCACCGATGCGATGCAAGTTTACCAAGCGATCGCGTCTGTTTACAGCGATGATGGCGTCCTGGTTTTAATGGATTTGGGCAGTGCTGTGCTAAGTGCTGAGATGGCGCTAGAGTTTCTACCAGAAGAACAACGGGTAAAGGTGAAACTGTGTTCAGCACCGCTAGTAGAAGGAGCGATCGCAGCAGTAGTTCAGGCAGCAGCAGGGGCTGATATTGAACAGGTTATCGCAGAAGCACGTGGCGCTTTAGCAGCTAAAGCCTCGCAATTATCTGAGGTTATAGCTGAAGCACAACCAACAACCCACAACCAACAACTTTCAAAGGAAATACACCTTACCGTCCACAATAATATGGGGTTACACGCCCGTCCTGCTGCTGCACTTGTGCAAACCGCTTGCCGGTTTGAATCTGATATTACCCTGCGGAATATTACCGCTAACAGCAAGTCGGTGAATGCCAAAAGTATCAATCAGGTGGTAACGCTAGGCGTTCGTCAGGGACATGAAATTGCGATCGCAGCTAGCGGTGTCGATGCCGATCAAGCTTTGACAGCATTACAGCAGCTTGTTGACGCGAACTTCGGCGAAAAAATAGGGGAGCCAAAAAGCGCGATCGCCCAAAGCAATGCACAGAGGGAACAACAAAGAGTTTCAATCCCAAATCCCAAATCCCAAATCCAAAATCTTTCCGGCATTCCAGCATCCCCAGGCATTGCTATCGGTTCGGTAGTTTTGTATCACTCAGCCGTTCCAGAAGTACAAAATCAGCAGGTAGACAACCCCCAGGCAGAGTGGCAAGAGTTACAAACAGCTATTGCAACCGCTCGTTATCAGATTCAGATTCTCCGTCAAAAAGCTTCTGCCCAGGTAGGGGAAGAGGAAGCGGCTATCTTCGATGCTCATTTGCTGTGCTTGGAAGATCCAGAGGTGATTCACAAGGCACAGGAGCTGATTTTAAGGAGCGGACTAAGTGCTGCGGCTGCTTGGAAGTCTGTGTTAGATGATACGGTTGCTGCTTACGAAGCTCTGACAGACTCTTACTTACAGGCACGCGCAGATGATGTTAGGGATGTAGGACAACGAGTGCTGCGACTGCTGGCAGGTGTGACATCAGCACCGCTAGATTTACAAGAGCCAGCGATTCTGGTAGCTACAGATTTGACTCCCTCCCAAACCGCAGAGTTAGACCCGACGAAGGTTTTAGGTATTTGTACTGCGGTTGGCGGAGCGACTTCTCACGCTGGGATTTTGGCGCGATCGCTTGGCATCCCTGCTGTCATGGGAGTAGGCGCAGAGTTGTCGGGCTGGGAAAATGGCACTCTTATAGCCCTGGATGGGGATACTGGTCAAATATGGGTAAATCCCGATGAAGCCCAACTGAGAGAATTACAAGTAAAACGGGATAGTCAGCTAGCTGAAGAGCAAGCATTAAAAGTAACTGCACAGCTACCCGCTATTACCCGCGATGGGCATCAAATTAAGGTGATGGCAAACATTTCCGGGATAGCAGATGCGAAAATCGCAGTTAATGCTGGTGCTGAGGGGGTAGGTTTACTACGGAGTGAATTTCTGTTTTTGGAGCGAGCGATCGCGCCAACTGAGGAAGAACAACTGGAGGTTTATCAGGCGATCGCAGATAATATCCTAGATCCTTATCCCCTAATTATCCGCGCTCTAGATATAGGTGGAGACAAGCCACTTCCCTATTTAAATTTGGAACCAGAAGCTAATCCATTTCTGGGATATCGGGGAATTCGCATTTTGCTAGATTGCCCTGATTTATTTAAAACTCAACTACGGGCGATTCTGCGGGCTAGCTACGGACGCCAAATCAAAGTAATGTTTCCGATGGTGGCGTCAGTAAGGGAAATAAGAGCCGCTAAAGAGATTTTAGCCACAGTCAAAGCAGAACTGCGCTCTGAGGGTAAGAGTTTTGATGAAGCGATGGAAGTGGGCATCATGGTAGAAGTACCTTCCTCGGTTGCTATAGCTGACAAATTGGCAGAAGAGGTAGATTTTTTCAGCATTGGTACTAATGACTTAAGCCAGTATGTAATGGCGTGCGATCGCAACAATCCTAAAGTAGCTAAACTTGCCGATGCCTTTGAGCCAGCGGTACTGAGGATGATTCAAAGCACAGTAAAAGCTGCTCGTGATGCTGGAATTTGGGTGGGGGTGTGTGGTGAGTTGGCATCAATTCCAGAAGCTATACCCATACTGGTGGGATTGGGGGCGGATGAGTTGAGTATGAACTCACCAGCGATTCCTGCTGTGAAGGCGACTATTGCAAAATTGACTATGAGGGAAGCGGAGGCGATCGCTGGAACCGTTTTGCAGCTAGATTCAGCCGAGGCAGTCAAACACTATGTCATAGATTATCTGGGGGGTAAAGCAACGATAGCTGATAAATAAGCCTGTGTATCTTAACCGTATCTAATCGGTAGAGATTTCCAGTAAATAAATCGGTAATTGTTTAAAGTTAGTTACGTGAATTATGGCAAAGTTACCGCCGGATATTACAGAAACAGTTAATAGGCTCAAACAACAGTCTTTGGATATTGTTGATGCAGTTACAGCGACAGAATTAGCCTTATTTGAAATTTTTGGTGAAACTGAGCAGACCTTGCCTTTTTTTGCTGAATTGAGGACGGTGCTGGAGGATGCTGAGGCTGCTTATATGCAGCTATCCAGGTTAGGGCTAAATATTGCCAGATCTCAACCGGACGCCCCTATGGATATGCTAGATTTGATGAATCGAGCTATTGTCCGTACCCAAGCTAGGATTCCAGCGTGGGAGCGAAGTCTAGAAGAAGTGAAGTTAGAGTGGAATTTACCATGAGTAAGCAACCCCGCACTCCCGATCCAGAGACGGCTAAGAGACTTTTGGCTAATTTACGCCGGACTCATTTAGAAATGGAACAGTTTAATTTAGAGCTAGCAGAAATTAATGCAATGCTGGAAGAACTTAATCGCCATAAACGCATATCAATAGTAAATAAATTATTGAATAATTTTTAAAACCCAGCGGTTACTTGAAATTTAAATTTATAGGACTAATTAAAACAATGGTGGGCTTAGAGTTGATTAGATGCCCAAGCTCCATCAAATAATCCCTGACTAAAGAGCGATCGCTTTCTTCACCAAGATCGTTCGCGCCTTGCCATCTTGCAGATCTGTTGTTGGAATTGATGCGGATTTTGGCGAAAAAACGCCAGAAGCAGAGTTTCAGAATAAAATAGCCAGGTGGAATAACTTATCCAACCAGAATATTAATAAAATTAAAAATCAACTGCTCAACCTTGAAAAGACCAAAATAGACAATTTTATCAACGCCTTAATGGAATCACTTTCTCGCCGAATTGATGGTGTCACTGTTACCATCCTACACGGACAACCTCAGCAAATTGCCAGAATTGAGCAGGCGATCGCATACATCCAAAATTACCACCAAACTCAGCCTAGGATAGCACCTGTATTAAAGTACGAGATTAATATTAGGTATAACAATGGTGACATAATCAACGCAATTTTACACAGCAAGCCTGAAGCAATCAAATTTCTAAGAACATTTGCCTAAATGAACCTACCCACAAACCCACCCCAGCAACCAGCCAATAAACCATGAAAAAGCTAATCAACAAACCCGACGACGTTGTGCGCGAAAGCTTGGAAGGAATGGCAGCAGCGCATCCCGACCTGATTAAAGTCCATCTTGATCCGCACTTCATCTATCGCGTAGATGCACCAATTCAAAACAAAGTCGCCCTCATTTCCGGTGGTGGTAGCGGACATGAACCTATGCACGGTGGCTTTGTCGGCGTCGGGATGCTAGATGCTGCCTGTCCGGGTGAAGTCTTTACCTCTCCCACCCCTGACCAAATGCTAGAAGCTGCCAAGATGGTTAACGGGGGTGCTGGTGTCCTCAACATCGTCAAGAACTACTCAGGCGATGTGATGAACTTCGAGATGGCAGCTGAACTAGCTCACTCAGAAGGCATCCGGGTACTCAATATCCTGATTGATGATGATATCGCCGTCAAAGATAGCTTGTACACCCAAGGGCGACGGGGTGTTGGCACTACCGTACTAGCTGAGAAAATCTGTGGTGCAGCAGCCCAAGAACGATACGATCTAAACCAGCTTGCTAACCTCTGTCGCAAGGTTAATATTAACGGACGTAGCATGGGAGTGGCGCTGACTTCCTGCACTGTACCCGCCAAGGGTAGCCCCACTTTTGAACTGAGTGATCATGAAATAGAAGTCGGTATCGGCATTCACGGGGAACCAGGACGCCAGCGAATGCCCCTTAAGTCAGCAGATGAAATTACCGAGATGTTGGTTAACTCTATTATTGAGGACTCCGCCTACACTCGCACGGTGCGCGAGTGGGATGCGGATAAAGGAGAATGGTTAGAGGTGGAACTAACTGACCCCCCGTTGCAAAGTGGCGATCGCATCTTAGCCTTTGTCAATAGTATGGGTGGCACTCCCCTTTCTGAGTTGTACATCGTCTATCGCAAATTGGTACAAATCTGCGAAAATAAGGGGCTTCACATTGTTCGTAACTTAGTTGGTCCTTACATCACCTCCCTGGATATGCAAGGTTGTTCTATTACCATACTTAAGATGGATGATGAACTGATTCGACTCTGGGATGCGCCAGTCAAAACACCAGCTTTGCGGTGGGGGTTGTGATGGTGACTAAAGAACAAATTGTGCAGTGGTTACAGGCAGTTGCGGTAGTTCTAGAACAAAATAAAGACTATCTTACAGAACTCGACGCTGCGATCGGTGATGCTGACCACGGCATTAATATGAATCGTGGTTTCCAAAAAGTTATCCCTCAATTACCCAGTGTCGCTGACAAGGACATCGGCACCATTCTCAAAACAGTCAGCATGACCCTTATCTCTAGTGTCGGTGGTGCTAGTGGGCCACTGTATGGCACTCTGTTTCTACGGGCTAGCACAGCAGTCGCTGGGAAGCAGGAACTGACAGATGAGGATATGGTAGCGCTACTCCAGGCAGCAGTTGATGGAGTTGTCGAACGGGGGAAAGCTCAACTGGGTGATAAGACGATGCTGGATGTTCTATCACCAGCGTCAGATGCCTTTAAGCAAGCAGTAGCCGATGGTGCTAGTACAGCAGAAGCCTTACAAAAAGCAGTGGCGACAGCTGAGGAAGTTTTAAACAACACTATTCCTATGGTTGCTAGGAAAGGACGAGCCAGCTATTTGGGCGATCGCAGCGCCGGACATCAAGACCCCGGTGCCACCTCCGCTTATCTTATCCTCAAGACGCTGCTTGAAACTCTTTAGGCCAAGAAAACCCGAAAGTCGCTCCCGAACCCAATTCTGAATCAATCCAGACCCGCCCACCTCGGCTCTCAACTATTTTTTTAACCACTGACAGACCAATGCCAGTCCCTTCAACTTTGTCTCTGGACTCCAGAGTCTGAAATATACCCCAGATTCTCTGATGATATTCCGGTGCGATACCCGGTCCATTATCTGTCACCGAAAATTCATAGTATCTTCCGACTTCCTTAACGCCTAACCGGATATAAGCATCGGGGCGCTGCGTGTGTTTGATCGCATTGTTGATCAAATTCATAAAAATTTGCTCTAGCTGCACCCGTTCAGTCTCCAAGGTGGGCATACCTGGCTCTACAACAATGGAAACTGTCGGCGACGGCGCAAGCAGTTCGATGACTTCTGACAGCAAGGTGGAAACATTCAACGTCTCAGTCTTATTTTGCACGCGACCTGCACGGGAATACTGTAAAATGCCGTTAATCAGTCCTTCCATACGATGCACCCGCCCTCGCAATAAGTTCAGGTGTTCGCGGGACTCATCGGTTAGGTTTTCTGCCAGGTCTTCCTCTATCCACTCTGACAAACTGGCAATTCCTCGCAAAGGTGCCTTCAAATCATGAGAGGTGACATAGGCAAATTGGTCTAGATCCTTATTGCTACGTTCCAATGCTTGAGTGAGGCGGGAGAGTTCCTCGGCCTTCTTTTCTATCTCCTGCCGTGCCCGTACCTGCTCAGTAACTTCGACAGCGTGTGTCATTATACCATAAACTTTGCCATTGGCATCTAATAACGGTTGGTAGACGAAATTCCAAAAGCTTTCCTCTAGTACGCCATCACAGTTGCGATCGAATAGCGCCCGCATCTCATTACCGACGAATGGTTTGCCAGTTTCATAAACCCGATCCAACAATTCAAAAAATCCTTGCCCTTCAAATTCAGGAAACGCCTCCCGCACAGGTTTACCAATTAGCTCCCGACTACCTATTATCTGCCGATAAAGCGGGTTGACTGTTTCGGTAATATGGTTGGGACCACGGGATATTTGAATTGCCGCTGGTGCCTGCATAAATAAACCCTGCAATTGGGCGCGGGCTGCTTCCGCTTCAGCCAAAGCGCAGGTAAGCGCCTTTTCAAACTGCTTGCGTTCGGTGATATCGCGAGAAACGCCCACTATCTCGACAACTTTGCCATCAGTATCGAAAATCGGCGATTTAATGGTATGGAAAAAGCGCGTCTCACCATCTGCCCGGAGGTTGGGTTCTTCCTGAACCTCCACCGTCTGACCTGTCGTGAAGACTTGCAAGTCGTCTCGCAGGTACTTCTGGGTATAATCAACTTCGTTGAACGGTACATCAGTTATACCTTGGAGCTGTTCAACTGTCATTCCATAATAGTTACAGGCTGCTTTATTGGCGTACACAACGACTGAGCCAGGAATTTTGCAGAACACCATGTCCTGTAGTGAATCAAGGATCTGCGCGTAGCGCTGTTCGCTCTTCCTGAGTGCTTCTTGCTCCGCTTCTAGTTGGGCACGTAACGCCCGTTCTTGGAGAAGTTGCTGATTTAGTTCCTCAGCTTGTTTTTCCTTGGTGATGTCTACCATCACGCCACGCAGCAGCTTGGTACGTCCGTTTTCATCGCCTATTACACGCACCGAGTCTTTTAGCCAGACTACGCGATTATCTGCCGCGATCGCTCGGTACTGAAATTCCTGTTGCGCCTCATTGGTTGCTCCCATCCAAAAAGCCAATACTAAATCGCGATCTTCTGGATGGAGTAAGCGATTATACAAGAAATTGGGTTCATGGAGCCAGTGGCTAATAGGATAGCCAAGAATATCTCCGGCGCGATCGCTCACAAAAGTAAACTTCCGCGTCTGCGCGTCCATCTCCCAAACAATGGCATCAAGTCCCTGCACAAGCTCAAGGAACTGCTTACGCGCCTCGGCTTCGGCTAGCGCCTTTGTTACCTCGTCAGCGTCTTGTGGCTCTGCTGGCAGCTCAGTCTCACTCATATATATGACGCAGGGTAGAGAATAGTAAATCGGCGACAGTTTAAGTGTGAAATTTGTGAAGAACCTTTTAGTGGGGGATTCAGACCGTTCGGCTGACGCTCACGGCGGAAGCCCGCCACTAATTGAACACCAATAAATCTTCGATTTATTGGGGGTTTTGAACCCCTTGATTCATGCGCCAGTCGCACAGAATTCATGCTGAATGCTGACTCCTGACTCCTGAATTCTTTTTTGATAAAGGTACGAAAACTGACAAAGCTTGTGGGATAACCCGGAATCGCGCTGGGGTTTGGGTAGTTCGTTCTCCATCGGTGTTAATGGGATAAGGCTTGCGAGTATATAATTGTATGTCTTTGCTCTTAATACTACGCACACCCTTACCCGTAACA
>Ga0196964_10001839_pt1 | contig 10420 bp, 6 predicted proteins | sample S1_10metaG_FD_148615 | JGI IMG/M metagenome (GOLD analysis project Ga0196964, IMG submission 148615) | Soil microbial communities from Anza Borrego desert, Southern California, United States - S1_10 | ecosystem: Environmental > Terrestrial > Soil > Desert | place: USA: California | collected... | reverse complement strand
GATCTGTACGCCGGCGGTTTCTTTTCGACAGCCGGTGGTGCGCCCGCGAACAACATCGCCCGGTGGGACGGCGCGTCGTGGTCCCCGATGGGGAGCGGCATCAACGGTGTGGTCAACGCGATCACCAACCACAACGGCGACATCGTGGCGGGGGGGCAGTTCACCAACCCCGGCCCGATCATCCAGAATTACGTGGCCCGCTGGACGGGGACGTCGTGGACGAACCTCGGCTCCGGCCTCGGGCCCGTGCCCGGGTCGTTCGTCTGGACGATGACGACCACAAGCCAGGGCGACCTCGTCGTGGGCGGAACGTTCTCGACGGCGGGCGGTCAGCCGGCGAACAACATCGCGATGTGGGACGGCGTCTCGTGGGCGCCGCTCGGCAGCGGCACCTCGGGCTTTGTCCGAACGATCACGAACATGGTCAACGCCAGGCTTGCGGTCGGCGGCGCCTTCACCACAGCGGGCGGTGCTCCGGCGAGCCGCATCGCGCAGTACGCCTACGGCGATGTGGACCCGGTCGTTTCGCTCGACCCCGAGAGCGAGGCCGCTTGTCCCGGTGTGCCGGCGGTCTTCACGGTGGGCGCCTTCGGCGGCGAGCCTCTCGCGTACCAGTGGCAATGGCAGGAGTCCGCCGGGCCCGTATGGAACAACCTCGCCGAGGGCGCGAACGCGGCGGCCGGCGGCACCATCATCGCCGCGGGCACGCAGACCGACACGCTCACGCTCACGACCGATGGCCCGGGCGCACGGCTCCGGGCCGTGGTATCGAACTTCTGCGGCAGTGACACCAGCGCCGAGGCGGAGCTGACGATCGGCGGCGGCTGCTGCGACTCGATCGACTTCAACGGGGACGGTCTCTTCCCTGATAATCAAGACCTCGAGGACTTCTTCAGCGTCTTCGGCGGCGGCCCGTGCTCGACCGGCACCTGCGGCGACATCGACTTCAACAACGACGGGCTTTTCCCGGACAACATCGATTTGGAAGCGATGCTGAGCGTCTTCGGCGGCGGGGCGTGCTGAGAAAACGCGGAGCGAAGCGCACAGCGCTCAATTGAAGGAGGCCGGACGCTGCATGCGTCGCGGAGATCCCTTCGTTCGAGCCTTGCCGCTCCGAGCTTTGAGCTTTCGGCTCTCGTACCGTGCGGCGTGGACGGGGTTCCCGCGAACATGCTCGTCGTGAACGGCCGGCCGGTGCTGCCGGCGGCGGCGATGCGCTTCTCGTTCACGACCTCGTCGGGGCCCGGCGGCCAGAACGTCAACAAGCGCGCCACGCGCTGCGAGCTGCGCATCGCGCTCGCGGACCTGCTCCTGCCGCCCGACGCCGTCCAGCGTCTGCGCGCGGCGTCGCCGTGGCTCGTGACCGACGCGGGCGAGCTCGTGATCGAGTCCGACGAGCACCGCAGCCAGAAACGCAACCAGGACGCGTGCATCGAGCGCCTCGGGCAGATGATCCGCGCCGCGATGGTCCGCCCGAAGGTGCGCAGGGCCACGCGCCCCACGCGTTCGAGCGTGCGCAGGCGGATCGAGGAGAAGAAGCGCAATTCGGAGCGCAAACGCGGCCGCGGCGGGCCCGGCGACGACTAGCTCACCCCTTTACCGCGGCGTCGTAGAGCTGGCCGCAGAACTCCCAGTCGATCACCTTGCAGAAGGCGTCGACGTACTCGCTGCGCCGGTTTTGGTACTTGAGGTAATACGCGTGCTCCCAGACGTCGACGCCGAGGATCGGCAGGCTCCCCGCGGGCAGGCGGTGCTGGTGGCTCTCCATCTGGAGGATGACGAGGCGCTTGGAGAGCGCCTCGCTCACGAGCCACGCCCAGCCGCTGCTCTGCACCTGGTTCGCCGCGCCCTTGAAGAGGCGCATGAAGCCCTCGTAACCGCCGAAGTCACGGCCGATCGCGTCGGCGAGCGGGCCCGCGGGCTTCGTCGGCCCGTCCTTCTTGGGCGGGGCCATCATGTTCCAGAAGAGCGTGTGGTTGATGTGGCCGCCCAGGTGGAAGGAGAGCTCGCCCGACCAGTAGCGCACCATCGCGCTGTCGCGCAGGTCGGCGATCGCGCGCAGCTCGCGCAGCGCGCGGTTCGCGCCCGCGACGTACGCGGCGTGGTGCTGGCCGTGGTGCACGTCCATCGTGGCCGCGTCGATGTGCGGCTCGAGCGCCTTGGCGGCGTACGGCAGGGGCGGCAGAACGTACTCGTTCCTGGCCTCGTCGTACCCGCCCAGCGCGAGCGCCTTTTTCTTCGCGGGCCCGGTCAGCGTCGGCTGCGCGATCGCCGCGGCGCCGAAGCCCGCCAGCGTGAGCATCGCGAGCGCCGAGCGGCGGGGCAAGCCCGTGTCCTGCGCGTGGGGGGTCATGCGGGCATTATCTCACGCCGCGGGCCCCTCGTCATGAAACCCGTGTAAATGCCGTCAATTGCGGCGCTACTGGGCGGCGAGCGACGCGAGGATGCGCACGCCCCACCCGGTGGGCCCCTCGACGTAGAGCCCCGCGTTCTTCTCCGCGACGTGGACGCCCGCGATGTCCAGGTGGCACCAGGGGATCCCCTCCTTGACGAAGTAGGAGAGGAACGCGGCGCCCTGGCCCGCGTGCGCCTTGCGGTTGGGGTTGCTGTTCACGATGTCCGCGATGGGGCTCTTCATCATGTCGCGGTACTCCTCGTGCATCGGCAGCCGCCAGACGCGCTCGCCGCTCGCGGCGGACGCGGCCTCCACCTGGCGCAGCAGTCGCTCGTCGTCGCAGAACATGCCCGCGAAGGTGCTGCCCAGCGCCGTGATCACGCCGCCGGTCAGCGTCGCGATGTCCACGATCGCCGCCGGGTCCTCCTTCTCGCACGCCCAGCAGAGCGCGTCGGCGAGGACGAGCCGGCCCTCGGCGTCGGTGTTGGTCACCTCGACGGTGACGCCGTTGCGGTACGTCAGGACGTCGTCGGGGCGGTATGCCTCGTCGCTGATGCTGTTCTCCGCGACCGCGAGGAGGGCCACGACGCGGCGCGCCGGGCGCACGGCGGTCGCGATGGCGTGCATCGCGCCCAGCACGGCGCAGCCGCCGTCCTTGTCGCGCTTCATGCCGACCATGCTGTTATTGACCTTCAGCGAGAGGCCGCCGGTGTCGTACGTCATCGTCTTGCCGATGAGCACGAGGGGCTTGTTGTTGCGCGGGGCCTTCTCCGGCTTGTACTCCAGCCGGATCATGCAGGGCTTGTTCTCGCTGGCCTTGCCGACGTTGATGAGGCCCTCGAAGCGCTCCTTCTCGAGGTCGTCGCCCTTGAAGGTCTTGACGGCCAGGCCGCACTCCTTCGCGAGCTTCTGCGCCTGCTGCGCGATCCACTCGGGCGTGGCGACGTTGGGCGGCGTCTGGCTCAGCGTGCGCGTGTAGTTCGTGCTGCGCGCCAGCGCCAACCCCCGCTCCAGCCCCCTGGCGAGCTGCTTGTTGGCGCACGAAACGTCGAGCGCCGTCCGCTTCGGGAGCGTCGTGGCCTTGCCCCGGAACTGGTCGCAGACCCAGCCGACGAGCCCGATCCCCTCGCCCAGCCCGTTGCCGGCGGCGACCGGGTTGATGCGCGCCTCGGCGATGGGCGCCGAGAGGTCGATGTGCGCGGAGGTCGCCTTGACCGCCGCGAGGCGCCGCGCGATCATCGCGCCGACGGAGCGGAGCGTGCCGGGGTCCGCGTTCTTGATGTCGCCGAGGCCGACGACCAGCACGCGCTCGTAGCCGCCCGCGGGGTGCGCCTCGGTGATCGAGCCTCGGTCCCCGGTCGCCTCCGGGCGCTTGCTCGCGGCGAGGGCGGCGCCGGTCTTGTCGAGGCGCGCGGAGCGCTCGTCCAGCGGCCGGCCCTTGAACTGGCCGAGGACGAGGGTCGTGGTGGTGGGCTCTTCGACGAAACGGATGGCTTCGAACATGGAGGGCTTTCTGTGTTGGCGCACGCCCGCGCACGGCGCGCGGTTCATCCCCGGCAGGGGCAAGGTTATTCCCCGGCGCCGGCCGTGCGCCGCGGCCCCGGCGGGCGCTTGGTGCGCGCGATGGGCGCGTTGACTTCGCGCCGGGAGACGACGCGGTAGGAGGCGGGCCCGTCGCCGTGCTCGTTCGCGATGGCCTGCATGAGCCCGGTGGGGTCGTCGTCGATGAACTGGATGGTCTTGATGCGCGCGAGCCGCCCGCCGCCGGGCTGGCGCGGGTTGATGCGGTCGAGGGCGTCGAGGATCTCCCGGTTGCGGGCCTTCACATCGACGCCCGAGCGCTGGATGCCGCGGCTCAGGACGAAGACGATGTCCGGCGAGAGACGCATCGCGCTCTCGAGGCCCAGCAACGGGTCGGAACGCCCCTGCGGATAGATGCTCTCGAGCCACGGCCGGACGGACTCTTTCGCGGCGGGCACGGCGTGCGTGAGCGAAGGCAGGCCGTCGGGGGCGTGGAAGTAGTCGATCGCGGTCGCGTTCTCGCCGGCGGGCATTCGGAAGACGATGACCTGGAACTCCTGGTCCTCCTGAGGGCGCGCGACGGACTCGGCGAGTTCGGCCTTGACGAAGTTGAGGCTCGCGGCCATCGCCCCCGACGCGTCGATGAGATACACGATGCGGCGCGCCGGCGTGGCCTCGACGCCGGCGAACATCGCGCGGCGCACGGGCTGCGGGGGCGGCGCGGGGCGCACGGCGGGCTGGGGCGCCACGGGCCGGACCGAGGGCTCCGGCGCGCGCGGGATGTCCACGATCGTGGACGGGGGCGCGGGCGGCGGGGGCTCGCCGCCGAAGTCCTCATCCGCCTGCGGCGGGGGCTCGGCGCTCGCGGGCGGGCCCTGCTCGATCACGGGCGCCGGCGCGGGCGGCTCTTCGGCGGGTGGCGGCTCGTCGAGGTAGAGGGGCTCGGTGAAGTCGATCGCGGTCTCGGCGCGAACGTCCGTGAGCGGGCCTCGGGTGGTGAACGACGCGTTGATCGCGAAGGACCCCGCGACGACGCTGTGGAGCGCGAGGGACAGCCAGACCGCGTGCGTGCGCACCCTCGCGGCCCTGGCGTCTTCTGCGGGGAACCTGAGCGGGCCCATCACCAAAAGAGTATCGGCCGCGGCGGGAGCGTCAGCGGTGATTTGGAGGGGAAGGGGCCGAAAAGCGGGGCGAAGGTAACGCTTACATCATCGGCCGCGGCTTCGGCGGCGGGGGGGGCGGCGGGGGGAAGAGCTTGCGGTCGAAGGCGATCGCGCCGCTGCCGAGGAGCGCGAGCGCGACGCTCATCATCAGCAGCGCGAACTGCCAGAGGAGCGCGCGCCACGGCTCGACCTCGAAGAGCGGCCGGTCGGGGATAAAGCCCAGCAATGTCTTGCCGGACGCGACCGCGGGGCCGATCTCCGACAGCCAGAGCGCGCCCAGCATCACGCCCGCGAGCGACAGCGCGCTGATCCGCGTGAGGAGCCCGACGAGCACGAAGAGCCCGGCGATGATCTCCGTGAGCGCCACCGTCCACGCGAGGCGCACCGGCCACGCACCGCGCGCGAGGCGCTTGGGCCAGAGCTTCATCGGCACGCGTCCTTCGGCGTTCGGCTGCGGGTTCGCAGCGGCGTGGATGAGGAACGCCAGCCCGTACACCCGCGGCAGCGTGATCTCGTCGGGGAATTCCTCGGGCTTGAAGGTGCGGTCGGCGGGGGGCTGGCCGGCGCCGTCGCTCTGCGAAGGCGCGGTGACCTGCGCGAGTGCGAGGTGGCCGCCGGGGTTTGATGGTTGCGGGGCGGGCGCGGGCTGCGGTGGGGGGGGAGAGGGCCCCGCCGGGTCTTGGGCGGGTTGGGATGTCGGCGCGGGGTTGGCCGGCGCCGCGGGCGATGAGCTTGGCTCGAGCGGCGTGGGCGGTGGGCTCTCGGCGGCGGGGGCAGGATCGGTCTTCGGGGCCGGGGCTGTCGTCGGGCCCGGCGGCGCCGCGTCGCGCACCTTGCGCACGCCCATTTCGGCGAGAAGGACGGCGCGCTCGCCCCTGACAGTCATCGTCCCTTCGAGCTTGCCGATGCCCGCCCAGAGGAAGGTGACGCCCAGCGCGAGGCGCAGGAGCATCGGCGCGATCGCTGTCCCGGCGCCCTTTCGCATGCGGAGGCCTCCCGGGCCGATGATATCGACGCCGGGTGCGCACGCGCGACGTCCCGCGTGCGCACCCGGCACGACCATGATGGGTGCGGCGAGAGTTCGGGTGTTCGCGCGGGCGGGCCCTGCGAACAGGCGGAGGAGGGCGCGTTTCCGGACGGAATTCACGCCGTCTGCACCAATCGGGGGCGGCCGGCCTTGACACCGCGTGTCGCGGCGGCGACGCTCCCGCACGCACGCCGTGGGTGGCGAGGTGGAGGTTTCATGACGACGTCGTTCCGCGTTGCCCGTGCCTGCGGGCTTGGTCTGTCGCTGTCGCTCGCTTCGGGCGTTCTCGCGCAGTGGACGAGCGACCCCACGGTCAACACGCCGATCCATGCCGGCGCGGGGGACCAGGGCGTGCCGCTCGTCCGCCCGACCGCCGACGGGGGCGCGTGGATCAGCTGGGCGGACAACAGCGCCGGCGCGGGGTACAAGCACCGCGTGCAGCGGCTGAACGCCCTCGGCGAGCCGCAGCTCCCTGCGGGCGGGATCGTCATCAACACGCGCACGAGCACGCAAACGAACGTCTATGACCTCGAAGTCGACGCGTCGGGCGCGGCGCTCGTGACGTACGACAACGGCGGCATCCATCTGCAGCGGGTGCTGCCGGACGGGACGCTCGCCTTCGGTTCCGCGGGGCTGCTCATGCCGGGCTCGGCGACGGTGAGCGCGCAGGTCGCGCCCTGCGGCGACGGGGGCTCGGTGGTGTGCTGGGGGTCCGGTGCGACCCTCAACTTCCGGCGCGTGACGGCCGGCGGCGGGCTCGGGACGACGTGGACCTTCACGGAGACCGGGCGCGCGCAGGTGCCCAGCGACATGCTGGGCGTCGGCGCGGGCGGGGACTTCATCCTGCTGTGGGTGCGTGCGGAGGGGACCAACGTCGTCACGTCGCGCAAGGGCCTCAAGATCCAGAAGTGGGACGGGGCCGACGTGCAGGCGTGGAACGGCGGCGTCCCGGTCGATGTCTACACGTCGAGCGCGAGCCCCTCACGCGGCATCCAGGTGGGGTACTTCCCGCAGCTCGTGAGCGACGGCAGCGGCGGCGCGATCGCGGCGTGGTACGACACCGGCGCGACGCGCAACGCGTGGGTCCAGCATTACCTCGCCGACGGCACGGCCCGCTTCCCGGCGAACGGCGCCGCGGCGAGCGCGGCGGACGTTTCGACCGAGCTGCGCCTCTCGGCCTCGGTCGCGTACCACGCGGCGGACGACGCCTACACGGTGGCGTACGAGACCGCGACGCCGACGCAGTCGGCCTTCGGCCTGCGGGCGCAGCGCCTGGACAGCACCGGCGGGATGCTCTGGGGCGGCGCGGGCGCGGAGATCATGCCCACGACGGGCAACCACGCGTCCTTCGTGAGCACGAACACGGCCCCGGACGGCGACGCGATCGTGACGTGGCTCAACTACACGGGCGCGAACGGCCCGATGCTGGTGAGCGCGACGCGCCTCGCCGCGGAGTCCGGCGCGCCGGCGTGGTCGCCGGCGATTCTGGGCGTCTCGACCAACGCGACGAGCAAGGGACGCCTGAGCGTCGCGAAGACGCATGGCTCGGACATGCTCGTCGCGGTGTGGGCGGACGGTGCGGCGGGGTCGGCCGACGTGCTCGCGCAGAACATCAACGCCGACGGCACGCTCGGCGCACCAACGCCGGGCTGCGACGGGATCGACTTCAACGGCGACGGGCTCTTCCCCGACAATCAAGATCTCGAGGACTTCTTCAGCGTCTTCGGCGGCGGGCCCTGCTCGACGGGCGCGTGCGGGGACATCGACTTCAACAACGATCAGCTCTTCCCGGACAACGCCGATCTGGAGGCGTACCTGAGCGTGTTCGGCGGGGGGAATTGTTGAAGAACGGGACGATGCGCGCGGGCACCGAGTGAGAGGAGCCCCGGGCGAAAGCCCGGGGCCTTTGTATGTACCCGGGCCGGCGCCCGGTCAGTCCTCGTCGCCGACCTCGCGCCAGCGGACGATGCGCGTCGCGGCCGCGTGCATGCTCTCGTCGAAGGTGTAGAAGCGCGGAAGCGTGCGGGCCCCGATGGTCGTTGACGACGTCGCGGGCTGGAGCGTGACGGCGTAGGTCTTGGAGCCCTCGGCCACGCGGAGGGTGTAGGTCGCCGCGGCGTTGATACCGCCGAAGTGGGCCCACAGGGGCTCGCACGAGCCCATGCCGCGGGCGGCTCCGACGTCGCGGCGCGCGAGGAAGACCGCGTTGTCCTCGTCCCAGAGCTCCAGCCGTGCGCCGACGCCCGCCGCGTTGATGCCGCCGAGCCCGCGCCCGAGGACGCGGACGCGCAGGGAGTTGCTGGTGACGGGCAGGTCGTTGCGGAAGAGGCGCGTCCAGTGGGCGGTGGACCAGCTTGAGAACGCGAGATCGAGGTCCCCGTCGTTGTCGTAGTCGATCCACGCGACGTCGCCGCCGCGGGATTCAACCTCCACGCCCATCGGAGCGACGGTGAATGTATAGCTCGGCGCGCCGCTGTTGGTGGCGATCGCGGCCTGGCCGGCGGTGGTGACAACCGCAAGGTCCAGGTCACCGTCGTTGTCGTAGTCGCCCCACGCGCCGTTGACGGCGTTGGGCACCGCGTTCAGGCCCGCCGACGAAGCGACGTTCGCGAAGCCCGCGCCGGCGTTGTTGTTGCGGAAGAGGTACGGCGTCGTGACCGCCGCGGTGTTGATGCCGACGAAGATGTCGAGGTCTCCGTCGTTGTCGTAGTCGCCCATGGCCGAGCCGTACGCGGCGTTGGCGGGGTTGGCGGTCGCGATCGGGAGCGCGCTGTAGACGCCCGTCCCGGCCGAGCGGAAGAGGCGCCCGCCGCCGGCGTGCAGGAAGATGTCCGCGGCGCCGTCGTTGTTGACGTCGCCGGACGAGCATTGCACGCGCGTGCCGGTGTTGGAGCCGCCCTGCGGCAGGATCGCGGTGCTCATCGTGAAGCCGGGGTAGACGCCGGAGCCGTTGTCGCCCCGGTTGAGCGCGACGTAGTTGCCGCCGGTGCCCATGAGGGCGAGGTCGAGGGCGCCGTCGGCGTTGAAGTCCGCCGCGGCGACGGCCCCCACGCCGGAAACGCCGGCGATCGGGTTCGCGAAAACAACCGGCGTCCACGTCGAGGTGTAGACGCCGGCCTGGAAAGCGGACCCGTCGGTCGTGCGCCAGGTTTCGGGGACACGGTCGTTGTTGTAGTCGGTGACGGCGCCGACCCACGATGCGCCGGGGAGGGAGGTGGCGGACCAGCCGCCCCCGTTGTTGAGGAGCGCGTGCGTCGCGGCGTTGCCGCCCTGCAGGCTGTCGAGCAGGCCGTCGGCGTTCATGTCGCACCAGAGCAGCGGGGCGGTGCGGAACGTGCTCGGATTGGCGGTGAAGCACTGACGCGACCACTGCGCGGGGCGGCCGACCTCGGCGAAGGGCGCGATGTACGGGCCCTCCTGCGCCGTGGCGACGACGCGCACGTTGTCGAGCGCCCACGATTCGTCGGCGAGGCTCTGGAGGTTCTCGGCCGAGAAGGTGATCGGCGTCTGGGCGTCCGTCGCGGTGAAGCGGGCGACGACGCGCCACCTGCCGTCGGCGCTCGACTGGCCGCCGAGGTTGCTCGTCCAGCGGAACGGCGTGAGCGTGGAGGTGTACGGGCTGGTCGACGGGGTCTGGATGCTCCGCGCGAATGTGTCCTCGACGAGCACGGCGCTGCGCGTTGCGACGCGGACCGCGTCGCCGCCGTTGGACGCGCTGTCGCCGTCCCACGTGTCGAGCGTGAAGAGATCGAAGATGAGCGTGTACCGCACGCCCGGGGTCGTCGCGAGCTGGAGCGTGAGGTCCTCGTTGCCGAAGCTGCCGATGGCCCGGGTGAGGCCCGCCGTGTTGAGCGTGCGGCTTGTGACCGACCACTCCGCGCCGGGCGTGGAGCCTGCGGTCTGGAAGTCGGCGAAGTAGGGCGTGCCCGCGGGCGTGACGCCGCGTTCGTACGCGCCGATGTCGTGGGAGCCGGCGAGGGGTCGCGGGCAGCCCAGGAAGTCGTTGGCCGGGGCGCTCGTCGCGGTGCCGGCGTTCGCCGCGGCGGAGGCGGCGCCGAGGGCGAAGTTGCCCGACGCGGCGTTGACGAACGCGGGGTCCGCCTGCACGTCGGTGGAGCCTGTGCTCCACGGTGCGGAGAGGGGGGTGGTGACGGACCAGTAAAGGTTGTTGGTGTGGGTGAGCGTCGTCGCGGGCGTGGGGCTGACGCGTGAGACGCCGGCGCTCATGCCGCTGAAGATGGTGTTGGTGACCGTGGTCGTGACACCGCGGAGCGAGACGCCCGTGCCGAGATTCGCGAGGGTGCAGTTCCATGT
>Ga0196964_10001838_pt1 | contig 10422 bp, 8 predicted proteins | sample S1_10metaG_FD_148615 | JGI IMG/M metagenome (GOLD analysis project Ga0196964, IMG submission 148615) | Soil microbial communities from Anza Borrego desert, Southern California, United States - S1_10 | ecosystem: Environmental > Terrestrial > Soil > Desert | place: USA: California | collected... | reverse complement strand
CTTACCGCATGCACTTCGCGGAAGAAGCGTACAAGGCGCGCTTGAAACTCACGCATATCCAGAGCGACAAAGCGACACCCGAAACGTTCCGCGAGCAGGTGCTTCCCTGGAATCGCAACGACCTGATCATGATCAACTCATCCGGTGGTCCGTATAGCTGGGGACTCACCGGCGGCAACGGCACGGGCGAAGACATGCCCGTCGGCGCGCCGTGCGCGATTCATGTGACGCACTCAGGAAGCGCAGGCGAGCTCTACGATCCTGAATCGATGGCTGGACGCGCGGTGTGGGGCGGGGCGTTCTGGTATTTCGGTTCGGCGGCTGAGCCGTTCCTGACTGCGTTCCAGCCGTCGCGTTATTACGCGCCGCGCATCATGGCGGGCGCGTCGCTCTCGACGGTCTTCAGGCAGCGCGCGGGACAGAATTTCTTCCTGCCGTGGCGTCTGCTGATCGTCGGCGATCCGCAATTCTGCCTCCGCGACAAACCCGCCAGGCGTGTGGGAGCAGATGGGCTGATTGCGGCTTTGCCGAAAGGCGCGAAGACTATTCAGCCCGCACGTGCTGACGCGGAAGCGCGGCAGATGGGCGAGAAGTTCGACGTGAGCTGCACAGCGGCCGAGTTCACCGCTCAGCTTCGGCGTGCGCGGCAGCTCGGCAATTCATTCCTCGGCCAGGGCGAGACGTTTCTTGCGAGCACCGATTTGAAGCAGCTCGATGCGCGCGGGACCGCGATGGTTCTTGAGGAGTTGCTGAAAGTTGACCAGACGCAGAAGGCCGTCGCTGTGTGGCGCGACGCGAGCGCCGAGGTCAAGAAAGATGAGGTCGCCAAACGCGTGGCGCGGCTCGCCGCCGGTCGCCACATGGACAAGGCGCTCGCCGGAAAGAACCTGAAGGAGCTCTGCCAGGCCTTCGGCGATCTGCTTTCAACCGATCCGCCGCGCAACTATGTCGAACGCTGGACGGCACGCGCCGGGACGCTGGCAGCAGAACTCAAAGCCGACGGCGAGCTTGGCGCGTGGATGATGAGCATCGCCAGCGACGCGCGCGCGGCGAGCCACAAGCCGTTCTTCCTCTTCGAAGCGTTGAAGAAAAAGAATGAGTGGACCGTCGAAGAGAAGGCGACGAGCCTCACAGGCTTCCAGAGCTTCGTCAAAGAACTGCGCGAAGACTGGACGCTCGGCGGGCCGTTCAAGGAATTCTGCGATCTATATCTCGCGAAGGTGAAGGATGCGACGGGCGAGACGTTGCTCGCGGACTTGAGACTGCTCTTCCCGGCTGGCACGGAGGACGAAAAGAAGGTCGCGCCGCATATGAAGAGCCTCGAGCAGCGCATGTCGCTGCATCAGGATTGGCTGATTCTCGGGCCGTTCAAAGATCAAGCCGCGGGAGCGTGGGAGAAGGTCGGGCCGAAGGCCGGAGCCGCTGCGCCGGATTACAACGCCGTCTTCAACGACGGCAAGGAACTGAAGTGGACGCGGCCGTTCAAGCCCGAGCAGAAAGGCGTCGTCGATCTGGCGAAGCTGCTGAACCCGAACACGAACGTGTACGCGTACGGCGCCGTCGAAGTGGAAGTGGAGAAGGACATCGATGGCTTCCTGTTGATCGGATCGGACGATGGCGTAACAGCGTGGCTCGACGGCAAAGAGGTGCATAAGAATATCGTTGCGCGCGGGCTGCAGATCGATCAGGACCGCGTGCCCGTCAAGCTGACGGCGGGCACGCATACGCTGGTGGTTTGCATCACGCAGGGTGGGGGCGGCTGGGAATTCTGCGCGCGCTTCGGTGATGGAGAAGGAAAGCCGCTGCCTGGAGTGAAGATGAAGTGCCCTCTCAAATAAGGTTCCGGGTTGCGGGTTCCGAGTTGCGACTTGTTCGCGCCGCCACGGTAACCCGGAACTCGGAACCCAGAACTCGGAACTTGGAGTTTCCGCCATTGCAGTGGGGCTGAAATTGGCGTACAAAATTGCAGTTTCCATAGAAGTCCAGCGTCCTACTCCTGCGCGACGTGCAGGATTTAGCCGTTGCGTTTTCGGGGGCTGGTTCATTTTCGGAGGTCGCGTCCCATGCGCGGTTCACAAGCTGGTTTGAAACTCGGCATTCTTTCGATCACGGCGTTGTTGAGCCTCGGCGTTTTCGCCGGGCAACCGGGTCCTGCGCAACCCGAGACGATCGCTCAGCGCCTGTCGAAGGCGCGCACGAGCCGCGATCCGGAGATTCAGGTCGCTGCGATCCGCAGCCTCAGCGGCATCACTGATAAAGAAGAGATTGATAACAAGGTCGTCGATGCGCTGCTGGAGCTGATGAAGGCGAACGACATCTTCGTGCGCCTCGCCTCGATCGAGACCTTGGGCAAGATCCAGGTCAATGTGACGAAGGACGGCAAGGCAAAGACGGCGTACCGAGCTCCGTTTCTCGCACTGCTGAAGAACAAGGAAGAGCATCCCAAGATTCGCTCCGCAGTCGCCGATGTGTTCGGCGCGACGCTCGAACCCAAAGGCCGCGATGAACTTCCCGACAAGGATGCGTTCAAGGCAGGCATTCTGGAGGTCGCCAAGAACAAGGCCGAGCCGAACAAGGCGTTGCGAAAGACGTGTATCATTGCCGTGGGGCGATTCGGCCTGGCGGAAAACATTCCGGTTCTCGCTGATGTTTTGATCGAGTCCGATGACGACATCCGCGCGGCCGGTGCCGAGGCCATCGAGCGTCTCCTCGCGGGTGGTTCCGAAGTGCAGCTTCCAGTTCCTACCGTCAACAAGCTGGTGGAACTGATCCGCGATTCGAAGGTGGCGACACCGCTTCGCATATCGGTGATGAAGGTTCTGGCGGTGCTCGTCCGCGACGGAAATACGACCGCGAAGAACGAAGCGTTCCCTGTGATCATGGACCTGGCGGACTTCGACAAGAGCAAGGACAACGACCTGGTGCTCGCCGCCGTCGAATCCCTGGGCATCATCGGCAGCGCGGAAGCCGTCGTGCCGCTGACGAAGACCTACGGGATCTACTTCGATGCGAAGGCCGCCGACAATCCGAAGGACGTGCCGGTACGCAAAGCGGTCGCCAAGGCGATGCTCTCGGTGCTGAAGGTTCAGAACGAAGCACGCGCCGCGGATATGAGGGCCGTCAAGGGCGCGGCGGACTTGCTGGTCAAGATGCTGGACGAAGATGCGTCGGCTGAGGTCAAGGGCTCGGCCGTATTCTCGCTGCAGTACCTGTACCCGAAGAAGTTTGAAGCTGAGCATAAGGTTGCGACGCTGGCGCTGATTGACCTCATGAAAAACAGCAAGGACGAGGCGATGAAGAAGAAGGTCAACGAGACGCTCGAGTTCATCACGGAGGTGAACTACGGCATCGACCACGAGCGCTGGATGGAGTGGTTCCAGAAGAAGTACAAGCTCGCGCCGAAGGCGGGGGGCAAGGAACCGGCGCCCGCGGCTCCAAAGGAACCGAAGTAGACTCCGCAGTTTTCGGCCATGCGGAGTTGCTTTCTCCGCGGGCGGGTGTATAAGTCTCCCTTCCGGTGCGCGCCCGGGGTTTTCCCGGGCCGCTTTGTTTTAGTTGCTGATCGCAGCAGGGAACAGATTCAGAGGCCGCGAAGGGCATCGCCCAGACGCTGGCCTGCTCGAAGAACGAGGGAAAGAAGGTCCAGCAATGCCGAAGCAGAAGACGCACAAAGGTTTGTCCAAGCGCATCAAGGTCACGAAGAACGGCAAGATCAAGCGCTTCCAGGCGTTTCACCGTCATTTGATGACCGGCAAAGGCGGGGCACGCCGCCGCCGTTTGAAGCGCGGCGTGATCATGCACGGCGCCGAAGCCAAGCGCCTCGCGCGATTGCTGGGACTGCGTTGAACGACCCGCCAAGGCGCCAAGACGCAAAGGACGCCAAGGCAAGACGAAATAAAAGTCCAACAGAATCGAGATACTTAGTCTCATTCTTCTTGGCGAACTTGGCGCCTTTGCGTCTTGGCGTGTTGTTCCGCCAATTCCTGAGGGGACATTCGGTGCTCGCCGGGACGCGCACTCCCGGCAGCCCTTTTCACGACACGCCTGAACAGGCGTTCATACCAAGGAGGACAAGATGCGCACGAAAACGAACGTTGCCCGCAAGAAGTACGTCAAGAAGGTCTTCAAGCGCGCCAAAGGCTTCGTCATGGGCCGCGGCAAGATGTTCCGCACGGCCGTGGAAACCGTCGAGCGCGCCGAAGCCTACGCCACGCGCGATCGCCGCGCCCGCAAGCGCAACTTCCGCACGCTGTGGATTCAGCGCATCGGCGCCGCCGCGAAGATCAACGGCCTGAACTACTCCAGCTTTATCGCGGGACTGAAAAAGGCCGGCATCACGCTCGACCGCAAGATTCTGGCCGACATGGCTGTGCGCGACGAGGCCTCGTTTAAGGCGCTCTGCGAGCAGGCCAAGTCCAAGCTGGCGTCGTAAACAGCACCGATCACTAACATAGGTTCCGATAGGTGCGGAGAGCCGGCAAGGGGCCACTCTCCGCTCCGTCGTATCATGGGTTTTGTTCAGGAGGCTGCCATGTCGTTGATCGACGATCTGGAGCAACTCCGCAAGGAAGCGACCTCGGCATTCGCAGCCGCATCCGGCGATGCCAAGGCGCTCGAAGCCGCACGCATCAAGTACCTCGGCGCTGCCAGCGGGCGCATGAAGGAACTGATGGGACAGCTCGGCAAGTGCCCGCCTGAGATCAAACCGCAAGCGGGCAAGCTCGCGAACACCGTTCGCAACGAGCTCGAGGCGGCATTCAAGCAGGCGCAGGGGAGCGCGCCCTCTCCAAAGAGTTCGGCTCCCGCATTCGACGTCACTGAGCCTCTTCCGAGCGAAGTGCGTCACGTCATTGGCAAACGGCATCCGATGACACGCACAGTGGACCGACTGGTGGAGATCTTCCATTCGCTCGGCTTCGATGTCGTCGAAGGTCCCGAGATCGAAGACCAGCGCCACAACTTCGACGATCTGAATGTGCCCAAGGATCATCCGGCGCGAGACAGCTTCGACACATTCTTTGTTGCCGGAAATCCGGACGCGCTGCTGCGCAGCCAGACGTCGACCGTGCAGGTGCGCGTGATGGAGACACGCAAGCCGCCGGTGCGCGTCATCGCGCCTGGCCGCGTGTACCGCCCCGACAACATCGACGCGACGCATCACAGCACCTTCCATCAGATCGAAGGGCTGTATGTGGACAAGAACGTTTCGATGGCGGATCTGAAGGGGACGCTGAAGCTGTTCTTGAGCGGACTATTCGGCACCGATTTGAAAGTTCGGTTCCGGCCGAGCTTCTTCCCGTTCACGGAACCGAGCGCGGAACTCGACTGCACCTGCCCCGCCTGTGGCGGCACGTCCTGCTCCGTCTGCAAATACAGCGGCTGGGTTGAAATGGGCGGCTGCGGCATGGTCGATCCGAACGTCTTCAAGGCGATCAACCACGCACGCGGCGACAACGCGTATGATCCGGAAGTCTGGTCGGGCTTCGCCTTCGGCTTCGGCATCGAGCGGCTCGCGATGCGGCGGCACGGAATCACGGATATCCGCCGCTTCCTCGAGAACGACCTGCGCTTCCTGAGGCAGGTGTGAGAACACGACTATGAAACTGCCGATCGCATGGTTGATGGACTATCTGCCGGATGAAGTGCGCGGAGCGATGTTCGCGCCTGCACTGGCCGCCGCGTGCAAGCGCTGGGAACTCGAACCTGCCGCCGACCCGGCGCAGACGCTCGGTCGTTTGATGACCTTTGCCGGGTTTGGCTGCGACGCCGTTGACGGCGAAGGCGAGAAGGCGATCCTCGAACTGGACGTTCTCTCGAACCGGCCGGACGCGCAGTGCGTGCTCGGGTTGGCCCGTGAGATCGCGGCCGTGCTGCAGGTGGACCTGCGCGTCCCATCGTATGATGTCGCCGCCTACGAGAAGGGCGAAGTGGCATCGAGCCTGGCGAAAGTCAGCATCGAAGAGCCGGAACTCTGCCCGCGTTACACGGCGCGCGTCATCCGCGGCGTGAAGGTCGGTCCATCACGGCAGTGGCTGAAAGAGCGCCTTGAATGGATCGGACTGCAGCCGCGCAACAACATCGTCGATGTGACGAACTTCATCTGCTTCGAGCTTAATCAGCCGCTGCACGCGTTCGATCTCGATACCCTCGAAGGCCGCCAGATCATCGTGCGGCGCGCGAAAGAGAAAGAGCCGTTCACGCCGCTTTATGGCGAGATCCCACCGTTGACTCGCGAGACGCTCGTGATCGCCGACGGCAAACACGCTCGCGCGATCGCGGGCGTGCTCGGCGGAAAAGGTTCTGAGGTCACGCCCGAGACGACGGACATTCTGCTGGAATCGGCGTACTTCAATCCGGCCAACACGCGGCGGACGGTACGGCGGCTGAAGGTAATGGACGGCCGAGGGACGGATTCGAGTTACCGCTTCGAGCGCGGCATCGATCTGGAGAAGGTGGATCAGGCATCCGCGCGAGCGGCACGTCTGATCGTCGAGGTCGCTGGAGGCAGCGTCGCCCCTGGCGTGATCGACGTTTATCCGAAGAAGCGCGAGCCGAAGCAGATCGCGCTGCGATATGGCGAACTTAAGCGTGTCTTCGGCGCGGCAGTTCCAGCGGACGAAACAAAGCGCGCACTGCGGGCTCTCGGTTGCAAGATCACCTCGGATGCGATTGAAGGTGTAACGGTCAATATTCCTTCCTGGCGGCGCGGAGATCTCGAACGCGAGATCGACCTGATCGAAGATGTGGCGCGGCTCTACGGCTACAACCATGTCCCGGACACGACCGCCATGACCGCGCGCGTCCCGGAGCGCTCGGCGCTGGAAATTGCTTCCGAGAAGCTGCGCACGCTTTTGACTTCGCTCGGATATTTCGAAACGGTGACCGACAGCCTCATCGATCCACGCTGGCCGTCGCCTCCCGTTTGGACGGAAGAGAAGCCGATTGTCCTCGACAAGGCCAGCGTTTTGCGCGAGGACCATTCGGCGTTGCGGAACAGCCTGCTCGCGTCGCTGCTGTCCGTGCGCCGGCATAACCAGGATCATCGCACAGGCGAGGCGCGGCTGTTCGAACTCGGGAAGGTATTCCTTTCTGCTGGAAAGGGCGAACGCCCGTCGGAGAAGATGGTCCTGGCGATCGTTGATGACCGAGGCTTCATTGCGTTGAGAGATACGGTTGAACGCATTGTTCCGGGTCTCGAGATCGACTCAGCCCACCTCAAGATTCCCGTGCAGCCGAATCCGCCGACATTCCTTTTGCCGGGCCAAGCCTGCCGCGTGAAGCGCGTGCGTGAAATGCCAGGCAACGAACGCGCTGAAGATGCAATCGGCTGGCTCGGTACGATCAGCCCCGCGCTACAGAAAGCTTTCGATCTGCGCAAGGAGTTGGCGATCTGCGAGTTCGACCTCGCGGCGATTGCCGCGCTGCCAAGCGCGCCCGGACGCTACACGGATCTGCCGTCATTCCCGGAAATCTCTCGCGACGTTGCGCTGATCGTCGACGAAAACATTACCTGGGGCGAAGTCGAAACCTTCGCGCGGGACTATGCGCGTCACGAGCCACTGCGTGATGGGAAGGAACCGCCGCATTTCCTCTCGGTCTTCCGCGGAAAACAGATCGGCGATGGCAAGAAGTCGCTGGCGTTCTCCGTGGTCTATCGCGCGGCCGACCGTACCCTTCGCGATGAAGAGGTGAATCCGGCGCACGACAAATTCAAGAAGGCGCTGGTGGCGCACTTCAAGGCGGCCCTGCGGGAGTAGCATCCGTGGGAAAGCGCAAGCCGACTGTGTACCTCGACAGCAACATCTTCTCCGCCTTGTACGGAAAGGCGATCAGACCCGCTGACATTGCTCGTCAGCAAGTAACGCGAGACTGGTGGAACACTGAACGGGAGCACTTTGAGTGCTATACTTCATCAGTGACCGAGCGTGAGTTGGCGGCGGGCACGTACGTTGGACAAGTTGCCGCAGTCCTGGCAGCGCGCCGGTTTAGGTACTTGGTGCAGACATCCGAAGTAACCTCATGTGCCGATGAGCTTGTGAGCCGCGGAATTATTCCGGCAACAAAGGTCCCGGATGCCTTTCAGTTAAGTTTTGCAATCGTTTACGAATTAGACTATCTTCTGACTTGGAATTACGCGCATCTCGCAAATGTCGCGGTTCAACGTGTACTGGAGCGTTTTTGTGACGTCGAAGACTGCTGCGCTCCGTCAGTCGTTTCACCAGAGACCATTCCCTGGGTGAGCTATGGTCAAGAAATCCAACGAGACTGAGGCCGAAGGCCCGATTGAACGAATTCGCCGTGTCCGGGATGAGCTATCGCGCAAGTACCCGACCGTTGAAGCGTTTGCTAGATTTCTGGCTGAAGCTGATCGTGAACGTATGAAGCGCGAACGCGCCCGCCGTAAGCGTAAGGCTGCAAAACGCTGACGGCCCCGAATGTACCACTCTCCCAATAAACAAGCCATCCGTGAGAAAGTTCGCGCCGTTCTGTCTTCGCGATTTTCAGCACGAGAGGACGCGGCAGCGGTCACTCGACTGCTCGGCAGTGACATTTTTTCGAAGGCTAGAGGTATCCTGGCCTATTTCTCAATGAAAGACGAGCTTTCTACTTTTGACATCTTGAATTACGTGCTCGCCTCCGGCCGCACCCTCGTCCTTCCGCGCACGTCGTCAAAGTCAACTTCCATGAGCCTGCACAAAGTCTCAGACGTCCAGACCGATCTCGAGACGAGCAAGCTCGGCTTCAAGCAGCCCAAGAAATCGCTGCCGCAAGTTCCGCCGGAGGATCTCGACCTCATCATCACACCTGGTGTTGCCTTCGACGAGTGCGGCAACCGGCTGGGGCGGGGGGCGGGACACTACGACCGGCTGCTTTCGCACCCTGGGCTTCGTGCATCGATCGTCGCCCTTGCGTTGGATGAGCAGATCGTGCCGGAAATCCCAACCGAGCCGCACGACCGCCGTGTTCACATGATCTTTACGCCCACACGTGTGATTCAGTGCACTCCCGTATCTTGACATGATAAAACTCCGGCAATCATTAGGATCAAGTCGCACGTAATAGCTATAAACGCGGAGTTCGTGCTTGGAACAGGCGCTTACATCGGAAGAAACCCGGCTGCTCGACGTTGGCGTTGAGATGGGTCTGCTGACCGCGGATCAGGTGCGCGCGGCGCACGAGCGCCGCAAGCAGCTTGCGCGTGGCGGCATCAATCTGCTGATCGGGCAGACGCTGATTGAGCGCCGTTTCCTCACGCCGTCTCAGCTCAAACTTATCACCGACGAGATCGAGGCTCGCAAAAAAGCGTTGAACAAGGGCCCATCGAAGGCTGCGATGCCTGCTGTCGGCCCTAACAAGACGTTTGGCAACTTCGAGCTGATCCTGCGCTTGTCCGAGAAGGGCCACAGCCGTGTCTTCAAAGCGCGGGATACGGTGATGAACCGCACGGTCGTACTGAAGATCCTGACGAAAGGTTCTGCATCGGACAAGATCTGGGCCGATCGCTTCAAGCGCGAGATGCAACTGGCCGGCAAACTGACGCACCCCAATATCGTGACGACTTATGGGGGCGGCGAGCACGACGGCAACATGTACATGGCCTTCGAGTTCATCGAAGGCCGATCGCTGGAAGATCGTCTTGAGCGCGAGGGAAATTTTTCCGAGCGGACTGCGTGGCTGATGGTGCGCGAGGTCGCGAAGGGACTCGCTTATGCGGCCGCCAACGGCGTTCTGCATCGCGATATCAAGCCCGAGAACATTCTCTGCAGCAACGACGGGCACGTGAAGATCATCGACATGGGCTTTTCGAAGTCGCTCGCCGATGACACGGCTCTGACGCAGGCCGGAACGACGGTGGGAACACCTTTCTACATTTCTCCCGAGCAGGCCCGTGGCACACGCGACCTCGATGCGCGCACCGACCTGTATTCGCTGGGTTGCACCGCTTACCACATGCTCACCGGGTCCGTGCCGTTTCTCGGCGAACAGGTGACGGACATTATGCTGAAGCACACGCAAGCGCCACGGCCGGATCCGCGCGAAATCCTGCCGGAGATCAGCGAAGCATCGGCGAAGCTTGTCATGCGAATGATGGCGATCAGCCCCAACGACCGGCCGGGATCGGCGGCGGAACTCGTTACCGAAATTGACGCGCTGATCGAGGCGCTTCCACAGGAGCGCGAACTCATCCGGCCTGTGCAAAAGGTCGCGCCGAGCAACACGGGCGGAGTGCTTAAGGATAATTCACCCCAGAAGGCTGACGATGGCGAGAAGTACGCGCGAAAACCCGGGTTCGTGGCCTGGCTGAAGCGGCTGTTCGGCGGTTAGTGTCGTGTTGAATTAGTCTTGCAACGAAGACGCCGGGCATTTTTGACGTGTTCAAGGCGCGAGCGAGGAGCATATTCGGAGATCATCTGTGACGAG
>Ga0196964_10001837_pt1 | contig 10422 bp, 5 predicted proteins | sample S1_10metaG_FD_148615 | JGI IMG/M metagenome (GOLD analysis project Ga0196964, IMG submission 148615) | Soil microbial communities from Anza Borrego desert, Southern California, United States - S1_10 | ecosystem: Environmental > Terrestrial > Soil > Desert | place: USA: California | collected... | reverse complement strand
GCAGCGGCCCTTCCAGGCGATGATGCCGACCGTGGTCTGGCGGGCGACGTTGCGGGCCAGGAACTCGTCGGGGATCAGGATCACCCGGTCCACGCCCCATTCGCGCGCCACGTGCTCGACCACCTGCACCGCGTTGGCGCTGGTGCAGCACACGTCGGTCTCGGCCTTCACCTCGGCGGTGGTGTTGACGTAGGTGACCACCGGCAGGCCCGGATAGCGCTGCTTGATCAGCCGCACGTCCGCGCCGGTGATCGAGGAGGCCAGGCTGCACCCGGCCAGCGGGTCGGGGATCAGCACCGTCTTCTCCGGCGCCAGGATCTTCGAGGTCTCGGCCATGAAGTGCACGCCGGCCTGGACGATCACCTTGGCGTCCGACTTCGCCGCCTCCTTGGCCAGCCCCAGGCTGTCGCCGACGTAGTCGCCGACCCCGTGGAAGATCTCCGGCGTCATGTAGTTGTGCGCCAGGATCACCGCGTCCTTCTCGCGCTTCAGCCGGTTGATCGCCGCGATCAGGGGCGCGTGAAACCGCCACTCGATGGGCGTCACCTTCTCGCGCACGCGCGCCCAGACGGCCGAGGTCTCCGCCTCGATCTCGGGGGTGAAGGCGGTGAGGGCGAGGGAGCCGTCGGCCATGAGTTTAATCCTGTTATGCTCAGAATGAGCATATGTGGAGTTCAAGAAAACGCCGACCGGAGCCGACGTCGCTTTTGCTAGGTATGAGCATAAGGGGTCGGGCGCAAGCCGTACTGAACGCCGTTCGATCACGAATTGTGACGTCACTCCGCCGGTTCGGTCTCCGTCCGCTGGGCGGACTTCGGCGAGAAGTTCTGCATCAGTTCGGCCAGGTCCTCGGCCGAGTAGGGCTTGCGCAGGAACGGCCAGGGGGCTTCCGACAGGGCCTGGTCCACGGTTTCGCCCGCGTAGCCGGACATCAGCAGCACGTCGAGCCGGGGCTTCATCGCCACCGCCTGCCTGGCCAGCTCCACCCCGTTGACCCCGCCCGGCATGATCACGTCGGTCAGCAGCACGTCGATCAGCGGGTCGTGGCGCAGCAGCCGCATGGCCTGCTCGGCGTTCTCGGCCCGCATCACGTGGTGGCCCATGTCGCGCAGCATGGCCTCGGCGATGGCGCCCACCGACGGATCGTCCTCGACCAGCAGCACCCGCAAGGCCACAGGCGCGGCGCGGTCGGCCGGCTTGAACCGCAGGCCCTGCGGCTCGACCCGCGCGGCCGAGGCCGGCAGGTACAGGGCGATCTCGGTGCCGCGCCCGAGCTCGCTGTCCACCGTCACCGTGCCTCCGGACTGGCGGGCGAAGCCGTAGACCTGGCTCAGGCCCAGGCCCGTGCCCTTGCCGACCGGCTTGGTGGTGAAGAACGGCTCGAACACCCGCGCCAGCACCTCCGGCGTCATGCCGGCCCCGGTGTCGCGCACCGCAATGCGCACGTAGCGCCCGGCCGCCGTCTCCGGCGACTCGCCCTCGGCGAACTCGCGCCAGCCGGTCTCCACCGTCACCGTTCCTCCGTCCGGGGTGGCGTCGCGGGCGTTTACCAGCAGGTTCAGCAGCGCCGCGTCGAACTGGCCGGGGTCGATCTTGACCACCGCGGGCCCTTCCGACAGGCGCACCTCGAAGCTCACCCCCTCGCCGACGCCGCGGCGCAGCAGCGGCTCGCTCTCGCGAATCAGGGCGTTCAGGTCGCACACCTCCGGCCGCAGCGCCTGGCGACGGGAGAAGGCCAGCAACTGGTGCGTCAGCCGCTCGCCCCGGCGCGCCGCCGCCATCGCCGCCTCGGCCATGCGGGTGCGCTTCCGGACGTCGTCGGGGTGCTTGATGATCATGTCCAGCGCCCCGACCACCACCGTCAGCAGGTTGTTGAAGTCGTGCGCCACGCCGCCGGTCAGCCGCCCCACCGCCTCCAGCTTCTGCGCGCGCAGCAGGGCGGCCTCGGCCTGTTCCTTCTCGGCCAGGGCGGCGGCCACCCGCTCGCTCAAGAGGTCGTTGATCCGCTCCAGGTTCTCCTGCACCTGCATGGCCTCGGTCACGTCGACGCTGACCGCCAGATAGCCCAGCGGCTCGCCGTCCGGCCCCAGCCGCACCCGCCCGTCCTTGCGCAGCCAGCGCCACTGGCCGTCGCCGCGCCGGAACCGGGCGTGGGTCTGGAACGGGGCTCGAGTGCGCATCGCCTCGGTCCAGGCCGCCTCCAGGGCGGGCAGGTCGTCGGGATGCACCGCCTCCCTCCATCCGCGGCCCAGGATGTTCTCCTCCGGCGCGCCCCAGAACTCGACGTAGGCCCGGTTGACGAAGGTCTTGGTCCCGTCCGGCTCGTTGATCGACAGCAGCACCGGCGCGCTGTCGGCCATCAGACGGAAGCGCTCCTCGCTCTCGCGCAGCACGGCCTCCGCGCGGCGGGCCTCGGTGACGTCGAAGGCCACGCCGATGAAGCCCTGCGGCTCGCCGTTCGGCCCCAGGCGCGGCTGCGAGCGCGACTGAAGCCAGCGCTGCTCGCCGTCGGCGCGGCGGTAGCGGGCCTCCAGCGTGAACGGCCGGCCCGAGGCCTCGCCGGCCTGGGATTCCGCGTAGATGCGCGGCGCGTCGTCAGGGTGCAGGATCCGGCGCCAGTCGAAACTCAACGCCTCCTCGTAGGGAACGCCCAGGAACTCGACATAGGCCTGGTTGACGAACTCCCGCCCGCCGCCGTCCGCCCGCGTCACCCACATCGGCACCGGCGCGCTGTCGGCGATCAGGCGGAAGCGCTGCTCGCTCTCGCGCAGCGCGGCCTCGGCGCGCGCTCGCTCGATCTCGGCCCAGGTGCGCTCGGCCACCTCCTCGACCAGCGACACGTCCTCCTCGGTCCAGGCCTTGGCGTCGGGATGATGGAGGTAAAGAAAGGCCCGAAGCCGCCCGCCGCGCAGCAGGGGCGTGCACAGCACGCTCCGCGTCTGGATGGCGGCGAAGGCGGCGACCACCTCGTGCGGGCTGGTACGGGCATCCGAGCCGACGTCCGGCACGGCGACGGTGACGCCGCGCTTCAGGTCGGCGATCAGCGGCGGGCCGAAGTCGTCCAGGCGGAACTGCCCCGACAACGTCTCTACGGCGCCGTTCGTGTAGCCGCCGTTGACCGACACGGTCGTCCCGGCGGCGTCGATCTCGCCGTACCCGACCCGCGCCACGTCCAGCCGCTCGCCCACCGCCCGCACCGCCAGGTCGGAGATCACACGCGGGTCGTCGGTGGCCCTCATGGCGTCGCCGAGTTCCAGCAGGAACCGCTGGCGGCGCTCCTGGACGGCCAGCGCCGCCTGGGCTTCGCGCGCCTCGGTCACGTCGATGCTGGCGCCGTAGACGCCCAGGAAGGTTCCGCTCGCGTCGAAACGCGGCACGCCTCGCGACAGGAACCAGCGCCACTCGCCGTCCGCCCGCCGGAACCGGCCTAGGGTCTCGTACGGCTCGCGCGCCTCGAGCGCCCGCCGGTGCGCCGCGACCATCGCGTCCCGATCGTCGGGGTGGATGCCCTCGCGCCAGGCCTGGGACAGCGAGCCCTCGTCGCCGAAACCGAAGAAGCTGCGGAAAGCCTGGTTGACGAACAGGCCCGCGCCGTCCGCGTCCACGCCCCACAGGAACACCGGCGCCACGTCGGCCATGGCTCGGAACCGTTCCTCGCTTTCCCTCAGCGCGGCTTCCGCCTCGCGGGTCTGGGTGATGTCGAAGGCGATGCCGATGTAGCCGGCGAAGCGGCCCTGGTCGTCGAACCGGGGCTTGGAATGGGCCTGGACCCAACGCCAGGCCTCGTCCGCGCCCTTGAACCGCGCCTCGAACACGTAGGGCGAGAAGTCCTTGCGCGCCTCCTCCCGCTTGCGCTCGACCTCGGGCCGGTCGTCGGGGTGCATCAGCCCCAGCCACCCCTGGCCCAGCGCCAGATCCACCTGCTGGCCCAGGAACTCGCGGAAGGCCTCGTTGATGAACTCCACCCCGCCTTCGGCCGAGGTCATCCACACCGGCGCCGGCGCGGTGTCGGCCATCAGGCGAAAGCGCGCCTCGCTCTCGCGCAGCGCCTGTTCGGCCTGCTTCTGGGCGGTGACGTCGCGGTTGATCCCGACCATGCGCACCGGCTTTCCGGCGTCGTCGAAGATCACCTCGCCCCGCCCGGCCAGCCATTTGGTCGAGCCGTCCGCCTGCGGTACGCGGTAGACCGCATCGTACAGGGCGCCTTCGCCCCAGGCCCGGTCCTTGGACTGTTCGATGACGTGCCGGTCCTCGGGATGCACCCGCTCCAGCATCAGGGCGTAGGACGGCGTGACATCGGGCTCAAAGCCCCAGTTCCGCCGGAACTCGTCGGACCAGTAGATCTCGCCCGAGGCGACGTCCCAATCCATGATGCCGATGCCGCCGGCCTTCTGAGCGGCGGACAGGCGCATCGCGTCCGATCCGGCCGCCTTCAGCGCCTCCATCTCGGCCTTGCGGCCGTCCTCCAGCCGGATCGTCGCCTGCCGGAAGGCGCCCGCCAGGCTGGCGATGAACCCGGCGCTGAGCGTGAACACCAGCCCCACCGCCAGGTCGCCGGCCGCGTCCCCGCCGCCCAGGCTGAACCGCGGCGGAACAACGGCCCAGGCGACGGCCAGGCTCAGCCCTACCGTCAGCCACCCCGCTCGCGACCCCGCCGACAGGGCGGCCAGCACCACCGCAGGGAAGAAGGTGATGAAGGTGAACGCCCCCGGCAGGAACGGCTCCAACGCCAGGCGCACCAGCGTCGCGACCAGCGCGCACGCCGCCGCCGCCCCGAACACGCGCATCGGGGTCGGCTTCTGCAATCCGGTCAAACTCTTGAACGCCCGGGTGAGCGCCATGCCCCGCTCAGCTCGTTGAACACCTTCGACGAGCCGGACCCTAAACCGTAAGTCGGCCGGTAGCTAGGCCGAAGCAGGCGGGGGCAAACTCCTCCCCCGTAGCCAGAGGCGCAGGTCCGCGCGGGAGGATGAGGGAGACCACGCCCCCCGCTTCCCTTCTCCCCCTGTGGGAGAGGGTGGCCGCGCGAGCGGCCGGATGAGGGGTGTCGGCGCCGAGGCCCAAAGAGTTTGGCGCGCGCTGACCAAGTCGGTCGCCGATGTCCCTCCAGCAAGCGCGGTGGACAACCAACCCGTCATCCCGGCCGGAGCGGCGCAAGCCGCCCTTACTGACCCGCTCATCCCGGCGAACGCCGGGACCCAGATCGTATGGCGGTCAAGGGTGCAGGCGTGCTTGCGTGCCGACCTGGACCAGGTTCGCGGCCGTCACCTGGGTCCCGGCGTTCGCCGGGATGAGCGGGGAAACAAGGGGGATGAGGAGGAGGACGACAAATACTTCCCCCCGCGCCCGCTAACCGCGCGCATCCTCTCAGTCATCCTCGCCGCACGGGGAGGGCGCTCAGGTACCAGAGCCCGAGGCGGCGGCGGGGCTGAAGTCGAGCGGGAAAGCCCGGGAGAACCCCGGGGGTCCGGGAGGTCTGGCCCCTCCCGCCCGTCGCGGGCCCAGGTCCTGGGGAGGGTCGAACCGGGTGCAAGCGAGCCGGAGAGGGCAACTGCTCGGCCCCTACGGTCCCGGGTGAAAAGACCAGACAGGAACCGCTCGCGTGAACCGGCTTCGCGGAGCGCGGGTCACACCGCCGAAAACTCATAGCAGGCTCGCAAGAGCCACACGGTTCCGGGCGAAGCCCGCGCTCCGCGCCTTCTCAGCAACTCCGGCGGAAACCGCCAGGAGCGCGACAGCGCATGTCCGGGACGTCAGACCTTCACCACCTCGTCCACACCGCGGTTGGCCAGCCGGTCGGCCAGTTCGTTGCCTTCGTGTCCGGCGTGGCCCTTGACCCAGCGCCAGGTCACCTCGTGCCGCAGCCGCGCCTGGTCCAGGCGCTTCCACAGGTCGTCGTTCTTGACCGGCTTCTTGTCGGCGGTGGTCCAGCCCCGGCGTTTCCATCCGGGCAGCCACTCGGTGATGCCCTTCATCACGTAGGTGCTGTCGGTCCACAGCTCGACCGCGCAGGGCTTCTTCAGCGCCTCCAGCGCCTGGATCGCCGCCATCAGCTCCATCCGGTTGTTGGTGGTCAGCCGCTCGCCGCCCCACAACTCCTTCTCGTGCCCGCCCGAGCGCAACACCGCCCCCCAGCCGCCCGGCCCCGGGTTCCCGCGACAGGCGCCGTCGGTGTAGATGACGACCTTCGTTTGCATCACGCGGGCACTAAAGGGAGTCGTCCCCGGCGCAAGTCACTCCGCCAGCACCCGCGGCAGCTTGAAGGTGACGGTCTCGCGGGCTCCGTCGTCTTCGGTCACCTCCGCCTCGAAGCGGGCGGCGACCGCCTCGACCAGCTCCTCGATCAGCCGTTCGGGCGCCGAGGCGCCGGCGGTGATCCCGAGCGTGCTCACGTCCTCCAGCCAGCGCCAGTCCACCGCCCCGGCGTCGTCCACCAGTCGGGCGTCGCGTGCGCCGGCCCTCAGCGCCACCTCGACCAGGCGCTGGGAATTGGAGGAGTTCTGCGAGCCCAGAACCAGCACCAGGTCGCAGGCCGCGGCCACGCGCTTGACCGCCTCCTGGCGGTTGGTGGTGGCGTAGCAGATGTCCTCGCGGTGCGGGGCGGTCATGGCCGGGAAGCGCGCCTGCAGGGCGGCGACGATCTCGGCGGTGTCGTCGACCGACAGGGTGGTCTGGGTGACGAAGGCGAGGTTGCCGGGGTCCCGCGGCTGGAAGGCGTCGGCATCCTCGACCGTCTCGATCAGGGTCACCGCGCCTGGCGGCAGCTGACCCAGCGTGCCGATCACCTCCGGGTGCCCCGCGTGGCCGATCAGGATCACCTCGCGCCCGGCGGCGAAGTGGCGCTCGGCGTCCAGGTGGACCTTGGAGACCAGCGGGCAGGTGGCGTCGAGATAGAACATCGCTCGGCGCTGCGCTTCCGCCGGCACCGCCTTGGGCACGCCGTGGGCGGAGAACACCACCGGGCGGTCGTCGGGCGCCTGGTCCAGCTCCTTGACGAACACCGCGCCCATGGCCCTCAGCCGCTCTACCACGTGCCTGTTGTGGACGATCTCGTGGCGGACGTAGACCGGCGCGCCGTACTTCTCGATCGCCCGCTCGACGATCTGGATCGCCCGGTCCACGCCGGCGCAGAAGCCGCGCGGGGTGGCGAGCAGGATCTTGAGCGGCCGGCGCGGCTGGAAGGGAGCGTTCATGTCGAGGGCCAAGGTAGGGCGCGGCGCCTCGTCCCGCCAGCGCCAGCTTCGTTGCGAGGCCGCGCTTTAGCCTTTATCAGGAGCTTTCCTCCGCTAACCCAGCGGCTTTCCCTGATCTGAAGAGCGCCCCATGCGTCGTCTGCTTCTCCTCCTGAGCGCTTTCGCGGTCGCCTCCAGCGTCGCGGTCACCGACGCGGACGCTCAACAGCGTCGCGGCGACCAGGACGAGAAGGCGCAACGCGAGAAAGACGCGAAGAAAAAAAAGCAGGACAAGGAGTGGAATCTGACGCCCGCTCCGCTGCGGGTGAAGCCCAACGCCGGCCCGTGCCCCTTCGTGAAGATCCTCTACGACGCCGCGCGATACGTGGAGTTCGACGGACGCGAGGCGTCCGCCTCGGTCGCCTATTCCGGCGAGATCGAAGGCGTTGAGGCGTCCTGCGAGTACAGGGACGACGATCCCATCGACGTGAACCTGAACGTGCTGATGTCCCTGGGTCGTGGGCCGCAGGGAGAGAGCGCGAACAAGACCTACCGCTACTGGGTGGCGGTGACCGAACGGAACAACACCGTCTTGGCCAAGCAGTACTTCGACCTTCCGGTGCAGTTCTCTAGCGACCGCATGGACGTGCGCGACCGGGTGCAGGGCATCGTCATTCCGCGCGCCAGCGAGACGGTGAACGGCTCCAACTTCGAGATCCTGGTGGGTTTCGACGTGACGCCGGAGATGGCCGCGTTCAACCGCGAAGGTAAGCGTTTCCGGATCAACGCGGGCCAGACCGCCTCGAAATGAGCGACCTGAAACGGGCTCTCGGCGAGGCGACGGCCGCCGCCTTCGCCGCCGAAGGCTTGCCGGAATCCCTGGGGCGCGTGAGCGCGTCGGATCGGCCCGACCTGGCGGACTTCCAGTGCAACGGAGCGCTCGCCGCCGCCAAGGCCGCGAAGGCGAACCCGCGCGAGATCGCGGCGCGCGTGGTCGAGCGGCTGAAAGCCGATCCGCGCCTGGCGTCGGTCGAGATCGCCGGGCCCGGCTTCATCAACCTCAAGCTGGCGGACGCCGCCGTTGCGGACCGGGCGAACGCGATCGCGTCCGATGATCGCGCGGGCGCCGCCAAAGTCGAGACCTCGCGCCGGGTGGTCGTCGATTACGGCGGGCCGAACGTCGCCAAACCGATGCACGTGGGCCACCTACGAGCCTCGATCATCGGCGAGTCGATCAAGCGGCTGTTCCGGTTCTGCGGCGACCAGGTCTGGGGCGACGCCCACTTCGGCGACTGGGGCTTCCAGATGGGACTCCTGATCGTCTCGCTCGGGGACGAGGGGCGGGCGAGCGAGTTCATGGCCGAAGGCCCGGGGCCGTTTCCGACCGAGAGCCCGGTCAGCCTCGAAGACCTGGAGCGCGTCTATCCGCAGGCCGCGGCTCGGGCGAAGGAGGACGTCGGGTTCCGCGACCGGGCCCGGCGCGCCACCGCCGAGCTGCAGGCCGGGCGCCCCGGCTATCGGGCGCTGTGGAAGCACTTCCACGACGTGTCGATGCAGGCGCTGAAGCGAGACTTCGGCGCCCTGAACGTCTGGTTCGACCTGTGGAAGGGCGAGAGCGACGCCGATCCGCTGATCGCCGGCATGATCGACGAGCTGACCGCCAAGGGGCTGCTGGTCGAGGATCAGGGCGCGCGCGTGGTCCACGTGGCCCGGCCCGGCGAGACCAAGAAGAAAAAGGCGGAGGACGGAACGGTCTACGTCGCGCCCAGTCCCGATCCGCTGATCGTGGTCACCCGCGACGGCTCGGCCATGTACGGCACCACCGACCTGGCGACCATTCTGGACCGTCGTCGCGAGCAGGATCCGGAGCTGATCCTCTACGTCGTCGACGCCCGCCAGGCCGACCACTTCGAACAGGTTTTCCGCGCCGCCTATCTGGCCGGCTACGCGGCGGAGGGCTCGCTGGAGCACCTGGGCTTCGGCACCATGAACGGCGCGGACGGCAAGCCGTTCAAGACCCGCGCGGGCGGGGTGCTGAAGCTGGCGGACCTGATCGAGACCGCGCGCGAGAAGGCGCGCGAGCGGCTGCGCGAGGCGGGCCTGGGCGGCGAGCTGCCGCCGCAGGAGTTCGAGGATATCGCCCACAAGGTGGGGGTGGCGGCGCTGAAGTTCGCCGACCTGTCGAACCACCGCGGCACCAGCTACGTGTTCGACCTCGACCGGTTCACCAGCTTCGAGGGGAAGACCGGGCCCTATCTGCTGTACCAGGCGGTGCGGATCAAATCCCTGCTGCGCAGGGCTGAAGGTGACGGCGCATCCGGGGGCGAGATCGTCATCGGCGAGCCGGCCGAGCGCGACCTGGCATTGACGCTCGACGCGTTCGAGACCGCCTTGCAGGACGCCTACGACAAGCGTGCGCCGAACTACCTGGCCGAGCACGCCTATCGCCTGGCCCAGAGCTTCTCGAAATTCTACGCCGCCTGTCCGGTGCTGAGCGCGCCGTCGCCGGAGCTGCGCGCCTCGCGCCTGCGTCTGGCGCAGGCGACGCTGAAGCAGCTTGAGCTGGCGCTGGACCTGCTGGGTATCGAAACGCCGGAGCGGATGTAGCGTCTGGGCTCGCCGGTCATGCCCCCGCCGCGGCGGCCGGGCGGGCGCGCATGGCTTCGTACCATCGGTTCAGGTTCGCCAGCTCTTCGGGCGGGCGGTATTTGATCAGGCGGGCGAAATCCAGGCCGATCACGCCCACGATGTCGGCCATGGTCACCCGGTCGGCGGCGATGAACGCGCGGTCCTCGAGGTGGCGGTCGAGCATCTTCATGAACCGCTCGGCGCTGCCGCGGTTGAAGCCGGCCACGTCGGGGCTCTGCTGCGGCTCCAGCGCCGCCAGGGGGGGGTGGCTGTGGCGCACTGTCAGCATCATCGGATTGGCGAAGTAGATTTCGGCCCGGCGGGTCCACATCTCGATCTCCGCCTGCTCCTTCGGGTCGCGCCCGAACAGGTTCGGCTCGGGATGCAGCGCCTCGAGGTAGCGGCAGATGGCGATGGACTCCGAGATGCAGGTCCCGTCGTCCAGCTCCAGCGCCGGCACGTGGGCGACGCCGACCTTGGCGCGATACTCGGGCGTGCGGTGCTCGCCGGCCAGGATGTCGACCGGCACGATCTCGACGTCCGTGATCCCCTTCTCCGCCATCACCCAGCGGACGCGGCGCGGATTGGGCGCTCGGTAGGAGTCGTACAGCTTCACGAACGG
>Ga0196964_10001836_pt1 | contig 10426 bp, 15 predicted proteins | sample S1_10metaG_FD_148615 | JGI IMG/M metagenome (GOLD analysis project Ga0196964, IMG submission 148615) | Soil microbial communities from Anza Borrego desert, Southern California, United States - S1_10 | ecosystem: Environmental > Terrestrial > Soil > Desert | place: USA: California | collected... | reverse complement strand
CCCTGTCTGGCTGTATTAGGGGCATCAAGTGAGATCAACGCCAAGAACATCATCCTAGCTCTCTCAGCAGGCGTAGGGGGTTTGATAGCCCAACAAAGCAACCGTGCGGCCAAGAAGCATGTCGAGGGTGAGTAATGGTCGTAACGACCCGGGAGACTCCAATCAAGTCTCTGCCTCACACAGAATATGTTCTGTTAATGTCCGACCCTCATATCGGGGCAGCGTTCGTAGACTACGACAGGATCAAGCAGGATTTAAGGCTCGCGAGAGAGCATAGCGCAAGAATCACAATCAACGGAGACGTCTTCGACAACATCCTTCCAAAGGATATGAAGCGTTACAATCCGACCGCCTTACACCCGAGACTCCAGAACCGATCGGACATTCTGAACGCGGCTGTTGATTTTGCCTTTGAGATCCTAGAGCCTTACAAAGATTTAATCGACGTCATCGGGGTCGGGAACCATGACACATGCGTAGAGCAAAGGCATAGCTTAGATGCGGTCTCAATCCTGATTCAAAGGCTGAACCAAAGTGGTGCAAAGATCAATCATGGCGGATATGCCGGCTGGTACGTGTTGAGGTGGAAATACGGGATCAGATCCTATTACACACTCAAGATTAGATACCACCATGGAGCTGGAGGAGCATCGCCGGTAACGAAAGGGATAACAGACTTTCAGCGGATGAACTCGTTCATTGAGGGTGCGGACGTCGTTCACGTCGGACACAAGCACAACCGGTTTGTAGACACCTCCCACATGAAGCAAACCCTTTCTAATGCGGGGAAAGTGGAGCATCGCAGAGTTGTGAATGTGATGACCGGTAGCTACATGGACACGTACTCCCAGCAGGAGTCGCAAGAGATTTTAGATTCTGGACGAAGGCAGAACTACGCTGCGGATTGGAACATCCCTCAGCAAGAGAAAGGCGGGGTGCTGTTGAGGATAGACCTAGTGGCCAACAAAGACCCGTATGTTACGGCACTGGTGTGAGACAACTGTCTTCTAGTACTTCCGAACGTGCGGAGAGCAGCTTTCAAGGATTCCACAAGTAAGGATTTTGCACAAAGAGTGAGTGAGCCGGCAGCAGACAGGCTTACAAAGGAGTTCAAGTTATGAACGAACAGTTAGCTAACGCATTCCGCATCACCCTCACCCGCAGAGCAGAAAAGGACGCAGAGAAGTTCAGGATGTTCTTTGAAGAGGTAGGAAGGAAACAAGCAGAGTTGGTAGGAGAAGTGTTAGGCGGCAACCCCAACGCTATTCGAACGATCACGTTGTTCTTGACCGAAGCATTCAACTTAACGACGACCTATATCAATCGCGCTGCACAAGTTGGGAAGAACCCTTGGAAATATCTGTTCTCAGATCCGTTTAGAGGCGAACGAGAATTAGTAAGGCAGTTCGCTCGACGGTGGGATATGAGTCCAGCATTTAGGGAGCTGTTGGGGTAGGTGGTTGGCGCAGGGTCTTCAGATACTCCCTTAGCTTGTCCTCTTCCGTCTTGGTTACGTAAAATGTGACGGTCCTCCGGGGGTTACCCGAAGGATCTTGTTTAGGTCTGCCTGCTCCTGGTCTTGAGCCGCCTTTAGTTGATTTCGACATCGGGTTTCAGTTTAGCTCCGAGTTGGACAGAAGTTGCCGGTAAGCCTGACGCACTCCGATCTTCTTGATGCACTCCGGGCCGATGCCGCGCGACATGCTAAGGGCATCAGTGAGGCAAGCTCCACAGATACAGCAGCGGCCGGACCTAACGCCTAGCGTCGTCATGGCGGCATAGGGGTCACGGCAACCGAATGCGCTTAGAACCTCGAGCGCAGCTTCTAGCCACTTGTGAGGGGAACAAGGGTCTACGTCGTACCGTGCTGGTGCTGCATCCCATGCGATACCGTTGTGGCGGATGACTAACCAGCCGCGCATATTACGGTTCGGGTAGACGCCAACTGGAAAGCCGTCTTCGGTCACATAGACCTGAAATACGAATTTGCCATAGCTGACCTTGTGAAGCTGAAGTTTGAAAGCCTTAGAGATGTCGCTGAGGATATCGGAAGCATAGTAAGAGCCTTCTGTGATTTCGTAAAGCCGGTCAAGCGTTTTGTCCATGTATTGATTATCGCACAGGATTTCAAAGAACACAATAGAAATAGAGACAGATATTCAAAGACTGGTAAATATACCAGTAGGTGTAGTGATGTCAGATGATGCTCAGGAACAGCGAGGAAACAGTGAAAAGAGAGTTGTTGGCAGACCGTTCCAGCCTGGACAGTCGGGAAACCCCGGTGGAAGGCCCAAGGGCTCAGTGAGTCTCACAACCGTCTTGCGAGAGGTTTTAGACGAAGACCCCGAGGTAGCGAAGGCGATGATTCGCGGTGGTCTGACTTCAGCCAAAGAAGGTAATGCTGCTTGGGCGAAGCTCATATTCGACCGCGTCGACGGCCCCCAGACGCAAAAGCTTGAGATTGACGACATGCGCGAGAAGACCATCGAGGAGATCGATGAAGAGATAGCAGCTTTGGAGAAGTTGAATGCCGATAACTAGCCAAGGCCCAAGAACCGCGGGAACTGCGTCTGGTCTCGCGATTACGGACAGAACGCTAACCACGATTCAGGACGACAACGGTGCTAAGTGGCAGACGGGGGACGAACCCAACATATCGCTCGTCCTAAGAAACTTCGGGTTCACGGTCCCCGCAGGTGCGACGATTGTTGGTGTCGAGGTTGGCAATTACCGTTCTCGTTCGGTGAGTACAGGCGGGGCGGTGTCGGACACCGACAACACGATGACCCTTTCGTTGACGAAGAACGGGGCATCGGCTACAGGCACTGGGACGACGGTTGATTATCTGCCTCTTTTAGATGGCGGGTATGCGAACCGTCCTCAAGGCTCCAACGCGGATTTGTGGGGTACGACGCTTACCCCTTCGGAAGTCAACAACACTAACTTCGGTGTGATCTTCACGCTGAACAAGTTTGATGAGGTGGGTGTTGACCGCATTGAAATCGATTACGTAACTGTCACGGTTCATTACAACGCTCCCGACCCTATCCCGGTCGAGGGCTCAACGGAGGACGAATCCTTGGATCTAGCACGCATTGTTCAAGAAGGCGGGTTTCAGTGTTTAGGCGGAGAGGCAATCCCCGACCTAACAACTGCGGCCACGCTGTTTAGGACGGTTCCTACTGGGACGCTCTTTGCATTGGTCACAGTGAGGACTGCGACGATGACGGTGACGTTCGATGGTGTAACGACCCCGACCACGACGGTAGGGAACGACTACGCTGTTGGCACGTATCACTTCATCCACACCCGCGAGTACCTGAAGAAGATCAAGGCTATTGAGAACGGGGGCGATACTGCGGGCTACATCCAGTATTTCGGGAAGGCGTAATGGTCATCGTTAGCACTTACTGGCATAACCCGAGCTGCATCGTCATTGGCGTGTGCTTCCAGCATCCCGAGAGTCTCAAGACCGTCCGATACGCCCATCCTGCGCCTTATTCCGACCTGCGCAAGTTCACCACCCACCCTGAGGCTCTATCGCAGGACTGGGCTGAGATCATCATGCTTAGTTGCGAGATGGCTGGGTTTAAGCTGCATCTTCAAGGGCAGGACCATCTTAGCGTAGCGATCAAAGAATCGGTGTCCGCGCTGCTATGCGGTTGCATATTGCTTGCAGATGTGGAGGTAGTCGGTGATCCTTCAGGGGGTCTGGCTGAGTTGCGCGCAGGCTCTGAGGAGTTGACCCCGCTCTCATGACACACCCGCTGCTCTTCTGCCCTGACCCAGTGAAGAGGGCATGTACCCGCAAGATCGCGTATAAGTCTGTCGCCAAGGTCCGTAAAGCGGTCATCAAGATGATGAACAAGGTCGGCATCGAGTGCGATTACTACGAGTGCCAGCACTGCGGACAGTATCACCTCACCAAGAAACGAGCAGGCTCCTAAAAGCTCTGGAGGAGACTATCAGGAGGTACCCCTGCTCCCTCCAAGTATACGACTTAAATCCTCCCGCTTTCGCGGTATAGCCGCCGCGTGAACAAACCCCAATCAACAGGAGGCTCGAATGGCTACAAACTCTAAGGCATATCTGCCAACTCACCCAGGCCCAGTAGGGACAAGGCGCGTGGCGGATTATCACATCCCACCAGAAGACTCGGTAGGCGCTTATATGGCGGCGTTCCCAATCGGAGAGCTGTTCGAGAAGAACACTTTTCCGAAGATCAGTGGGGCACACGCGTACACAGCGGCTCAATGGACAGTCACCGAAGGCGGAACAGGCGATGCTTACGCAGAGGCCACGACCGCAGGCGGAGGACTGTTAATCACATGTCCGTCTGATGACGACTTCAACATGTCGCTTCAATCGAAGCAGCTATGGACTCCCGTAGCGGATAAATGCTTCTCCGCGTTCTTCAGGATACAGGTCTCAGACGCAACAGGCATCGGGTTCCACTTGGGATTCGGCAACACGCAGGTCTTACCGTTCACCACGGACTTTACCGATAAGGTGATGATCCAGAAGGCCATCGCTTCGGCGCTTGTCGTGGGTTCGGTTCGTGGTAACTCAGGTACGGCGGCGGCGTCGGGAACGCTCGGCACCATCGTGGCCGCGACTGAGATCGAAGTCGGGTTCGAGTGCATCATTGGCGCTTCGGCTGCTCTGTCGAGGGGTACGTGGTTCTATAACGGAACCGCAACGTCGTTCACGGCAGATCAGCGGACGCAGCTATTCGCTATCCTCACGACTCCCCCAAGTGTCTTCTTCACCATTGACGCTACAGGCGTTACGGCGACGACGCCAACTATCACAGTCACTTCGGCTGTTGGGATGGTGGACAACTAATGTGGACACAAGGATTAGGACCGCCCAAGGTTGGGTTCTTCGATGACTTCAACGATCTGAACTTCTCCGCGACGTCCGCCCTAGCAAAGTGGACGCATCTTGAGACGGCAGCCGGTGCATCGGCATTGCTCTCCCTCACGGAGACGGGCGGTGTTTTAGAGCTAACCCAGGCCGCAAATGACAACGACGTCATCTCGCTTATCGCCAACTCTGGCGTAAAGGTCTCAGACCTGAAAGCGGGCGAGGTGTTGCGGTTCGGGTGCAGGTGGAAGGTCACGGATGCCGACGACTGCGATGTCACCATCGGCATGTCCATCCACGACACCTCCATCGTGGCTTCTGTCCCTGCGGACTTCGTAGCGTTCGCGCTGCGGGACGGTTCGGCTGGAATCGACTTGCTTATCTCGAAAGATTCGGTTATCACGACCGTGGACAATATCATCGACGCTGCTGATGCCACGTACGTGCGTTGCTTCTTCGAGTACAAGTATTCCGCCACGCAGGACATCGGCGAACTCTCGTACGAGATCCACTCCAACGGCACTCGGAGAGGCGGCCAGGTGAACACCAACGGCAACTTCCCCGACGACGTTGTTATCTTCCCTTGTATCCAGTTCCAGAACGGCGCCGCAGCCGCGGACGTGATGAACGTGGACTGGATCTACTTCGAAGCTTGCCGGGCCGATTACGCAGTCGGTACCGGTTAGCATATCCTCCACCCAGCCCCGTCTCCGAAAGGCGGGGCATCCTATTTATGAACGAACCTATCACTTTGCATGAGGCACAGAAAGCCTTTGACTACTTCAGGGCGAACCCTGACAAATATGAGTTCCGATACCGCCGAGTGTGGGTTGCACCGGCCCGTGGCGAGCTCGAACCGTCGCAGTGTTGGCGAGAGCTAGTTATCACGCGTACGGACGCCCTCTTTGATTGGCCGAACGATGGCGGTGCGCATGTGACTCTCAGCCACCCGATCGCTGAGAGTATCCCAGGAGAACTGGGACGTGGGAGCACAATTTTTTGAAGCTATTCCCAATAATCCATCAGTTCGAGGTTGCCTTACGAGAGCAAGGAATAAGCATTACCTCTGTGTCACTACCTCGGGAGGATTTCGCAAAGCTGGTTTCGTTGTGTGAGGCGATGGTGTCACCCGATCTAGTCGGAGACTGGCCTGATGTATTCGTAATCGTCGGCGGCGTGAAGTTCGTTCAAACGGAGCCTCGATATTGCGAAGGCTTAGCCTGCCTAAACGAACCGGAAGACGGGTCTCGTTGGTGCTTTGCGCATCGCAACGGAGGCTAAGTGGCTCTCCTCGACCAAGACACCAGGCTTCGCCGGCTCAAAGAAGAGAAGCTGCGGCGCTTGAGGTTGCAAAGGCGGCCGCCAAGTCTCCAAGAGTTTGTAGAAAAGACGGTCCAGTTCAAGCTCCACGAGTGGCAGGCAAAGCACTTGTGCCCGCTGATGGAGCGGTTCACGAAAGAGAAGGGGCTAAGGATCGCGGTTCACGCTCCGCCTCAGTACGGTAAGTCCATCATTGTGTCTAAGCGGTTTGTGCCCTTCGTCTTGGGCCTGAACCCTTTGGCTAGGATCGTGCTGGCGTGTTACAACGTAACGACCGCAACCGAGTTCGGGAAGGTGTGCCGCAACATCATGCACACCCCAGAATACAAGGAGATGTTCCCCAATCCTTCGGGGCATCTGCCAAGCGTGTGTTCAGCAGAGTCGTTTAGTACACAGGCCCAGTTAAATCTCCACGATTCGCAAGGGTCGTTTACCGCCATCGGGCTTCAAACAGGCTTTACGGGTAAGGGTTTGGGACCGGGCGAGATCCTGCTAATCGACGACCCGTACGCCTCCCCCGACGAGGCAAGGTCGGAGACGATAAACGAGGCTACTTGGCGGTTCCATACCGAGGTAGTCGAGGCACGTGTCCACGCAGAGGCGAACGTTCTATTGATGTTCCACCGGTATCACCCGGACGACTACGCAGGAAGGGTGTTGGCTCAAGATGGATGGGAGAACTACAGATTCCCGGCTATCGCGGACGAGAACGAGGATGGGGCCGATCCGACCGGAAGGGAGATAGGCGAACTCTTATCTCCGAAGCACTCTTTAGACCACCTGCTAAAGAAACGGGAGCAAGACCCGCTTACCTTCCTTGGAATGTTCCAGGGCACTCCGAGAGACCCTTCGGGCAACCTAGTAAAGAGGGAGTGGCTAAGGAAGCTGGAGTATCCGATGCCGCCAATAGATCGTTGGGTTCGGTTTTGGGACCTCGCGACCGCTACTGGGAAAACCAAGAAGAACAGCAACCGGGATTACACCGCTGGCGCATTGGTCGCCATAGGCCCCGACCATACGGTTTACGTTAAGGACATCGTTCGATTTCGGGCGGAGTGGCCGGACGCGCAAGACATTATCGCCAGGATTTGCGAAGACGATTACTTGCACTGCCAAAACGCAGGCGCACGCTACGATGTCGGGATTGAGGAAGTCGCCTGGCAGCTTCCTATGATACAAGACCTATTCAATAACGCAATGACCGAGCGGGTCCCGTTGTGGCCCGTTAAGCCAACCAAGAAGAAGAAAGACCGGGCTTCGGGTTGGTTTGCCAGAGCGAAATATGGGTGCTTCCGCATGGTTCCGGGTGCATGGAACGACGACTTTATCAACGAATGCCTAGCCTTCGACGGTGAAGAGCTAACGCATGACGACCAAGTAGACGCGGTGTCCGGAGCTTATGAACTCCTGTGGGACATACGCGGAGGACTGATTCATGAAGAAAAACCAACGTCGAACAACGACCCCGACTACCACAAGCAACTCGCTATCGCCAACGGATGGGCAGACCCCGAACCCGACGACACCTACTAGCCCTGTGAACAATGCACTCTGCTCGGTATGCCTCACAACTCCGGAAGTGTTCTGCGACTCGCCAGATTGCCCCCGTTTTGTTCCCGAAGATAAGCGCGCGGCACTATTGGAGAGGCTTCGGACGCAAACCGAATGGGTGAGCGATAAGGCATACAATGTTTATCCCGATGGCCCTGAGGTCGTTACCCTCCCCCTCATCGGCGCTCGCCTTCTAATAGCCGAACACTCCCGGCAGACCGGCCAAGGCGGGTACGCCAGGATGGTCAACTCGGAGCCGGACGAGCACGGCAACCAGTGGACGGTATCACGTCGAGAGGTTGACGGGGAAGACGCCTTGTATCTCACCTGCGAGATGAACCAATTCGCCTACGACCAGGCCCGCGAAAAGCTGCGGAAGGTCACTAGCGAACAATCGGACCTAGCGCTTGAGAAGAGGGGCATCGAGAACCAGCGGAAGAAAGCCTTTGCCGATTACCGCAGGCTGTGGCCGGAAGACTCCGAGCGAGAGGACAAGCCAGAGTTCAGCTTCCCCCTTGATGGTCGGCTCAGCGAGGTTGCCGGGTTGCTCCAGGTGGCGAACAGGCAGGCTGAGGCGCTGCAGGAAGCAATGGAAGTCAAGGGCTTCAAGGAGTGGCGCTTCCCGGTTGACCTCAAGGGCGTGAGGATTCTCGTAGATGCCGATTTATCAGATCCAGTGTAGCTCGTGCGAACACCGCTACGATGCGGTCACCACCACGGCTGAAGGCGCACAGGACGCGCGGCGTTGCCCTAAATGCGCGTCCATTCGCCTTAAACGGGAACTCGGCTCGTTCCGTGTGCTGATGGTTGACTCCAAAAACATGGAACCCGGGGAGATAGCTATGGCCCTCAAGCACAAGGCTGACATAGAGCAGAACCACGAGAGGCTTGAATGGAAAAGCGGCGGCCCTCGTGAGTTCCAGCCAGAGATAGCGAGGACGGTGTATTGATGCGCAAACTAGCCTTCTCCGCAGTGTTCCCTAACAACTTCGGGCGTGACGGGTTGTGGACGTGGCGAGACGGCAAATGGTGGATTCTCATGCCGCCAACGTCGGGCAAGACCTACTGCGGCCCCGTGTTTCCCTATAGCTAACAATGGCAAAGCTCACTTCTAAAGAGGACATCAAGCAACTGCTGCTTGAGGCGTATGACCCGGAGTACTACGCCCAGTTGTACCGGCAGATGTGCTACGCGTTCGGCGAGAAGTGGCGCGGCAGAGTTACGGGTGTGACGGACGAAGGCGACTTTCCGATCTTCCCCGACATCGTTGTTCGGTTCCTTGAGATAGGTCAATCGCGAAAGATATTCACGTCTCAGTACATCGGCCTTTCCAAGATCATGTACATGACTCCGAAGCCGGAGTTCCCCCAACTGGATAAGTTCACTGCTGAAACGGTGGCCCAGTTCTATCTCAAGAGAGCAAACAGCCCTTATGGAAAGTGGGGCGACGAGCTGGACTTCGCTTTCATGGAGGGCGACGGATTAGGCATCGGCTGGGTGCAGATCGGGGCGAAGACCAACCCGAACACCGGCTATCAATACGTCTCGCTCAGACACTCGCCGACCGTTCAAACGTTGTGGTCGAGGCACGCGAGAAACCCAGGCTCGACGGATTGGATCTGCTTTGTCCACCACTATCCAAAGCACGAAGCGTTCCGGCTGTTCGGTGAAAAGAACTGCAAAGACCACGTGCGGGACATGTGGGATAACTTCGGCTCTCATAAGCTGGAGATCGTAAGGATATTCGAGTACTACGACATCGGCATCACCGGGGCACCTACTCGCGCAATCATCCCCGGCATGATGACCAACCCACCGATTCGCTACGAGAAGAACCCATATCCCTGCATTCCTGCCGCCCACATGCTTCATGTAGTCGCTCCGGGCATGAGGAGGCCCATTGGACGTATCGCTTTGCAGATGCAGGACCAGGAGGCGCTAAACGACGTTGAAAGGTATCTACGCAAGGTCCTCAAATCGCCTTCGTTCGACATCGTAGACGTCACGATGCTCGATACCGACGACCTTCGGAGAGTGTCTGCCGGCGACCAGAACGTTAAGGTCAAGATGACGTCCAACAAGGCCAACGCAGTGCCTTACTACCGCATCCCTTCCGCTGAGGCGGCGAACACCATTCTCGCCCTGAAGGAGATGTACGAAACGAACATCAGTCAGTCTTCGGGAACCACAGATTTCGACAGGGGAACTCAACCGTCCAAGACCAGGACACTGGGCGAGAACATGATGGTCCGCGAAGACGGCCAGGTTCAGAGCGGACGGACGGAAAGACAAGCCGCCGAACTCCACCGTTCGACCTGCGAGAAGGTTTTGAAGATTGCTAACGTCATCGACCGCGATCCTTTAATGTTAGACATCTTCGGCTACAACGTCCCTATTAACGAGCCAAGCGAGCCCATGTCGTACATTCAGAACTTCCTAGCGGAAGAGTCTGAGGTAATCGTAGACGAGGCCGCTATCCAGAAGAAGGACCTGATGAGGGAGCGGGCGCAAAGGCTCCAAGAGCTCCAAGTCCTCACCCCGTTTGTCGGTCCCGGCATGGTCTCTCCGCAGTGGTTCATCGAGGAGCATATCAAGGCTATCGGAGAAGACCCCAAGGTGGTTATCGACCAATCCGCAGTCGGCGGCGCGATGCAGCAAGGCATGATGCAGCAGCCGGTGGGTACGCCTA
>Ga0196964_10001835_pt1 | contig 10426 bp, 9 predicted proteins | sample S1_10metaG_FD_148615 | JGI IMG/M metagenome (GOLD analysis project Ga0196964, IMG submission 148615) | Soil microbial communities from Anza Borrego desert, Southern California, United States - S1_10 | ecosystem: Environmental > Terrestrial > Soil > Desert | place: USA: California | collected... | reverse complement strand
TGAACACTCGACTGGAAGAATATTGAACAAGGAACAAGGAACGTCGAACTTTGAGGTTTTACAACTTCGACATTCTTACTTCGGTGTTCCTTGTTCGATGTTCATGAGCCACCCAAGGGACTCGAACACTCGACTGGAAGAATATTGAACAAGGAACGTCGAAGTTTGAAGTTTTTACACCTTCGTCATTCTTGATTCGATGTTCCTTGTTCGATGTTCATGAGCCATCTATGGGACTCGAACCCACGGCGGGAAGAATATTGAACAAGGAACAAGGAACGTCGAAGTTTGAAGTTTTTCCACCTTCTACTTTCTTCCTTCGGTGTTCCTTGTTCGATGTTCAAGAGCCACTTTGGGGATTTGAACCCCAGACCTGTTGTTTACGAAACAACCGCTCTGACCAACTGAGCTAAAGTGGCAGCCGGGAGAATATCCCTGCCTGACTGCGTCACGCAGAAAGGGAACAAGGAACAAGGAACGTCGAAGTTTGAAGTTTTTACACCTTCTGCATTCTTACTTCGGTGTTCCTTGTTCCATGTTCTAAAAGGGTTTTAAAATCTTTTCTCCCTGTTTCTCCGGCTTTAACGCAACCCGGATATAACTATTCGGGTTGATATATTTTTTGGCCACGTCCTGGATCATCTTAGGTGTAAGTAAGTTGATCTGTTTTTCCTTTTCCAGGATCAGCTTTGGATTTGTACCATAATAATAAGAATCGAAGAGATTGCTGATCCAGAATTGATTTTGTTTCAGGTCTACCTCGAGTTTTCGTTTTTGCTGTTCTTTTACTTTATCCAGGTCGGAATTGGTCACACCGCTCCGGATGATCTTTTTTACTTCATCCAGTGTAGCATTGGTCAGCGTGTCCACATTCTCAGGCGCGCAGGGAAATGAAATGTTGAGCGATGAATAAGTATACGGAATGCGGGTGATGCTCGCGGAAGCGCCAACGCCATATACACTTCCTTTTTCTTCGCGGAGTTGTTCCACTAATTTGATATCGATGATATCGGCAAGTCCCCTGAGCGTGAATGCATCATTTGAATTATAGGTAACCGGTTTAATGAATACCAGGCTGACCTGGCTTTGCGGTTCACTTCCTTTTGTCACGGTTTTTTCGAGTTTACCAAGCGGGGGGCGGATCCCTAAATCCCTGAAATTTTCTTTTGCTGGCTTTGCGGGCAAACTGCCGAGGTATTTTTCCAGTAATGGTTTTATATTTTCTTCATCGATAGCGCCAACGAACAGGAAAGTAAAATCCGCCGCATTGGCAAAACGCTGCTTATAGATCTCGATCGCACGGTCAAGATTGATCTTGTCAAAATCTTCCGGCCTGGGTAAAGAACCCGCGCGGGGATGATTCTTCGTCATAGTTTTCTGCATTTCCGCGCTAAAGTATATCTGCGGATTGGAGGCTACATTGGCAAAAAATTGCTTCTGCCGGGTCTTGAACGATTCGAACGCTTCCCTGTCTTTGCGAGGCGCGGTGAAATAAAGATGTATAAGTTGCAGAAGAGTCTCCGTTTCCTTCGGGATCGTGTTCCCTGAAATACTTTCGCTGTACAGAGATATGGTTGGAGACACGGAAGTGTTCTTTCCCTTGAGCATGTTTCCAAGATCGATCGCGGAAAAATTACCCACTCCGCTCTGTTGTACGATGGTGGCGGCATTCAGGGCAGAATAATAATCACTATTACTTACCAGGGAATGCCCTCCTTTGCTGAAAGCCCTCGCCAATATCTCGTCATTTTTAAACGTAGTGGGCTTGAGTATGATCGTTACACCATTTGATAATTTCAACGTGGTAGTTCCAAGCTCTTCGTCAGGGGTTGACTTAACTATTTTACCCGGTTTTAATTTGCCGGCATTCATTAATTCTCTCGCCAGTTGTTTTTCCTTGTAAGGCTCGATCTTTGCCAGCTCAACGGATTTCAATAGCTTCTTCACTTCTTCAGCAGAGGGAATCTTCACTCCTTCTTTTTCGGGGGCATTAATAGTAATTACCAGGTTGCTGTCGGTGATCCATTGCTTCGCCAGCTCATTCACATCTTCCAGCCTGGCCATAGAAAGGTATTGCTTCACAAAATCATATTCCCATTCAATACCGGGTATCGGTTCATTGATCAGAAAGTTATTTACGTATTCGCTCACGTATTTAAAGGATTCTTCCTTTTCCCGCTCACTGAAAACCCGGTCATAGAAACTTTGCAATTGTCGTTTTTGCAGTTCAAATTCGGAAGGAGTAAATCCATATAACAACACTCTTCGATTTTCTTCCAACAAAGCGTATAATGAACGCGCCATACCAGTATCACTGGTATTCGCATAGAGCTGGTACGCATCCTTTGTCCGGGCATAGCTATCACCATAATATGAGCCCGCGCCTACAAAAGGAGGATTGCTCCCCAGTGTTTTTTCACGCAACCGGGCATTAAGCATACCTGTAAATAATAAGCGGTTCATGTATTTCTGGTAATCAGCAATGGTTATTTCTTTCCTGGCATCTTTCTTATACATGATCTCAACGGAAGGGAATGCGGCTTCCTTGTCCTTTGCTACCACCGTCATGGGTTCTTTATGATCAGGAACTGGAAAATTTTCTCTTGGCCGGGGATTCACGGCTGCAGGGATATCGCCAAAGATCTTCTTGATCTTTTCTTCCATATCATTTACATCAATATCACCAACTACCACGATCGCCTGCAGGTCAGGACGGTACCAGTCCTTGTAAAAACGTTTTAAGGCAGCGTGGGAGAATTTTTCAAGGATCTCTTTTTTCCCGATGGGTAATCGTTCCGCATATTTTGAGCCCCAGTACTGCACTGGTAAAGTTTGTCGCATCATACGCTCATCAGCTCCCCGGCTAACTCTCCATTCCTCGATCACAACCCCCCGCTCTTTTTCTACTTCCAGGGAATCAAGCAGCGCATTATGCGCCCAGTCTTCCAGGATCTCCAGTCCTTTATCAACCAGTTCCGGTTTATCGGTAGGTACCGGAAGAATATAAACTGTTTCATCAAAGCTTGTATATGCATTCAGATCCGCGCCAAACTCCACACCGATACTCTGGAGGTAACTAACCAGTTCATTCTTTGGAAATCGCCTGGTACCATTGAAATTCATATGTTCCATGAAATGGGCGAGTCCCTGCTGGTCGTCATCTTCCAGTACCGATCCGGTATTTACAACAAGGCGTAACTCCACCCGTTTTTCCGGGCGGCTATTGTGCCGGATATAGTAAGTGAGGCCATTCGACAGCTTGCCGATACGGACCTTCGGATCCACGGGCATTGGCTGCGAAGGGTCAATTTGACCCCTAGCTGAAATATAACTGACGATTGCAAAAGCGATCAGAACGCACCTTATCCATGAATGCATACTTAAAAAGTTTGGGAAAGTAAATTTAGTTGATTGGGGAATTTTGGAATTGGGAAATTTTGGAATTTTTGAAAAAACAGAAATACTTCCATCACGGAAGCCTCTTTTTAGGGTCAATTTCCCAATTCCAAAACTCTATTGCTTATTCTCTTCGAACTTTTTCTTGGCTTCCTCCGCTTTTTTAAAATCCAGGATCACCCCATTTATACAATATCGTAATCCTGTCGGGGGAGGGCCATCATCAAATACATGACCCAGGTGTGCCTTGCAGCGGCCGCATTGCACTTCGGTGCGGGTCATGCCATGACTATTATCGGGAGTATAAATGATGGAGCTTTTGCTGATTGGTTCGTAAAAGCTTGGCCAGCCGCAACCGCTTTCAAATTTTGTATCACTTCGGAAAAGTGAATTTCCGCAGGCAGCACAATAATAAGTGCCGATTTCGTTAAATTTTTCAAATTTGCTCGTCCACGGACGTTCTGTTCCCTTTTGCCGGGCGATATAAAATACATCAGACGGTAAGATCTTTTTCCATTGCTCATCCGTCATGTTTACCGTTGAGGTATCTGTATTTGAATAAACAGGATTTTTCTTGTCACTCATGACTTTGTTTTTATCTGATTGTTGGGAATAAGTGCATGCAGTCAATAAAAGAAGGCAGTTAATGCCACACAGGAACAATTTCATTTTCATCATATTTTACAAATTTACGTCAAAGAAGTTGGGGTGGTTTTTGATTTGAAGTCGTTTAACGTTTCTTTGATGGTGAACATTGAACATCCCTGCCTGACTGCGCCACGCAGGCAGGGAACAAGGAAGGTTGAACGTCGAAGTGGTGGTTTAAATAAGCAACTCTAAGCTAAAAATTGCTGCAAATGGGAAAAATATCAGCATATTTTGTGTTTTTTCTCTTTGACGCCTAATTAAATTTCGACAATATTGCTGCAAATTTTCTTATATGGTACAAGTATTTGATTTGGGAGAGCGGCTTATAAATTTTGCTACTTCAATAATTGAACTCGCAGAAAAATTGCCAGCCACATTCTCGGGAAGACATTTAGCAGGGCAGGTTATTCGAAGCGGCACTGCTCCGGCCTTACATTATGGTGAGGCGCAGGGCGGTGAATCAAGGAAGGATTTTATTCATAAAATGAAAACTGCTTTAAAAGAACTCAGAGAGACTCAAAATGCTTTGAAAATAGTTCAACGGGTCAAGTGGTTGGAGGAAAGAGAAATTGCTGTAATGATTGATGAAAACAACCAGTTAATTTCAATATTTGTAAAAAGTATTGAAACTGCAACTAGGAATTATGAAAATGAAAAGAAGTTGAAGAAAAAGCCTCTTCGTAAGCCTGAACAAGATGAAAGTACAGAATAAATATTCAGACTCTTTCCCATTCAACGTTCTAGTTTTTCACAAGACCCAGACATAGCATCCTGACATTGAGAGAATTAAGACTAGGCAACTTCGACGTTCCTTGCTCAATGTTCCTTGTTCAATGTTCTATTATATTTGTTGATTCACAACGAATCATTTATATGTTCAACCTCGTTCTTTTCGGACCTCCTGGAAGTGGCAAGGGTACGCAGTCGGATAAACTGGTAGCAAAGTATGACTTGATCCATTTGTCTACCGGCAACCTGCTTCGTGGTGAGATCGCCTGTAAGACACCGTTGGGCATTGAAGCGCAGAATTTTATGGACAAGGGCCAATTGGTTCCAGATGAAGTGGTCATCGGGATTATAGGCAATTGCCTGGATGAACATAAAGAAGCACGCGGGTTCTTATTTGACGGCTTTCCGCGGACAGTAGCACAGGCACAGGCGCTCGATAAATTGCTAAACCTGAAGAAAACAGGGATCAGTCTTGTGCTTGCCCTGGATGTTAGCGAAAAAGAACTCATTCAGCGCCTCATTAACCGGGGCAAGACTTCCGGACGCAGCGATGATACGGACGAATCTGTCATCAGGAAGCGGTTTGCTGTTTACAATAATGAAACTGCCCCGGTGGCTGAGTATTATAAGCGTTCAAGGAAATACCAGTCCGTGAAAGGCGAAGGTACCGTGGAGCAAATTTTCGACGCCATCTGCAAGGCCATTGATAAAAGGATGAGTAAAGAAGTGTAAGCCGGCTTTTTTATGAACATTGAAAAAGAAAACTTCCTTCGCACTAAATTCATTCCGCTTCTGCAACGATTGGATCCTCAGACCCCCCCTCGTTTTGGCAAAATGAACGTACAACAAATGATCGAGCATTTCGCCCATGATGCAGTGGCAAATGCCAGTGGAAGGCTGGAAGTCAAAAAGATCATCACCCCTCCCGAAAACCTGCCCAAAATGAGGGATTTCATGATGAGCGAAAAACTATTCCGCGAGAACACAAAGAATCCCTTATTGGCTGATGAGCCTGCCGTTTTAAAATACAAAACAGTCCAGGCAGCCATTGGCGCCCTCCAGGAAGAACTGATCCATTTTTTTGAAGTATTTCGAAATGACCCAGGTTTAAAGACCAGGAATCCTTTCTTTGGGGACCTGGATTTTGAGCAAAACGTCCAGCTCTTGCATAAGCACGCCCTGCATCACCTAAAACAATTCGGTATTGAGCTGCATAACTAGCTTTCTTACACTACCCACTCTAAACCTTAAACTTATTTCTTTCGCGCGTGGTCCATGATCTCATGGAAAACATCATGCAATTGGGTGAGCTTTTGTGTAATGCTGGCATCAGTTGCCTGGGCATTTACCATTTTATCCAGTTCTTTAGAACCTTTCACCAGTTCTTTCAATTGTTTTCTGATCGCCTTTTTATCATATCCTTCAGGGGCATCTGATTTTTTCCAGGCTTTGGCTTTTTCCACCATTTCCCCGCTGCGGGACTTGATCGGTTCGAGCTTTCCTTCCTCAGCAGGATGGAAAGTGGCTCCCATTACTTTATGAAACTCTTCCATTTCATTCCATTTTGGTCGCTGGGCCTGGACAGCAGTTACAGATGTAAATAATACTAGAGCGAAAAAGAATATGATTAGTTTCTTCATACTAATATTTTAGAAGGGCAAATATAAGCTTGTGAAAGAAATCAGCCCTGTTGTCTAAGCTTTGAGCTGCTAGCTTCGAGCCCGTGATTTTGCTAATGAACTATCATTGGCTCAAGGCTCACAGCTCATAGCTCGCAGTTTTTCTCCCCCTTTCAAGTAATTTCGCCGGGAAAATCGGTTATGAATAAACTCGAGAATTATGTTGCCGGTAGATGGGTTACCGGCGACGGGGATGGACAGGTATTATATAATGCCGTTACCGGCGAGCCGATTGCCCGGGCAAGTACGAAAGGATTGGATTTTGGCGAGATCCTCAGTTATGCCAGAAACAAAGGAAATCCGGCGCTCCGTAAGATGACATTTCATGAGCGTGGAAAAATGCTGAAAGCGCTGGCCCTTCATTTAAGAAATCATCTCGACAGGTTTTATCGCATTAGTTACAATACGGGCGCTACAAAAGCGGACAGCTGGATCGATATTGAAGGGGGGATCGGGAATCTTTTTGCTAATGCCTCCTTACGTCGCAAATTTCCTGACGAGTCATTTTGCCTGGATGGCGAATCGCATAATCTTAGCAAGAACAATACGTTTATCGCTACTCACATTCTGGTACCCCGGGAAGGAGTGGCTGTTCATATCAATGCGTTCAACTTTCCGGTATGGGGAATGCTGGAGAAGATCGCTGTGAACTTACTGGCCGGCATGCCTGCAGTAGTAAAGCCCGCTACAGTGACTTCTTACCTCACAGAAGCTGTGGCAAAGGAGATCATTGCTTCAAAGATCCTTCCGGAAGGCGCACTGCAATTAATTTGTGGATCTGCGGGTGACTTGCTGGATCATGTAAGCAGCCAGGATGTGGTCACATTTACTGGCTCAAAAACCACAGGACTTCAACTTAAGTCGCACCCGGTGATATTAAGCGAATCAGTTCCCTTTAATATGGAAGCGGACTCATTGAATTGCATTGTGCTGGGGGAGGATATAGAGCCGGGCCAGGCAGCCTGGGAAATTTTTATTAAGGAAGTAAGAAAGGAAATGACCGTAAAAGCCGGCCAGAAATGTACAGCGATCCGGAGAATTTTTGTACCTGCCAGCAAAATGGAAGACGTGTGGAAGGCCATAGCGACGTCACTTTCCCAAACCACCATCGGGAATCCTTTAAATGAAAAAGTACGGATGGGTTCGCTGGCTGGTTTATCACAACGGGAGGAAGTGAAAAAAGAAGTGCAGAAATTGTTAGCGAGCTCACAGGTGGTATATGGTTCACTGGATAGCGTACAGGTAATGGACGCCGATCCGGATAAAGGGGCTTTTATTTCTCCATTACTGCTGGTAAATGAAAACCCATTTTCCAGCAATGAAGTGCATGAAATAGAAGCATTCGGTCCGGTAAGTACTGTCATGCCTTATAAGAATTTAGATGAGGCTATTGAATTGAGTAAAAAAGGAAAAGGTAGTTTATGTACAACCATTGTAACGGCGAATAACAGGATCGCAAAAGAATATGTGTTTGGGGCAGCTACCCATCATGGGAGAATATTGGTATTAAATGAGGAATGCGCAAAAGAAAGTACGGGCCACGGTTCTCCTTTACCCCTGCTGGTACATGGCGGTCCCGGGCGCGCAGGAGGTGGAGAAGAAATGGGCGGAATACGGGGCGTGAAACACTATATGCAACGGGTTGCTCTGCAGGGCTCGCCCTCCTCCATAACCGAAATTGTAAATGTTTATCAGCAGCATGCACGTGGCAGGGATCCAGGGAAACATCCTTTCAGGAAATATTACGAGGAATTACAAATCGGCGACCAGATCATCACTGAAAAAAGATTGATCACTTCAGAGGATATCGATCGATTCGCTGACCTGAGCGGGGATCATTTTTATGCACATATTAAAACGACTGATTTTGCAGGCACCATGTTCCAGCAACAGGTAGCTCACGGGTATTTTCTCATCAGCGCGGCGGCAGGTTTATTTGTCGATAGCTATGAAAAGAATCCCGTGTTGCTGAATTATGGCATTGACGAGCTAAGATTTACAAAGCCTGTGTATCCCGGATCCGAAATTTTCATCCGGTTCACGTGTAAAGAGAAAGTGCCAACTGACAAAAGAGAGGAAACGGATATTGACAAAGGAATTGTAAAATGGCTGGTGGAGATACTGGATGATTCCGATGAACCGATGGTAGGTCTTGGAACAATATTAACCATGGTGAAGAGAGTCAGCTTTTGGAAATAGAACCGCGAAGACTCCAAGGCACTAAGATTAACAAAAGCTTCGTGTACCTTAGTGTTTCCGCGTCTTTGTGGTTCAACAAACGAAATTTTGTTTCATTTTAACTTATCACTGATATGAGCGGATATGTAAAATCGGAGACGCACAAAGGAATTACTTCAATAGACTTTTACCACCCTCAAAGCAATTCCCTGCCTTCAAAAATCCTGCGGGACCTGGCTGTAGCCATTTCACATGCTGGTGACGATCCGAATACCATTGTGATCGTTTTGCGTTCGGCGGGTGATAACACTTTTTGTGCGGGTGCTTCATTTGATGAGCTGATCGAAATAAAAAACGAACAGGAGGGGTTAAAATTTTTCAGCGGATTTGCCAATGTCATCAATGCCATGCGTACCTGCCCAAAATTCATTATTGGTCGCATCCAGGGAAAATGCGTGGGAGGAGGGGTTGGATTGGCGGCAGCTGTTGATTATGCCATTGCTTCAGAAAATGCCGAAGTAAGACTAAGTGAGCTTGCCATCGGGATCGGACCGTTCGTTGTGGGGCCGGCAGTGGAAAGAAAGATCGGAGCCTCCGCTTTTTCCCAACTTGCGATCGATGCGTCTCATTGGCGAAATGCGGAGTGGGCTAAGCGAAAAGGATTATTTGCGGAAGTGCATTCGAATACTGAGGAAATGGATGAAGCTGTTCAGCGGCTGGCGAACACACTTTCTCATTCATCTCCACAGGCCATGGCGGAATTAAAAAAAATAAACTGGAAAGGGACTGAGCATTGGGATAGTCTATTATTGGAGAGAGCAAAGATCAGCGGCAGGTTGGTATTGAGCGATTTTACAAAACAGGCGATCGAGAAGTTTAAGGAAATTAAAAACGTGAATCGTCAAACGTGAATCGTGAGTCGTGAGTCGTGAATCGCGATGCGGGCCTGCCCGCCGTAGCTACGAACTTGTGAGTATCGAAGGTGGGATACGAGCTGAGGATTCAAACTTTGTAGTCGCCAATCCAAAACTCTAAACTATTTAAATTGTCTTTTGATAAGGTTGATCTAAAATGCATTTATGTTTTAATAGGGACAACTTCGATTCGTACTGCGATGAATTAAGTGACCGGGATAAAGATCTCCGAAAAATCATCAGGCAGCATGGATATCCTCCGGTGTGGACCAGGCCGGCCACCTTTCAGACATTGATACTAACGATTTTGGAGCAACAGGTATCGCTGGCTTCAGCATATTCTGCCTTTAGAAAATTAAAGCAAAGGATCGGCTATGTAACCCCCGAAAAGATCTTATCAATGAGCGATGAGGAATTTCGCAGCTGTTATTTCAGCAGGCAGAAGATCATCTATGCGAGGGAATTGGCAAGAACGATCAGATCAGGAATAATCAAATTGAAAAAACTTGCGTCATGTGATGAACATATTATCCGCACTGAACTGAAAAAAGTTAAAGGAATTGGAGATTGGACGGTAGATGTATACCTGATGCATGCCTTACAACGCACCGATCTTTTTCCTTTAGGAGATCTTGCATTAATGAACAGTTTGAAAGAGGTAAAACAATTACCCAACTCAATTAGTAAGGAAAAATTACTTTCTATTGCCGAACCCTGGAGACCTTATCGAACGATCGCTTCGATGATCCTTTGGCACAGGTATATTCAAAAGAAGGGTATCAAAATTGAATCTTGATTTGTGAATGAGATACCGAAACTAATGAACCACTAAATCACGAATGACACGAAGATTGCTCAAAATATCTTGGTGTGACTTTGTGT